>Ga0187777_10000221_pt1 | contig 43109 bp, 40 predicted proteins | sample 1015_Q2_SP5_10_M_FD_132416 | JGI IMG/M metagenome (GOLD analysis project Ga0187777, IMG submission 132416) | Tropical peat soil microbial communities from peatlands in Department of Meta, Colombia - 1015_Q2_SP5_10_MG | ecosystem: Environmental > Terrestrial > Soil > Wetlands > Peat | place... | reverse complement strand
CTGGGCTGCAAGGCGATCCGCGTGCACCGGCAGGAGGAAATCGATCCGGCGATCCAGCAGGCGAACCGATGGATGGCGCAGTACAACGTTCCCGTCGTCGTCGAGATCATCCTCGAGCGCGTGACCAACATCGCCATGGGCACCGAGATCGACAACGTGATCGAGTTCGAGGAGCTCGCGAAGGGCAAGGAAGACGCGCCCACCGCGGTGGCGCTGCTCGACTAGCGACGGTGTCATTCCGAGGAGCGAAGGCGACGAGGAATCTGCTGTAATTGTCTCGAACGGCAGATCCCTCGCTGCACTCGGGATGACACACTACGGAAGGAAACACATGCCAAAGTTCGCCGCCAACCTGACCATGCTCTACAACGAGGTCGATTTCCTCGACCGCTTCGAAGCCGCCTCGAAGTCCGGGTTTACCGCAGTCGAGTATCTCTTTCCCTATGCGTACCCGAAGGAGCAGCTCGCCGAGCGGCTCGCGAAGCACAACCTCACCCAGGTGCTGCACAACCTGCCTGCGGGCGACTGGGCTGCCGGCGAGCGCGGCATCGCCCGCCACCCGACGCGCCTGGGTGAATTCCAGGACGGCGTGAGCAAGGCGATCGAATACGCCCGGGCACTCGGCTGCAAGCAGGTCAACTGCCTCGCGGGCATCGCGCCCAAGGACGTGGCGCCCGACAAGATCCGCTCGACTTTCGTGGACAATCTGCGGTTTGCCGCCAAGAGCCTGAGCGCCGCAGGCATCAAGCTGCTGATCGAGCCGATCAACACCTTCGACATTCCTGGCTTCTACCTTTCGCACACGCGACAGGCGCTCGACATCATCCGCGACACCGGATCGAGCAATCTGTTCTTGCAATACGACATCTATCACATGCAGCGCATGGAAGGCGAGCTGGCGGCGACCATGAAAGCGCACCTCGCGCAGATCGCGCACCTGCAGCTCGCCGATAACCCGGGGCGCAACGAGCCCGGCACCGGCGAGATCAACTATCGCTTCCTGTTCGGATTTCTCGATTCGATCGGCTACGCCGGATGGATCGGTTGCGAGTACAAGCCCAAGGGCAATACCGTCGAGGGGCTCGCCTGGCGCGCCGCCCACGGCGTCTGAGGTCGCGCGTTGAATTCTCGGGCGGGCACGAGGCGCCACCCGTTCGCTACCGGAGGAGAAGACATGGCAAACGTCGGTTTCATCGGACTCGGCATCATGGGATCGCCGATGGCGGGCCACCTGATCAAGGGCGGCCACCGAGTGCACCTGCATTCGCGCCGCAAGGTGCCGCAGGCGCTCGTCGACGCAGGCGGGGTCGCTTGCGCGAGCGGTAAGGAGGTGGCGCAGCGCTCGGACATCGTCATCACCATGGTGCCCGACACACCGCACGTCGAGGACGCGCTGTTCTCCGCCAACGGCGTGGCCGCTGGGCTTTCCAAGGGCAAGATCGTCGTCGACATGAGTTCGATCTCGCCCCTCGCGACCAAGGAGTTCGCCAAGAAGATCGCCGCGCTGGGCTGCGAGTATCTCGACGCGCCGGTGTCGGGTGGCGAAGTGGGCGCCAAAGCCGCATCGCTCACCATCATGGTCGGCGGCAGCGAAGCGACATTTGCCAAAGTGAAGCCGCTGTTCGAGTTGATGGGCAAGAACATCACGCTGGTGGGCGGCACCGGCGACGGGCAGACGACCAAGGTCGCCAACCAGATCATCGTCGCACTGACTATCGAAGCGATCGGCGAGGCGTTGCTCTACGCCGCCAAGGCGGGCGCCGACCCGGCCAAGGTCCGCCAGGCGCTGATGGGCGGGTTCGCTTCGTCGCGCATCCTCGAAGTGCACGGCGAGCGGATGATCAAGCGCACCTTCGACCCGGGCTTTCGCATCGAATTGCACCAGAAGGACCTGAATCTCGCGCTATCCACCGGCCGAGCACTCGGCGTCGCGCTGCCGAACACCGCGACGGCGCAGGAGCTGTTCACGGCGTGCGCGGCGCACGGCGGCGCTGCCTGGGATCATTCGGCGATGGTCCGCGCGCTGGAGAAGCTCGCCAACTTCGAGATCGGCCAGAAACCGGTCGCGCGCTGACGGGTTGTGCCGATGCGCGCTCCGCGCGAGCTGTTGCGCAGCATGTTCGACGCCGCCGTCGGCGCGGCGCAGCCTTCGCTGTGTGTTCGGCCGCACTTGCCCGAGGCTCCCGCGGGCCGCACCATCGTCATCGGCGCCGGCAAGGCATCGGCGGCGATGGCTAAAGCGCTCGAGGATCACTGGCCCGGCGAAGTGAGCGGGCTGGTCGTGACCCGTTACGGCTATGCCGTTCCCTGCCGTCGCATCGAAATCGTCGAGGCGGCGCACCCGGTTCCGGACGCGGCGGGCCTCATCGCTGCGACGCGCATCCGCGATCTCGTCGCCGGACTCTCGGCCGACGATCTCGTCATTGCGCTGATCTCCGGCGGCGGCTCGGCGCTCCTCGCTTTGCCGGCGGAAGGGTTGACCCTCGACGACAAGCAGGCCGTGAATCGCGCGTTGCTCAAGTCGGGAGCGACGATCAGCGAGATGAACCGCGTGCGCCGCCACCTCTCGGCGATCAAGGGCGGGCGGCTCGCGGCGGCGTGTCATCCGGCGCGCGTGGTCACGCTGTTGATCTCGGATGTGCCCGGCGACAACCCGATGGACATCGCCTCGGGCCCAACCGTCGCCGACCCGACGACCTGCGCCGACGCGCTCGACGTGATCCGGCGCTACGCAGTCGAAGTGCCAGCGCCTGTCTTGAAGGTCCTCGAGTCAGGCAGGGGTGAGACGGTGAAGCCCGGCGACCCGCGGCTCAAGCGCGCCGAGGTGCGTATGATCGCCACACCGCAGATGGCCCTCGAGGCCGCTGCGCGCGTTGCGCGAGAAGACGGTGTGACGGCGGCAATCCTTGGCGACGCCATCGAGGGCGAAGCGCGCGATGTGGGCAAGGTCATGGCGGGCATCGCATTGCAGGTCGCGACGCGAGGCCAGCCTTTTGCCGCACCCTGCGTCCTGCTCTCCGGCGGCGAGACGACAGTGACGGTGCACGGCCGGGGACGCGGCGGGCGCAATGTCGAGTTCCTGCTATCGCTCGCGATCGCTCTGGAAGGTCGGCCGGAAGTCTACGCGATCGCCGGCGACACCGACGGAGTGGATGGGCAGGAAGAAATCGCCGGCGCGGTTGTCTCGCCCGATACGCTCGCCCGCGCCTGGGCCAGGGGCATCCGGCCGAAGGACAGCCTCGCCGACAACGACGGGCACGGCTTCTTCCAGTCGCTCGGCGATTCGGTGGTCACCGGTCCGACGCTCACCAACGTGAACGACTTCCGGGCAGTGCTCGTCACCGGGACTGCACCGGAAGCCCAGAGCCCTCGGAGGGGCAAGCGATGAAATTCGGAACCGAGCTCATGCGTCAGGCAGACGCTCTCGGGCAATTTACCGAGGACCCGCCGCGCGTGACGCGCACTTACTTGAGCCCGCAGCACAAGCAGGCGGGCGAATACCTGATCGGCTTGATGCGGCGTGCGGGAATGACCGCGAGCTTCGATGCCATGGGCAACATCGTTGGACGTTATGAGGCGGCCGATCTCAAGGCGCCGGTCGTCATGACCGGGTCGCACCAGGACAGCGTTCGCAACGCGGGCAAGTACGACGGCCTGTTCGGGATCCTCACCGCGATCGCCTGCGTGAAAGACCTGCACCATCGCGGCAAGCGGCTGCCGTATACGCTCGAGATCGTTGGCTTCGGCGACGAGGAAGGCGTTCGCTTCGGCGTGGCCCTGATGGGCAGCAAGGCGATGGCGGGCAGCTTCGAGGCTTCGTGGCTGGACAAGGCCGACGAGTCGGGCGTCACGCTGCGCCGCGCGCTCGCCGACTTCGGGGGCGATCCCGACGCGTGGCCCGGTCTGAGCCGCCGCGGGCGCGTCGCGGCTTACGTCGAATCGCACATCGAGCAGGGGCCGGTGCTGTTGAACGAAGGCCTTCCGGTCGGGGTCGTCACCGCGATCGCAGGAGGATCGCGGATTCGTGTCACCGTGACAGGGCTCGCCGGCCACGCCGGAACCGTTCCCATGGGAAGCCGCCAGGACGCGCTTACCGCGGCGAGCGAGCTGGTACTGTTCGTCGAGAAGCACTGTGAGACGCACAAAGGCCTCGTCGGCACCGTCGGCAAGCTCGCGGTGCTGCCGGGCGCCATCAACGTGATCCCGCAGCAAGTCGAGTTCACCATCGACGTGCGCTCGGGCGACGACGCGCTTCGTCGCAAAGCAGTGGCGGCAATGCAGTCGGCATTCGAGGAGATCGCCAAGCGGCGCCGCGTCGCCGTCACCGTGTCCCCCTTCTACGCAGCCGACGCTGCTCCGTGCGATTCGGCCTTGCAACAGGAATTCGCCGATGCGATCACCGCGCACGGGATCCCGGTGCGCCTTCTCCCGAGCGGCGCCGGCCACGACGCCATGGTGTTCCCGGCGATCTGTCCGATCGCGATGCTGTTCGTGCGCTGCGGCAACAACGGCATCAGCCATCATCCCGACGAGACGATGACCGCCGAGGACGCCGAGATCGCAACTTCGGTGTTGCTGCACTTCTTCGAGCATTTCGACGCGGCTGCGTTTGCAGTCAGGCGATGACCAGCGTCAATCCGTACGAGGAGCTCGAGCGCTGGATCGACGCGCACCGCACCGGACAGATCGATTTCCTGCGCGAGCTGGTGCGCGTGCCTTCCGACACGCCGCCCGGCGACAATGCTCCCGCCGCGGAGAAGGCGGCCACACTCATCACCAGGCTCGGCTTCGCGGTCGAGCGGCACCCGGTGCCGCAGGCGTTTCTTCGCGACTACGGCATGCAGAGCGTCACCAACCTCATCGTCCGACACCGCTTCGGCGATGGCGGGCCGACCGTCGCCCTCAACGCGCACGGCGACGTCGTCCCGCCCGGCGAAGGATGGACCAAGCCTCCCTACGAGGCCGTCATCGAGAACGGCCGCATGTACGGGCGTGGCGTCGCCGTCTCGAAGTCCGACATCGCGAGCTACACCTATGCGCTGGCCGCGCTACGCGCGCTTCAGGCCGCCGGCGCGCAGCTTCGCGGCACGGTCGAGCTTCATTTCACGTACGACGAGGAGTTCGGCGGCTTCGCCGGCCCGGGGTTTCTTCTTTCGCACAAGCTGACCAAGCCCGATCTCGCCCTCGCAGCGAGCTTTAGCTACTCGGTGGTCACCGCGCACAACGGCTGCCTGCAGCTTGAGGTCACCATTCACGGGAAATCAGGGCATGGCGCGATGCCCGAGACCGGACGCGACGCTTTCCGCGCAGGCAATGCAGTCTTGAACGCCCTGTACACCGAAGCCGACGCGCTCAAGGCAAAGAAGTCGGAAGTAAAGGGAATCGATCATCCGACCATGATCGTCGGATTGATGCACGGCGGCATCAACACGAACGTAGTTCCCGACAGACTCACCTTCAGGATGGACCGGCGAATGACACCGGAAGAAGATCCCGCCGTGGTCGAATCCCGCCTGCGCTCCCTCATCGAGGGCGCAGTCGCCAGCCGCGACGGTATCCGCGTTGAGATCCGCCGGCTGCTGCTCGCCAATGCCTTGAAACCCTTGCCCGGCCACGAAAAGCTCGTGGGGGTCATCCAGCGCCACGCCAAGCGCGTTTTCGGCGAGGAAATTGCTGCGGTCGGGACGCCGCTTTACGCCGATGCGCGTCTCTACGGCGAGCGCGGAATACCCATCGTGATGTATGGCGCCGGCCCCAGAACCATCGCCGAGTCCAATGCCAAGCGTCCGGACGAGAACCTCTTGCTCGAGGATCTTCGCCGCGCCACGCAGGTCGTCGCCTGCGCCGTGCACGACCTGCTCCGTTAGGCGGCGGTCGAGGCCTGCTTCGCCGATGCGTTAGCGTCCATGACGATCTCGAAGGTTATCTTGGCCGTCTTCGCCAGCATCAGCGTTGCCGAGCAGTATTTTTCCTTGGAGAGCTTGACCGCGCGCTCGACTTGCGCGCGATTGAGGTTAGGCCCGGTGACTCGGTACACGAGGTGAATCCGAGTGAACACCTTGGGGTCTGTGGGTGCGCGGTCGGCCTCGGCTTCGACCACGCAGTCCACGATCGGCTGGCGAGCTCTTTTCAGAATCCAGACCACATCGAATGCGGTACACGCGGCCGTACCCGCGAGCACGAGCTCCATGGGGCGAGGACCAAGGTTGCGTCCGCCCGCATCCGGTGAACCGTCCAAGACGATTGCATGCCCGCTGCTGGTCTCGGCAACGAAGCTGACTCCTTCATTCCACTTGATTCTTGCTTTCAATTCGGTCCTCGCGAACGATCATGAAAGTGATGACTAGCAAATTTGTCCAGGACAACAATGGATATTGCACTGCACGAAATGCTTGCGTTGTGCAGCGCAGTATGCCATGATCATCGCGTCCATCGGCCCGGGAACCTCCTCCTTTCCCGCCGGGGACTCTATTCCTCCATTCTCCTCCTATGGTGGAATCCTCGCGCGGCCTTCGGGCCGCGCTTTTTTGGCGTCCGCTCCTAGTCCCCCGCCCATGGCAGCCAGCGTGGTCTTTGGCCCGCCGCGGGTTTTGTTTTGACAGGGGTCCGATGACGTAATATCATGTAAGACTTTGCAAAATTCACCAAGACCTCCGATTTCCCGATGAAAACCTACTCCGCCAGGCCCCGTGACGTCACCCGGGAGTGGTACGTCATCGACGCCAGCGACAAGGTGCTGGGCAGGCTTGCCAGCGCCATCGCCTACCGTCTGCGCGGCAAGCACAAGTCGACCTATACACCGCACATCGATACCGGCGATTTCATCGTCGTCACCAACGTCGACAAGATCAAGGTTACCGGCAACAAGGCCGAGGACAAGCTCTATCACCGTCATAGCGGCTATCCGGGAGGGGTGCGCACGGTTTCGTTCGCCCAACTGCAGCAGCGCTTTCCCGGCCGGGCACTGGAGAGAGCCGTGAAGGGCATGCTGCCCAAGGGTCCGCTCGGTTACGCCATGCTGAAGAAGCTCAAGTGCTATTCGGGTCCGGCGCACCCGCACGCGGCACAGCAACCCAAGAACCTCGAAATCTAGGCTCGCAACCAGAGTTCATTCATGATCGGAACCTACTATTACGGCACGGGACGCCGCAAGAGCGCGGTGGCGCGTGTCTTCATCAAGCAGGGCTCGGGCAAGTTCGTCGTCAACGAAAAGCCTGTCGACGAGTTCTTCACCCGGGAGACCGGGCGCATGGTCGTGCGTCAGCCGCTGAAGCTCACGAACCACGAAGCGACCTTTGACATCATGGTCAACGTTCACGGTGGCGGAGAGTCTGGTCAAGCCGGAGCGGTGCGCCATGGCATCACCCGCGCGCTCATCGACTACGATGCCCAGCTCAAACCGGCGCTGTCCAAGGCGGGACTCGTGACTCGCGACGCGCGCGAAGTCGAGCGCAAGAAGGTCGGCCTGCACAAGGCCCGGCGCCGCAAGCAATTCTCCAAGCGCTAAGCGCGAGAGACTGCACACGAGGCCGCCGCGAGGCGGCCTTGATGCTTCGGCACAGGCGTTCAGGCGCTATGCCATTGTCATAGACGCCGCGGGCGGTGCTAGAATCGAGCGCGATGCACCCCAGAATCAACGTCGGAATCGTCGGCGGCACCGGGTATACCGGGGTGGAATTGTTGCGCCTGCTCGCCGTGCACCCGCAGGCGAGCGTGCGCGTCATCACTTCGCGCAAGGAAGCCGGCATGGCAGTGAGCGAAATGTTCCCCAGCCTCCGCGGTCAGGGAGCGATCGGAGAGCTGCGCTACAGCGATCCGGCCTACGCCGATCTGCGCGCCTGTCACGTCGTGTTCTTCGCCACTCCGCACGGAGTCGCGATGGCCGAGGCGCGCGGGCTGGTCGACGCCGGCGTGAAGATCGTCGACCTCGCCGCCGATTTCCGGCTCAAGGATCCCAAGGAATTCGAGCGCTGGTACAAGATGCCGCACGCCTGCCCGGATCTGCTCGCCGAAGCCGCCTACGGTCTACCGGAGATGCACCGCGCGGCGATCGCCAAAGCGCGCATCGTCGGCAACCCGGGTTGCTACCCGACGGCGATACAGCTCGGCTTTCTGCCGCTTGTCGAATCCGGCGTCGTCGATACCACGCAGCTCATCGCCGACGCCAAGTCCGGCGTGTCCGGCGCGGGACGAAAGAACGAGCTAGGGCTCATGCTCGCCGAGGCTTCGGACAACTTCAAGGCGTACGGCGTCAGCGGCCACCGTCACCATCCGGAGATCGTCGAGGGACTGGGCGCGCGTTCGAAAACGCCGGTCACCGTCGTGTTCACACCCCACTTGACGCCGATGATCCGGGGCATCCACGCCACGCTCTACGCACGGCTAACGCATAAGAGCGTCGACGTGCAGTCGTTGTTCGAGCGTCGTTTCTCAGGCGAGCCCTTCATCGACGTCATGCCGCCAGGCAGCCATCCGGACACGCGCTCGGTGCGGGCCAGCAATGTGTGCAGGATCGCGGTGCATCGACCGCAAGGAGGCGACACCGTGGTCGTGCTCGCCGTCGAGGACAACCTGGTCAAGGGCGCCGCCGGCCAGGCGATCCAGAACATGAATCTGATGTTTGGCCTGCCTGAGACGACCGGGCTCACCGCGCCGCCTGTATTGCCTTAATGCACCATGAACCTGCGCATGCTCGGGCGCCGGCTGCGCCAGACCTTTGGCATCAGCGCCCCGCGCATGGCGGTACGCACGCACTTGTCGTGGCGGTGGAAGGTTCCGGCGCTGCTCGTGCTGCTCGGACTCATCGCGGGCATGTGGTGGTGGGGATTCGACTTCGGTCAGATCTTGGGGGGCTTCAACCGAAGCGCTGTGGCCGAGCAGCAGGTGCGCATGGAAGCGGAGGTCGCGCAAACCAAGGCCGAAAACGCCAAGCTGCGAGTCCGGGTCTCCGAGCTGGAGATGGATCTAAACGTCGCCCGAGGCGCACAGGCTACGGCGTCCAAGCAGGCGCTGGAGGCGCAGAACGAGAACACCCAGATCAAGGAGGAACTCGCCTTTCTGCAGAAGCTGTTCAGCGATGCCAGCAAGCAGGGAACCATCTCGATCCAGCGCTTCAGCGCCGAGCGTGAGCACGACGACGCTTATCATTTCAGCGTGCTGGTCGTGCGCGGAGGAAACCCGACCAACGACTTCCAAGGCGAGCTCACTCTGCAGGCGGGGGTAGTCTCGAGCGGCAGGACGACCACCATCGCTCTGCCCGAGGATCAGCCTGAGGCAGCGGCAGCGCTCAGGCTCAACTTCAAGTATTATCAGCGCGTCGAAGGCACGCTGCGCGTACCGCCGGGCGGTCAGCTGCGGACGCTGCAGGCCAAGGTTCTCGAATCCGGCCAGGCGGCGCCCAAGGCGACGCGGAGCTTGAATCTCTCGTAGGGAGGACCCATGTTCGAACGCAAGAAGGCGCCACAGCCGCAGAAGCGCATCGACAGCCTGATCGGCGCCGGCACGACCGTTCAGGGCGATGTGGTATTCACCGGCGGACTGCGCATCGACGGCGTGGTGAACGGGCGCGTATCGACGGTCGATGGTCAGCCGGGGACGCTGGTCATCAGCGAGCAGGCGCGGATAGACGGCGAAGTGCGCGTCTCGCACGTGGTCGTGAACGGCGCGATCAACGGGCCGGTGACCGCCAACGATTACCTGGAACTACAGGCCAAGGCACGGGTCCATGGAGATGTGCTCTATCGATCGCTGGAAATGCACGTCGGCGCGATTGTCGAAGGCAAGCTCGCGCATGCCGAGGTGGAAAGTGCTGCAGTTGTCGAGCTCAAGCGAGCTTCCGGCGAGTGACCGCGCATTGACCGCGACACCGTCTCGCCAGATAATGGACCCTGAGCGACACAGGAGTACCCTATGAACGCAATGACTGAAATGCCCGCCCCGCTGGTATTCACCGACGCCGCGGCGGCGAAGGTGCGCATGCTGATCGACGAAGAGGGGAACCCGGAACTGAAGCTGCGGGTATTCGTCACCGGGGGCGGCTGCTCCGGCTTCCAGTACGGTTTCACCTTCGATGAGACCGTCAACGAGGACGACACGTCGATGGAAAAGAACGGCGTGACGCTGCTGATCGACCCGATGAGCTACCAGTACCTGGTCGGCGCCGAGATCGATTACACGGAAGGCCTCGAAGGCGCGCAATTCGTGATCAAGAACCCGAATGCCACGTCCACCTGCGGATGTGGCTCGTCGTTCTCGCCCTGAGCTACCGACGATTTCCAAGTGCGACGGGGGCCTCGAGCCCCCGTTTCTTTTTGGCGGGTAGAGGCCGAAGGCCGAAACCCGGCGATATTGCAACTCATACCGATGCTCCTGGGTTTCCCAGCGCTCAACCCAGGCTGCTCGTGTTGCTAGGCGCGATAGATCGCTCCGAGCACCCGCGAGCCCCGTGCACCGGTGACCGCCGGCAGGTTGCCGGGACGGGTAGCCAGCGTCTCCCGCGCGAGCCACGCGAACGCCAGTGCTTCGACCTGGTCGACCGCCACGCCCACGCTCGCCGTCGTGGAGACGGCTCGCGGATGCACCGCGCCCGCGAGGTCTCGCATCAACGTTGCGTTGTGCGCGCCTCCGCCGCAGACCAGCACTTCGGTGGCAGCGGCACAATGCTCCGCGATTGCGGCGGCGACCGTTTGCGCAGTGAGTGCCACCAGCGTGCGCTGCACGTCCACCGGAGCGAATGACGGCCTCAGATGCCGCTCGAGCCAGCGCAGATGGAAACGGTCGCGCCCGGTGCTCTTGGGCGGCGCGAGCGCGAAATAGGGTTCCCTTTGCAAAGCCGACAAGAGCGTGTCGATGACCTTGCCATGAGCGGCCCACGCGCCATCGCGATCGAAGCGCTGCTTCGTGTGGCGCTCGCACCATGCGTCGAGCAGCGTGTTGCCCGGTCCGGTGTCGAAGCCGCGCACCAGTCCTGTAGCCGGCAGGTCGGTGACGTTGGCGATGCCGCCGATGTTGACCACCACTCGATGCCGGTCTGGCAGCGCGAAAAGCGCGGCGTGGAATGCCGGAACCAGGGGCGCCCCCTGTCCGCCTGCGGCGACATCGCGGCTGCGGAAATCGGCAACGACGGTCATCCCGGTCGCTTCAGCGAGCCGGGCCGGATTGGCGAGCTGTGTGGTGTAGCCCAGATCAGGGCGGTGGCGCACCGTCTGGCCGTGGAGTCCGACGGCGGCGATCTGTTCAGCATCGACGCCGGCGGAGAGCAGAAGCGCGGAAACGGCGGCGTGGCAGCAATCCATCAGGGCATTGGCCGCGAGCGCTGCGCGGTGCAGCTCATCGGCGCCCTTGCGCTGAAGCTGGGTGAGCTCGGCGCGCAGATCGCCGTCGAACCCGACGTGCACGTGAGCGAGCGTGCGGCACGGCGGCACGGCGAAATCGGCTACGACCGCATCGACCCCGTCGACGCTGGTGCCCGACATGACGCCGATGTAGAGCTCGGCGGTCACTGCAGGTCGCGCGCTATTCCGCTCCGGCGAGCATGGCGTCGCGCCCGAGCGCGAGTTGAGCGGCGAGCGGAGCCGAGCGCTCGAGGTACGCAACTCTCTCTGAGGCGGGGATCGGCTGCGCGTTCGGCATGGCGATGGTCAGCGGATCGCGCTCGACGCCGTTCACCCGAAACTCGTAGTGCAAATGCGGACCCGTCGCCCATCCGGTCTGACCAACGTACCCGATCACATCGCCCTGCGCGACGCTCGCGCCGGTCCTCACCCCCGCGGCGAAGCGCGACAGGTGCGCGTACACCGTGGAGTATGCGCCGGCGTGACGCAGGATCACGACGTTGCCGTAGCCGTTCTGCGTCCCGGCCAACGCGACCTGCCCGTCACCCGCGGCGTGCACGGGCGTGCCCGCTGGAGCCGCGAAATCCACGCCCTTGTGCGCCCGCCACGCTTGTGCGAACGGATGAAACCGCGCCAGAGAAAAGCCCGAGGTGACGCGGCTGAACGCCAAGGGCGAGCGAAGGAAGGCGCGCCTCAAGCTCTTGCCGTCTTCGGCGTAGTAGCCTTCGCTCCCGTCGCCCGAGTGCCACAGGAAGGCGCGGTGGGCGAGCCCCTTGTTGACGAATTCGGCCGCGAGGACCCTGCCTGCGCCCAACGAATACCCGTCGACTTCGCGGGTCTCGTAAACCACGGTGAAGCGATCGCCACGGCGGAGATCGTGATGAAAATCGATCTCTCCGGAAAAGACTTCGGCGATCTGCACGGTTACCGCGTCGGGCAGACCTATCGCATCGGCTGCCGCGAACAGCGACGAGGCGATCTCGCCCGCGCGCAACTCGATGCGAACGGCTGCCTGCGGCGCAACGCTCCGCGCCACGAGGCCCTCGCCGATCCGATCGATCGCGAGCAGAGACCCGTCCGCGGCGAGATAGGACAACGCGATCAAGCGGCCGTCATCGTCGGTGCGCACCCGCAACGACTTTCCCGGCTTGAGCTGGTACAGCGGCTTTGCGTGCGTGTCGCTCCGGAGGAAGCCGAGCGCCGCGGGATCGGTGACCGATAGGCGGGCGAGGATGCCGCCAAGCGTGTCGCCGCGCTGGATGCGCTCTTCGCGCCAGTAGCCGTCGACCGGCGGCAAGGGCGTCAGGGCGGGAAGCTTGAGCTCGCGCTCGATGGTCTGAGTCGGAACGTCGGGCAGCATCGTGTCGGGAGCGAGTCCGAACGCCGCGACCATGCCGAGGCCCATGAGCAATGCAGCCGCTGCGAGTCTGTGCGCCCACGCGCGTCCGGCGGGCGTCGATGCGCTTTGCGCTAGAATCCGCAATTTGCTCGAAATGGATTGGCTCATGCCGCGCTCCCCGCGCCGGTCCGGCGGATTGTAGCAGAGGTTCCCCAATGCTTCCCGACATCGCCCATCAGCTCGCCGTCTTCAAGCGCGGCGCCGACGAATTGATCGTCGAGGCCGAGCTCGCTGATAAGCTCCGGCGCGGCAGGCCGCTCAAGATCAAGGAAGGCTTCGATCCGACCCGCCCCGATCTGCACCTCGGCCACACCGTGCAGTTCAACAAGCTCAAGCAACTGCAGGACCTCGGCCATCACATCATCTTTTTGATCGGCGACTTCACGGGAATGATCGGCGATCCGACGGGACGCAACGTCACGCGCCCGCCGCTCACGCGAGAGGAGATCGACGCCAACGCCAAGACCTACAGCGACCAGGTCTTTTTGATACTCGATCGCGCCAAGACCGAGGTCGCCTTCAATTCGAAATGGCTCTCGGCGCTCGGAGCCGACGGCGTGATCCGCCTCGCCGCCAAGTACACCGTCGCGCGGATGCTCGAACGCGAGGATTTCGCCACGCGCTACCGCGAGGGGCAGCCCATCGCCGTTCACGAATTCCTCTATCCGCTGGCGCAGGGCTACGACTCGGTCGCGCTCAAGGCGGACGTCGAGCTCGGAGGAACCGATCAGAAGTTCAATCTGCTGGTGGGGCGCGAGCTGCAGCGCCACTACGGCCAGGAACCGCAATGCATCCTGACGCTGCCGCTGCTCGAGGGGCTCGACGGCGTCAACAAGATGTCGAAGTCGCTGGACAACTATGTCGGCATCACCGAGCCGCCGGGCGAGATGTTCGGCAAGCTCATGTCGATCTCCGACGATCTGATGTGGCGCTACTACGAGCTGCTCTCCTTCCGCTCCCAGGACGAGATCGCCCGGCTCAAGCGAGAATGCAGCGAAGGACGCAACCCCCGCGAAGCCAAAGTCCTGCTCGCGCAGGAGATCGTAGCGCGCTTCCACTCGGCGAAAGCTGCCGAGGCTGCGCTCGCCGAATTCGAGGCGCGCTTTCGCGATCACGCGGCGCCGGAGATCATGCCGGCCGTGACGCTTCACAGCAACGGCCAGGGCCTCGCGCTGCCCCAGCTGTGCAAGCAGGCGGGCCTCACCGCCAGCACCTCGGAAGCGCTGCGGCTGATCGAGCAGCGCGGCCTCAAGGTCGACGGCGACGTGGTAGCCGACAAGTCGCTGATCATCGCCGCAGGCAGGACGGTCGTCGTGCAGGCCGGCAAGCGACGATTTGCCCGCGTGAGCGTGACCTAGGACGCGAGGCTCACGATCAGGCGATCCCCGGATTGCCCGCTACACCGATCAGTTTCGGCACGTTCAGTGCCCGCGGCGCGATGGTTCGTTGCGCGCGCAGATAGCGCGCCATCACTTCCCAGATCGGCTCGCCCCCGGCCGCTCTCGACTCGTCGGACACCGGCGCCCACCCCGCGACGCGGTATTTGCGTCCCGGCTCCACCGGCTTGCCACGCAGGCTCATCGCCGAGATGCGCCGGCCCATTTTTTCGGAAGGATCGCAGGTGTAGTTGAGGCCGCCGACCCGCACCATGTCGCCTCCCTGCTGATAATACGGGTCGGGATTGAACAGATTGTCGGCGACGTCCTCGAGCACGCTCTTGATCGTCCCGCCCGAGAGCTCGCTCACCGTCACATATGGATAGGTGATCGCCGTCTGGTCGAGCAGCCGCTCGGTGGTGATCGCATCGCCCGGAAGCAGCGACGTTCCGAAGCGGAAGCCGGGAGAGAAGGCGATCTCGGCGTTCTTCTCGGCCATGAGGCCATCGAGGATCAGCTGGTCGAAGCTGCCGTTGAAATTCCCGCGCCGATAGAGAAGCCCTTCCGTCACGGCAAGCTTCTCCGCGAGCTTGTCGGCGAACGGAGCGCGCACCTTGCGGATCAACCCGGCCATTTCCGCATCTTCCGGAAGGAGGTTGGAGAACACCGGCAGCAACCGATAGCGATAGTCGGAGACGGCGCCGCCTTTCACTTCCAGGTCGAGCACCGAGAGGAACTTGCCGTTGCAGCCGGCGTTGGTGACCAGCGTCTTGCCGCGGGGGTTGGCGATGATCGACGGTCTCGGCACGCCGTCGTGAGTGTGCCCGCCCAGGATCGCGTCGATACCGCCCACGCGCGAAGCGAGCTTCAAGTCCACGTCCATGCCGTTGTGCGAGAGAAGCGCGACGACGCGCGCACCCTTGGCGCGTGCTTCGTCGACCGTGCTCTGCAGATCTTCTTCGCGGATGCCGAAGCTCCAGTCGGGCACGAAGTAGCGCGGGTGAGCGATCGGCGTATACGGAAACGCCTGCCCGATGATTGCCACCGGCACTCCGTTGGTCTCGCGAATGACGTAGCCGGGGAAAACCGGGTCGCCGAAGTCGGCGGTGCGCACGTTCTGGGCAACGAAGGCGATCGCGCCCTTGAGATCGTTGTCGACGAGCTCACGCACTCGATCCGCGCCCAGCGTGAATTCCCAGTGAGCGGTCATGATGTCCACGCCGAGCAGCTTGGCGGCGTCGACCATGTCCTGGCCTTGGGTCCAGAGCGCGGTGGCCGAGCCCTGCCACGTATCGCCGCCGTCGAGCAGCAGCGCGTTCGGCCGGCTCGACTTCAAGTGCTTCACCAGCGCCGCCAGATGGGCGAAGCCGCCGAGCTTTCCGTAGATCTTTGCGGCATGCACGAAGTCGAGGTAGGTCAAGGCGTGCGCCTCGCGCGAACCCGCCGAGATGCCGAAATACCTAAGCAACGCATCGCCGACGAGATGCGGCGGCCGGCCTGCGGCGCCGCCCACGCCAAGGTTCACGCTCGGCTCGCGGTAATGCGTGGGCAGCAACTGCGCGTGGCAGTCGGTGAGATGAAGCAGGTGCACGTCGCCGAAGGCAGGCAACGCGTAGAGTGCGTCTGCACCTTGCTGCGCTTGCGCATGCTCGTGCGCAAGCGAAAGCCCCGCCGCGGCCGCTGCGGACAACGCATGCAGGAACTCGCGACGGTTCACTTGGCGACGGTGACTGGCGCGACGCTGCGCCCACGAAATGCGGTCAGCGATTGACCGGCGATTCCGGGTCCATCAGCAGCGCGGCAACGTCTTTGATCTGCTGCTCGGTCAAGATGCCGTTGTGCCCGAAGCGGGGCATGTTCGAGCACGCGGAATAGGCATCGGGGTTGTAGATCTTGCCGTAGGCGTAGCGCTGGGTCTCCGCTCCGTAGCCTCGCAGCTTGCCGAACTGGTACAGGCTAGGGCCGATCGTCCCATACGCGAGCTCCTCAGGCGAGAGCTGGTGGCAGGCATAGCAGTTGGCGCCGACCGGACCTGAGGGATCGTCGGAGAACTGCTTGCCCCGGCCTTCCTGCGCGATCCTCTCGCCGCTCTTCCAGTCGCCCAGAAGCTTTCCGTCGGCGGGATACCTGATCATCGCCAAGTTGAGCTTTTCGATCTTCTCCGCGACGTCCTTGGGCGGGGGCTTGCCGCCGAACTCGCTGCACACGCGCTGGGTCGCGTCCTGGTCGAGCCGGTCCAGTCCCGCCTGTCCGCTGGCCTTGAAAGAGGACTTGAGCATTGCCGTCGCCTTGTTCGCGATTTCCTCATCGGAGGGCGCCGTGACGCAGGCTCCGATCGCGACGGCGAGCATCGCGGCGCCCGCCCTGCCGCCCAGCACCATTGCTTTAGCGCTTGATCGCCGGGGCATCGAAGATCCCGCCGTTGGCGTTGCGGGCGAGGTAGAGCGTCAGAGCGATGGACGCATCGGAGCCGAACATGAGCTCCGGAAACCGCTGCTGGCGAAAGCAGTCGTACAGCCGCCACTGGAAGCTGCGGAGCTCGCCCTGCGACACGCGGTACGCCGGCCAGGTGGTGTACGCCTTCTGCGCGCCCTCGCGCGTGGTCAGTTTGGGCAGGTCTTGCAGGCGTATGCGCTTGCCCTCGTCGGCGTGGCAGGTCACGCAGCCGAAGTCGTGCGGCCCGCCGCGGAAGTAGAAGATCTTCTCGCCGATGCGGTACATCTCGACTTCCTTCGGGTGGTTCAGGCCCACATCCATGGGGACGCCCCGCGAATTGGCGGTCACGAACGCGACCAGCGCTTCGATGTCCGACTTGCGATCGTTACCGGCACCGAATGGCTGCTTTTTCGCTTCGGCCTCGCTGTATCCCTGCAGCGTCACCATGCACCAGACCAGTCGCGTCTCGAGATCCATCACTCGGTCGGCGTCAGCGAAGTACGCTGGCAGGCGCGCATACGCACCTTTGACCACTCCAGGGCCAAGCCCGAGGTCGCATTGCTCTAAAGACGCCTGCTTCGGGCCGCGCTTCTGCTTCCACAGCGCCTCGCCGCGCAATTCCCACAGGTCGGCCGGATTGCCTTCCTGCAGTGCGGCGCGGTACTTGGCAATCTCGTCGGCGGTGGAGCTTTGCCCCGACGCGCTTGCAGCGAGGAGCAGCGACAGCGCCGCTATGCTCCACAACGAAGCTGCCGCCTTCGCGGTCATCGACCTTGCCTACGCTCGAATGAGGTCAGGCGATCGTCGCCTCATCGGTGCGGTTGTCCGCCCGGTTGTCGGTCCAGGTGACGGAGATCTTGTCGCCCTTGGCTCCGCCCTTGAACTTGAAAGCGAGGAACGGATTCTTCGCCACCGCGGTTCCCCACTGCGCGGACAGCACGGTCTTCGCGTTCCACGTCACGGTGACGTTCTGGATGAACCACGCCGGGATCGTCTTCCCTAACGCGTCCTTGCGCTGGCCGGTCTCCATTTCGTGACTCATGAGCACCTTCACCTCGGTGGTGTCACCGGCGACGGTGGCGCGGATTTTCATCGGGTCGCTCATCTCAGCCCCCGCACCCGCCCAGTGTCACCTTGACCTCCTTCGAAGCGACGTAGTATTTCCCGTCGGCCCTGACCAGCGCGTAAACGTTCGACGTCTGCGCCATCTTCACTCGCGTCGTAATCACGGGCTCGGTTCCCGGCGGAATGTCGAATAGAGCAGCGAGCATGTTCGGGTTCTTCTCGATCAGGATGGCGATCGCGTCGGTCTTGGGCACGCTGCTGCTGACGCCGACGGGGACGACGGCGCCGTTCTCGGCTATCTCGGGCGTCTGGAAAAAGGCGATGTCGGAGTTCTGTGCGGGATTGGCACCGCCGAGTGCCTGCATCGCTTCTTTGAGGCTTGGCGCGTCGAACGCCGCCTTGTTCCAGCCCTGCGCATGCGCCGCACGCGGCGGCAGCCACCCGGCCGCGGCAACGAGCGCGAGCAGCGTCATGCCGCCGCCCGACTGCAAGGCTTCTCTGCGTCCTCGATTCATCCTCACTCGCCTTTCCTGACCCAAGTATCGCCGGACTACCTGCCGCGGCAAGACTCTCCCCCGGGCAGCATGGAGCGGCACGGAACGCCGCCCTTGCGCTGGAGTCTATCGCAACGCACCATCTGCACAAAGGAGCCTCGATGCCGGGAACCACCCGCTGCCGCCCGCGCCGCCAAGTCCTCGGCATGGCAGCCTTGTTCGCGACGATGCCTTTGCTCGCCGTGCGCCAGGTATTCGCCGAGGCACTCGCGCCGACGCCAAGCCAGCCAGAAGGACCATTCTATCCGCGCACTCTGCCGGCGGATCGGGACGCCGACCTCATCGTCGTCACCGGCCGCCCAGGGCGCGCGGAAGGTACGCCTCTGTATCTCCACGGCACCGTGCGCAGCACCGCGGGAACGCCCCTCGCCGGAACCCGGGTCGAGATCTGGCAATGCGACGCGCGCGGACGTTACCACCACGTCGACGACGGCGGAGCTGCTCCTCTCGACGAGAACTTCCAGGGCTACGGCGAGACGCTCACCGACGGGCAGGGTCGCTACCAATTCCGCACCATCCGTCCCGTCGCTTACACCGGCCGTTCTCCGCACATCCACATGAAGGCGAAGTACCCCGGTGCCAGGCCGCTGACGACTCAAGTCTACGTGGCCGGCGATTCGCTCGCCGCCGACGGCGCCTTTCTGCGCTCTTTCGGCAAGGAGGCGCGCGAACGCCTTAGCGTCGCGCTCGAGCCGGCGCCGGACAAGGAAGCGGGAGCGCTCCGCGCCCGCTTCGACATCGTGCTGGTTATCGAGGCCTGACCTGACCCGAACGGGGTCAATGCAGCGTCTCGACCGTCAGGAAGCGCACCAGCGCACCCGACTTGAGCCGAAACAGTCCGTCGTCGAGATATTCCGCGTCGTCGAGCTCATCGAGTGTGAATGCGAGCTCGGTATCGCCGAGCATGAGCTCCATCACCACGTCCTCCACGTGCCGGCGTTCACGGCACCGGCGCCGGACGCGTGATGAGCGTTGTATCAGCCGCTTCGAACTGCGTCCTAGGTGACTGGCCTACGGCGTCGCTCGTCGCCCTCAGGCGACCAGTTCCCGCACGAAGTTGGGCAGCGCGAACGAGGCGCGGTGGACGTCGCCGTTGTAATACTGCAAATCGCGGATGCGCCGGATGGCGATCCGGCGATCGGCCTCCAGCGCGGTGAGATAGGCGGGGTTCAGCGTGGAAGATGCACAAGCCATCATCCACAGCCCGCCGTAGAGGGGAATCGTGGTGAGATAGGGCACGACAACCGCGAACGCTGCGCGAAGGTTGGCGATGCCCGTGCGAATGCGGTCGGGGTGCGCGACCGGCGAGGCGACGTGAAGCGTCATCGCCCCCGCAGGATTGAGCCGCGCAGCGCAGGCGCGATAGAAATCGGCGCCGTACAGCGGTTCCGACGGTCCGCCCGGATCGGTAAGATCGAGGACGATCAGGTCGAAGGTGTCGGTGGTCGCCCGTATGAAACGGAGGCCGTCCTCGACGCTCAACTTAAGGCGCGGATCGGAGAGCGCCCCGCGATGGATGTCCGTGAAGTACTTGCGCGCGATGTCGATCACGGCCAGGTCGATCTCCACCAGCGTCACCGATTTCATCGTCGGGTACTTGAGGAGTTCCTCGGCCGACCCGCCGTCGCCGCCGCCGATGATCAGCGCCCTCTCCGGCGCCGGATGCGCGATAGCAGCCACGTGAACGAGGTTCTCATGATAGAAGAATTCGTCCTTCTCAGACGTCATGAAATGCCCGTCGAGGCGGAACAGCTTCCCGAACGGGCGCGTGTCGTGGACTTCTACCGACTGATACGGGGAGCGGAAGCGCTCGAACTCGCGCGCAGACCGCACGAAAATGCCGCTGTTTTCGTCCAGGTACTCGGTGAGAACTCCCGGCGCGAGGTCGTGGCTGTCTTCAGGCATCCATCCCCCCGCGATGAATCGCCTGGAACTTGACTCGCTGCGGCCCAAATACGTCACGCATCGCCTCGAAAAGCCTGTCCGCCTTCGCCGAGTTGTCCGTGGTGTAGTTGCAGACGTAGACGTCGATGGTGACGAACCCGTGCTCGGGCCACGTATGGATAGCGAGATGCGATTCCGCGAGCAGCACCGTGCCGGTTACCCCGGCGGGCGCGAACTGATGGAAACTGTCGCCGACGATCGTCATTCCCGAGTCGCCTGAAAGGCGCAGACACAACGCGCGAAGCGCGTCGGCGTGCGTCATCTCCGGCATGTCGCCGACGCAGCCGTACCATTCTCCGAGCAGATGAATGCCGTCCATTTGTGTCCTCCCCACGCTGATCCCGCGTGACAGGATTGTCGTTTGCATAAACGGCCAATTATTGCCCAAATCGCGGCCATGCGCGATAATTTTAACGCTTCGCGGCAGCTTTTCGGGAGGTAAAGGCGCCTCCCCGTGGCTGCTCCTCCCAGCATTCTCTCCCGAGACCCATGACCGCACCGTTGACCGTGCCGAGCCGACAGAGCGCTCTCGCCAAAGAGAGTGCGGCGGACACGACGCTGCTCGCCAATGCGATCCGCGCGCTCGCCATGGACGCGGTGCAAGCGGCGAATTCGGGGCATCCCGGCATGCCGATGGGGATGGCCGAGATCGCAGTGGCCCTGTGGACACGTCACCTGCGGCACAACCCAGCCAATCCCCACTGGGCCGATCGCGACCGCTTTCTGCTGTCCAACGGGCACGGCTCGATGCTCCAGTACGCACTGCTGCACTTGACGGGCTACGCGCTGCCTCTCGAGGAGATTCGCCGCTTCCGGCAGCTGCATTCGATGACGCCCGGACATCCGGAGCGCGGCGTCACGCCGGGCATCGAGACGACCACGGGCCCGCTGGGACAAGGATTGGCGAACGCCATCGGCATGGCGCTCGCCGAGCGGCTGCTCGCGGCGGAGTTCAATCGTCCGGGGCATACGATCGTCGATCACCGCACCTACGTGTTCGCGGGCGACGGCTGCATGATGGAAGGCATCTCCCACGAGGCGTGCTCGCTGGCCGGGACTCAGCGCCTGGCCAAGCTCGTGTGCTTCTACGACGACAACGGCATCTCCATCGACGGAGAGGTCAGGGAGTGGTTCACCGACGACACGCCGCGACGCTTCGAGGCCTACGGGTGGCAGGTCATCCCGCACGTCGACGGGCACGATGTCGACGCCGTCGATCAAGCGATCCGCAAGGCGCACTCGAGCACCGACCGGCCGACTCTGATCTGCTGCCGTACGATCATCGGCAAGGGCTCGCCAAATCGGGCAGGCACCGATCTCGCCCATGGACAAGCGCTGGGCGAGAAGGAAGTGGCGCTCACCCGTGAAGCGCTGGGCTGGCCGTACCCGCCTTTCGAAATTCCTAAGGCAATCTACGATGCCTGGGACGCCCGCGAGCGCGGCGCGCTGCTGGAGGGCGACTGGAATGCCAGGTTTGCCGCCTACAAGGCTGCGTATCCCGAGCTGGCGGCTGAGCTCCAGCGACGCCTCGCCGGCGACTTGCCTGAGGCCTTTCGCCAGCGTTCGGCCGCGCTCGTCGCCCAGCAGCGCGAAAAGGGTGAGACGGTCGCGACGCGCAAGGCCTCGCAGCAAGCGATCGAGGCGCTTGCGCCGGGCCTGCCGGAGTTGATCGGCGGCTCGGCCGACCTGACAGGCTCGGTCCTGACGCGCTGGTCGGGGAGCAGGACGGTCACGTCCGGGCAGCCCGGCAACTACATCCACTTCGGCGTGCGCGAGTTCGCCATGACGGCGATCGCCAGCGGGCTCTCATTGCACGGAGGGTTCATTCCCTACATGGGGACGTTCCTGACCTTCTCGGACTACGCCCGCAACGCCGTGCGCATGACGGCTCTGATGCAGGTGCGCTCCATCCTGGTGTACACCCACGACTCCATCGGTCTGGGCGAGGATGGTCCGACTCACCAGGCGATCGAGCACGCGGCGAGCCTGCGCCTGATTCCCAACCTCGACGTGTGGCGACCCTGCGACACCGTCGAGTGCGCCGTGGCTTGGATTGCCGGTATCGAGCGGCGCGACGGGCCGACAGCGCTCCTGCTGACGCGGCAGAACGTGCCGTTTGTCGCTCGAAGCGCCGAACAAGTCGAGGCGATCGGGCGCGGCGGCTACGTGCTGGCCGACGCTGCCGGGGCGAAGGCGGTCATCATCGCCACCGGCTCGGAGGTCGGCCTCGCGCTGGCGGCGCAGAAGGCGCTCGCTGAAGCCGGCGTTCCCGTTCGGATCGTGTCGATGCCTTGCACCAGCCACTTCGACCGCCAGGATGGCGCCTGGCGCGAGCGGGTCCTGCCATCGGCGTTGCCGCGAGTCGCCGTCGAAGCCGGGGTGACCGATTTCTGGCGAAAGTACGTGGGCGCTATCGATGATCCGCGCGCGGGGGTGATCGGCATAGACGTCTATGGCGCATCGGCGCCGGCGAGTGCCTTGTTCAAGCATTTCGGATTCACCCCCGAGAACGTCGTCGCCGCGGTCCGCAAGGTGCTCCGATAGGGAGCTGACGGCGGATGTTCCGTCGACCAAGCCAGTTGCATCACTTACTCTAGGAAACCGCAATGACCATCAAAGTCGCCATCAACGGCTACGGGCGCATCGGCCGCAACATCCTGCGCAGCCATTACGAGGGCGGAAAGAAGCACGACCTCGCCTTCGTTGCCGTCAACGATCTGGGCAGTCCGGAGACCAATGCCCACCTCACGCGCTACGACACGGTTCACGGCAAGTTTCCCGGCAAGGTCGAGGTCGACGGCGACGCGATGATCGTCAACGGCGACCGCATCAAGGTGCTCGCCAAGCGAAACCCCGCCGAGTTGCCTTGGGCCTCGCTGGGCGTGGACGTGGTCATGGAGTGCACCGGCCTGTTCACGAGCAAGGAGAAGGCTTCGGCGCACCTCAAGGGCGGAGCGAAGAAGGTCATCATCTCGGCGCCCGGAGGCAAGGACGTCGACGCTACCGTTGTCTTCGGCGTCAATCACCAGACGCTCAAGGCCGCGCACACCGTCGTCTCCTGCGCGTCGTGCACGACGAATTGCCTCGCCCCGCTGGTCAAGCCGCTGCACGAGCGGATCGGCGTCGTCTCAGGGCTGATGACGACCGTGCACGCGTACACCAACGACCAGGTGCTCACCGACGTCTACCACGAAGACCTGCGTCGCGCGCGCTCGGCGACCATGAACATGATTCCGACCAAGACCGGGGCAGCGGCGGCGGTGGGGTTGGTGCTGCCGGAGCTCAACGGCAAGCTCGACGGCTACGCGATCCGGGTGCCGACGATCAATGTCTCCATCGTCGATCTGTCGTTCATCGCCGCCCGCGACACCACGGTGGACGAGGTGAACGCGATCATGAAGGAGGCCTCCGAGCGCGGTCCGTTGGCGGGGATCCTCAACTACAGCAAGGGACCGCTCGTATCGATGGACTTCAACCACGACGCTGCCTCCTCCACCTTCGATGCGACGTTGACCAAGGTAGCGGGCAGGCTGGTGAAGGCCTCCGCCTGGTACGACAACGAATGGGGCTTCAGCAACCGGATGCTCGACGTTGCGGTCGCGCTGATGGCTGCTCGATAGCCCGCCGGCCGGGCATCTCCACGGCCTGATCGGGACGTGTGACCCGCTCAACGATGAGCCTCCTCCGCCTCTCCGGAATCGACGTGCGCGGCAAGCGCGTGTTCATCCGCGCCGATCTCAACGTTCCCCAGGACGACGCCGGGAAGATCACCGACGACACGCGTATCCGCGCATCGCTGCCTGCCATGCGTGATGCACTCGCTCGCGGAGCGGCCGTCATGGTCACTTCACACCTGGGCCGGCCCAAGGAAGGCCAGTACAGCGAGGCGGATTCGCTCGCCCCCGTCGCCAGACGCCTGGGCGAGCTTCTCGGGCGCGCGGTGCCGCTGATCGGCAACTGGGCGGATGGCGGCGCGTGGCACACGGCGCTCAAGCCTGGCGACCTGGTACTGCTCGAGAACTGCCGCTTCAACAAGGGCGAGAAAGCCGACAGCGAGCCGCTGGCGCAACGCATGGCGAAGCTCGCCGACGTCTATGTCAACGATGCCTTCGGCACCGCGCATCGCGCGGAGGCGACGACCCACGCCATCGCGCGCTACGCTCCGGTGGCTTGCGCCGGTCCGCTGCTGGCTGCCGAGCTCGATGCGCTCGCGAAGGCGCTGGCGAATCCGGCGCGCCCCCTGGTGGCGATCGTCGCAGGCTCCAAGGTGTCGACCAAGCTCTCTGTCCTGACCCATCTTGCGCAAAAGGTCGACGCGCTCATCGTCGGCGGCGGCATCGCCAACACCTTCATCCTTGCCGCCAACGGCCACATCGGCAAGTCGCTCGCCGAGCCGGAGCTGGTCGACGAGGCCAAGGCGATTCTCGACAAGTATCCCGGCAAGGTCCCCGTGCCGATCGACGCGGTGGTGGCCAAGGAGATCGGAGTGAACGCCACACCCACGCTTAAGGCTGTGGAGAACATCTCGCCCGACGATATGATCCTCGATCTCGGCCCGGAAACCGTGATGGCGCTGAAGACCGTCATCGCCCGCGCGGGCACCATCGTCTGGAACGGGCCAGTCGGAGTGTTCGAGCTCGACGCCTTCGGCGAGGGGACAAGGGCTCTTGCTCACGCCATCGCCGAGTCGAAAGCGTTTTCAATCGCCGGCGGCGGCGACACGCTGGCGGCGATCGCCAAGTACGGCGTAGCCGAGCGCATCGGCTATATTTCCACCGGCGGCGGCGCTTTCCTGGAATTCCTCGAGGGAAAGAAGCTGCCCGCTGTCGCGATCCTGGAGGAGCGCTCCGCAGCGCGTGCAGGCTGACTTCGAAGCGTAGCGCGTCCACGCGCTGCCGAGCCGGATAACTGATCTGATGCAGCGAGCCACCAAGATCGTCGCCACGCTCGGGCCCTCGAGCAACACTCCCGAGGTGCTGACGCGCATGCTTGCCGCCGGCGTCGATGTCGTGCGGCTGAATTTTTCGCATGGCATCTTGAAGGATCATCAGGAGCGCGCGCGCATGGTGCGCGACGCCGCTCGTGCGCTCGGTCGCGAGGTCGCGATCATGGCCGATCTGCAGGGGCCCAAGATACGCATCGGCACGTTCGCAGCCGGCAGCGTGACGCTCAACACCGGCCAGAGCTTCGTGCTCGACGCCGATTGCGAGCTCGGCGACGAGCGGCGCGTCGGCCTCGACTACAAGGAGCTGCCGCAGGACGTCGCGCCGGGCGCGGTGCTGCTCCTCGACGACGGGCTCATAAGGCTGCGCGTCGAGTCGGTGCAGGGCAGCTCCATCGTGACGCGCGTCGAGGTCGGCGGAGTGCTGTCGAACAACAAGGGCATCAACCGCCAGGGAGGCGGACTCACCGCTCCAGCGCTAACCGCCAAGGACATGGACGACATGAAGACGGCGGTCGCCATCGATGCCGACTACGTTGCCGTGTCCTTTCCCAAGAACAAGGAAGACATGTACATGGCGCGGCAGCTCTTGCGTGCGGCAGGCGGCAGGGCGCTGCTCGTCGCCAAGATCGAGCGTGCCGAGGCGATCGCGGCGCTGGAGGAGATCATCGACGCGTCAGATGCGATCATGGTCGCGCGCGGCGACCTGGCGGTGGAGGTCGGCAACGCAGCGGTGCCCGGGCTTCAGAAGCAGATGATCCGGCAGGCACGAGAGCGCAACAAGCTGACCATCACCGCGACCCAGATGATGGAGTCGATGATCCACAATCCCGTGCCGACCCGCGCCGAGGTTTCCGACGTGGCCAACGCGGTTCTCGATGGCACCGACGCCGTCATGCTGTCGGCCGAGACCGCCGCCGGCCGCTACCCCGTCGAAACCATCGAGGCCATGGGACAGATCTGCGCGGAAGCCGAAAAGTCGGACCGCGTCGCGCTCGACCGCGATTTTCTCGATCGCACCTTCACGCGGATCGACCAGTCGGTGGCGATGGCCACCCTTTTCGCGGCGTTTCACCTGCACGTCAAGGCGATCGCGTCGCTGACGCAATCCGGCTCCACTGCGCTGTGGATGTCCAGGCATAATTGCGGCTGCCCGATCTACGCCCTGACTCCGGAGGTTTCGTCGCAGCGCCGGATGGCGCTCTACCGAAACGTGCATCCGCTCTACCTCGAGCAGTCCGACGAACGCGAGGCGGTGCTGCGCGCCGCGGAAACCCTTCTGCTCAGCAAAGGCCAGGTCGAATGCGGTGACCTGATCGTGCTCACCATCGGCGAGCCAATGGGCAAATCGGGCGGGACGAATGCGATGAAAATAGTGCGCGTCGGCGAGCATCAGTGAGCTCGTCGACAACGTGATCGGCGTCTTCTGCCGATCACGCGAGCGCGAACGCGCTCGAGCGCAACGATCACCGTCCACTGTGATCCATGGCACCCATTGCCTTTCTGAACAGCGCCGCGCCGCACCGTACCCACTCATGAGCGAGCAGGAATGCGGCAGCATTCCATGACTGCCCGCTCATGCCCTCCGGCCGCAGCGTGCGACCGTGTAGCCACTCAGCGAACGCCCAGCCGGAGAGCGCATTCGCTTGCGCAAGTCGAACCAGCTCCGCGCGGGCTTTCGCGTGCAGGCCGGCTTCGACGAGCGCGATTACCCAGAAGGCCCCGACGAAAGGCCATACTCCGCCATTGTGGTACTGCCACGCAAAGTTCTGCTGGTGGCGCGACATGTAGGGGCGCCAGAAGACGCTTTGTCGCGTTATGGGATCGCAGATCACCCGCACCGGGTACGGTTCGTTCGCTCGCGCACGCACAATTGCCCGGATGATCCGGTGCGTGCCTGCCTCGTCAGCGAGGCCCGCGAGGATCGCGAGCACGTTGCCGAAGACATCGCCTTCGTCGCCGCAAAATGAGAAGTTGACGAAGCTTAGGTAGAGGTCTCGATTACGCGCGCTCTTGCGGGCATAGTGCATGAGGAGTCTGGCGCGGCGATAGTCAGCGATTGCACGTGCGAAAGGGTAGAAAAGCTGATTGAAGTTGTGCTTCGTTTCCGCCGCGCCGGGAATCGCATAGATGCGCTTCACCAGATACCAGAGCGCATTGGCGTACAGCACGAAGCCGGAGCGGGGCATGATGTCGGCCCAATCGCTTGCTTCGTTCTGCTGCAGCAGAAAGAAACGCTGATGCTCCTGGCAGGAAAGCCACCCGATCGCGCGCTCGATCTTCGGCCCGAGTGACGTAGCCAGCCGCGTTTCCGGTTGGTTGGTATCGAGCCACGCGATGGCAATCAGCCACCACAGGGTCGCGTCGATACAGCCGAGGTACCAGAAGTCCGCCTCATCCTGGCGCGGATCCACGAACTTCGGCAGTTGACCGTTGCTTGCCTGGTATCGGGCGAGCGTCAACAGGCCGCTGGCTGCCTCGCGCTGCAAGTGCGGGTCGCCAGATACCGCCATGCCGAGTGCGCAGATCGCCGCGTCGCGCCCGAAGATCGCCGCATAGCCGCGAGCGGTTGCCAAAGGTCCCGGGGTAGCCGCAAGGATCCCTGCGGGCGAGAGGTTACGGTGAAGCAGCTGTCGCGCGCGGGCGCAGCACTCGGCCAGCAGCTCCTGGTCGGAGGACGACAGGGCGCCAGCTGTCACGGCCGGAGAGTAATCTCAGGGTTGATCACCGCCTGTGAGGGCCGGTCGACGATGCGCCGTGCGCAGCTCACCACGTCGCCAGCATCCCAGCGACCGCCGCAGCCATGGTTCCTGTGGCGAGCCAGCCCAAGGCCTTGAGGCGTCGCGTGACGATGAAGCGTCCCATCACTTTCGGGTCGTCGGCGAGCAGCATCATCACCACCATGATCGGCACCGCGATCACGCCGTTGATCACCGCGCTCCAGAACAACGCCTTGATCGGGTCGATCGGCGAGAAGTCGAGCGCGACACCTCCCAGTGTGGCCAGCGCGATGATGGTGTAGAACTCGCGCGCTTCCAGGAGCTTCAGGTCCAGGCCGCGCTTCCATTCGAAGGTCTCGGCAACCGCGTACGCGGCCGAGCCGGCGAGCACGGGAACGGCGAGCAGTCCGGTGCCGATGATGCCGAGCGAAAACAACAGAAATGCGAAGTGCCCCGCCAGCGGCCGCAGCGCCTCGGCGGCCTGCGCCGATGTCTGGATGTCGGTGACCCCGGCGGCGTGAAGCGTCGCTGCAGTGCCCAGGATTATGCAGAACGCGATGATGTTGGAAAACGCCATGCCGATGTAGGTGTCGATCTTGATGCGCCGAAGATGCTCGTCGGCCCCCGCTGGAGCATGAGCGAGCGCCCCGGCTGCGGGGTCCGCATTGAGCTCCTCGACTTCCTGGGACGCCTGCCAGAAGAAAAGATACGGACTGATCGTCGTTCCGAAGACAGCGACGACGACGGTCAGATATTCGGTCGTAAACGCGAAGTGCGGAGTCAGGGAGCGCGCCACCACCTCGCGCCAGGGAATCTCGATCGTCAGCACCAGTGCGACGTACGAGAGCAGCGCCAGCGTCAGCCACTTGAGATAGCGCACGTAGCGCTGATAGGTCAGGAATACCTGCAGCAGCAGGCACACGGTGCCAAAAACCACGACGTAGACTTGTGAAGGACCACCCACCACGAGCTGCAGGGCGTCGCCCATGGCCGCGATGTCGGCGGCAATATTGATGGTGTTGGCGACGACCAGCAGGACCACGATACCGTAGAGGACCCCTCGGGGAAAGTTGCGTCCGATGTTCGATGCGAGGCCATGACCGGTGACGCGCCCGATGCGCGCGCTGACGAGCTGGATTCCAACCATCAGCGGATAGGTGAACACGATGGTCCACAGCGTCAACAGCCCGAATTGCGCGCCGGCCTGGGAATAGGTTGCGATGCCGGAGGGATCGTCGTCGGCGGCCCCGGTGATCAACCCGGGACCGAGCTGACGTGCCCAGTCGCGCACAGTGGTTCTCATCCGCTCGTTCTCCGCCGGTGGCGCGGCGAGTATAACCCGGAGCCGGTCGCGCAAAGATGAAAATCAAACCGCTGGTTGCCCGGGGCCCGCAAGAAACGGCAAGAAAAGGCCCGCGCGAAGGCGGGCCTCTTGATTCCTGGATCCGCGGGATCGCTCCCGCGTCCGCCTCAAGGCAGCATGCTGTGGTCGTAGGTGCGGATGTCCCGGTGCTTGGTCTCGGTCAGGAAAACAGCGCCGATGATCAGCGTCATGATCGACACCACGATCGGGTACCACAGGCCGTAGTAGATGTCTCCCGTCGCCGCGACCATGGCGGTCGCAGTCAGCGGCAGCATGCCTCCGAACCAGCCGTTGCCGATGTGGTAGGGCAGCGACATCGATGTGTAGCGGATCTTGGTCGGGAAGAGCTCGACCAGGAACGCCGCGATCGGCCCGTAGACCATCGTCACGTAGATCACCATCACGACGAGGATCAGCTCGGCCATGAACCAGTTGACCTGACCCTTGTCGGCGCCCCCTTTGTAGCCGGCTTCCTTCAGCGTCGCCGCGAGCTTCTTGTCGTCCCAGCCTTCGATCCGCGTCGTGCCGATCGTGGTCACCACGGCCTTGCCTGCCTCAGCCGGCACCGATGTGAACGACAGTCCCTGCTTGGTCAGGAAGTCCTTGGTCCGGTCGCAGTCGGAGAACTTGCTCCACGGCCCGACGAACAGATGGAACTGGCAATCGGTCGCCGCGACGGTGATTGGCGTCTTGGCCGAGAATTCTTCGAGCGCGGGATTGATGTAGTGCGTCAGCGCCCCGAACAGCGGGAAGTAGGTCACCGCGGCGATCAGGCACCCTGCCAGGATGATCTTGAGCCGCCCGATCTTGTCCGAGAGCCAGCCGAAGACGATGAAGAACGGCGTTCCGATCAGCAGCGACACCGCGATCAGCGTGTAGGCCGACACGTAATCGAGCTTCAGCGTAATGGTGAGGAAGAACAGCGCGTAGAACTGTCCCGTGTACCACACCACGCCCTGTCCTGCGGTCGCGCCGAGCAGCGCCAGCAGCACGTACTTGTTGTTGGGATACTTGAAGAAGCTGTCGGTCAGCGGAGACTTCGATCCCTTGCCCTCCGACTTCATCTTCTGGAAGATCGGCGACTCGTGCAGCTTGAGGCGGATGTAGACGGAGAACACCAGCAGGATCAACGATACCCAGAACGGTATCCGCCAGCCCCAGTCGGCAAAGACCTTCGCATCCATGTACACGCGGCAGACACCGATCACTGCCAGCGCCAGGAAGAATCCGAGGGTCGCGGTGGTCTGGATCCAGCTCGTGTCGTAGCCGCGCTTGTTGTGCGGCGCGTGCTCGGCCACGTAGGTCGCAGCCCCTCCGTATTCACCGCCGAGCGCGAGTCCCTGCACCAGCCGCAGCGTCACCAGCAGGACCGGCGCCGCCCAACCGATGCTCTGGTAGGTGGGCAGCAAGCCGACCAGGAAGGTCGCGCCGCCCATGAACACGATGGTCACCAGAAAGGTGTACTTGCGTCCGACCAGATCGCCGATCCGGCCGAAGACGATGGCGCCGAAGGGCCGTACCAGGAAGCCCGCGGCATAGGTCGCAAACGCCGAGAGCAGTGCCGCGGTGTCGTTCCCCGCCGGGAAGAATAGCGCCGCGAAAAACGGCGCCAGAGTCGCGTACAGATAGAAGTCGTACCACTCGAACACGGTGCCGAGCGAGGAGGCAAAGATGACCTTCCTTTCCTCGGTGCCTATGCTCTTGATTGACTCCTCTTCCAGATAGCCCTTTCTTGCTTTGACGTCCGCCATCTCTGCCTCCTTGAAGTTCGATCTTCAATGGACGCGCCGGACCTTCGCAATCGCCGCAACTTTCCCCCGCCGGCTGCGCCGCCAACGCTCGTAAGCGAACCTGCGCCGCGAATAGTATCCCAGTCGATGCTTACGTGAAACTTACACGATCCTTCGCGGACTCCTGACGATGTTGCGTCGCAGCATCGGGGCCGCTTAACCCGCCGGTTTGGAACGCTGCTCCAGCAAGCCCTCGATCCTGGCCATCAGGTCGCGGGGCGAGAAGGGCTTGGTGATGTACACATCGGCTCCGAGCGACATCCCTCGGGTGACTTCGGCATCGCGTCCTTTGGCGGAAAGCATGATCACCTTGGTGTGCCGCCAGTCCGGATGCTCGCGGATGCGCGCGCACACTTCGTAGCCGCTCTTCACAGGCATCATCACGTCGAGGAGCACCAGATCCGGACGCTCCCGCTCGACGGCCTGCAGCGCTTCCTCGCCATTGCGCGCGACGCAGACCTCGTATCCGCCGCGCTGCAGGAGAAACTCAACCGCTGCGACGATGCTCGGCTCGTCGTCTGCGATGAGGATCTTCTTGCTCATGCCGCGGTGGCGGTTGGCAGGGTGAAGGAAAAGCGCGCGCCTCGGCCCAGGCTGCTCTCGACCCACATCCTGCCGCCGAAATGCTCGACGATCTGGCGACTGATGTGCAATCCCAGGCCGCTGCCGTGCGGCTTGTTCGTGAGCGTGTCTCCCACCTGATGGAACTTGCTGAATACGGCTTCGTGATTCTCCTCGCCGATGCCGCGCCCATTGTCGCACACGTCGACGCGCAGGCTTCCGTCGCGCTCCGAGAGCGCCACCTCGACCCTGCCGTTGGCCGCGTCGCAGAACTTGGCCGCATTCGACAGCAGGTTGAGCATGACCTGGATCATGCGGTCGAGATCGACCTTCACGCTCGAGACCTTGTCCGGCAGCCGTGCCTCGATCTGAATGTTCCTTTCCTTGAACAGCTGCTCCATCGCGGCCAGCGTGTCGGAAATCACCTCCTTCATGTCGACCCTCGATTCGACCCAGTCGGCCTTGCCCGACTCGATCTTGGAAAGGTCCAGGACCTGGTTGATGAGCCGGGTGAGGCGCTCCGCCTCCTTGGTGATGATGCCCAGGAACTTCTTGCGCTGCTCGGCGCCGATGTCGGGGTCCTCGAGCAGGATTTCGGTGAACGCGCGGATCGAGGTGAGCGGGGTGCGCAGCTCGTGGGTGACGGTCGACACGAAATCATCCTTGAGCCGGTCGAGTTCCGTGAGCCGCTCGTTGGCCTGGCGCAGCTCGGCCGTTGCGGCCTCGAGCTCGCGCGACTTCTGTTGGAGCCGATGGCTGTACACGACCACCTCCGACGCTTCGTCGAGGATTTCGCGGACCTCCTCGATGGTCAGAGCCTCCTCCTTGACTACCGATGCCACCATGACCCGCGCCGACGCGGCACCGATCGCCCCGGCGAGCTGAACTTCGACGTAGTGCACCAGCTCGGCATCGGCGATAAGCTGCTCATCGGGCCAGCGCAACCCTCTTGCCGCCGCGTAGTCGCGGAAGGCGGAGTCCGCGGTCGCGGTGCCCAGGAACCGCGCAAGCAGGCTGTAGAGGTCGGGCACCGAAGCCGTGCCGCGCCAGAAGCGCGCCCCACCGGCTCCGCCGGTGTGGCTGAAGACATCGACGAACAGGCTTGCCTGACGATGTTCTACGGCGCTTGGCGACGCGAACAGCGACCCGGCGACATAGGCGCCTACGTTAGCGATCATGCTCCAGATCATCGCGTGGCTTATCTGATCGAGTCCGGACAGTCCGAAGAGCTGCAACGGCTTGAGCAGCGCAATGCCAAAGGGTCCCTGCTCGAGCAAGCCGATGGGCAACCATCCCGAACGCGCCAGCGCCGGCAGCAGCAGCGTGTAGAGCCAGACCGCGAAGCCTGCCAGCAAGCCGCAAAGCGCTCCCGTGCGAGTGCCGCCCTTCCAGAATATGCCGCCGAGGATCGCCGGAGCGAACTGGGCGACGGCGGCGAATGAGATCAGCCCGATCGAGACCAGCGCGTAGGCCTCGCCGGCCACCCTGAAGTAGATGTAGCCCAGCAGGAGGATCAGCACGATCGCGCCGCGCCTGATGCCCAGAAGCAGCCCGGTCAAGTCGCGGCGCTCGATGAGTCGCAGCGGGCGCAGCCTGAGCAGGACCGGCATCACGAGGTCGTTGCAAACCATGGTGGACAGCGCGATGGTCTCGACGATCACCATGCCCGTGGCGGCCGACAGTCCACCGATGAAGACGAGGAGGGCGAGCAATTCCTGCTTCTCCGCCATCGGCAGAGTGAGCACGAAGGTATCGGCGTCGACGCTGCCTTCCGGAAACCGCAGCAGGCCGCCGAAGGCGATGGGCAGCACGAAGACGTTGATCGCGATCATGTACAACGGGAACAGCCAGATCGCCTTGTTGAGGTGCTTCTCGTCGACGTTTTCGATGACCGCGACCTGGAACTGCCGCGGCAGGAACATGATCGCCATCATCGACAGGATCGTGAGCCACACCCAGTTCGCGTAGCCTCCGGCAACGCCTCCCAGCGGTGCGAGCATTGCGCTCATCTTTGGCTCCGCCGCCGCGCGACCGAACACATCGCCGAAGCCGTTGTAGATGCCGAAGGTGACGAACGCGCCGACGGCGAGAAAGGCCAGCAGCTTCACCAGCGATTCGAAGGCGATGGCGGCGACCATCCCCTGGTGATGCTCCGCCGCGTCGAGGTGACGCGTGCCGAAGGCGATGGTGAACGCGGCCAGGATCAGCGCCACCCAGAGCGCCGTGTCTTGCCGGATCGACAGCGCGCCGACCACGGTCGGCATGGTGACTTCAGGATAGTGCACGAGGATTGTGAAGCTGCTCGATACCGCCTTGAGCTGCAGCGAGATGTAGGGAAGGATGCCGATCACCGCGATGACCGTGACCAGGCCGCCGAGCAGCGCGCTCTTGCCGTAGCGCGACGCGATGAAGTCGGCCAGCGAGGTGATGCGGTTCTGCTTGGAGATGCGCAGGATCTTGCGCAGCACCACCCACCAGACCGCGATCATCAGCGTCGGACCGATGTAGATGGGGAGGAAGCCCACCCCGTCGCTGGCCGCGCGGCCGACGCTGCCGTAGAAGGTCCACGCCGTCGCATAGACGGCAAGTGAAAGGCTGTAAACGTAGGGACTGGCGATGATCGACCGGCCGGCGTCGGCGCGCTCGTCGGCGTAGTAGGCGATCGCGAAAAGCACCCCTAGATAAAGGAAGGAAGTGAGGACGATCGCAGTCTCGTGCAGCATGACGACGCTCGTTAGTGTCCTGTTCCGTGAGTTCCGACGATAAAGGAGCAGATGAAATCGGCCGTCAGGCGAGGCGCGAGGCCGCAACGGTAGTATGTGCTACGGTGAGGCCGAGCAACAAAGCATGATGGCCGAGTTCGCCGCGAACCATCAAGCGAATTTGCGGAACAGGGCACTGTAGCTTGCTATTCGACCGATTCGGCGACGTACGCCATCAGCGCGACCAGCGCCGCCCACGCGATGAACAGGTACGCGTAGAGAGCCGGCACGCCGAACAGCGAGCCCGACACATTGAACAGCGCGAGGATCGGGTAGTTGAACAGCACCATCCCCAGCATGAACAGCGCCATGAAACGCTGGCCCCTGCTCTCGAGTTCGTTCATCGCGCTTCCTTTGCGAATCTGTCAGCTTACAGCGCGCGCGCGCACCATGGTGACGGTGCACGGCGCCTGAGCCGCGACCTGGGCGGATACACTTGGAAACAGTCGCCCCGGCGCTCCGTCCCGAGGCGCACCCATCAGCACATGGTCGACGTCGTTCATCGTCGCGTAGTCGACCAACGCCGCCACCGGTTTATCCGACTCTAGCACGTGGTAGGTAACGCGTTCTTCGGCGAGCTCGAGCGGCCTGGCCCAGCGGCGCAGCTTGACCAGATGCTTGATGTGACGACCGGTGGCGGTGTTCTCCTCCCGTTCGCCGCGCAATGTTGCCGCCGGCTGCACCGCGGTGACGCAGGCGATGCGGCAGAGATCGTCGGCCGCGACCAGGCGCCGCGCCGCATCCTGCAGCGCTTCGAACAGGGCGTCCTCCGGCTGCTCGGGAGCGATCGCCACGAGCACAATCGGCACCGGACCGCTCGGCCTCGAGGGCGGGAGACGCGGCGCCGGCCTGAAGCTTCGCGTCCGCAGCCAACGACGTGCCGAGGTTACCCAACCGGCTCGACGCTTGCGCGACGCGCGCTCGGTCAACGCCACATGGCCGGGGTTAGCCAGATCGAAGGCGACTTGAGCCGCGGAGGCGTAGCGGTCGCGCGCATCGATCTCCAGGCAACGCAGGATGATCTCCTGCAGCCAATCCGGTGTTTCTGGAACCAACGCGCGTGGCGGCACGGGGTCGCGATAGAGCCGCCGGCGCAGCTGCGCGCGGGTGCTCGGATTGCCGAAGGGGAAACGTCCCGTGACAAGCTCATAGAGGATGGCGCCCAGGGCGAATATGTCGCTGCGGGAGTCGCCGCGAACGCCGACGACCTGCTCGGGCGCCATGTAGACCCAGTTGCCGACCGGGAAGCGAAGCTCCTCGGCCAGCAGGTCCGGATAGTGGCTGTGGTGAGCCAGGCCGAAATCGATCAGCACGGCTTCGCCGCTCGCCCGGTACAGCACATTGGTAGGCTTGAGGTCGAGGTGCGCAACGTCGTGGCGATGCACATCGTGCAGCGCCAGGGCGAGCGCCGAGCCAAGGCGAGCGATCTCTTGCGCGGCGACCGGAGCGCGCCGCACCCAATCGTCGAGCCGGACGCCGTCGACGTACTCCAAGACCAGGTACGGAATGGTCTCGACGTCGCCAAACGCGACCAGCGTCGGATGATGAGGACTTTGCGGAAGGGCGCCCAGCACCATACGGCAGACCTCGAAAGCGACCACGTTCACCGCGCGTTCCCCCGGACCGAGGCGTGGAATCTTGATGACCAGCGGGAGCGGCCCGTCGCGACCCATAAGGCGATAGATCGTCGCCATGCTGCCGGCGTGGATCACCTCGCCCAAGCGAAAGCCGTCGATCTCGCTGCCAGGCTCGATCGTATGCATTCAGGGCCTGTGAGCGCTATGGGCGCATACGCGAACGGGTGCCCTGGGGCGCCAATCAAGGCGCAGGACGAAGCCAAGACTAGCGGTCTTGGCGAGGACGGCAACACCGAGTGGCGCCCCAGGACGTCCGTTCCCTTCGGGTTGCTGCCGAAAACGCCGATCGCTGTGTTGCAAAGTCTCGCCGGGCGCCCTGCCCGCCTTCGCCTTTGCGCCTTGCGCAAGGCGTTTTCGGCTACGCAACGCGTTTGTGTCCATAGCACTAACAGGCCCTAAGCACCGCGCTCGAGCCGCAGAGCAACGCGCTCAGGGAGTCCGGCCGATCGAACCTTATGCGCGGCGAGAGCAAAGTCGTAAGGAACGCGAAAGAAGGTAAGCCTGGAGCGCTCGAGGTCGGCCAGCGCATAGCAGGCCTTGTTGCTTCGATCCCGTGGCTGCCCGGCGGATCCCACGATGGCGAGCCATCGGCGGTGTCTGCCGGTGGGGATCGGCGTGCCGGGTACCGGCCGGAAGGGCGCGGGGCGTCCGTCGGCTCCCATGTAGAAGAGTTTCTGCTCGTGGACGTGACCGCAGAAGATGTAGCTCACGCTTCCCGCCCGGATGCTGTCTTCGGCCTCCCTCAAGCTCGTCACGTAGATCCATTGCTCGGGCGCTGCGGCGCTGGCGTGCACGAAGAGCATGTCGTCATGCTTCACGCACAGCGGGAGACCGGCAAGGAAGCCGCGCTGTTTCTCGCGGAGTTGCTCCTGCGTCCAGTTGATCGTGGCCTTGGCGTGGGAGCTCAGCGTATCGTCCGGGCGGCCGAGCGCTGCGGCATCGTGATTGCCCAGCACGACTACCGCACCGCCTGCTGCGTGCTCCTCAATCAGATCGAGCACTGCAACGGGATCGGCTCCGTAGCCGACCAGATCGCCGAGAAATGCGAAGCGATCGGCTCCCAGAGCCTTGGCGTGGGAAAGGCAGGCGGTGATCGCCTCCAGGTTGCTGTGGATGTCGGCGAACAGGGCCAGCTTCATCGCGAATGTGCGCGCGGTTCACCCTGGCGGAACGGGCTCGACACCTCACGCGTCGAGCCCAAAATGTACCACCAGCGCTAAGCGCACCCAAATGCCCGCGGGGCGCCGCATTGGAGCCCGCTCGCCTATGCGATACAGTGTCTCACCGACACGGCGCGACGCAAGTTCCAGCACGTTGATCATCGCACTGCTCTCCGACGTTCACGGCAATCTCGAGGCGCTCAGCGCGTGCCTCAAGCACGCGAGCGAGGCCGGCGCAGACCGCTATGCCTTCCTTGGCGACCTCGTGGGGTACGGCGCCGACCCGCAGGCGGTCGTCGATACCGTGGCTCGCTACGCCGCTCAAGGGGCGGTTGTCGTCAAGGGCAACCACGACGAGGCGATCGAAAGGACGCCGCGCTACATGAACGACTCGGTGCGCGCCGTCGCCGACTGGACGCGCGAGGTGCTCAGCGACGAGGGCAAGGTGTTCCTCGCTTCGCTGCCGCTGTGTGTGCGCGAGCCGGACTTCTGTTTCGTGCACGCGTCGGCGGCGTCGCCGGAGCGGTGGGACTACATCGACAGCGCCGCCGCGGCGCGGCGCTGCATCGATGCGGCGCACACTGCCTATACGTTCTGCGGCCACGTCCACGACCAGGAGCTCTACTTCGAGGGAGCGGGCGGAAAAACGGCGACTTTCAGGCCGGTGCCGGGTACGCCGGTGCCAATCGGGTGCCACCGCCGCTGGCTGGCGATGGTCGGGTCGGTGGGGCAGCCGCGAGACAACAATCCCGCCGCAGCCTATGCTCAGTTCGACTCCGATCGCGAAAGAATAACGTTCAGACGCGTCCCCTACGACCACATTGCCGCCGCTCGCAAGATCCGCGCGGCGGGCTTGCCCCTTTCCATCGCCTTCCGTGTTGAGAGGGGCGTATGAGCGCCGGAGCAGGGGCCCCGCGCGCAGCGCGGGGATGCGACCCGCGAAACGCCCGGCTGGCCGACGCGCAGACGCGATGGTTGGCACGGCGTCCAAGGAGGCCAGGCGTATGAGCGGCGGAGCAGGGGCCCCGTGCGTAGCGCGGGGATGCGACCCGCGAAACGCCCGGCTGGCCGACGCGCAGACGCGATGGTTGGCACGGCGTCCAAGGAGGCCAGGCGTATGAGCGGCAGAGCAGGGGCCGCTCCTGAAGCGTTGCGCAAGAACGCGAGGGCTTGTCGTCCGCACCTTGCACTCGCCTCGGGTCGCCTCCACTCGCCGTGGCTCGTGGAGACCTGCTCCGCCTCGGCGATTGCCCCGCGCGCGGCGCGGGGATGCGACCCGCGAAACGCCCAGCTGGCCAACGCGCAAGCGCGATGCTTGGCGCATGCCGTTTCAAGGAGGCCAGGAATATGAGCTCCGACAGATACGCGGGCACCGAGCTCGACGGCTTTCGAATCGGGGAGCGCATCCATTCGGGCGCGATGGGCTACATCTATCGCGTCGAGGGACGCGAGACTGGCTTCCCGATGATCATGAAGGTGCCACGCATCGGTCCCGGTGAATCCGGCGAGGGCGTCATCAGCTACGAAACCGAGGCGATGGTGCTGCCCGCACTGTCGGGGCCGCACGTCCCGCGCTTTGTCGCGCTCGGCAACCTATCCCGGACACCCTACCTCGTTACGGAGTGGGTCGAAGGCGAGAGCCTCGAGCAAAGGCTCAGGCGCGGGCCGCTTCCTCCAGACGAGGTCGCCTCCAAGGGCGCGGCAATCGCCGATGCCGTGCACAGCCTCCACATGCAGGACGTGATCCACTTCGATCTCAAGCCGGACAATGTGATCATCAAGGCGAAGGGGGACGTAGTCCTCATCGATTACGGCCTCGCGTACCACGCGCATTTCCCCGATCTGCTGGCGGAGGAGCATCGCTTCGCCGCGGGATCCGCCCCTTACATATCGCCCGAGCAGGTGTCGGGCACGCGTTCCGATCCGCGCAGCGACATCTTCGCGCTGGGGGCGATCCTCTACGAGATGGCGACCGCCGAGCTGCCCTTCGGCGTCCCGGAGACCGTGGCCGGGCTACGCGATCGCCTGTGGCTCGACCCGGTTCCGCCGCGCGTGCGCTCTTCCGCAGTGCCCCCGTGGCTGCAGGAAATCATCCTGCGCTGCCTCGAGCCCAACGCCGAGGACCGCTACCAGTCGGCGGCACACGTAGCGTTCGATCTCCGCAACCCGGACCAGGTCGCGATCACCGCGCGCGCCGTCAAATCCAACCCGTCGAGCTTCCTGGAGCAGATGCGGCGCTGGTGGCGCGCCCGCGGCAAGCGTCCGGGTCCGCAGCGACTGCCGAAGTCCCAGGTGAGCGCGACTCCCGTGGTCATGGTGGCGGTCGACACCATGCATCCGGACGATCAACGACAGCCGTCCCTGCAGCGGACGACGGCGCAGGTACTGTCGCTCTCCGCCGAATTCCGGTTGATTTGCGTGTCGGTGATCCAACGGGCGGTGGTGGCAGAAAGTGCGGACGCCGAGAGCGCGTCGGGCGCCTATCTCGATCACCTCGTGCGCTTGCGCCACTGGGTCGAACCGCTGAAGCTGCCGCCGCGGCGCCTTTCGCTGCACGTGCTCGAATCCGCGAATCCCGAGAGTGCGCTGCTCGAGTTTGCAAGGCGAAACAATGTCGACCTCATCATCCTGGGCGCGCCTCATCCCGCGCAGCTCGGCCTCGCTTGGTGGCGCTCGGTCGCTTCGGGGGTAACCGCCAACGCGCATTGCAGCGTGCACGTCGTGCGAGTCCCGGCTGCGGCAAGCTGATCGCCGCGGCCAGGGGGATGTTGCGAAGATTACTGTGCGGCCGCTTCGAGACAATAGCCGGCGCCGCGGACCGTCGAGATCCTGATCCCGCCCGGCGAGAGCTTCTTGCGCAGGCGATGCACGTAGACCTCGATCGCATTGGCGCTCACTTCCTCGCCCCACTCGCAGAGGTGGTCGACGAGCTGATCCTTGTGCACAAGCCGCCCAGGCCGTTGCAGGAACAGCTCGAGCAGCGAGAGCTCCCGCGCCGATAGCTCGAGCCGCTCTCCACAGAGCTCCGCGACGCGTCCGACCTGATCGAAGCTAAGCTGCCCGTGCCTGATCAGCGTGCACGATGACGATGTGCCGCGGCGCGTGAGCGCCCGTGCACGAGCCTCGAGCTCGGCGAGCTGAAACGGTTTGGCGAGATAGTCGTCGGCGCCTGCGTCGAGCCCACGCACGCGGTCGTTGACGCTGTCCAGGGCGGTGAGCATCAGCACCGGCACGCGGGAGTTGCGCGCGCGCAGGCGCTTGAGCACTTCCAGACCGGAAAGCCCGGGAAGACCTATATCGAGGATCACGAGATCGAAATCGGTGGCGCCCAGTGCCGCATCGGCTTCGCTGCCGTTCTTCGCCCAATCGGCGGCGTAGCCGGATCGGCGCAGCGTGCGCCGCAACCCATCCGCCAGCACGGGGTCGTCTTCGGCGATCAGAATGCGCATCCGCCTGCCTCCACGCGCGGAGCCTGCAGAGGCAGTGTAGTGGCCTGTAACGCCCAATTCAATACTGTCTGGCTTGGCCTCCGCGCCGATCGCGGCGTTGCCACCGCTCGCAAGGGGGCCTACCCTTGCTTCGCGTTGGCGCCTTGCGCTCGGCACAGATCCCGGCGCCATACCACTGCGTTCAGTACCGAATCGGACGTTACAGGCCACAGCAAAAAACAGCGCCGGGGGCCGTCTCCGACGCCGGTTCAGGGCCGCTCGCAGAGCGGCAGAGCGAATGCTTGCAGCACGTCGCCGCTGCCCGTGTCTTCGACGAAGGCCACAACCGTCAGCGGGCCGGTCTCCCGTGGAAGCGGGAACACCAGGCGTTCCCGCGATTCGCCGTCCTCCCCAACCGGTATTCCCGGCTTCCATTGCCGGACCACATGATCGTGGGTCAGGCGCTTGCCAGCGTTCTCGCCCGCCTTCACCTCGCTGACCAGCCCATCCTGAAGCAGCCCAGCCGTGACGCGTGCACGCGGACGGTCGCGCTTGTCCGGAACCTTGACGCTAATCTCGACGCGTGCTTCGCCCTCCCGCCTCTGCGCGGCGAGCTCGATCGTCGCACGGGCAGGCTGGCTGGTAATGGCGGCGATCGCCTCGGCGGTGCTGCCGGTACGCCACCGCGAGAAATCGCGTCCCTGCACGAGGACCTGCGGGGTATAGACGAACGCCGTGTGGTGGCGTCGCATCTGCTCGTGCTGGCGTTCGGTGAAGGCCGAACTGGCGAAGCGATCCTTCCACCCGAGCCGGTCCCAGTAATCCACGTGCAGCCCGATCGGCACGATTGAATCGCCGCGCGCGTCGAGCTGCGAGAGCCACCGATCCGCAGGTGGGCAGCTGTCGCAGCCCTCGGACGTGTAGAGCTCGACCAGAGCGACTGCGTGTGCCGGGCTCTGCGATCGGCAATCGGCGAGGACCTGAGGCGGGAGCAGCGTCAGGGCAGCGAGCGCAATGAGCGTCTTGGGGAGCGAAATCACCAGCCATGCCTCCGGTGTGCGGCGAGTCCCTGTAGTCGCGGAGCATGGGCGACGGCTTACACCGCGGTGGCGCCATCTTCTATGCTAGCATGCGCCGACTGCGGCGAAATCGGCATCGGGTCGCTGCAACGCCGCAGGCCATCAAGAAACCGCCACAGAGGAGACCTGCCATGGGTATTTTCGGACTCATCGGTACGATTATCGTGGGTTTCGTTGTCGGATGGATCGCAACCAAGATCATGCCGGGTGTCGATAAGCTTGGCTTCTGGCTTACCACCGCGCTGGGAATCGGAGGTTCGATAGTCGGCGGATTCATCAGCAGCCTCATCTGGAGGTCGCCCGACGGCAAGTTTCACCCGGCCGGATGGATTCTTTCGATCATCGGGGCCGTGATCCTGCTGTGGGCATACAACAACTTCGTTCGCTGACAATCCGTAGACAGCGGTCGGCTTGATCGCGGGCGCTCGCGTTCGCGCGAGCCCTCACGGGACGTTGCGGCGTTTCGCTCCCAGCGTCGACCGGCGAGAGCAGGTAGCGCCCCGCGGGTGGAATTCACTGCCCGAATTTCGACTGCGAGCCGTTTGTGCGCCTCCTATAATCGGGGCTCGATCCACGGATTTTACCCATGACGACCCTGCCCTCATCCGAAGTGATGTACCGTGCGCTCACCGAGCGCGATCCCGCTTTCGACGGAATTTTCTATGTCGCCGTGAGGACGACCCGGGTCTTTTGCCGGCCGGTCTGTCACGCGCGCACTCCCAAACGCGAAAACGTCGAGTTCTTCGGAACTCCTCACGAAGCCCTTCACGCCGGCTACCGGCCGTGCCTTCGCTGCCGCCCGCTCGACCGCAGTCGTGCGTCGCCACAGGTGGTGGAAGAGCTGCTCGCCGCAGTGGAAGCCGACCCGTCGGGACGGCTTCGCGATGCCGATCTCGAGCACATGGGTATCGATCCGTCGAGCGCACGGCGTGCCTTCCGCCGCTACTGCGGCATGAGCTTCCACGCGTACCACCGTGCCCGACGGATGGGCATGGCGCTCTCCGGCATCCGGGAGGGGAAGAGCGTGATCGAACTGCAGCTCGACCACGGCTTCGAATCGGGCAGCGGCTTCCGTGAGGCTTTTGGCCGCGTCTTCGGTACGCCGCCCAGCCAGGCACGCGATCTCGATTGCCTGTATGCGCGCTCGTTCGAGTCGCCCCTGGGGCCGCTGCTCGCGCTCGCCAACGACGAAGGCGTGCACCTGCTCGAATTCGTCGATCGCCGGGGCCTCGAGCGCGAATTGCAGACGCTGCGGCGGCGCGTGCCGCAGCACATCGTGCCCGGGGATCATGCGCATCTGGAGAGCATCGGCAAAGAGCTCGCCGAATACTTCAACGGCGATTCGCTTGAGTTCGCGACGCCGATCAAGCTCGACGGTTCGCCGTTCCAGCGAACGGTGTGGGAGGCACTGCGCGAGATCCCACCGGGCGCGACGCGCAGCTATGCGGAAATCGCCTCCCGTGTAGGCAAGCCTAGCGCAGTGCGCGCCGTCGGCCGGGCCAATGGCGACAACAAGCTCGTCATCATCGTGCCCTGTCACCGCGTGATCGGCGCCGACGG
>Ga0187777_10000220_pt1 | contig 43130 bp, 38 predicted proteins | sample 1015_Q2_SP5_10_M_FD_132416 | JGI IMG/M metagenome (GOLD analysis project Ga0187777, IMG submission 132416) | Tropical peat soil microbial communities from peatlands in Department of Meta, Colombia - 1015_Q2_SP5_10_MG | ecosystem: Environmental > Terrestrial > Soil > Wetlands > Peat | place... | reverse complement strand
GCCGCTGGCGTTGGTAGCGGGGAGCGGCTTCCTCACGCTTTTTCGACGAACGAATCCACTACGCGCTTTTCGCCGGCCTTGTCGAAGGCGATGGTGAGCTTGTTACCGTCGACGGCAACGACGTTGCCGTTGCCGAATTTCTGATGGAAAACGCGCTCGCCGACAGTGAAAGATGACACGGTGCCGGTCGATTTCGCCACCAGTTCGCCTTCGATGACGAGAGCCTTGCGATTGGCATCACGTTTCGCGCCACCCCGGCGAATTTTCTCGGGCCGGACCCGCTCATCATTGTCGCCGCCGGTGTCGTCGAAAACGCCATCCGGCACATAGCGCGGCTGACCGTTGTCGTGGAATCCGCCGCGGCCCTTGCGTGCCTGCGCGCGCTGCCAGCCGGGCGTGGTGTAGCCGGATCCGAAGGCATTCATCTCGTCGAAACGCGAGGCGCCGTAGCCCGACATGCCGAAGCCGCCTGCGCCGCCCGCGGCCTCCTTCACCTCCACATGCGCTTCCGGCAATTCATCGAGAAAGCGTGAGGGCACAGTCGAAGTCCACATGCCGTGGATGCGCCGGTTGGTGGCGAAATAGACTTTCGCCAGTTTGCGCGCGCGTGTCAGGCCGACATGGGCGAGGCGGCGCTCTTCTTCGAGGCCCGCGCGGCCGCTTTCGTCGAGCGAGCGTTGATGCGGAAACAGGCCTTCCTCCCAGCCAGGCAGGAACACGCAATCGAATTCGAGCCCCTTGGCCGAGTGCAGCGTCATGATGTTGACCGCCTGCTCGGCCTCAGTGCCTTCGCGGTCCATCACCAGCGATATGTGTTCGAGAAACCCTTGCAGGTTCTCGAATTCCTCCATGGAGCGCACGAGCTCCTTAAGGTTTTCGAGACGTCCGGCGGCATCAGCGGAACGGTCTTTCTGCCACATTTCGGTGTAGCCCGATTCATCGAGCACAATTTCGGCGAGTTCGGTGTGCGGCATTGAATCTTTCCGCAGGCGCCAGCTGTCGAAAGCCGTCATCAGATCACGCAGCGCCTGGCGCGGCTTCGGCTTCATCTCGTCGGTGGCGGCCAATGCTATTGCCGCTTCGGTGAGCGGCACGCGCTTCTTTCGCGCGTAATCGTGCAATATTTGCAATGTGGCATCACCGAGCCCGCGCTTGGGCACATTGATGATGCGTTCGAAGGCAAGGTCGTCGGCTGGCTGCGCGATCACTCGCAGGTAGGCGAGAGCGTCGCGGATTTCGGCGCGCTCGTAAAAGCGCGGACCGCCAATGACGCGGTAGGGTAGGCCGAGCTGGATGAAGCGATCCTCAAATTCGCGCATCTGGAAGGAGGCGCGCACAAGGATGGCGACCTCGTCGAGCGGGTGATCCTCGCCGCGCTCGCGTGCCTCACGTTGGAGTTGTTCGATTTCCTCCCCGATCGCGCGGGCTTCCTCCTCGCTGTCCCACGCGCCGGTGACCTGCACTTTTTCGCCCAGTTCATCCTCGGTGCGCAGTGTCTTGCCGAGGCGGCCCTCGTTGTGGGCGATAAGATGAGATGCGGCGGCAAGGATGTGGCCGGTTGACCGATAGTTTCTTTCAAGGCGGATGACCCTGGCGCCGGGGAAATCATGCTCGAAACGCAGGATGTTATCGACTTCCGCTCCGCGCCAGCCGTAGATCGACTGGTCGTCATCGCCCACGCAGCAGAGGTTTTTGGGGAGGCGGGGCGTATTGCGTTCCGTCATTCCGGGGCGCGCCGAAGGCGCGAGCCCGGAATCCAGAAGCTCTGCCGCGGCACTGGATTCCGGGTCCGGCCCTTCAGGCCGTCCCGGAATGACAGCGTTAGGTGCCGGTGCGCCCGACTGCGCCAGCAATTTCAGCCACAAATATTGCGCAACGTTCGTATCCTGATACTCATCAACCAGGATGAATTTGAACCGCTCCTGAAACGAGCGCAGCACATCCGTGTTCTGGCGGAACAGCCGGATGTTCTCCAGCAGCAAATCGCCGAAGTCTGCGGCGTTGAGCGTCTTCAATCGCTCCTGATACGCCACGTAGAGCTTCTTGCCCTTGCCGTTGGCGAAGCTCGCGGCTTCGCCCGATGGCACCTGCTCGGGCGTGAGACCGCGGTTTTTCCAACCGTCGATCAACATGGCGAGCACGCGCGCAGGCCACCGCTTTTCGTCGAGCTTCTCGGCTTCCAGGATCATCTTGATCAGGCGGATCTGGTCGTCGACATCCAGAATCGTAAAATTGCTTTTCAGATTTACGAGCTCGGCGTGGCGGCGCAGAATTTTGACGCCGATCGAATGAAAGGTACCCAGCCACGGCATGCCCTCGATGATCTGTCCGACCATTTCGCCGACGCGATCCTTCATCTCGCGCGCCGCCTTGTTGGTAAAGGTGACGGCAAGGATCTGACTCGGATGCGCACGGCCCAGGTTCAGGATGTGCGCGATGCGCGCGGTGAGGACGCGGGTCTTGCCCGTTCCCGCACCGGCGAGCACCAGCACCGGCCCGTCAAGCGTTTCCACCGCCTCGCGCTGCTCCGGGTTGAGCTCGCTAAGGTAGGGCGCGGCCCTTGCCCCAAGTGCGCGCGCAGCGATACCGCCCGCAACGGGTTGCGGGCTCAACGGAGCTGGATCGTTACGCTTCGGCTCGGCCATGTTGTCCGGCAAGGGGCGGCCTTGGCCGCCGGATTGATTCTTTCCATAGCAAAGATGGCACTCATCGGTGCCATTTTCGAGGCCGGACGCGGTCTTGTCTGCCCCGCATCACAGATTTAGCGTCGGTTTCCAGTTTATTGCGAGCAACTTAGGGGGAACTCCCGTGCGACTGAAGGACAAAGTGGCGCTGGTCACTGGCGGCGGCCGCGGCATTGGCCGCGATATTGTTTTGGCTTACGCCCGCGAGGGCGCCCATGTCGTTGTCAATGACATTGATCCCGCAACAGCCGAGGCCACCGCGAAAGATGCCGGGGCGCTCGGCAGCAAGAGTCTGCCTGTTGTGGCCGATGTTGCGAAATCCGCCGACATCACCCGTCTTATCGAGATGATTGTCAGAGAGCGCGGACGCATTGACATCGTCGTGAACAACGCCATGAAAATCGTGCCAGGAAAACTCGAAGCGCTGCCGGAGGCCGCATGGGACACGACAATGAATATCGGCCTCAAAGGCGCATTCCTCGTGAGCCAGGCGGCGGCAAAACATATGATCGCGCAGAAGTCCGGCATCATAGTCAATATCGCATCCATTGCAGGGCTGTTTCCCTACAACTGGGCCGGCGCCTACAGCGTGGTGAAGGCGGGGCTGATTATGCTGACGAAGTTGCAGGCGATGGAATGGGCACCCTACGGCATCCGCGCCAACGCCATAACGCCTGGGTATATCCGCACGCCCGGCACCGAGGCGATGTACGCTGACCCGGAAATCTACGAAGAGCGACGCAAGGGCGTGCCGATGGGCCGCGTCGGCTCGGGCGATGACATCGTGGGGCCGGCCATTTTTCTCGCATGTGATGAATCGCGCTACACGACCGGCAGTGTGGTCGGCGCCGACGGCGGCCAGGCCGTCGGCTATTTCCTGACTGTGCCCGGGCGAAGGTTCTCAGGCGGAAGAATCGACTGATCTGCTGTCATTTTGCGCGGCACGTTTCGAGATAACGCGCTGCGCCGGGCTACTAACACGCCAACTCTGTGCTAGATAACCGCGATTTCTATCGGCTCGCAGAATTTTCCGTGGACACACAAGTCATTATCGTTGGCGCCGGGCCCGTCGGCCTGACGCTCGCTATTGATCTCGGCCGGCGCGGCGCGCGCTGTATCCTGCTCGAGCAGAAGGACGCGCCGCAATTCCTGCCAAAGATGGAGCGATGCAACGCGCGCACCATGGAAATTTACCGGCGGATGGGCATCGCACAGAGAATTCGCGATGCAGGATTTCCGCGTGACGCACCCATGGACGTCTTCATCGTCACGTCGCTGGTCGAACCGCCGCTTTTGCATCTGCCCTACCCATCGGTCGCGCTGGCCCAGGCACAGATTGCCGCCTGCACCGACGGCTCGATGCCGCTCGAGCCATACCAGCTGATCTCGCAATACACGCTTGAACCTCTCCTGAAATCGGTCGCGGAGACGCTGCCTAGCCTCGATGTACGTTATGGCTGTGAATTCATTTCGTTTGAACAGGACGAAGCCGGCGTTCGGGCGACGGTCAATCGCGGCGGCAAGACATCGATGCTCAGCGCGAGTTACCTGGTAGGCTGCGATGGCGGATCAAGCCATGTGCGGCATCAGCTTGGCATCAAATTGCAGGGCGAAGCGAACCTGCTGCAATTGCGTCAGGCACTGTATCACTGCGACGATCTTTTTGAGCGCATCCCTATCGGCAAGGGACGCCACTACCACGTCGCCGAACCGCATTCTAACTTTTTGATTGTGCAGGACTCGACCCGCCACTTTACGCTGCATTCCGTTGTCGATAGCGACGATGAGATGAAGACAATGTTCGAGCAGACGGTCGCGATGCCTGTAAAATACGAGATGCTATCCTGCGCACCATGGCGGCAAAATCTGCTTTTGGCTGATAGTTACGGGCGAGGGCGGGTTTTTCTCGCCGGCGATGCGGTGCATCTGGTAATCCCGACCGGCGGGCTTGGCATGAACAGTGGGGTCGGCGACGCGATCGATCTTTCGTGGAAACTTGCCGCAACTCTCCACGGGTGGGGTGGGCCCGCACTGCTTCCATCGTATGAGATTGAGCGGCGGCAGATCGGCGCGCGCAATGTCGAAGCCGCCCGGTTTGCCTCGCGCGGGCGCCGCGCCTGGCGGGCGGCCTGGAAGCCCAACATCCGCGACAAGACGCCGGAAGGCGCGGAAACCCGCGCCAATTTGGCGCGCATCGCCAATGTCGAGCAACGCAAGACCAATGAGATGATCGGTGCCGAATTGGGTTATCGCTATGCCGGCTCCCCGATCATTTGGGCGGAGGCCGGTGAGGCGCCCGAGTCCGACTACATGACATACCGGCCGACAAGTTGGCCGGGTGCGCGGCTGCCGCACGTTTGGCTTGCCAAAGGCAAGGCGCTGCACGACTGCATCGGCGATGGCTACACGTTGCTTCGCTTCGCCGGTTCAGCCGCCGATAGCGCGTCTTTGGCGCGGGCCTTTGCCTCCTATGCCGCGCCTTTCACCGTCCTCGACATCAACGAACAGCAGCCGCGCGACATCTACGGTTACGATTTGCTGCTGCTGCGGCCTGATCTTCACGTGGTCTGGCGCGGCAATAGCCTGCCGGACGATCCGGCCATACTCGCGGCACTGGCGACCGGACACTGATAGCGACTACCGCGGCCCGGGGGGAGGTCCGCAGACGAAAGCGCTTCTGAAACGGATTGGAAAGAATCTCGGATGCCAAAAAAACTCGCACTGACGCTTGCCTGCGGCGACTATGAAATCGTGCGCCCCCTGCTCAATGAAAGGGTCGAGGTTGACGGCGTCGATCTCACGATTTTGACCGATATGGATTCAGCGACACGTCACTGGCGCTTTCTGAACAAAGGCGAGTTTGATGTGGCGGAGCTGTCGGCCTCGTCTTATCTCGCGGCGCGCGACAACAATCTGCCGTTCCGCGCCATTCCGGTGTTCCTGCATCGCCGGTTCCGACATGGCTTCATGTTCATCAATACATCGAAGGGGATCAGCAAACCCTCTGATCTGAGGGGTCGCAAGATCGGTGTGAAAACGATGATGACCACTGCCGTACTGTGGATGCGGGGCATTCTTCAAAGCGAATACGGCGTTCCCCTGAACAGTATCGAATGGATTGCCGAAATCGAGGACGACGTCAAAGTTATTTTGCCGGCAGGCATCAAGTACTCCTGCCTGCCGAACGACAAATCGGTCGAGGCCATGCTAGCCGAAGGCGAACTCGATGCAGTTTTCCATTCTGATCTCATCAGGCCATTCGTTGCGAAGGACCCGCGTGTCGCGCGTCTGTTTTCAGATCACAGGGCAGAAGAGATGGCTTACTTCAAGGGGACCGGCATTTTCCCGATTATGCATGTACTCGGCATTCGCCAGGCATTGGCAGATGAGTACCCCTGGCTTGCGGTTAATCTGTTCAAGGCCTTCAATGAAGCCAAAGCCATAGCCATGAAACGCATGGCGAACCCGCGCATTGTGCCGCTCGCCTGGTATCGTGATGCCTGGGAAGAGCAGGAGCGGATTCTCGGCCCCGATCCGTGGGAATACGGGCTCACCGGCAAGAATTGCAAAGTCCTTGAAACGCTCGTCGGGTATTCGCACGAGCAGGGCCTGATCAAAAAACGGCCAGCGCTCGAGCATCTGTTTCTCAGCGTCGACCAGGGCCGCAAGCGGGGCAGCGAGTTCAGGATTTAGAACTCCGTCATTCGCTATAGCGGGGCTTGTTCCGGCTATCCACGTCTTGCTTTACTGATTGCAAAAGACGTGGAGATTAGAGGACTCATGTTGACGCCGCTGAAATCATTGGCCCTTGCCTTTGCGCTACTGTGCTCTTTCCCGAGCGCCAACGCGCAAGAAAAGGTCTGGAAGCACGGCATCCTTGAAGCCAAGAGCGATGCAGGCTTCATCGCGATGGTCGACAAGGGCGGCTTTGCCGCCAAGCGCGGATTGAAAGTCGAGCTGCTGCAGATCAAGGCTGGCGCGACGTTGATGAAAGCGTTGATTTCCGGCGAAATAGATAGTGTCGACATGGGCGCTGCGGAGTCAATTGTGGCCGGCGTGCGCGGCACCGGCGTCAAGATTGTCGGTTGCACCTGGCCCGGTGTGCCGCAGGTCGTTCTGGCCAAGGCCGAGATCAAGACCCTGGCGGATCTCAAGGGAAAGACTGTGGCTATTTCTTCGCCTGGCTCGCTGCCGGACTTGCTGTTCCGCGGAATGTTGGACGCCGCCAACGTTCCATTTGCGGATGTAAAGCTGGCGACGCAAGGTGCCGATCTCGATCGCTACAAGGCTTTGATAGCCGGCATCACCGACGCTGCAGTGGTTTCCAATGAATTCGAGGTGGTGATGCCGCCCAACATTAAAGTGCTCGCAAAAGGCGGAACCGCAGTACCAAAATTCATCCGGCTGTGCGTCGCTACAAGCAGCAAGGTCCTTACCGAACGCCGCGATGACCTTGTCAAATTCGTTGCAGCAGAAATGGATGCTTATAAATACGCCGCCACGCACCGCGACGAGACAGTCAAGCTGGCGCATGAAATGACGAACGCAAAGCCCGACGACAACCGTGCCAATTTCATTGTCGACCAGGCGATCCGCGACAAGCAGATCGATCCGGCGTTGACGATCCCCACCGACCGCGTCGACTGGATGCAGAAACTCTTCGTCAAAGCCGGGGTCATCCCGAAGACCGTGCCAACCGTAACGCTGATCGATACGAGCGTGCGCGAAGAGGCGGCAAAACTTGCGGGAAAATAGCGTTTAATTTCTCTGCGGCATTGTGATGCGTCGCCCAGCGGCTTCCGGCCGGGGCAACTGTGCGTGCGCGGCTTTCATGCGTGCGAGCGTGCGCAGGATTGGATCGGGGAAAGGCGCGACTTTTTTCGACGCCATATCGACATGGAGCGTCATATTCTCCGATGTCGCAGACACCCATCCTTCGGTGGCGTGAAATAACTGTTCGAAGTAGTAGATCCGTTTTGAATCGTAGTCGAGCAGCTGGAACGTCACTCGCACCGGGTCGCTTTCGCGCAGCTCGCGCACGTAACGGATATGAACTTCAGCCGTAAAGGTCGAATGATTGCGCTGCTTCAGATAGTCGAGGCCAATCCCGACAAGTTCGTAGACTTCGTCCACCGCTCTATCAAATAGTACATTGTAGTAGGCCATGTTGAGATGGCCGTTGTAGTCGATCCATTGCGGCTCAACGCGCATCAGGGACGAGACAAACGGCGCGAAGAAGAGCGGTTCGAGGTCGGTGCGATCGAGCACGTGTCTATTCCTTGCGCATGATCTTTTCCGAAAACCGGTTCCCACTTTTCGGGATCATGCACTAAGCCGAAATCGGATAAATCGCCTTTTCGCCGCTTAACACGCGCGCGACGTCGCTTGCGCACTTTGTCTGGAGCTCCTCGAGCGCCTCTATCGAATAGAACGCCGTGTGAGGGGTAATGATCACATTATCACGGCCGAGCAGCGGCGAATCCTTGGCAAGCGGCTCGGCAACTACGACGTCGAGCCCAGCGCCGCCGATCAGGCCGGAATCGAGTGCTGCGACGAGCGCCGCCTCGTCGATCAAGGGACCGCGCGCGGTATTCACGATGTAAGCGCCTTTCTTCATCTTCGCGAAAGCGGCGGCGTTCATCATGGCGCGCGTCGCCGGGAGCAGGGGCGCGTGTACAGACACATAATCGGATCTCGCGAGAAGCGTTTCGAAGTCGACACTTTCGACCCCCGCAGTCTTGAAAACGTCCGGCTTGGCATAAGGATCGCAGGCGATCACCTTGATGCCGAAAGCCTGCGCCTTGGGTGCGACCAGGCGCGGGATATGACCAAAGCCGATGAGGCCGAGCACTGTGCCTTCGATACGCCGGATCGGCACCACAGCCGGCATTTCCCAGCGTCCGCTTTGCACGAGCTTGTTGGACAACGGAATTTTCCGGATCAGCGCCAACAACAACGCCATCGCGTGATCGGAGACTTCGCGGATGCAGTAGTCCGGCACGTAGTTGACCGCGATACCTTTCTCTTTGGCCGTGATCAGGTCGATATTGTCGACACCGAGTCCGAAGCGGCCGATCGCCTTGCATCGTGTGAACTGGGTGAGGACCTCGCGCGTGAGTTTGGCGTAGGTCACCAGAACCGCGTCCGCATCTTTGGCGACTGCGACGATATCGTCGGCATTGGCACTCTTCGACATGCGGTAGGTCGGGTTGAGCCGTGCAAGCGCGGCCTTGGCCGGGTTGAGGGAAGGAAACACGCTGTCGGTCACAGCAATCACGGGGCCGGCCATTGCAAACTCCGAATGCAGAAAAATGGAACTCTGGCGCAACCTACGCCAGCGATACTGACGCGTCCACCGGGCGCCACTCCGACCGCCCGCGTTTTCAATGGGTTAGAAGGATTAACTAAAAATTAAGGACATTCGCACGCAGCGGCCCCGTTGGACTATTCTCACAAAAAAATACGGAGGCGGCGAATGCTCGGCAAGGCGGCCCGAGGTACTTACGTACTCGTCGTTACGGCGATGATCGTCGCTTGGGTCCTTTCGTTCGGCAAGGAAGTCCCGGCCGAGCCCCAACCGACTCAAGAGATCAGCTATATTTATTGCTGATGCGTCGTTGATCGCTAGGTGAGACCGGCCTTGCGGAACGCCTGCAGGTAGTGCTCCCGCTCGGAGTCGTCCCGGATCGGCAAGTTGGCGGCCAGCCAGCCCAGCGAAATGCTGGGCTGCACACGACGCAATTCCTGCAAGGCTGCTTGCGCGGCGTCGATCTGTCCGGTCATCGCGGTTGCAGCGGTGAGAACACGGTGAGCTCCCACAAAGTCACCACGCTGGCGCGTTCCCTCGCGCGCAGCCTTGATGGCTTCTTCGTAGTTGCGGCCGACGAACTGACTATATGAGTAGATCCCGTAGTACACCGCCGAAAACGGGTCGCGCGGGCTCAAACGAAGGGCGCGCGTCGCAGCTTCGACACCCTCCTGCCAACGGCCGATATAAGTCCACGTCAGTCCATAATATGCCTGCGCCATCGCGAAGTTGGGATTAAGCCGCAGCGCCAGCTCGTATTCGGCGAGTGCGTCCTCATGGCGCCGGGTCAGCAAGTAGACGCTGCCGAGCGCACAATGCGCCCAAGGATCTTCGCGGTCGGCACAGATCGCCGCCAGGGCTAACTGCTCGGCGTTAGCCGGCAAGGCGGCCCAGCCCAAATGCGCAGTGAACATGTTGCTGGCGGCCAGCAAGCCGTACGCCGGGCCATAATTCGGATCGATGCTGATCGCCTTTTCCAGCAAGGCTTGCGCCACCATGTTGTCCTGCTTCGTAACGCGCCAGTAGTGCGACAGCGCCCGCATAACCAGATCCCAGGCGTCCATACTATCCGGTGGCTTGCGCTGCGCGCGGAAATTTTCCGCAGCGTAGAGCTGCGGTTCGATAGCAGCGACGATCGCTTCGGTGATCTCGTCCTGTACCGCGAAAACATCGGCCAGGCTGCGGTCGTAACGCTCCGCCCATATGTGACCTCCGGTCACAACGTCGTTGAGCTGGGCGGTGATCCGAACGCGGTCGCCTCCCTTTCGCACGCTGCCTTCGATTACATAGCGCACGCCAAGCTCGTCTGCGACCCGTTTGAGATGAACGGATTTGCCCTTGTAGATAAAAGACGAATTGCGAGCGATGACGAAGAACCAGCGCAGCTTGGACAGCGCGGTAATGATATCCTCGCTAATGCCATCCGAGAAATATTCCTGCTCCGGGTCACCGCTCATATTGGTGAAAGGCAGAACGGCGATCGCCGGCCGATCTGGAAGCGGAAGTAACTGTGGTGCCGGCCCCGGGGCCGTAGCGGGCTCTTCGCGCACGGTGCCGATGAAACGCAAACCTTTGCGCGCAACGGTGCGGATCAGTTTTTGTTGGTTACCGCTATCGCCGATCGCCTTGCGCGCGGCATTGATGCGGCTGGTCAGCGTCGATTCCGATACGATGCGGCCCTTCCAGACCGACGCGAGCAGGTCGTTCTTGCTGACGACGCGATCGCGATTCTCGATTAGGCAAACGAGGAGATCAAAGACTTGCGGCTCGATCGCAATCAGCTTGGCTCCGCGCTTGAGCTCGCGCGTATCCGTGTCAATCGCGTAAGGGCCGAAGGTATATAGCAAAATTTTCTCTCACTTGTCCTTGCCGGGCCGCATCAGGCGTCTTCCGGACAAACAAATCAAGGCCATCTCAGGGCCACGCAGTCATGCCGCGAGGAATGCCTCTACTTCAAGAAAGAATTTGTCCCACGCCGGTTCGCCCGCCAACAGCACGTGATTGTCACTCTCCAGTGTCACAAAGCGCGCGTTGGGGATTGACGCCGCAAGTGATCGGCCTTGCTCGAGCGGAACGACGTTGTCGTGCCGAGCGTGCAGTACCAACGTCGGTACCCGAACTTTGGGCAGCAGTTCAGCCACGTCGATACCATCGCAGACATTGCGAATGCGCGCTGCATTTTCCGCAGTTGTGGTCGCCCGCTGCAGGTCGGCAAACCATTTGATTTGCTCTGGCGATCCGTTGGGCAGAAAGACTGCGCTGAAAGCGCGCATGAAAGCCGAATGCTCATCACCCCAGCCGTGGCGCAACAGAGCGAGAAAGATGCTAGCCTTGTCAGCCTCCTCGGTCGATCCGCGCCTGTTGCGGCCTTTCGCGTAGCCGCCATACAGGACCAATTTTGATACTTTCTCCGGATGGCTAACCGCGTAGGCGATCGCAATAGCAGCGCCTTGTGAAATACCGAGGATGGCAAAGCGATCGCCCTTGATAGCATCGACCACGGCACGAAGGTCGTGCACGAAACCTTCGAAGGAAATATCCTCTACATCGCGATCCGAAAGCCCGTTGCCGCGGCTGTCATAACGGATGAGCCGGTTTTTCTGCGCGAGACGCTGCAGCAGCGGCGACCACACGGGGCTTTCCCAGTCGTATTCGAGATGGGTGAGCCAATTGGCGGTCTTGACCAGCAGGGGGCCGCTGCCGACCGCGGCATAAGCGATGTTGTTGTTTTCCGGCGAGCGGCAGAATGAGATCTCTTGCTTGTGAGCAAAGCCAGACGTCGGGGCCGCAATTTCCGGGCCTTTCTGCTCTTGCTGCACATCGCCGACAAAGCGGATGCCTTTACGGGCGATAGTTCGTACGAGCTCCTGTTTCTCGCCGCTATCGCCGATCGCCTTGCGCACGGCGTTGATGCGGCTGTCGAGAGTCGAATCCGAGACGATCCGGCCGCCCCATACCGATGCGATGAGGTCATCCTTGCTGACAACTCGATCGCGATTTTTGATGAGATAGACCAATAGGTCGAAGACCTGCGGCTCGATCGGCACGATCTTGCCGCGCGCGCGCAATTCCCGGCGCTCGGCATCGAGCGCGAAATCGTTGAACGAAAACAGCACTTTGTCGCCCGCAGTCTAGGGAGATAAATATACCTCAGCTTCCGGTCGATGAGAAATCAATCCGGCCTCAGGACAAATCAATGGTTTCGCAAGGACGAAAAGAATGGCCGCCGGCACTATGCAAAACCATCGGCGGAGTTGTGAAACCAAAATGTCAATCAAATCGAACGAACTGTGGCGACAATTGTGCCGCGCTATTGCCGCGTTTCGAGCTTGGTGTTCGTCACCTGCACGCGTAAAACCGTTTCGCATCAATCGATTTCACTGATGCGATCCATCATGCAGACATTTCTGGGACACCTGCCTTGCGCAATCCTTCGTAGTAACGATCGATGCCCATATCGCGACTGAACGGATGCATTGTTTGCACGAATGCTACTGAGAAGTTAGGCCTTTTCTCCGTTACCTCTGCGACATAGCGTTGCGCTTCCTCCCGACGTCCCAATTGCCCAAGTGCAGCGATGAGAATCGCATAGCGGGACCATTGGAAGCTTGGTTGCGCAAGGGCTTTCAGCGCAAAATGTACTGCTGCCTCATCGTCGCCAACCAGATATTTGGCTTCTGCAAAACGCACGAGATACGACCCGATGTTCGGATCCTGGGGACTGAGCCGGATGGCCGATTGAAGATGCGGGAAAGCCTCGTGTGGTCTGCCCGAGAATACGAATGCGGCGCCAAGGCCGTAGTGCGCGAGGGCCAAACTAGGGTTGAGACTCAAAGCGAGTTCAAGTTCTGAAATCGCTGCAGCATAATCCCGGCAGAGATAGCGGATTCTTCCCAGCGTGCAATGCGCCCCTGCATCGTTCTGATCGAGCGCGACAGCTTTTTGCGCGGTTTCGGTTGCTAGTGAACGGTTATCACTGGGCGATCCAGCAAATCCGTAGACTACTTCGTAGTAACAGGCCTCGGCGATGGCAGAATAAGCCGGCGCGAGATCGGGATCAATGGCGATCGCTTCCTTGAACAGTTTTCGCGCTTGCACGAGATCGTCCTGCGTATATCGATAGAGATGAAACATTCCGCGCTGATAGACGCTCCATGCATCGATGCTTTCTCTTTGCTTGATCCGTGCTCTTTCTCTTTCTGCCCGTCCCAGTTCGGGTTCGATCGCGCCAACAATCGTCTGCGTAATATCGTCCTGCACCGAAAAAATGTCCGAAAGTGCGCGATCGTAACTGCGGGCCCAAACATTTCCCCGGCTGTTGCTGTCGATCAGCTGTGCTGAAACACGAATGCGATCGCCTGCGTGGCGGACACTGCCCATCAGGATATAACGAACGCCAAGTTCACGAGCGATTTCGCTCGGGTCGGTTTCTCTGCGCTTGTACGCGAAGGCCGAGCCTCTTGCGATGACGAAGAACCACCGTACGCGGGATAGCGCGGTGATAATTTCCTCAGTAATACCGTCGACTAAAGGATCCTGTTCCGGGTCGCCACTCATGTTGCTGAACGGGAGAACAGCGATGGAGGGTTTTTGTGGCACCGTAAGCGCGACATGATCTTGCTCAACGAGCGCTTTACCGGCCTTGTCCTTGATCTCTACCGTGGCGACGAAGCGAAAACCTTTCCTGGCAAAAGTGCGAACGAAATCCTGCTTCTCGCCGCTATCACCAAGGGCTTTTCGGACGGCGTTGATCCGGCTTGTTAGGGTGGATTCCGAGACAATACGCCCACCCCAGACCGACTCAATGAGATCGTCCTTGCTGACGACGCGGTCGCGATTTTCGATCAGGTAGAGCAGAACATCGAAGACCTGCGGTTCAATCGCAATAACCGCGCTGTCTGCGCGCAATTCCCGGCGCTCGCTGTCGAGCGTATAATTATTGAATAAAAACAGCACGTTGCGCCCCGACATATGGTGGCCCGCCAAGACAAGCTGCGGCCCTAAAGAGAAATCAAGACTTCCTCAAGGACAAATCAAGTGTGGCTCAAAGTCTTTGTGGCCCGCAACGCACATCCATGCTGCCGAAAACCGCTTGGAGCATGCCATGTACTTCCAACGCAGCAACGGCACCGTCGACATCGATTTCTATCGTCGGGAAGCCATTCTCCTGCGCAGAGAAGCGGCTACCCGGATCTTTCGGCACCTCTGGCAGAAAGGCCGGCCGCTGATCGGGACTGTGATGATCATCGTTGCTTACGTTTGCGCCATGCACTCGATGTTCGCAGTTAGAGCAGCAGCCGAAATTCCTGCCGTGATCGAAGCGCCCGCGGACCACGCTCACTCTAAAAAGGCGGCTGAACCGCTTTCGCAGCAATCACACTGAAAACTCGCATCGGAGGATGACTATGGGAAAACTCATCGCATTTCTTTACGGCCTTGTGGCCTATCTCATGTTCTTCATTGCCATTCTATACGCAATCGGCTTCGTCACTGGGTTGGTCGTGCCCAAGACAATCGACAGCGGTGCCGTTGGTCCGGCGGGTGAGGCAATCATCGTCAATCTTCTGCTGATGGGGCTGTTCGCAGTCCAGCACAGCGTGATGGCGCGCCCGCAGTTCAAGAAATGGTGGACACAATTTGTCCCGGTCCCTGTGGAGCGCAGTACCTTCGTGCTTTTTGCCAGTCTCGTACTCCTTCTTTTGTACTGGCAATGGCGGCCGATGCCGGCCGTGATGTGGCAAGTGAGCGATCCCCGGATCGCGACCTCGCTTGTCGGCCTGGAGTTGTTCGGATGGGCCCTGGTTTTTGCCAGCACCTTCCTTATCAACCACTTCGAGCTGTTCGGCTTGCATCAGGTCACCAACAATCTCGCCGGCAAGGCGATGCCGACGGTGCGTTTCAAGACGCCGCTGCTGTACAATCTGGTGCGCCACCCGATCTACCTCGGCTTTATTATCGCCTTCTGGGCAGCGCCGGTGATGACGGCCGGGCATCTGCTGTTTGCTGCGGTGACCACGGCCTACATCTTTGTCGGCATCGCTCTGGAAGAGCGTGATCTGGTTACGGTGTTTGGCGACGAATATCGCCGATACCGGCGACGAGTAGCGATGATTGTGCCGTTCCTCGGCCGGTCATTGTGAGGCGTGGCCGGCGCATGGCGATATCTCTTTATTCTCACGGTTGTCCCCGCAGCCAACGCCACCGCCGGCCTCGTTCACCCTCTATCGATCCTCTGCTAACGTCCGATCCAAGCGAACAGAGGATCTTGGTATGGCTTCGGCCCAGGTCGCCGTCGAGCAGAACAGCCGGAACCCGGCGGCAATAAAAAGGGCAGTTTCCGCGCTCACCGCCGCATTCGGGAATCGTGTTGTGACCTCGCAGGCGGTGCGTGAGCAGCACGGCAATACCCTGACGTGGGTTGTCAATCAGCCGCCCGACGCGGTTGTTTATCCGGCCAGCACAGGCGACGTGCAGCAGATCGTGCGCATTTGCGCGTCCAACGGCGTGGCGATCATTCCTTTTGGTGTTGGCACCTCGCTGGAAGGGCAAGTCAACGCACCGCTTGGCGGCATATCGATCGATTTTCGCGACATGAATAGGGTTCTCGCCGTGCATGCCGAGGACCTTGATTGCGTCATCGAACCTGGCATCACGCGCAAGGCTCTCAACGAGCATTTGCGCGACAGCGGTCTTTTCTTTCCGATCGACCCGGGCGCGGATGCGTCGCTTGGCGGAATGGCAGCGACACGTTGTTCGGGCACCAATGCAGTGCGCTATGGCACGATGAAGGACAACGTGCTTGCGCTAAAGGTGGTGCTTGCGAATGGAGAGGTCATCGACACTGCGCGGCGAGCCAAAAAAACCTCAGCTGGCTATGACCTTACGCGGCTGATGGTCGGCTCGGAGGGAACGCTCGGGGTCATCACACAATTGACGTTGAAACTTTCCGGTATCCCGGAAGCGATCTCTGGCGGCGTCTGTCCATTCCCCACAGTTGAGGCATGCTGCAACACCACGATCCATACGATCCAGGCCGGCATCCCGATAGCGCGCATCGAACTGCTCGACGCGCTGCAAGTGCGCGCAGTCAACTTGCATTCCAAGCTTGGGTTGCCGGAGACGCCGATGCTGTTTCTTGAATTTCACGGCACGGAAGCCTCGGTCGCCGAGCAATCCAAGCGGTTCGGCGAAATTGCGACGGAATTCGGCGGCGGTCCATTCCGATGGACGACGCGGCCTGAGGAGCGCACGCGGTTGTGGGAAGCGCGCCACCATGCAGCGATGTCGAACTTCGCCTTGCGGCCGGGCGCGTCCATGGTCCCTACCGACGTTTGCGTGCCTATATCGCGGCTCGCGGAATGCGTCACTGAAACGCAGCGCGACATCGAAGAAAGCCGCATCATGGCGCCCATCGTCGGACACGTTGGGGATGGTAATTTCCATCTAACGCTATTGGTCGATATGAACGACACCGACGAGGTCAAGCGCGCGAAGGCTCTCTCCGGGCGCTTGGTCGAGCGGGCGCTTGCGATGGACGGCACATGCACCGGCGAGCACGGTGTAGGGCAGGGCAAGATGGAATACCTCGCCGCCGAGCACGGCGTGGCGGCACTCGCGGCCATGGCCGCGATCAAGCGCGCGCTTGACCCGCAAAACATCATGAATCCGGGCAAGATTGTCGCGCTATCGTAGTGTGGGCGACATAGATTCGCCGCCATACGCCGCCAGAAATAGCATAGATTTCATAACGTCTCGCCGAAGGCGCGCGCCGGCCGGGGTCCGGCGCTGGAGTTGGCATTGCAAACCACCCTGCTCGGACTTGCGATCGCGATCATCCTGGCGCTCGTTGCCGCGCTGGTCGGACCGCTTCTGATTGACTGGACCAGCCATCGCTCAATCTTTCAGGCACAGGCGAGTCGCATGGTTGGTGTCAATGTCCGGGTTGCCGGGGCTATCGACGCGCGCTTGCTGCCTTCGCCACGGTTGATACTCCATGACATAGTAATCGGCGACGGCGGAGACACGATCCGTGCCCGTTCCCTCAGTATCGAATTCATGCTTGGGCCATTGATACGGGGAGAGTGGCGCGCTTCGCAGATGAATGTCACGGGTCCGCAGCTCAGCCTTGGCCTCGATTCATCCGGCCATATCAGCGCGCCAAACCTGGCGATTACTTTCAAGCCCGACGAATTGTCGGTGGACCGGCTGAATATCGAAGACGGCACGATCAACCTGACTGCCGCCGCCAATGGCGCAAACATCAAACTCGAGAGGATATCTTTCAGGGGCGAGGCACGCTCGCTCCTAGGCCCTGTCAAGGGTGAGGGTAACGCGACCATTCAGGGCAAGCCCTATCCGTTTCGGATTGCTATCGGTCGTTTGAATGAAGACGACGCGCTCAAGCTGCACATCAACGTTGATCCGGCCGATCGTATGATGAGCATCGAAGCTGACGGCACGCTGGCATTCGTATCAGGTGAGCCGCGTTTCGATGGAACGTTGAGCCTTTCGCGACCTGTCGGGGTTGGCTCACGCGGTGCGGCGCAACCAGCAGAGGCTTTGACCCAGCCCTGGCGTGTGAACGGGAAAATCAAAACGACGGGTCAGTCGGCGCTGATGGAAAATGTCGAGCTTCAATATGGATCGGAAGAACAAGGCTTCAAGTTGACAGGAGTCGCCGATTTCAAGTTCGGAACGCATCCGCGTTTTGATGGTGTGCTTTCCGGACGGCAGATAGATCTTGGACGTGTCGTATCCGGCAATAATGAAATGCGCGCGACGCCCGTAGCTACTATCCGTGAGCTAATTGAGTCAGGATCCGCGCTGTTTAGAACTACACTGCCCGTCCAGATTGGTGTCGGTATTGACCAGATAACGCTCGGCGGCAACAGCATCCTGAACCTGCGCGGCGACATTACGAGCAGTGCCGGTGGATGGAATCTTGATCGGCTCGAGTTTCGCGCGCCGGGCATGACGCAAGTGCGGCTCAGCGGCCGTCTCGATGTTGCGTCTGATAGGCTTGGCTTTACAGGACCTGCCGAAATCGAAGCATCCGACCCGAAATTGCTGACGGCATGGCTCGAGGGACGAAGCGAGACATCGACAGGCGATCTGCGATCTCTGAGTTTGCGCGGCGATGTCACGATCGCCAGCGGCAAAATTTCGGTCGAAGACATCAAAGCGGAGTTTGACCGCAAACCTTTGACCGGGCGCTTTACCTACTTCTTCCCGTCCGGAAAACAGGCGGCCAAACTTGATGCCAAACTCGAGGCGGCTCAATTCGATGTCGATGCCGCACTCAGCTTTGGTAGTGCGCTGCTTGCAGGGTCCAAGCTGGAGCGACCCGGCGAGATGACGATCGCTGCCGACATCGGGCGTGCTACCGTCGCCAGCATTGAGGGGCGCGACGTGCATGCGCGTGTGCAGGTCGATGGCGGCGGTTTGCGGATCGATCGTCTGTCGGCCGCGGATTTTGGTGGCGGAAGCTTCACGGCCAGTGGCCGCATTGATATGAGCAAGAACACGCCGCGCGGTGCCGTGACCCTCGACCTGGAAACCGCAAAAACGGCAACCATTGCTGCGTTGATCGAGAAATTCGCGCCAAGGACTGCAATGCCCGCTAAAAGCCTGCTTGAGCAGGTTAGCCGCGCAAAGCTGCACGCTACCCTCGACCTTTCCGGCGATGACAAAGCGCCGGCTACTGTCGCCCAATTGGCGCTGTCCGGTGAACTTGATGACCTACGCGTCAACACGCATGTCCGCGTCAAAGGCGACTGGCAAAAGCCCTCTACTGCCGATCTGCGTATCGATGCGACTGTAGATACGCCGGCGGCTGCGCCCTTGATCAAGCTCCTGAGCCTCGACCGGATTGTGGCGGTGGGCAAAGGCCCAGGGCAGCTGAGGGTAGAGGCCACACGACCACTTGGCGGCGAAACGATGCTTGATGTCCAACTATCGGCTGGCGGTTTGATGGTGCAAGCCAATGGGCGTGGTCGGATTTCAGAAGATAAGGACATCAAGCTTGTAGGAAATTTGCAGATTGCAGATGCCGATCTTCGGCCGCTGCGGCCGGTGGCTGCGGCGATGAGCGCCGGTGCATTGCCATTGAAGTTGGCATCGCGCGTCGCAATCGTGGGCGGCAGCGCGACGTTCGATGGTATTGATGCAAAAATCGGTGGATCGACTATTCACGGCCACCTCGCCATCGACAATGCATCACCGCGCCGGATCGAGGGCACACTTGAGGCCGATGCAGTCGACGGGCCGGCGTTGATTGCCAGCAGTATTGGCCTGCCACTGCGAGCCAGTAGCGCAAGTTCTGAAGCAAACTGGTCGAGCGAGCCGTTCGGCGCAGGTCTGTTTGGAAAGTTTTCGGGCAAAATCGCGCTCAAGCTAAAGCAAGTTGCACTGCTGCCGCAACTCACGGCCCGTGAGCTCAACGGCACGCTACATCTTAGCAAGGATGAAATTAATCTGGACGATGTTACTGGGGCTCTCGCTGGAGGGCGACTGTCCGGACAGATCGCTCTGCGGAGTGCCGAAGACGGGTTGGGGACGCATGCCAGGATATCCGTTACCGGCTCCGATGCTGCAGCACTCTTTTCCGGCGCAGGGCAGCCGCCTGTCAGCGGGTCTTTTGCTCTGACGGCCGAAGTGGAAGGTGGTGGCTTGAGTCCGGTAGCGCTCATGGGCGCTCTAAAGGGTTCCGGTAAAATTAGTCTCGCAGACGGACAATTTGCCGCGCTCGACCCGCGCACCTTTGATGTGGTCACCCGTGCAGTTGATCAGGGCCTGGTTATCGAAGCCGGACGTATATCCGACCTGGTCGGCAAATCGCTGAACAGCGGGCCGCTGTCCGTGAGGCGCGTGGAATCTGCTCTGTCCATTGCGACTGGTCAGCTCCGACTCAACGATGCCGTTGTTGAGAGCAAGGACGCCGCGCTTTCCCTTGCAGGCACGCTCGATTTGACCGATGGCGCGATCAATGCCCGGCTTGCACTGTCCGGGCAGGGCGACGCTACCGGTAATCGGCCGGACATCTTCGTGAGCTTGAAAGGACCGTTAACTGCCCCAATACGCAGCATCGATGTATCGGCACTAACGGGGTGGCTTACGTTGCGGGCGGTCGAAAACCAGACCAAGCAACTACGGGCGATCGAAAATGCGCCGCTACAGCCACGCGGGCGGTCGACTCCAAGGAGCAAGCAAGCGCCTGCATTGCCGGCACCGATTGATGTCCGCCCGATACCCGCGCCGCAAAGCGCGGGACGGCCTGCAGCGTCAGTCGGCTCGCAGAATTGATGACATCATGCGAGGGCTTTGCACTTCGCGGGATTCACCCACTCTGCGCTCTTCATCGTTATGCATCCGGTAGTGATCGAGAACGAAGAGGCGAATTGCTGATGAGAGATTGCCCTGACGTCGATCCGTATCGATCGAAGCCACGAGATCCGACAAGGTCACCTCTCTGCTATTCGCGATTTCCTTCAGTCCCTTCCAGAATGCATCTTCCAGACTAACGCTTGTCTTATGACCCGCGATTACGATCGAACGTTTGACAACCGGAGATTTCATCGGCGGTCCCCTATTTCAATCCGGAGCCGATCGAGGTCTCGGGTGGCTTTGGCTTGCCGCGCCGATTCAAGCTTGCGGACGTGTTTTGCTTGACCAAAAGCAAGTCGGTTAGCATGAGCACTCTGATCGCGCTTTTGCCCTTTGGCTCGCTTGCGGACGGTCCGAAGATTGATCACTTCAGCCACATCGTGATCCTCGAGGTAACCGGGTACGTTTCAGCTCAGCGTTCAGGATTTAGGAAACATCGTTCGCAAATGTGCCGACACGTAGGCGGAATTTCGTCATTCCGGATTTTGGTGTCGGTTTCCACAACATCGCATGCCGTACTGGTGAGCCGATTAGCGCAGTAATTCAATACACGGTTAGTTGACCGCGTAAGTTCCACGAGTGCGTCAAGGCGAATACCATCAAAAAGAACTGATGTATTGAAAGGGACCTGCTGGAAATTCAAAATGTATATTTAATTGTATTAATTACTATACTGGCGACAACGTGAAATCCCCTCTTACAAAACCCTACGGCACGTTTTTCATATTAGAGGGCTTTGACTCAGGCACGGGCTGCAAGAGTATCCAGATACTGTCGACAATACATACGCACCATCCGGGCCGGCCAAGATTTTATCGCGGGCGGATCATTTTTTCGGCGCGGACGAGACGGTCAAATTCGGGTCCGCTGACAAAACCGAGGCGAATCGCTTCTTCGCGCAGCGTCGTACCGTTGGTGTGGGCGGCCTTTGCGACTTGCGCGGCCTTGTCGTAGCCGATTTTCGGGGCGAGTGCGGTAACTAGCATAAGCGAACGCTGCATAAGCTCGCGGATACGCGCTTCGTCGGCGCGAATACCGATAACGCAATTATTGGTGAAAGAGTTTACCGCATCGCCGAGCAGACGAATCGACTGCAACATGCAGTTGGCGAGCACCGGCTTGTAGACGTTGAGTTCGAAATGGCCCTGGCTGCCCGCCACCGTAATCGTGGTCTGATTGCCGAAGACCTGGCAACAGACCATGGTTAGCGCCTCGCTCTGCGTCGGGTTGGTTTTGCCCGGCATTATCGATGATCCAAGTTCGTTGCTCGGCAGGATTAGCTCGCCGAGGCCGGAGCGCGGGCCGGAGCCGAGCAGGCGAATATCGTTGGCAATCTTGAAGAGCGCCGTAGCGGCAGCATTAATCGCACCGTGCACGAACACGTAGGCATCGTGGCCGGCCATGTGTTCGAACTTGTTGGGCGCGCTGACGAACGGCAATTTGGCGAGCAGCGCGATGCGTCGGGCGAAGGCCTTTGCGAATTGCGGCTTGGAATTGATTCCGGTGCCAACCGCAGTGCCACCTTGCGCGAGCGGATAAAGTTCGTGCTGCGCCAGCGCAAGACGGGCGAGCGCCGACTTTACTTGCGCGGCATAGCCGGAGAATTCCTGCCCCAAGGTAATTGGGGTCGCGTCCATTGTATGGGTACGCCCGATCTTGATGATCTTGGCAAATTGCTTGGCTTTTGCGGCGAGCGCGTTGTGAAGATTCGCTAATGCCGGTTTGAGGTGCCGTTCGATTTCGATCGCCGCAGCAATGTGCATCGCGGTCGGGATTGAGTCATTTGATGACTGGCTCATGTTGACGTGATCATTTGGGTGCACAGGAGACTTCGCACCGAGCTTGCCGCCAAGCTTGAGGTTGGTGGCATTGGCGATCACTTCGTTGACATTCATATTGGTCTGGGTGCCGGAGCCGGTTTGCCACACCGAGAGCGGGAAATGCTGGTCGAGTTTGCCGTCAGCAATATCCTGCGCCACCGCCGCAATGGCGGCTGCGCGCTTGCGATCGAGCGAACCCAGCGTGCGGTTGACTTCGGCAGCTGCCCGCTTGATCAAGCCGAGCGCATGAATGATTTCGACCGGCATGCGCTCGTTGCCAATACGGAAATTATGCAGCGATCGCTGGGTTTGCGCGCCCCAAAGTTTGTTCGCTGGGATTTCAAGTGGCCCAAAGGCGTCGCTCTCAGTGCGGGTCTTGGATTTCGTGCGTGCCTTGGCCATGCGATTCGCCCAATGCGTGCCCACCAACGGTCTGAGGCTTAACGCCGACAGACGGCGAATAAGTCTAATCGCGTATTGGCAATGCGTGCAGAGCTATTTTTTGCGGAAGCGGTCAAGCCTGACCACTTCACCGCCACCGGTTGGCTTTTCTGGTTTTTCCTGCTTTTCGCGCTTGCTAGAAGATGCGGCCGCCGCCGGCCGGGCAATCGGTGCAGGCTCGGGGCCAGCTGCCGGCGTAGCTGCGGACGGGCGCTTTTTCTTGGGCGCGACGGGCTCCTGTACATTAGCTGGCGCAGGCCGCTCCTCACCCTCGATAACTTCTTCGAACTGCAAGCCAAACTGAACCGACGGATCGAAAAACCCTTTGATCGCCTCGAACGGCACGGTGAGCCGTTCAGGTACCCCGCCAAACGACAAGCCGACCTCGAATTCTTCTTCGCCGACCTTCAGGTCCCAAAACTGGTGCTGAAGGATGATCGTCATTTCATCGGGATATTGAGTGCGCAGACGCTCCGACATACGCACGCCTTCCGCGCGGGTATCGAACGAGATGTAAAAATGATGGTCACCCAGCAAGCCTTTCTTGGCGGTGTCCGTTAGCACGCCGCGCACTACACCGCGCAGCGCCTGCTGAGTCAGGAGATCATAACGGATCTGATCGGCCATGGCGGATGAGGCCTTTGAGGGAATCGCGCGATGCTACCGCGCCGCACACACCCGGCGCTATCCCCGCGCGGTTCATGTACAGCCGCTGTCACAATCGCGCAGGGGAGATGAAGTGGAGGCTTCTGTTGCCAGGTGCCTCCGAACCCCGCCTGACGGAGCTTAACCCATCAGGGCTTTAGATCGGTCTTTCAAACCGCTTACGCGGCCTGAGCAACCGGAGCATAGTTGTCATTGGCAACTATGAATGTGGCCCGATATCGGCGGTACCATGCCGAGCAAAAGCGCGCCCTTTACGCCCTCGTCGATCCTGTTTCGCCCCCGCCGAAGCCCGTGCTCGCCGGGCTTGGGTGGAGGCGCCGGGTACTGCCCCCGGGTCCGATGGGTTTATTACGACGGCCATTTATCGCCATAGCCGGATTGCTCCGGCGCAACAAATATAAGCACTGAAGGTTACCGAAGAAAGAGCGGCCGGATGCGAGCCAAAACAGGCGTTTATAGTTGCGGCGGTGCGCTGTTATCGTAGCCATAGGAATAAGGGCCGGGAAATTCGCCGATCGGAACGATATGGGTGCACGTGATGGACATTAAGATCCTCAGTACCCACGCGGTCCAGGATGTACTGCGCGAGGTGGGACCAGCATTCGAACGTGCGAACGGGATCAAACCGACGATCGACTATGATCCGGCCAATGCACTCAAGCGCAGGATTGAAGGCGGCACGGCTTTCGATGTGGCGATTGTCACACGCGTGGTGATCGATGCGCTTGTTGGGCAGGGCAAGATCGTCCGTGAGAGCTGCACTGAGATCGGTCGATCCGGCCTCGGCGTTGCGGTTTGCAAAGGCGCGAGGAAACCTGACATTTCGACCGTAACTGGATTCAAACGTGCGCTGCTCGCTGCAAGGTCGGTCGTTCGATCCAAAGAAGGCACCAGCGGGTTATATTTTGACACGCTACTCGTTCGCCTCGGCATTGCCGAAGCCATGCGCGGCAAAATCGTTTTGGGTGGAAGCGGACGTATCGCGGAACTGGTTGCTCGCGGCGAAGCGGAATTAGCCGTGCAGCAAATTCCAGAGCTTCTGCCGGTGAGCGGGGTGGATTTCGTCGGCGCCTTGCCGGACGAATTACAGTTGTACACGATGTTTTCTGCGGGGATTAGTACGCTGTGCGGTATTAAAGAGACCGCCAAAGCTTTCATCGATGGCTTGACGACGCAGGCTGCGGCCAAGCTGCTCAAGGCGAAAGGACTTGAGCCGGCGCGACAATGAATGGCGTATGCTCTGCGCCTTAGCTCGGGAGAATACCATGCGGCCGTTCGAGGGGATTCGGGTGATCGATGCCACTCATGTTCTGGCGGGCCCGTTCGCGACTTATCAGCTGGCAGTGCTTGGGGCTGATGTCATTAAGGTTGAGCATCCGGATGAGCCCGATCAGAGCCGCACTAACGGCACCGACAAGGAGCTTAACCGCCGCAACATGGGCACGGCGTTCCTGACGCAAGCCTCCAACAAGCGTTCGCTAGCGCTCGATCTCAAACAGGAAAAGGATCGCGGCATTCTGAAAAAACTGGTCGCCACGGCCGACGTGTTCGTGGAAAACTACCGGCCTGGCGCGTTCGAGACACTCGGCCTCGGTTACGATGCGTTGGCGACGATCAATCCACGCCTGATTTATGCTTCGTTTTCCGCATTTGGGCAAAAGGGCCCGCGCGGCGAGCAGACGGCCTATGACCACGTGATTCAAGCGACGTCTGGCATCATGGCGATGACCGGGACGCCGGAAGTCAATCCGGTCAAATTCGGTTCGCCGGCGATCGATTACGCCACGGGCATGACCGGCGCATTTGCCCTCTCGGCTGCATTGCTTCAACGGGAACGTACCGGGAAGGGGCAGTATGTCGATATGGCCATGCTCGACGTGGCAGTGATCCTGATGAGCTCTCATCTCACCGGCTATTTGCGCAACGGCGTTCATCCCAAGCCGAGTGGCAACCGGAACCCGCACGCAACCAACAGCGCGTACCAAGCCAAGGAAGGGCTGATCATGCTAGGCGCGAGCAATTTGCGTCAGCAGCGTCGACTTTGGACGCTGCTCGAGCGTCCCGACATGATCAAAAAAACCAATGATGAGCGCGAATCTGATCGCGAGCGCGAAGCGGCGGTATTGAGCGACATCATGCGCACGCGCACCGCCGACGAATGGGAAGAGTTCCTGCAAGCCCGCCATGTGCCGGCGGCGCGCGTGCGTACGATGGCGGAAACTGTCGCCGATCCACAGCTCAAGACCCGCGGTGTCATCTACCGTCACGCGGCTGGCAGCGGCATTGATGGCGCCTTCGGTGTACCGCTCGCGCCCTTTACGTTTGCGCATGGCGGTCCTCGTATTGACACTCCGCCGCCTGCGCTTGGTCAGCACAATGCTGAGATTTTCGGAGAACTCGGTGTCAGCCGGGGCTAAACTGCCGTCACTTTGCGGTAGCGCCCGATTTCTTCACCAAGGCCGACCATTTGGTTTCTTCGCGGTCGATGTCGGCAGCATATTCCTCGGGGCTCGTCGGCAATGGCTCGGCTCCTTCGGTCGCCAGATGACCGTTAACATTGGGATCGGCCAAAGCCGCGCGCAGCGCCGCGTTGAGCCTCTCGATGATCGGGCGCGGTGTGCCCGCCGGTGCGACAATCCCATAGTGCAGCACGGCTTCGAAACCGGGCAGTCCTTGCTCGGCCACGGTGGGAATATCGGGAAATGAGGCGGAGCGCTTCAATCCGGTGACCGCGAGCGCGCGCAGCTTGCCCTCCTTAACAAGCCCGACCGCAGGCGGAAGCGATGAAAAGTAAATTTGCACATGACCGCCGAGCAGGTCTGTCAACGCGGGGCCGGAACCCTTGTAGGGTATGTGCGTGATATCGATGCCGGCGGCCTCGGCAAACAACACCGTACCGAGATGGATACCGCTCCCGGTGCCCGCGGAGGCATAGTTGAATTTGCCCGGTGTTGCCTTTGCGAGAGCTATCAGCTCTTGCATGTTGTGCGCGGGCACTGACTGGTTTACGAGGACAATGAGCGGAGTGGTCGCGATCAAGCCGACCGGTGCGAAATCCTTGCGTGGGTCGTAGCCGACATTTGGATAAAGAGTCGGATCAACGGCGAGCGTGCCGGTACCGCCGAGGCCGAGCGTATAGCCGTCGGGCGGCGCCTTGGCGACTTGGCGCGTTCCGACCGAGCCGCCAGCACCGCCACGGTTTTCAATCACGACCGGCTGGCCAAGCGACTTGCTCATGGGCTCCGCGACCGCGCGGGCCACTACGTCGTTGCCGCCGCCCGGTGCGTAGGGAACGATCAGCGTGATTGGATGATTGGGATAATCGGACACGGGCGATTGTGCGTGAACCGAAAGCGGCCACGTGGTCGCGCCAGCCAGCAGGACGATGAATTCCCGTCGCAACATGCACGCCTCCCGGCAGCCGCTTCTGCGGTCAATCATTGGCGGCCCGCGGCCGCGGCGCAAGGGTGATTTGCGTTCCACCGCCTAGTCGCCGTCTCTGGCGCGATGTAATCCTAAAGCGCATGTCAGCCGCTGTCGCTCCGCCATCACCCGCCACGACCATCCGTCCCACACTCGCCGAACTTTTGCGCGCCTTCGCAATCGTTTCAGTCTCGGGCTTTGGTGGTGCGCTACCCTGGGCGCGACGCAAGATCGTCGAGCAGAAACGCTGGATGACCGCGGAGGAATTCAACGAGGCTTTTGCGCTCTCGCAATTCCTGCCGGGACCAAACGTCGTGAACTTCTCGGTGGTGTTCGGCTCGCGCTTCGGCGGCGCACCGGGCGCCGCCGTTGCTCTTGCCGGCCTCATGGGCCCCCCGCTGGTCATCGTCACGATACTCGCAGTTCTCTATGAGCGCTTCGGCGATCTGGAAATGCTCAGCCGCATTCTGGTTGGCATCACCGCCGCCGCGACCGGTTTGCTGATTGCGGTAGTTGCAAAGATGGCGGCGCCTTTGTTCCGCAAAAGATGGAATTGGGCGCCGCTGGTCGCGATCGCTGCTTTTATCGGGGTGGCCATCATGGAATGGCCGCTGCCGTTGGTATTTGTGACGCTCGCGCCGATCAGCGTCGTTCTTGCTTGGGTGAAACGTTGAACAGCAACCCGTTGCTCGCTCTGTTCGGCTATTTTGCGCTGCTGTCACTGTTTGCGGTTGGCGGTGCCAATGCAGCGATCCCCGAAATGCATCGTATCGCGGTCGAGGTCATGCAATGGATGAACGATCGGCAATTTGCCGATAGCTTTGCGATTGCGCAGGTTTCACCGGGTCCCAACATCATCATCGTGACGCTGATCGGCTACCACGTTGCCGGGCTGCCCGGTGCCGCGGTGGCCACGGCAGCGATGTGTGGCCCGAGCTGTGTCGTGGCGTTTCTGGTCGCGCGCACCTGGGACCGTTTCAAGGAAGCGCGCTGGCGCATCGCGATCCAGGCCGGTCTCGTTCCCGTGTCACTCGGGTTGATCGCGGCCAGTGCGTTCGTTCTGACACGCGCCGCCGACCACACGATCTATGCGGCCCTCATTACCGCGCTTACTGCTCTCGTCGGTTTTGGCACCCGCATCAACCCGCTCTGGATCTTCGCTATCAGTGGCCTGCTCGGGTTGACTGGCTGGCTGTAGCAGAACCGCCCAAGATCGGAGCTTCCGGCTGGGGCCTCTCGTGTGCTAGGGAACAGGCGAGGGTTCGGCCGGAACCAAGAAAAAACAATAAAAACAAAGAAGAAAGTGCAGGGAGGAGAGAGGATGACCGAGGGGGCCAAGACCTCCGCGAAGTGGGGCGGGTTTCGGTTCAAGGTGCGCGGTCCACGCGATTTCTACGGCGGATTGGCGCTGATCGCACTTGCAATCCTGGCCATCTGGACCTCGGGTGATCTCCCGGGCATGCATGGCTTTGCCTTTGGGCCGGGAACCGCGCCTCGTCTGTTTGCAGGAGTGCTTGCCGTCGCCGGCGCGCTGGTGTCGCTGACGGGCCTGTTCGTCGATGGCCCGCCGCTCGAAAGCTATGCGATCCGTGGCCCCGCCTGGGTGATCCTGGCGATCCTCTGCTTCGCCGGCATGATCCGCGGCATCAGCCTCGGGCCGCTGACCATCCCGCCCCTTGGGCTGGTCCCATCGACCTTCGCGGCCTTCCTGGTGTCGATCTTTGGTTCAACCGAAATGCGTTGGGTGGAAAGCCTGATCGCTGCGGTGGTGATGACCGCGTTTTGCGTCGCCCTATTTGTTTACCTGCTGCAGCTGCCGTTTCAACTCTGGCCTTGGGTCTGAGCAGGAAGCGCCACCATGAGTGAACTTCTGGCCAATCTTGCACTCGGGTTCTCGGTCGCAGCGAATCCATACAACATCGGCTTCTGTCTGCTTGGCGCGTTGGTAGGTACACTAGTGGGCGTGCTGCCGGGGATTGGCACCGTAGCAACAGTCGCGATGCTACTCCCGATAACATTTGGGCTGCCTCCGGTCGGCGCACTGATCATGCTCGCCGGCATTTATTACGGCGCACAATATGGTGGCTCGACGACCTCGGTGCTGGTGAACATTCCGGGCGAGGCCACCTCGGTGATCACCTGTCTCGACGGCCATCAGATGGCGCGTCAGGGCCGCGCTGGCGCCGCACTCGCGATCGCTGCCATCGGCTCATTCTTTGCAGGCTGCGTTTCCACCGTGCTGGTGGCGGCGCTGGGCGGGCCGCTGACATCGCTCGCGCTGCTGTTCGGCCCGGCGGAATATTTCTCCCTGATGTTGCTCGGCCTGATATTCGCAGTGGTGCTGGCGAAAGGCTCGGTGCTCAAGTCGATCGCCATGGTCCTGACCGGCCTGTTGCTGTCGATGGTCGGCTCCGACCTGGAGACCGGCGCCGGCCGCATGACCTTCGATATTGCGGAACTGTCCGACGGTATCGGCTTCACCAACGTGGCGATGGGCCTATTCGGCTTCGCCGAGATCATCCGTAATTTGGAAATGTCGCAAGAGAGCCGCGACATCGTGAAAGGCAAGATCAAGGGGCTCATGCCGACGCGGCAAGATTTGATCGATTCTTCTGGCGCGATCGCGCGCGGCACTATCCTTGGCTCGCTCTTGGGGATTCTGCCCGGCGGCGGCGCGGTGGTGGCGTCATTTGCTGCCTATACGTTTGAGAAGCGCATTTCCAAGACTCCCGAGCGCTTCGGCCGTGGTGCCATTCAAGGCGTGGCGGCTCCGGAAAGCGCAAACAATGCGGCGGCGCAGACTTCCTTCATTCCGCTGCTGACGCTTGGCATTCCACCCAACGCGGTGATGGCGCTGATGGTCGGCGCCATGACCATCCACGGTATCGTGCCTGGGCCGCAGGTCATGTCCAAACAGCCCGAATTGTTCTGGGGAATGGTTGCCTCGATGTGGCTCGGCAATCTGATGCTGATCGTCATCAACCTGCCTCTGGTCGGCGTTTGGGTAAGCTTGTTGCGCGTGCCCTACCGGCTGCTTTACCCGTCGATCATCGTGTTCTGCTGTATTGGCATCTACTCCATCAACAACTCGCCGACCGACGTCGTTATCGCGGCTGTCTTTGGCTTGTTCGGCTATTGGCTGAACAAACATGACTTTGAGCCGGCGCCACTGGTGCTTGCTTTCGTTCTCGGTCCGCTGATGGAAGAAAACCTGCGCCGCGCGATGCTGATTGCGCGTGGTGATGCCTCGGTGTTCCTGACTCGGCCGATATCGGCCGGGTTGATCGCCATCGCGGTCGGCTTGTTGGTGATTGCGGCATTGCCGATGATCCGAAAACGCCGCGAGGAAGTGTTCGTCGAATAGGACGCGTCTAGCTCATTGTCGCGACGATTCCGCCCGCCAGTATCACCAGTTGGATCGAGAAAGCGGTGATATTGGCGTCCCATTTCTTTGCAATGATCGGGACAGGCGCCTTGAAAGGTTGATAGCCGTTTTTATCGTAGGCGGCGCCTCCATAGATGGGCATGGCGATCAGTGCCGCGAAAAAAGCCGCATAAACAATCGCGCCCATGAGAGCGACAAGGTAAAGCCGCTCAATCGCGAGCGGGCCCGGCCACCAGATCAGCGCAAAGGCGAGGAAACCGAAGCCTACGTAGCTCAAAATTTGCCAGACCACGTGGAACCGGGCGTGGGGCGTCCACTTGGGATTTGTGGCATGCGTTTTGTTGAAGTCGGCGACAACCGTGAGCACCGCCCAGCCCGCGGTCATCAGGGTGAAAAAGATGCGCGCGACGAGAACGTGGTCGAAGCTCATGGCGTATTCCCCCTACTGCAATGGAGCGATGGTATCAGGTCCCGAGCGCCAGGGACGGCGATTTCGACCGTTGATAACGCCTCCCCCCTGTTGCCGCGGGGGTTATACTTGCCCATGTTTCGAGTCGTGTCCGAATAGACGAAATCATGCGCCAATATCTCGACCTGATGGAACTTATCTTGACCCGGGGCGTGGAAAAGCACGATCGCACCGGCACTGGCACATTATCTGTGTTCGGCCATCAGATGCGTTTCGCTCTGGCCGAGGGCTTTCCGCTGCTTACAACCAAAAAACTGCATCTGAAATCGATAATTCATGAGCTGCTTTGGTTTCTCGCCGGCGATACCAACATCAAGTATCTGCGCGAGCATGGCGTACGCATCTGGGACGAGTGGGCTGACGAGCGCGGCGATCTCGGGCCTGTCTACGGCCAACAGTGGCGCTCGTGGCCCGCGCGGGATGGGAAGACCATTGATCAAATCGGCAATATAATCGCGATGATCAAGCACAATCCGGATTCGCGCCGGTTGATTGTCACCGCGTGGAACCCCGCTGATGTCGACAAGATGGCGCTCCCGCCGTGCCACTGTCTCTTTCAGTTCTATGTCGCTGAAGGCAAGCTATCGTGCCAACTTTATCAACGTTCAGCCGACGTATTTCTCGGCGTGCCCTTTAACATGGCGTCCTACGCGCTGCTGACATTGATGGTTGCGCAGGTGACTGGCTACAAACCGGGCGATTTCATTCATACCTTTGGCGACGCCCATCTCTATCTCAATCATCTTGAACAGGCGCGGCTGCAGCTGGCACGTGCGCCGCGCCCGTTGCCGTTGATGCGGCTAAACCCGGCGGTGAAAGACATATTCTCATTTCAGTATGAAGATTTCACGGTCGAGAATTACGACCCGCACCCGCATATCAAGGCCGAAGTGGCCGTGTAGCCTGTTTGCCAAAAAGCAATATTCTTATTGTTACCGTTTGTATGCATCGTGCTAACGCGATTTTAAGTGGAACTTCGCTCCGCCAGAGAATTTCTTGTTGTGTATTTCTTATGCGCCGGGGGCCTGCGTTGTTAGTGAAAAATCAGAACAATCGTCTTACGCGTAGAGTGGACCCATGGTGCGTTGTCTCGCCTGCTTTCGTTGTGACTTGCCGGCCAAGCGAATGGCGCAGGCCGGGACTATTTGCGTGTTGAACGGTTTGCGGTTTTATTCGTGTGCTAGGACGTCGTCATGAAAATTGTGTTGGTGGCGGCGATTGGAGAGAACTCGGTCATTGGCCGCGACGGCCAGTTGCCGTGGCGCCTGAAGTCTGACCTGCAACACTTTCGCAAGCTGACGCTCAATCGCCCCGTAATCATGGGCCGAAAAACCCACGAGTCGATCGGCAAGCTGCTGCCAGGCCGCACCAACATCGTGCTCACACGCGATCTCTCTTTGGTCGCGCCGGGTGCAGTCCTGGCCACAAGCCTTGATGCCGCGCTAGGCTTCGCGCGTACCGATGTCGCCAAACGGGGCGTTGATGAGATCATGGTGATCGGAGGCAGCGATATATTCACCGCCACAATGCCGATGGCTGAAAGGCTGGAGATCACCCACGTGCACGCCTCGCCGGAAGGCGACGCCTATTTTCCCCAGATCGACCCGGAGGTCTGGGAGGAGGTATCGCGCGAGGAACACTTCGCCGGACCGGATGACGATGCGGATTTTGCCTTGGCTACCTATATAAAGCGTGGTCAGGAAAAAACGCGGCATGAGGGCGCGTTGTAACGGGGCTTGGTGTCCCCTATAACCCCTCCCAACAAAGGCCAGCCGGCTCAAAGCGGCGGCGCGGGAGATATTTTAATGCCATGGACCAATCAGGGCGGTGGCGGCCCGTGGGGCTCAGGCGGCAAGGGACCTTGGGGCTCAGGCCCGCAAACGCCCGGGCCGACGCCGCCTGATTTGGAGGAAATCCTCCGGCGCGGCCAGGACAGATTGCGGCGCGTGCTGCCCGGCGGCAATCTCGGTGGCCGCGGATTTGCTCTTATTACGCTTGGCGTTCTGGCGCTCTGGGGTTTTTCGGGGTTCTTCCGCGTTGAGCCGGATGAACTTGGCGTGGTGCTGCGCTTCGGAAAGGAAGTGCGCGAAGTACAACCTGGGTTGAACTATCACCTGCCGTATCCCATCGAGACCGCGCTTACACCGAAGGCGCTGCGCGTCAACAAAATCGACATCGGCATGCGCGTGGTCGATGACATTCGGCGCGGAGGTACGACAACGCGCGATGTGCCGGAGGAGAGCCTGATGCTCACCGGCGACGAAAATATCGTGGACGTTGACTTCTCGGTTTTGTGGAAAGTGAAGCCAACCGGGGTAGGTGAGTTCCTTTTCAATATTCAGAGTCCGGAAGGCACCGTAAAGGCCGTTGCGGAAAGCGCTATGCGCGAAGTGATCGGTCGCTCCGAGATTCAACCCATCCTCACAGGCGCGCGGCAGACTATCGAGACTGCCGTACAAGACCTGATGCAGAGGACGCTTAACCATTACGGGGCGGGCGTGATCGTGCAGCAGGTGCAATTGCAGAAGGTCGATCCGCCGGCGCAGGTGATTGACGCTTTCCGTGATGTGCAGGCGGCCCGCGCGGATCTCGAACGCGCCGTTAACGAAGCACAGACCTATGCCAATCGCGTCGTTCCGGAAGCGCGTGGTCGCGTGGCACAGATTACACAGGCGGCCGAAGCGTACCGGCAACAAACGGTCGCGGAAGCAACCGGTCAGACATCGCGCTTCCTGAAAATTTTTGAGCAATACAAGAAAGCGCCCGCCGTCACTCGCGAACGAATGTACCTCGAAACGATGGAGCGCGTGCTCGGCGGCACCGACAAGATCATTCTTGATTCAGGTGCAGGCGGAACAGGTGTAGTGCCCTATCTTCCACTCAATGAACTTACGCGCACACAGCCGCAAACCCGCAGCCAGCCACAAGCGGGAGGCCGGCCATGAGACTTAATTTTCTTGGAGGCATTGCCGCCGTTCTGATCGTCGCCGTGCTAATAGTCGGTTACTCTTCGGTTTTTACAGTCTATCAGACCCAGCAGGCGCTGGTGGTCCGCCTTGGTCAGCCCGTACGCGTGGTTAGTGAACCCGGGCTCAATTTGAAGGCGCCGTTCATCGACTCGGTTGTGTATATCGACAAGCGCATCCTCGATCTCGAGGCGCCGCCACAGGAAGTGATTGCCTCCGACCAAAAGCGTCTCGTGGTGGACGCCTTTGCGCGATATCGCATCCACGATCCGCTGCGCTTCTACCAGACGCTCGGCTCGATCGCAGGCGCCAATTCGCAGCTCTCCATTTTGCTCAATTCGGCGCTACGTCGCGTGCTTGGCGAAGTGACCTTTAGCCATGTGGTGCGTGATCAGCGCGCCGATTTGATGGCCCGAATCCGCGAATTGGTCGACAAGGAAGCAACCGCCTATGGCGTGCAAGTGGTGGATGTCCGTATCCGCCGCGCCGACCTGCCGGAGCAAAACAGCCAAGCTGTTTATCAGCGCATGCAAACCGAGCGTCAGCGTGAGGCGGCGGAATTCCGTGCGCAAGGCGCGCAGCGTGCGCAGGAAATCCGCTCTCGCGCCGATCGCGAGGTTACGGTGCTGGTGGCCGAGGCGACCTCAAAATCTGAACAGATCCGCGGCGAAGGCGACGCAACCCGCAACCAGATTTTTGCCGAAGCGTTCAATCAAGATCCGGATTTCTTCGCCTTTTACCGCTCGATGCAGGCCTATGAGCACGGTCTAAGGCAAAACGACACCCGATTGCTACTCAAACCTGATTCGAATTTTTTCCGCTATTTCACCGATCCGTCGGGTAAGGTGAAGGAGAATTCGCCTGCGCCTCCAACCGCGCAGACGCCGTCACGGTAGAGGACGCGCTCGACCGGTATGCCTGACTTCCTGGCCGCGCTCGGACTGGTCTTCGTCATTGAAGGTTTGGTGTTCGCGGCATTTCCCGAGGCCACCAAAAAGGCGATGAACAGCGTACTGGAGACTCCGGACCTGTCCCTGCGTCTGATCGGGATTGGTTCGGCCATTGTGGGCCTGTTTCTGGTTTGGCTGGTGCGAGGATGAGGACGATGCCAGGATCTGGACTTCCCATGGTATTGATTTGCGATGCCCTTGAATCGCCTCGAAGTCGGGGCCACTCTCGTTAAGAGCTTATTCGCAGGAGATAAGACGCCCATGGGCGCACATTTCTTCCGTTTTACGACCCCTTCCAGTCGCGCTGCCTTGGCCATTTTCGCCGCCATCGTCATCGCCTGGCCGGATTTGATTGCGCCCGCTGCCGCGCGCGGCCCCGACGGAATCGCTGATGTGGCGGAGCAGGTTATAGACGCTGTTGTTAACGTCTCGACCAAGCAGTCGGTCGATTTGCGAGCCGGCACCATGCCTCAGTTGCCGCCGGGCTCTCCGTTTGAGGAATTCTTCGAGGAGTTTTTCAAGAATCGACGCGGTGGGCAGGGCGGTCAGAATGGCCAGAGCGGCGATGTGCCGACGCCGCGCCGCGTGAATTCGCTTGGTTCCGGCTTTATTATTGATTCCGCGGGCCTGGTGGTCACGAACAATCACGTCATAGCCGACGCCGACGAAGTCAATGTCATTCTCAATGACGGCACAACGTTGAAAGCTGAAGTCATCGGCCGCGACCAGAAGACCGATCTCGCCTTGCTCAAGGTTACGCCAACCAAGCCGCTGAAGGCGGTGAAATTTGGCGACAGCGACAAACTGCGGCTGGGTGAATGGGTGATCGCGATTGGTAATCCGTTCAGCCTGGGTGGTACGGTAACGGCGGGCATAGTCTCGGCACGCAATCGTGACATCCAGTCGGGTCCTTACGACAACTACATTCAGACCGATGCCGCCATCAATCGCGGCAATTCAGGAGGGCCACTGTTCAACCTGAACGGCGAGGTGATCGGTGTGAATACCGCAATCATCTCTCCATCGGGCGGTTCAATCGGAATCGGTTTCGCGGTGCCCTCGAAGACGGTAATACCGGTTATCGATCAACTGCGAGAGTTCAAGGAAGTGCGCCGCGGCTGGCTCGGGGTGCGCATCCAGCAGGTGAGCGACGAGATTGCCGAGAGTCTTAGCATCAAACCGGCGCGTGGCGCTTTGGTGGCTGGCGTTGATGATAAAGGCCCAGCCAAGCCCGCCGGCATCGAACCAGGCGACGTCATCGTCAAGTTTGATGGCAAGGACGTGAAGGAAATGCGGGACTTGCCCAAGATCGTGGCGGAGACGCCTGTCGGCAAAGATGTCGAGGTGGTCGTGATCCGCAAGGGCAAGGAGGAAAAGAAGGCAGTCAAACTAGGTAGGCTCGAGGACGAGAAGCAGGCCGCGCTCAATAACAAGAAAGATGCCGCCCCGGACGCCAAGCCTGTGGTCAAGAAGGCGCTCGGCCTCGACCTCGCCAATCTTACCGACGAGCTACGCAAGAAACATAATATCAAGGATAAGGTGAAGGGCGTGGTCATCACCGGCGTCGAACCAAATTCTCCGGCTGCCGAAAAACGGCTCGCCCCAGGAATGGTCATTGCCGAGGTGCAACAGCAGCCGGTGACGAATGCCACCGAGTTGCAGCAACGCATTGAGAAACTCAAGAAGGATGGCAAGAAGGCCGTGGTGCTACTGGTTGTGTCGCCCGACGGAGACCCGAGCTTTGTAGCGCTGAGCCTGCAGTAGGCTTTCGCTTGTGCTGCCGGGTTTGTCAGTCGAGCACGTGATTGACCATCCCGTCAGCGAGCTTAGGCTCAAACCAGGTGGATTTCGGCGGCATGATGCCGCCGGCATCGGCTACCGCCATCAGATCGCTCATTTGCGTCGGATAAAGAGCGAAAGCGACTGCCATTTCGCCTGACGCTACCCGGCGCTCGAGCTCGCCAAGACCACGCGCTCCGCCGACAAAGTCGATGCGTTTGTCAGTGCGTGGATCTTTGATGCCAAGCAGCGGTTCGATGATATTGCGCGTGAGCACTGTGATCGGCAGGCGACCGATGGGATCGTCCGGCACCAGTTCCGGACGGATTGAAAGCTTATACCAGCGTCCGCCAAGGTACATCCCAAAGTCATGTGCTGATGCGGGCCGTACCGGCTGATCGGATGCGTTTACGGTGAAGCTTTTGCGCAGTTCGACGAGAAATTGCTCGGCGCTTCGGCCATTTAAATCCTTCACGAGCCGATTGTAGTCAAGAATTGTCATCTCGCGTTCGGGGAAGATTACTGACAGGAAATAACAGTGCGAGCCTTCGCCTTTTCTCGCGGCACCGACGCGTGCAGCCGCAGCCGAGCGATGATGGCCGTCGGCAATATAGATTGCGGGCAGGGCATCGAAGGCGAGGGTGAGCTTATTGATTACCGCATCATCAGCAATTGTCCAAAGCTGGTGACGAACGCCGTCATCGGCAGTGACATCGATTTCCGGTTTGCCGGCCGTCGCCCGCGCCAGCATGGCGTCGATCGCCGGCGCTCTGGGATAACCAATCATCACAGGGCCCGTCTGTGCATTTATCGCCTCGATCTGACGCACGCGGTCATCCTCTTTTGCCGGGGTCGTCAGTTCATGCTTGCGAATACGGTTGGTGGCATATTCGGCGAGCGAGGCAGTGGCAGCGAGTCCAGTCTGGCTATGACCGCGCCAGGTCAGCCGGTAGGCGTAATAGCAAGGCTTGGCATCACGGATCAGAATGCCACCCGCAACCATGCGTTTGAGGTTTTCGTTCGCCTTGGCGTAGACAGACTTGTTGTAGGGATCGATCGTCGGGTCGAGGTCGATCTCGGGCTTCGAGACATGAAGGAAACTCCACGGCCTTCCCTTGGCTCGCTCACGCGCCTCCGTACTGGAGAGCACGTCATAGGGTGGTGCCAGCACCTCGGCGGCGCGGCCAGGTGCGGGCCGCAAGGCGCGGAACGGTTTAATCAGCGTCAATCCTGTCTCCGTGGGACCGGGGTGAGTTCTCATCCCGCCGGTGCTATTAGGGTCGCAACGATGGCGACACGATGACAACAATCAACGCGGTGCTTATCGCAGGGCCGACTGCCAGCGGCAAGTCTGCGCTGGCGATGACACTGGCTGAAAAAATTGGCGGCGTTATCGTCAATGCCGATTCCATGCAGGTCTACCGCGATCTGCGCATCATTACCGCGCGGCCGACCCAGGCGGAAGAAATGCGCATCCCGCACAAGCTCTATGGCCATGTTGATGCAGCGGAGAACTACTCGGTCGGTGCGTGGTGCCGCGATGCCGGTGAGGCTCTCAAAGAAATCGCGCATCAACGCCGCGTGCCTGTCCTGGTGGGAGGTACGGGACTTTATTTCAAGGCACTGACGACGGGGCTCGCGGCCGTGCCGCCTATCCCGGCAGATATCCGCACCAATATCCGCAGCCGGTTGCAGCGCGAGGGCGCGCCGGCATTGCATGCCGAGCTCAATCGCCTGGATCCCGCAACCGCGCAACGCGTGACTGTGAACGATCGCTCGCGCATCTCGCGGGCGATCGAAGTCGTGTTAGCGACCGGGCGTCCATTGTCTGATTGGCATCGTGAGGGCTTGCCGCCCCTGATCGAGTCCAGCAACGCGGCAAAGGTATTCCTGACGTGCGAACGCAAAGAGCTCGTACGCCGCATCGACGCACGCTTTGCCGCCATGCTGACTGGCGGAGCGCTTGAGGAAGTGAAGCAACTGGCCGCGCGTCAACTCGATCGCTCTTTGCCGGCAATGAAGGCACATGGCGTGCCGTGGCTAATGCGTTATCTGAACAGCCAGATTTCTCGGGATGAGGCCATGGAAGGCGCCGTCATGGACACCCGCCGCTATGCCAAGCGCCAGCTCACGTGGTTTCGCACCCAATTGAAGGATTGGGCTTGGGAAAGCCCGGAAAGGGCCCAATCGGTCCTCGAATCCTATTTCTCGAGCCTAAAATGATGCCGATTTGTGCTTGACCGGCTGCCTGCCAGCCCCTATAAGGCGCGCAATGAAAGTTCAGGCAGAAGCGATGTTGCGCAATATAATTACCCTTGTAGTGCAGGTTCGGACGCGGGCACGGCCCTAGGACAGGGCTGCAGGCAAGCGTCCGGACATGGCCCGTTACGGGCCTTTTTTGTTGCCGCACGAGAAGATGAAAGGGAATGAGATGACACGCGAAATGACCGGCGCCGAAATGGTGATCCAGGCGCTCGCCGACCAGAATGTCGAACATGTCTTCGGCTATCCGGGCGGCGCAGTGTTGCCGATCTACGACGCCATCTTCTCGCAGAACCAGGTGCGCCACATCCTTGTGCGTCACGAGCAAGGCGCAGTGCATGCTGCTGAGGGCTATGCGCGGTCGACTGGAAAGGTTGGCTGCGTACTGGTTACGTCGGGTCCTGGTGCGACCAACGCGGTCACCGGTCTCACCGATGCGCTTTGCGATTCAGTGCCGATCGTCTGCATCACCGGGCAGGTGCCGACCCATCTGATCGGCAACGATGCTTTTCAGGAATGCGACACGGTCGGCATTACCCGGCCGTGCACCAAGTACAATTATCTGGTCAAGCGCATCGAAGACCTGCCTCGTGTGCTGCACGAAGCATTCCACATCGCGTCGAGCGGTCGCCCCGGTCCGGTCGTTGTAGACATTCCGAAAGACATCCAGTTTGCGAAAGGCGTTTATTCAAAACCAAAGGATTTTCACCACACGGGCTACAAGCCGAAGGTCAAGGGTGATATGGCCAGGATCAAGCAGGCTATCGACCTGATGGCACATGCCAAACGGCCGCTGTTCTATACCGGTGGCGGCGTGATCAATTCCGGCAAAGCGGCCTGTGACCTTCTGCGGGAGCTGGTCAAGCTTACGGGCTATCCGATCACCTCGACATTGATGGGACTTGGAGCGTTTCCGGCAGCCGATCCCAAATGGATCGGCATGCTTGGCATGCACGGCACCCTCGAAGCCAACATGGCCATGCATGATTGCGACGTGATGATTTGCATCGGCGCGCGCTTCGATGATCGCATCACGGGACGGCTCGACGCTTTTTCACCGGGCTCGAAAAAAATTCACGTCGACATTGATCCATCTTCGATCAACAAGAACGTCAAGGTCGAGGTGCCGATTATCGGCGATTGCGCGCATATTCTTGAAGACATAGTGCGGCTGTGGCGCACCGGCGCGATTCATCCGGACAAGAAATCGCTACAAGTATGGTGGGCCCAGATCGACAAGTGGCGGACTCGCAAATCGCTTGCATACAAATCATCGAACGAGGTGATCAAACCGCAATACGCCATTCAGCGGCTCTACGAGCTGACCAAGGATAAGGACGTCTACATCACGACCGAGGTCGGTCAGCACCAGATGTGGGCCGCGCAGTTTTATGGCTTCCAGGAACCAAACCGATGGATGACGTCAGGTGGCCTCGGCACCATGGGCTACGGTCTGCCGGCATCAGTCGGAGTACAAATGGCCCATCCGAAATCGCTGGTCATTGACATCGCCGGCGAGGCGTCAGTGCTGATGACCATGCAGGAACTGTCGACGGCGGTGCAATACCGGCTGCCGATCAAGATTTTCATCCTGAACAACAATTACATGGGCATGGTGCGGCAGTGGCAGGAGTTGCTGCATGGCGGCCGCTACGCCGAAAGCTACAGCGAAGCGCTACCGGATTTCGTCAAGCTGGCCGAGGCCTATCACGCCCATGGCATCCGCTGCCAGAAACCGGGCGATCTCGACCGCGCCATCAAGGAGATGATCTCCGTCGACAAGCCCGTGCTATTCGATTGTGTTGTCGACCCCAAGGAAAACTGTTTCCCGATGATCCCTTCGGGGCGCGCTCATAATGAGATGTTGCTCGGTGATGCCGGCGTCAGCGTGGAAGAAGCAATTACCGAGGAAGGCAAGGTGATGGTGTGATGAACGCTCCCTCCACAAGCCACTATCCGGCGGCGCCGACGGCTCAGAAACCGGAAACCCATACGCTATCGGTGCTGGTCGACAATGAGCCGGGCGTGCTGGCGCGCGTTATCGGCCTGTTCTCAGGCCGCGGCTACAACATCGAATCGCTCACGGTGTCTGAAACCGAGCACCGGCAGCATCTCTCGCTGATAACCATCGTCACCACGGGTACCCCAATGGTGATCGAGCAGATTAAGAACCAGCTCGATCGGCTCGTTCCCGTGCATCACGTGGTCGATATGACTCTCTTCGGCAATGCCATCGAGCGCGAACTCGCCATGGTCAAGGTCAAGGGCAAGGGCGAGAACCGGGTCGAAGCGCTGCGATTGGCCGATGCATTCCGGGCGCGGGTGATCGATGCTACGACCGAGAGCTTCGTTTTCGAGATCACCGGCGCCAGCGACAAAATCGAGCAGTTTATTTCGCTCATGTTGCCGCTCGGTCTTATTGAGGTCGCGCGCACAGGCATCGCCGCCATCATGCGTGGGCCCGAAGGGATGTAGGCATGGGTCTCACGATCCTCGCGATCCCGCTCATTATACTCGGCGTGTTCGTCAAGCCGTATGCCCTTGAGAGCTCGCGCTGCGTCAGTATCGGCGCGCGCGCCTTTTGTTTTGCTCAGGATTCCAAAATGCCCGAAGTAATTAAATACGGCAGCGTACTGGCCGGATTCGCACTGCTTTATGCCGGCAGGCTGCAGATCAAGCGGCAGCGCGGCGGACAATAGGATTTTCGCCATGCCCTTGTGCCAGGCATCCACGTCTTGCTATCGACGCAGCGACAGGAGGATGGCTGGGACGAGCCCCGGCCATGACCGGTAGGGGAAAGTGGCCCGGCAACGAGCCCAAATAGGGGTTAAGTATCATGCGTGTCTACTACGATCGTGACGCCGACCTGAACCTGATCAAGGGCAAGAAGATCGCCATTGTCGGCTATGGCAGCCAGGGCCACGCCCACGCGCTCAATTTGCGGGACAGCGGCGTCAAGGAGGTTGCGGTCGCACTGCGCAAGACCTCTGCCGGCGTGAAAAAGGCCGAGGTCGAAAAATTCAAGGTTATGGAAGTTGCCGAAGCTGCCAAATGGGCCGACGTGATGATGATGTTGACGCCGGACGAACTGCAGGCCGACATCTATAACGATCATCTCGCCAAAAATATGAAACAGAATGCGGCGCTAATGTTCGCGCACGGGCTCAATGTGCATTTCAATCTCATCGAGCCACGCTCGGACCTTGACGTGATGATGATCGCTCCCAAAGGCCCCGGTCACACTGTGCGCTCCGAATACGCGCGCGGCGCCGGTGTGCCATGCCTTCTGGCGGTACATGCCGACAAGTCTGGCAATGCGCACGAACTAGCGCTGTCTTACGGTGCCGCAATCGGCGGCGGCCGTGCTGGGATTATCGAGACGACGTTCAAGGAGGAATGCGAAACTGACCTATTCGGCGAGCAGACCGTGCTATGCGGCGGCCTCGTCGAGCTAATGAAGGCGGGCTACGAGACGCTGGTTGAAGCGGGATATGCGCCGGAAATGGCCTATTTCGAATGCGTGCACGAAGTGAAACTTATCGTCGATCTCGTTTATGAGGGCGGTATCGCCAACATGAACTATTCCGTGTCAAACACGGCTGAATACGGCGAGTATGTCTCCGGCCCGCGTATCATCACGCCCGAGGTCAAAGCTGAGATGAAGCGCGTACTGGCCGATATCCAGTCCGGCCGCTTCACCAAGGACTGGATGCTGGAAAACAAGGTCAACCAGACCTCATTCAAAGCCACGCGCGCCAAGCTCGCCGAGCACCCGATCGAGCAGGTCGGCGCCAAGCTGCGCGACATGATGCCCTGGATCAAACAAAGAGCGCTCGTCGACCGCAGCAAAAACTAATCGTGCTTCCTCGCGATTTCCTGGCTGAGCCAGCGCGCTACATCGTCCGGTGTCGTGTCTCCATTGGCGGCACGGGCGTTGGCGGCACGCATGGTGGCGACATCGATTGAGCCGAGCAGAGGCCTGAGCGCAGCCGTCAGTTTCTCGTCGTCCGCGCGCTTCGGCGAAATCAACAAAATCGCGTCATAGGGCGGGATCGCGTGCTTGTCGTCGGCCAGCACTGTCAGGTCATACGTCGAGATCTGGCCATCGCTCGTGTAGGCCGCGATCACGTCGACTTCGCCGGCGGCCACGGCTTTGTACATGAACTCCGGCTGCATCTGCCGCTGCATCCGAAATTTGAGACCATACGCCGTGCGCAATGCGGTCCACTCGGGGCGCGCAAAGATTTCATAATCGCCAGCGATCGTCAGTTCACCGGTGTGGGCGGCGAGCTCGGAGATTGAGCGGATTTTCAGCGACTGGGCTCTTTTGCGGGATATGGCCAGCGCATACGCATTCTCGAAGCCCAGTGATCCGAGCATTCGAATGCCATGCTTTGTTGACAACCACTGTGACAACTCGGCGAGCAGCTGCTCACGCGGCGGAATTGTTCGCTGTACCCAGTTGACCCACAACGTTCCGGAATAATCCACCGCAATGTCAACTTCCCCTGAGGCGAGCGCGTCGAACAACACATTGGAGCCCAGTCCAGGACGGCGTGCGGCGGTAAGGCCTTCTGCTTCGAGACGCTGTCTTAT
>Ga0187777_10000219_pt1 | contig 43323 bp, 43 predicted proteins | sample 1015_Q2_SP5_10_M_FD_132416 | JGI IMG/M metagenome (GOLD analysis project Ga0187777, IMG submission 132416) | Tropical peat soil microbial communities from peatlands in Department of Meta, Colombia - 1015_Q2_SP5_10_MG | ecosystem: Environmental > Terrestrial > Soil > Wetlands > Peat | place... | reverse complement strand
GCGAACCCCGGCAATCGAATCGCCATCCGCCCCCGCAACGTCGTTCGACAAAACGCCAGATGCTGCGACCGTCAGCGACCTGCCTTCCGTCACGTTGCCGCTGTCAGCAACCGCCGTCGGCACGTCGTCGATGATAATCACCGACGCGGACCCCGTCGCCGTGTCACCGTCCGTGTCTGTCGCGACTGCCTGGATGCCGGTCACCGAGATCGAGCCTGATCCCGGAGCATGCGGAAAATTGTCGGTTAAAGTCGCCGTGATTGTTGGCGACACGACGTTGCCGCCGGCGTTCCCCGTAGTCGCTCCGCTTATCGATAGAATGATCCCGAGCGGATCACTCGCCGATGTTCCAATATGGCCCTCCAGCTGACCAGAACCGTTGATCATCCAGAAGAAATTCGTGCCTGCGGCCGCGCCGGAGACGCTGGGCGGACTGCTCAAGCTAAACGCAACGCCTATGATATTGTCCGACCCGGTCGTGAAGGTCAGGGCGTTACTTTGCGCCGTCTCCTCCGGCGATGATGGATTCGAGCCCGTCACCAGGCCTGGCAGAATATCCGCCCCGGTTGCGTTCGTATCGAGTGCGGCTTCGTTAACGGTCAGCGAGGCGGTGCCGCTCTCTGTCGGACCCGCCCCGTCAAAAACCGTGATCGACAGCGTCGACTGTACCGGCGCGATGCCGTCTGTGACCGTGTAGGTAAAAACATCCTGCACGCCCGTCGGATTATCGATGTTTTCATTGGGTTGGTAATTGTACGACCCGTCCGCTCCAATCGTTAGCGTGCCATAAAGTCCCTGAACCACCGCTCCATTCGCTGAGGTAGTTCCGGGCGTAACCGCTACGTTGGTTACGCCCTGGATGCTGCTGATTGACAGCGTCGTCTGGCTATCGACGTCAGTGTCGGCGGCGTCTGAGAATGCACCCGACGGCGCGCCGCCATGCGTAATCGTCTGCAGCACGTTGCCTGTTGCCTCGGAGGCCGCTTCCACTGCCCAATTCGTGTCCGCATGCGCAACCGGCGCCTCATTGGTGCCGGTAATGGTGACAAGGACGGTTTGCGTGACCTTGCCGCCGTGGTTGTCGTCAACCTCGATCGTATAGGTCTCGGTAATGCTCTGGCCTTGCCCCAGGAACTCAACGGCGTCATCCGCGACTGTGAAATGCCAAGTCACCAAACCGCCGGTGCCGGCACCAGTGGTGTCGCTGTCAACAGCCGGACCCGCAGAGAGCGTGCCAAGCTGGCCGCCGCTGTAGGTCGACGACACAAACGTTGCATTCGTCGTGTGCGTATCGGTGAGATCAACATCGCCGAACGACACTGTGCCGGTAGTGCTCAGATTCCCAGCGACAACGTCCACATCCTCAGTCACTGCACCATCGGTATGCGCCACGATTGCAGGGTCGTCGTTGGTGCCGGTGATGGTGATAGTAATCGGCTGGGTAACGACGCCGCCATTGTGGTCGTTGACCGTGGCCATGTAGGTCAGCGTCAGCTTCTCGCCTTCAGCCAGGAAGTCGAGGGCATTGTCGGCGACGCTGTAGGTCCAGCTCGCCGAGCCGTTGTCGGTGTTGCCGGCCGCCGGGACAATGGCGAGCGCTGTCTCCAGTGCGCTCTGCTCGGCCGGGGTCAGCACCAGCGGTGTCACACCGTCGGCGGCAAGATAGCTATAGTGGTCAAATGGTGCCGTGACCGTCGGCCTGTCGCTGAGGTCGACGTCGGTGAAGCTGATCGTGCCGCCCACCGAATCCGCCGTCGCGTTGGCGGTTCCGGGCAATTCCGAGAACGCATTGCTGGTTGCCGTCGTGATCACCGGCAAGTCATTGGTGCCGGTAATGGTGACAGTAACCGGCTGGGTAACAACGCCGCCGTTTTGGTCATCGACCGTCGCCATGTAGGTCAGCGTCAGCGTCTCGCCTTGGGCCAGGAAGTCGAGGGCATTGTCGGCGACGCTGTAGGTCCAGTTCGCGGAGCCGTTATCGGTATTGCCGGCGGCCGGGACAATGGCGAGCGCCGTTTCCACCGCGCTCTGCTGGGCCGGGGTCAGCGTCAGCGCCGTGACGCCATCGGCAGCAAGATAGCTATAGTGATCAAATGGCGCCGTGACTGTCGGCCTGTCACTGAGGTCGACGTCGGTGAAGCTGATCGTGCCGCCCACCGAGTCCGTTGCCGCATTGTTGGTCCCCGGCAACTCTGAAAACGCGTTGCTCGTCGCCGTCGTGATCACCGGGCTATCGTCGGTGCCAATGATGGTGACAGTGATCGGCTGGGTGACAACGCCGCCATTTTGGTCATCGACCGTGGCCATATAGGTCAATGTCAGCTTCTCGCCCTTGGCCAGGAAGTCGAGGGCGTTGTCGGCGACGCTGTAGGTCCAGCTCGCCGAGCCGTTGTCGGTGTTGCCGGCGGCCGGGACAATGGCGAGCGCCGTCTCCACTGCGCTCTGCTGGGCCGGGGTCAGCGTCAGAGCCGTCACGCCGTTGGCGGCAAGATAGCTATAGTGGTCAAACGGTGCTGTGACCGTCGGCCGGTCGTTGAGGTTGACGTCGGTGAAACTGATCGTTCCGCCCACCGAATCCGTTGCCGCGTTGTTGGTTCCCGGCAATTCTGAGAACGCATTGCTGGTCGCCGTCGTGATCACCGGTGCCGCGTTGACTCCGAGCACTGTGATCGTCAACGTCGTCTGCGCCGTCGTCGTGCCGTCCGTTTCGGTATAGGTGAAGGGGTTATCGACCAGCGGTTGGCCGCTGCTGAGTGCCTGCACTGCCGGGTTGCTGTCGTCCACCACATAATTGTAGGAGCCATCTGACCCGATCGTCAGCGTGCCGTAGAGTCCATGGATCACCGTGCCGTTCGTCGCGTTAGTCCCCGCCGCCACCGGCAGATTCTCGGTTGCGTCCTGGATCGCGATGACCGTCAGCGTCCCAGTGCCGACGATGACGTCGTTGCTCAGCACGTTGCCAGCGGCGGAGGTGTCCGGCTTCGCAATGACGTTGTTCAAGTCAGGCGTCGGCGTCGGCGGGGGCGCCGGCGGCGGCGGAATGAAATCTCCCGCAGAACTTGCAGAACCGCTCGCGCCCCCGCTCGGAGGTGGTGGCGGTGGTGGCGGCGGCGGCGGTGTGAAATTGATCGGCAGCGGCGTAAATTCCGGAGGAGTTGGCGGAGGGGTACCTGATCCGCCATTTCCGAACCCCGCCGGTCCTTGTCCGGCGACGAACGTGCGAAGCACATCTTGCTGGTCATTTTGGTATTGCAGCATTTGCGAGAGGCTGTTGGTGACGCGGCTCTCGCTGATCGAGCTTCCAATCGGGCGCAGGACGATTGTTTCGCCTGGGTCATCGACAAAGATTGTCCGAGGCGGAAACGTTTTGAGGTCCAGCTGAACAACACCGTAATCGCCCGCGAGATCTTTGAAGTTTATGTGGCCGTCATCCAGGAATGAGACCTCAGAGTCCCCGGCCTGACTTTGCTCCATTGCGGCGAAAAACAGTGAGGCAAGCGAAAGCATGCCAATCCCGCCAGCGCCGGCGCGGCCTCGGACGCGCGCAAAAGGCGTATCGATGCTGAGACGACCGGTTTTCGCCATTTCGCCGGCGATGAAAGCGAACGTTCCGTTGCTGATGTCAAAAAGAGCCGAAGGCGATACGGCGTCGGCGACAAACTCTTCGAGCACCATGCGGGCGCTGTCGGACAAATTGAATACAGAACCGTCAATAAACCGAATGCCGACCTTGCCGCCGGATGCGGTTTCGATGACGTCACCTTGGCAGACCAGATCGCCAAGCTTGATTTGAACCGGGTTGTGGCCCGACCGTGTAAGCTTGCACGACCCGGTGACTGTCTCGATTTTGCCAATACTCGGCGCTGGCTTAATAACAAAGCCAGTTGTGCTCGCATCGGGCATAGCGCGACGTTGACCGGACACTAGCCCCGCCTCTCCGTATCCAGCGCCGGGCTTGGGCAGTATTCTTGCTCTGTTTCGCTGCCAGCGCTCAAATTGTTTTCTATTTAAACTATCGCCCCGATTACAATTTAAATCAACGGCTCCGCAATCCGTAGGTTCAAATTAATGGTTTATTTTGAAGGTTTTATGCTGGTTTTAGAGTTCCATGAAACTCCCGCCCCCGTAATGGTTGAACCTTCTAAAGAGTGCGCCCAAAAGATGAAGCTAAAGCTCATTATAAATAGGCTGGGCTTATTGCTGCGCCACGGCAATACTGCTAATTATATCAAGGGGCACCCCCCTTGAGAGGGTAGGACGATGCGCGCGCATATGATTGCCGTCTTCGTAGCGGGAGCCGTTTTGTCGGCCGCTTTAGCCGAACCGGCACTAACGCAGAGCGACGTCTCGGTAAAGCCTATCGGCAAGGTGGTCAGTGCGACGGGCGCGGTCACAATCGAGCACGTCAACGCGGTGGTTCTCCAGGCAGCGCTCAGTAATCAACCCGGCCAAGCAAGAATTGGTGACCCCATTTATCTCGGCGATGTGCTGGCGACCGGCGCCGATAGTCGCGTCGGCGTAACATTTGCCGATGGGACCGCGTTCGATCTGTCCAGCAATGCCCGCATGGCAATGACCGAGTTTGTTTATGATCCCAACGGCAAGTCAAACTCGAGTCTGATGAGCCTGACCAAAGGGACATTCACGTTCGTTGCAGGGAAAATTGCAAAGAGCGGCGACATGAAAGTCGATACTCCCGTCGCCACCATGGGTATTCGAGGAACGACACCACGCGTTGAGATATCAGATGATGGCACTGTCAAGTTCTCCACCCTCATCGAAGAGGGCAAGGATAAGGTCATGCAGCGCTTTGGCAACGGCAGTGCCAGACCGGCAGCGTCCTCGGGCCCGGGCGTCATAGAAGAGCGTACGAAACCCAATCTCGATATCTGCCGAGGGTGCTGACATTCTGGGTCAAGCTGTTATTGGTGTAATCGATGCCAACACAGCCTATCTCACAACAGCAATCTCAACGGCATTGTCACTGCGAGAAAAAGCCAGCTCGCGTCTTCAGCCTTTCCATTGCGCGATCTCTTACGGTTTCGGTGCTGAGCCGAAGCGTGGGCACACTCGCCGGTGCGGCACTCGTATCAATGCTGGGCCTGCCTCTGGTAGACGCGTGGGCGGCCACGCCAGAGGCGACAGAACTCAAAGGCAAGCTGAAAAATGTGGAGTTGTGTAACGGCGTCGACCGCAGTTCGGTGGAGCCGCAGATCACAGGTTGCACAGCGCTCATTGAGTCTGGAAAAGAAACAACTTTGGTTTTGGCGATTGCCTACAACAATCGAGGCAATGCCTATGCCGCGAAAGGCAATTATGATCTCGCCATAAGCGACTATGATATGGCGATTAAAAACCATCCGGACTTCTCGAAGCCATTCAACAACCGCGGCGTAGCTTTTCTGAAAAAGGGCGACGTCGACCGTGCGATCAAGGATTTCGACGAAGCGATCAGGCTTACCCCCGCCTACGCCAGAGCTTTTGCCAACCGTGCTGAAGCAAATCAAAAACGGCACGATTTTCAAAATGCGTCGCGCGACTATGATGATGCAATTCGTCTTCAGCCAGACCTGGACGAGGTATGGAATGGGCGCTGCTGGACCCGGGCCGTCCTTGGCCAGCTGCAGCCGGCACTGGCGGACTGCAACAAGGCGCTTCTCATACAGCCCAATGATGCCACGACCTTCGACTCTCGCGGGCTGATCTACCTGAAATTGGGTCAGCTCGATGCCGCCATTCAGGATTACAATTCGGCGCTGCGTGCCGCACCGAAAATGGCGAGTGCGCTTTACGGGCGTGGGCTTGCGCGGATCAAAAAAGGCGATACCGCTGGCGGCAATGCCGATCTCGAGGCCGCAAAGAAACTCGAGACCAAGATCGCCGAGGACTTTACGACATACGGCGTACGCTGACCTCAACGCGTGGGCAGCGGCCGCCTTTCAGCGACAATCAATCAATTAACTTTTGGGTAACCGCACGCGTTCCCTGGATCGGGGTTATTTGGACCGTATTTTCCTGCCCGTCATATCGGCACTCGCCACTTTTCAGAATCCATTCACCCCAACGCGGAATAAGGCGACATCACACGCGGATCTTAAACTCGACAGCAAAAGTTTGAGTGCAGAACGCCCGGTAAATTGCCGGACATGGGATCGGAAAAATCCGACCGACATGCCGGGAACAGGGGCGTTCGGTCATGTCTGCTTTCGTCCGCATGGGGCGTATTGTTTTTTTGGTCGCGGTTTGTTGCGCTGCAGCCTTCACCGATATGCGTTCAAGCCAATCGGCATCGGCGCCCGAACCGAACGGAAATAATGGGCCCGGCGCGCAGGCCGCATCCGACAACAAATCTGGCGATTTTTCTGTCCCGCAGCTCGGCACGTTTGCCACCGATTTGCTTGCGCGCGGCAAGGACGCTTTGCCAACGGGCAGGCCGGACAACTCATCATCAATGACCGCCAGCGAAATGTCTTCCAAATGGATCGAGCTGCAATCCCGAATCCGTGCCGACGAGGCCGCCGTGGTAGCCTGCCGGTCGGATCAAACCACATGCTCTCAGGCCGCGCGCCGTTTCCTGTCTATTGTTGATCTCGTTCGCAAGCAGGAAGGCCGCGTCCGATTGGGATGGTTGAACCGCGCTGTCAACATGACGATCAGGCCGGTGAGTGATTGGGCGCAGTACGGGTTGGCAGATTTCTGGGCGTCGCCCCTTCAAACGCTAGCCAGTGAAGCTGGTGACTGCGAAGATTATGCAATCGTAAAATACGTCGTGCTTCGCGAATTGAGTATCCTGCCGGAGGATCTCCGGCTGATGATCGTGCAAGACGACAAACGCGAGGTGGGCCACGCGGTGGTCGCCGTCCGGTACGAACAACACTGGCTCATTCTGGACAATCGCACGATGGCGATCCTCAACGCCGAGGACGTGCACCACTACCGGCCGTTGTTTGCCCTCGATCAGCAGGGCACCCACACCATTACGACCGCGGCCCTCGATCAAATCACAGATCGATAATCTGGCCTTCCCGTGCCGCAATTGTACCGGCGCGGGCGTCATTGGCCTCGGCGGCAAGTGTATCCATGAAATCGTCGTCATGCGACGGGTCATGGTGAAACAGACAGAGGTGCTTGACGTCGGCTTCGTTGGCCATGTGAACGCCGCGCATCCACGTTGAGTGACCCCAGCCTGCTTTGGATGAAATTTCAGTTTCGGTGAACGTTGCATCATAGACTGCGAGATCGGCCCGGCGCGCAAGCGAGATCATTTCAGCGTCGCGTTTGCCGGGGAAACCTTCGGTGTCGCACAGCAATGCGAACACGCGGCCACCATATTCGAGACGATAACCGTTCGTGCCGTCCGGATGGTCGAGCAGCGCGGTTCGCAGAACGACATCTTCATGCGGCCGCAGAACCTCGCCTGACTTAAAGTCGCGGAAATCTATCTTTGCCTTGAAAATCTCCATCGGCACAGGAAACCATGGAGAGCTCATGAGCTTTCGCATGACGTGTTCGATGCTGCTCGACGGCGCGAGGTTTCCCGCCCAGACGCGAACCCGATAGTCCTCGCGAAAAAATGGTGCAAAGAACGGCAAGCCGGAAACATGATCGAGATGGCAATGCGTTATGAAAATATCGACGTCACGAATTTTATGGTCCTTGAGAAGCTCTATGCCGAGTGACCGCAATCCAGTCCCGGCATCGAAGATAAGAACACGCTCGTCACAACGTACCTCAATGCAAGGCGTGTTGCCGCCATAGCGCATCGTCGCCGGGTCGGGACAGGGAATGCTTCCTCGGACTCCCCAGAACCGGACCCGCATAGAAGTCTTTGCCATCCAATACGCCTGAAAATTTGTCCCGCACTTTCTATTTGGAATAAATGACAATGTCGAGCATGTACGCAAAAGCTATTTCTGTCAGGAAAAGGCTTACAAATTCAATCTCTATACGGTGCAAATAAGCTAATCCGCTCGAACATGAGAGCGGGTTTTCTCGGCTGCCGTCTCAACTCAAAAAATTCACGCCTCTGCACGAAGCGCGATTGGTCAACGCCTCAAATCAATTCAGTCAGAGATCAGAAGCTGCGGTTGGCGGGGCATACGCTGCCGTAAGCGACAGACGATGCGACAAACGACAAAAATTATCGAACCGCGTGCTGTAATTAGCTTTACCTAGAACGAACACGGTCTATTTTGACACGCACGCAATGCGCGCAATGCGCAGGGAAACCTTGCGAGCACGAGTGGACAGAGCAAAAAGTCGAGAATGAAATCCCATGACCGTTCAACTGGGCCTGATTAAGAAAGATCCGAGCACCGTCGCGTTACAAACGACATGTGCAATCTGTTCGGGCTTCGAAATGAATGTCTGCCAGTCGACGTTGCAAGCCGAATGGGCGATCTCCGGGACAAAACCAATTCCGATTCAACAATCAACACATATCGCGCCCGCCCGGCGAATCATTTGCCGCGACGGTGATTTGCATGACGCGGTGCCGGTTATCTGCGATGGGTGGGCAGCCTCGATCGCCACGTTATCCGACAGCAGCCGGCAGATTCTGTCGATCCTTTTGCCTGGCGACATCGTCTCCACGGCCCTCCTCTTTGATTCTCGCGGGCAATATCTGGTCGAGGCGATTACTGACGTTCGCTATCGCATTTTTAGGCGCAGCGAACTAAAGCCAGCGTTGTTCAAGCGACCCGATCTCCTGGAAAATCTGTCGAAAGCGTGGATAGAAGAGAAGTCACGGGCAGACCAGCTGATTGTGGATCTTGGGCGCCGCACGGCAGACGAGCGGATCGCTCGACTGATCTTGAATCTGGTTGAACGACTAGCCAAACGTGGCATGGCGCGCGGCGAGCCTATCGAGATGGATTTTCCATTGCGCCAGCGCCATATCGCGGATGCAACCGGGCTCACGTCCGTGCACGTCAGCAAGGTACTCAGCGAATTTCGTCGCGGTGGCTTGATCAAGCTACGCGAACGGTCGTTGACAATTCTCGACTTGGGCGGCTTCCGGCGCGTTGCCAATATGCGCTGACGCTGTTCCTGGCGAGTTCAGCGTCGCGTCCGCGTTGCAATCACCTGCTGTGCCGCGGCGACACCAGTCATCCAGCCGCCGTGCGCAGTTGAGAAGTCGGCAGGAGAACAAGCTTCGCCGGCAAAGAACAGACGTTCATCAACAGCAGTTGCCAATGTTTTGCGGCACTCCACCATGCCCGGACGCGCATAAGAATATGAGCCGCGCGCAAACGGATCGCTGCCCCATCGATGGATATGAATCGGCTCTACTCTCTTGGCAAAGGCACCGCCGAATAGTCGGGTCAGTTCAGATACCGCAAAATCGAAAAAGGCGCTCGCTCCCGCTGCTTCAAGTTCGGCGGCGAGCCCTCCGCCGAAATATGCCTCGATTTGCGGACGGCCGAACGGTCTGAAGTGGTACGTCGCTGTAGCGGTCCGATCAATTGTGCCGAACACCCGGCTATCGCTTTCAAACTCTTCTGCATTCGCAAGCGACAGGAACAGTTTATCGGCAAGACCGAGCGGCAAACCACGTGCGGCTTCCACCTTATCCGCGAGGACCGGTGCGAACAACGCTTCGTTTTCTGCCATGACCGCGGTCGGGATGGTGACGATCGCCTGATCCGCCGCAATGACGCCTCGCGCCGTTTTGATATTCAAGCGTTTGCCGCTGTGGTCGATTTGCAGCACTGGACAATCCAGTGCGACCGCCAAATTGGCGGCACAGGCGGCGATCGTGGTGCCATAGCCCTCAACCACGCGCCAATTCACACCTGTGTCGTCGTAGTTGTCAAAATCGCGAGCCGAAACATGCTCAAGTTCGGCGCCGCTGATGTAAGTGGCGACTGCATTGATCAGATTATTCCAACGGCATCCCGGCGCCAGTAGTGACGCCGCCGGAACATCTGGTTCTTTCTGCGCCCGCTCGCTTATCCGCGCGAAAAGCTGTTCTTGCGCCTCGATGAACTCCCGCTGACCACCTTCAGGAAATCCATTGGGCAGCGAACGGCGTCTCCAGGGTGGCGGCGTCCTGTCAATTGTGCGCCCTTGCTCCTCGGCAACTGCCACCCATGGATTGCGGTCAGCTGAATGCAGCCAGCCGCAGCCCAGATCCAGCGCAGATCGCTCCGGTCCAGAGACTGTCCAAGCGCGGCCGCCGAGTCGAGGACGTGCCTCGACGATCAGAGATCTGACCCCGGCTTCATGCAGGCGCCGCGCCGCCGCGATGCCCGCCGCGCCTCCACCGATGACTACGGTTTCGAATTCACTATTCGCCATTTCTGCAATTCTGCCTCAGAAACTCGGTGGCAATTCATATAATGTCGGGTTGAAGGAAAGCGACTGTCGCTCAACGGTGCATGCTCCAGAGGCGCGCAAACTCTCAGGCTAAGGAGATGTCTAATGCCGGATCTCACCTCATTCATCCAGGCCGCGCTTTCCGCACGCTTTGGCGAAAAGCTGGAAGTCGATCCCCGCTTGCCCGGGCTGGATGAAATTGCCCGTATTGCCGCGCACCGCGTGCATCGCCGATATCTTGACCGCGACGTCCCGCCTGACCTGATGCGGCTGCTGTGCGCGTGTGCCCTGTCGGCACCATCCAAGAGCGATCTTCAGCAAGCGGATATTCTCGTCGTTCGGGACAGAAACAAGATTAACGCAATTACGGATCTCCTTAGCGAAATGCCGTGGATTCGGCAGGCACCTATATTTCTTGTGTTCCTTGCAAACGGGCGCCGTCTTCCAAGAATTTCTCAAATGCGCGGCAAGCCGTTTCCCAATGACCATCTCGATCTGTTTTTCAACGCAACAGTCGACGCCGCCATCGTCTTGACCACGATGTTGCGTGCGGCTGAGGCAATTGGTCTGGGCTGCTGCCCGATCAGCGTGATCCGCGATCATGCTGCGACGATCAGTGAAATGTTTGCATTGCCGGAAAAGGTCATCCCAATTGCAGGCATGTGTATTGGGTGGCCGGCGGAGGAGGGCGGAATTACACCGCGACTGTCGCTTGGAACGACGGTGCATGAAGACGTTTATAGGGGGGATGATCTTTCCAAGATCGATGCCTATGACCATCGGCGCGCAACAACGTGGCCGTATCGCAATCAACGAGAGGCTCAACGTTTCGGACGTTCTGAATTCTATGGCTGGTCGGAAGACAAGGCGCGACAATATGCGGTGCCACTACGCGCCGATTTTGGTGCTTTTGTCCGCGCCAAGGGATTTCATCTTGATTGAACACGCCTCTCAGGTCTTGCGGACACGAAAACGAAGCACGCCATCCGATTCGCTCTTTTCCTCCAGCGTGTCTCCGGTTTGGCGCAACAGGTTCGGTATATCGATCGCGGTGAGCGGATCGGTACACTCTGCTACAATCAAGTCTCCGGGCCTCAACATCGACAATTTCTTGCGCACGCGAAGGGCCGGCAATGGGCACTTCAGACCGCGAAGGTTCATTACCGTTTCGGTCATGCGCTGAGTGGCACCATTGACAGTCGTTTATCCGTGGCTGGGATATAAGCCTCTTCAATTCCGAGTTCCTTACGCACGATGTTTGTGCCGCGCGTGAGGGCCACCATTTTGTAGAATGCGTGCATTCGGCTCATCGCCTGGCGGCCAAAGCCGCAATCACTTGTAAGGATGAGCCGTTCTGGTTCAATATATTTAAGCGCCTTGCGTATGAGATCGGCCACCTCTTCCGGCCGTTCGATCTGCAGGGTGCGATGGCTAACGACACCGAGCGCGATTTTCTTGTTTTTCGAAATCATCTTGCCGACGTGTTCGAGATCCATGCCACGGTTAAATGCGCCTTCCACCGTAAGCACGTCGACATCGAGCTGGTCGAGGTAGGGGAGCGCCGCCTTGTAGGATTGGTCCGTGCTCGCCACTCGCTGCGCCGCCGGGCTGCCCCAGCAGGTGTGACACCACACCTCGCATTTGTTACGCAATCCCTCTACCTCGACGTTAAACGCTTTGACCCATTGTTCCGGCTTGATGGACTGTTTTGGATCGGCGATGACCTGGTGGATCGCCGGTTCCTCGATCTGGACAAGAGGCGCGCCGGCATCCGAGAGCGCGTGATACTCGCTATTCAATGCAGCTGACAGGTCCATCAGCAAGTCGAGCCGGTTCTTGTAGTGTTCATTCGTAAGCATCAACGCCAGGATCTGCGCCGAGATCGACCCGATCTTCACCGGTCTGTCTGTCATGGGCGCGATCGCCTTGTAGGCGCGGTCAAGCTGCAACGTCGTCCCGCCGATCCTGCCGGTCACCGGCGGCGTCATACGCGTCTCGATGACTTCCCACATCAAATCGCCGGGCCCTTTGTCGGCCATGAAGCCGGCAGGTGGCACTTCAACGCGTGGGGCACCGATGCCGGCGACGCGTTCGGTGACGTAGCTCACCCAGGCACGCCCGGCGACGTCGTCATCGAGGCGGGTATCGCCGTCCACAAAAATGTCGATACCCGCGCGGTGCTGTGCTGCTACATGGCAAGCCAGACAATCGAAATGTTGCTCGCGGTAGGCGAGCCGGGAAAATCCTTGCGACAGCGGAATGCCGCGAAGGTTCTCGGTATACCAACTGGGGCGGGGCAGCGCCCCAGTGGTCGTGGTGAGAAGAGCCTTGTCCTTTGTGGTCGTAAACACGCCTACCTCTCCAATTTCGCCAATAGAAAGCTTCGCTGCATCCGCCATTTTGTTGAGCTAAACTCAAGTCTCTGAGTGCAAGAAGGTCAAGCGCGGCAAATGGCGGCATCCGAAGCAATACAAAAAATCTCACGGCTGACACCACTCGCCGACGTGCTTTTGATGATCGACGCGGAAGTGAAGGCGGTCACCCAGCGCACGGTCGACGTCTTCGCGGCCGTGGGGCGAGTGCTTGCCGCGGACGCAATGGCGCCGGCGCGCCCCGCGTCGGCGCTGGCGTTGCAGGACGGTTGGGCGCTGAGTTCCGACGAGACTCTGGGTGCCGGAAATTATGCACCGTCACTGCTCGTGCGCACGCCCTCACGTATCGAGGCGGGGCAGGTACTCCCGGCTGGTACCGACAGCGTTGCGCCAATCGACACGGTGAAGGTTGCCGGAGGCCTTGCTGAAGCGCTCATCCCGATTAACCCGGGCGACGGTGTATTGCAGGCGGGCGGCGATAGCGATCCGGCAATTCCATTGCGGCGGGCCGGCGAGCGGTTGCGAATCACTGATCTCGCGGCATTTTCAGCCGCCGGAATTGTGCGCATCACCGTGCGCGAGCCGCGTATTCGCGTTCTGCCGGTGCGTGGGAGCGGCATCATCAACGCCGCCGCCCGGTTGGTGACGGAAGATATTGAACGCCGAGGCGCGGCGTCGCGGCTGGACAACAGCGGGCGGGGTCTTGGTGTCGCGATGGCCGCTGAAAGCGCGGATGCGATCGTCGCAATCGGTGGAACGGGTAGTGGACGCAACGATAACAGCGTTCAGACACTAGCGCGCGAGGGGCAACTTGCGATCCACGGAATAGGGCTGACGCCGGGTGAAACCGGCGCGCTTGGTTTTGTCGGGACGAGGCCGGTATTGCTTCTGCCGGGGCGGCTCGACGCGGCGCTCAGTGTCTGGCTCATGGTTGGACGGCGTCTGCTTGATCGGCTTGCGGCGGCGAAAAGCAGTGAAAACGAGCCGTCAGAAATCTTGCCGCTCGCCCGCAAGGTCAGTTCGACTGTGGGTCTGACCGAAATCGTGCCGGTGAGACGAAACTCCGGTGAGGCCGAGCCGCTGGCAACGAAATATCTTCCTATATCGTCGCTTGCCCGATCGGATGGATGGATTCTCGTACCGGCCGACAGCGAAGGATATTCCGCCGGGACACCGGTGCCGGTAAGGCCGTGGCCATGAGTTTCGCAAAATGAGCAATACCCGAAAGCTTCGGCCGGGCGAAGAAAGCGATTTGATCGCGCGCGTACGTGCTGCTGCGCGTCAGGAGCAATTCCTTGAAGTTGTGTCGGCGGAAGAAGCGCGCGTGCGTTTCGAGCGGCATCTCGATCTCACCCCGCTTGCAGGCGAATCGGTAACGCTTGCCGAGTCGCGCACGCGTGTTCTCGCCACAGATGTGATTGCTGCGGTCGACGCACCCCCTTTCGACCGTTCAAATGTTGATGGCTTTGCCGTGCGGGCGGCGGATACCTGGGGTGCCAGCGATGGCAATCCAAGAATCTTCACGCTCAATGACGAGGTCATCGTCTGCGGTCATGAGCCCAAAGTTACCATTTTGGCAGGGACCTGCTCCGCGATAGCGACAGGCGGGGTTATCCCGCGTGGTGCCGACGCGGTGGTGATGATCGAGCAGACAGAACTGATCGAGGGCGGCACACCACGCATCGAACTGCGTCGTACTGCGACACCTGGGCAATTTGTCTCATTTGCCGGCTCCGATATTGCGCGGGGCGAGACGCTGTTACGGCGTGGCACGCGCATTGGCGCGCGCGAAATCGGCATGCTGGCTGCGTGCGGACTGGACCGGATAGATGTCGTGCGAAAGCCCAAGGTCGCGGTGCTCTCGACCGGCGACGAGTTGATCGAGCCGGGCGAGCCGCTCAGGCCGGCGGGCGTTTATGACAGCAACGGTGCGATTATCGCGGCAGCGGTGGCTGAGGCGGGCGGCGAACCAATCTTGTCGGGGGTCTATCCTGACGATGCGATGATCCTGGAAAAAGCGACGCGTGATGCGCTCGCCGCAAGCGATATGGTGGTCCTTTCTGGTGGTACTTCGAAAGGCACAGGCGATCTGTCGCATCGTGTTGTATCCAAGTTGGGGAAACCCGGCATTCTTGTGCACGGCGTCGCACTCAAGCCTGGCAAGCCACTCTGCCTCGGTGTTGTTGACGGAAAGCCGATTGTGGTGCTCCCGGGCTTTCCCACATCGGCAATCTTCACATTTTACGCCTTCGTAGCGCCGGTGCTCCGCGCTCGCGCCGGCTTGCCGCCTGAGACGGCAGAGACGATCACTGCGCGGGTGCCGGTGCGCGTCGCTTCGGAGCTCGGCCGCAAGGAATTCGTACTGGTGTCGCTGGTCGAAGGCGAAGAAGGCGCCGTTGCGTTTCCTACAGCCAAGGGCTCCGGCGCGGTGACTAGCTTCTCGCAGGCCGACGGTTTTTTCGAAGTCGACGCACTCGCGTCGGCACTCGACGCCGGCAGCGACGCGCAAGTGACATTGATCGGCACAGCGGCGCGCGTGCCTGATTTGGTAATCATGGGCAGTCATGACGTGGCGCTCGATGTGGTGGTAGGGGAGCTCGCCGGCCGTGGTTTCTCCGCCCGGACCTTGGCCGTCGGCAGCCTCGGCGGCGTCGCGGCGGCATCCCGCGGCGAATGCGATGTAGCCCCAGTTCATCTGATCGATCCGGCGAGCGGCCAATATAATGTGCATCTGGTGACGCCGGGCCTGAGTCTGGCTCGAGGCTGGCGGCGGATGCAGGGCATATTGTTCCGGTCCGGTGATGCGCGATTTGAAGGCCGCAGCGCACGCGAGGCGCTGAAAATCGTGCTGACCGATTCATCCGCCGTCATGGTCAACCGCAACGCGGGCTCCGGCACGCGCGTACTTACGGACAAATTGCTCGATGGCGCGCGGCCTCCCGGCTATCCCAATCAGCCGAAGTCCCACAACGCGGTTGCGGCAGCCATCGCGCAGGGTCGCGCCGATTGGGGTCTCGCCATTGAACCAGTGGCAAAGCTCTATGGTCTCGGCTTCCTGCCAGTTTCGGCGGAGCATTACGACTTTCTCATTGTAGACAAACGGCGCAAGCGTCCTGGCGTGCAAGCATTTCTTGCCGCGCTACAGGAAGAAAACGTACGCAAAAATATCCGTGCGCTTGGCATGGAGCCGTGAACCGTAGGCCGCGTCGGTCAGGGCTTTTGTGGAAAGGCTACGCCTTTACAACAACGCGGGCTTCCCCTGCTTCGATAGCGCCGATAATTTTCGCGGCGAGACAGCCGGCTGTCACAATAGTTTCCAACACGTCTTCTGCGCGATCCGGTGCGCAGGCAATAAGAAGTCCACCGGATGTTTGCGGGTCGCACAGGAGCTGTAGTTGCCAATCTAAGATATTCTTCGGAAGCACAATACTGCTATCGTAACTCTTCCAGTTCCGGCCCGATGCACCCGTAACAAATCCATTTTGAGTTAGCGTCGCTGCTTCTTTCAGAAAGGGAAGCGCCGAGAAATTGATCGTTACCGTTTTATGCGATCCTCGCGCAACTTCCAGGGCATGACCGAGCAGACCAAAGCCGGTTACGTCGGTCATCGCATGCACGGCGATATCCTTGGCGAGTTTTGCGCCAACGCGATTAAGTAAAGTCGTACTCGCCATAAATTCATCGTAGGCATTGCGCGACAATGCGCCTTTCTTGAAAGCGGCCGAATAAATTCCGACTCCGAGCGCTTTGGTAAGGATTAATTTGTCGCCAGCCTTGGCGCTGCTGTTACGTCGAATATCGGATTTTGCCGCGGTGCCGATAACAGCGAGACCGTAGATCGGCTCGGGCGAATCGATGGAATGACCTCCGGCGACCGGAATGCCTGCAGCGTCGCATATTGAAGCGCCGCCTTCGAGAATTTTCCGCACCATCTCGGCGGGGATTTTGTCGACCGGCATGCCGAGAATGGCCAGTGCCATGATCGGCATGCCGCCCATCGCGTAAACATCCGAGATCGCGTTCGTCGCGGCAATGCGGCCGAAGTCATGCGGATCGTCGACCATCGGCATAAAAAAATCGGTGGTTGCGATAACGCAGGTGCCGTTGTCGAGTTCCCAGACTGCGGCATCGTCACCGGTTTCGACGCCGACCAGCAATTTCTTGTAAGGCGTCGCGGCTGGATGGCTGGAGAGCAATTGTTGCAGCACTGAGGGCGCCAGCTTGCAGCCACATCCGCCGCCATGGGACAGATGGCTCAAGCGAATTTGCTGCACAATATTCATCTTGCCTGCTCCGTTATATTGCGACCCGTTGGGGCGTGGTCTGCCGCAAGGCACGCCAAGCGGCAGCCAGGTGGGCGGCCGCGGCGTCAGCATCCTCCGGTGTGCTTGCGCGTCCAAGCGACAGCCGAACCGTGCCGAGCGCCTTTTCGCGTGAAATGCCAAGTGCAAGCAATATCGCCGACGGCTCTTCGCTGTCGGCGTGACATGCGGAGCCGTTCGAGGCGAGTACACCCGGACACACGGCCAGGAGATGCCGTCCTGAAACCCCGGGAAACAAAACGTTGAGCGTATTCGGCAGACGTTCAGTCGGATGCCCAACCAATACAATCCCGGGAATGGCTCGCTCGAGTTCGGCGAATAGGTGCCTGGCAAGCGAGGCCATGTGTTGTGGGGCCCTGTCGAGCGCCGCCGCCGCAAGTCTGCAGGCTTCGCCCAATCCGACAATATAAGCGACATTTTCCGTGCCGGCGCGGTTGCCACGCTCCTGACCGGCGCCCACTAGCAAAGGCGGAAGTCTTACGCCACGCCGAACGTAAAGCGCGCCAATTCCCTTTGGCGCGTACAACTTGTGGCCGGCGATGGAAAGCAAGTCGACGCCGAGTTCGTTGACGCGAACCGGCATCTTGCCGACCGACTGCGCGGCGTCGGCGTGGACAAGCGCACCGGCACTGTGTGCATGCCGAGCGGTGTCGCCGACTGGCTGTAACGTGCCGATTTCGTTCTGTGCATGAATGATTGTCACCAGAGCCGTGTCAGCACTGATAGCATCCTTCATTGCGGCGAGGTCGACGCGGCCGTCAGCCTTCGCTGCAACCCGGCGGATCCGGTGTCCGTTGCGCTCGAGCAGCGAGCAACACGCTTCGGTAGCGGGATGTTCGATGTTCGTTGTGACAACCGCTGGCCGATCGCGCCTCGTGGTCGCCGCGCCGCGGATTGCCATATTGCTCGCTTCGGTTCCACCGCTCGTAAAGACAATTTCGTCGGCGCTTGCGCCGATAAGCGCCGCGACTTGGCTGCGAGCGGTATCGACCGCCAAATGTGCCCGTTGGCCAAGCATATGCGCCGATGAGGGGTTGCCAAATTCCTCGCGTAAAAAAGGCAACATCGCGTCCAGCACTTCCGGCGCAACCGGCGTCGTCGCGTTGAAGTCGAGATATACAGGCTGCATGTGTCTAGCTTTGGTTGGCGACGATCAATGCCGCTTCACGATCTTGAAGATATAAAGCTCGCGTTTCTGTTCTTGAACACTCAGTGTGTGGCCAGTCTGGTTGCAGAAATGCGGCACATCGATCGCGGTCAGCGGATCGGTGCATTGAAGAACCAGCATGCCACCAACTGGAATGTTGCGCAGCGCCTTCTTTGCACGCAATACTGGCTGCGGGCAGCGCAACCCGCGCAGGTCAAGCACAATCACGGTCGTTTGGTCGCGCGCCATTGATCGCGTCAGCATAGCAGCAAGCGTGCGGCGATCACGCCATGCAAAAGCACGCGAGATTCTCCGCCGTTGACGGCGTGGAGACTGAAACGACCTGACCCGATGACTGCGGCTACTCTGGCGTCTTGGAGGGCGCGAAACGCTTCGGCGGTCCTTTCAGATCCTCGCCGGTCGCCGTGAGCGGCTGGCCTGCGGCTGCCTTGGCGTCGGCGTCGCTGCTTTCTTGTCCCGTCGTTTGTTGGGTGGCACTTGTCGAGCCGCCGATTTCGGGATGACCACCCGTCCACCCCGTGGAGCCCTTGTTCTGAGGTTCTGTGCCGCCGCCGCCCGAACTGTTTTGCCCAAACGCCACCGGCGCGGCGGCCAGGGCGATAAATGTGACAAGAATGGTAATGCGCATTGCGAGCTCCCATGCAGGATTTGACGGGCAACTCGCAATGGGTTCCCGAGGTTCCGGCTTTGGGCGGGAGCCAGGGCTGCAAGCGCTGCCGACGCAGCGCCTGCACTATGTCGCAACCGGCCATCACGCCGAAGTCAGTTCCTTCGACACGATGGTATATTTGAAATTGTCAGGATCGAGACAATCGAGCCGCGCCGGGCCGCATTCAGCCTGCGGATACATCAAGAAGCCAAGCTTGGGTCCCTTCGATCCAGGTAATGCGACATCATGCGCGAAGTTATAGGCAAGCCAATTGCCTTCCCATGCACCGAAAAGCGTCTTCCGCGCGTCGACGACTTTTGGATTGTCGATTGGCAGAGTGCCCGGCGGCTCCTCTAGCACGACCTTGCGTACATCGGCCGGGTCGGTGGCGATCCAGCCATGCCCGGCGACGAAGGTCTCCGCACGGCAGTGCTGGGCTTTCGTTATGATTTCAGAGTTGGCGCCAAGGCTTCTGTAACCGAACTTCGACGGCGCGACCCGGATACCGTAGACGTCGCGTGCAGGAATGCCGGCCGCGCGAACAAGCCCCACATACAAGGCGTTCAAGTCCGCGCATTTGCCGCCGAGATTGCCTGTCTTCAGCATCGAGGCAATATCGCCGATCCCGCAGCCGCGCACTTTGCCGTCACGAAATGTGTTCGCGACGATCCACTCATAGATTGCGCTGACCTTTTCGACATCCGTTTTGACATCGGCGACAATCTTGTCGGAAGTTTCCTTGACGATTCCGTCAACAGGAATCAATTCGCTTCCTTCGGTATAAAATCTATGGTCGGCCGCAGACAGCGGTTTCGCATTGCCTGGTTTCGTCAGATCGACTGCTCGATCGCGGGTTGAAATCTTGCTGATGACTTCAATGGCGGGCTTGGCCTCATCGCTTGCCCATTCAACGTGGACCAATTCCGATCCGTATTTTGGATCGCGCACGAGTTCGGCCTTGCCGTTGCTGGTCCAATCGCTGCCGAGTGATTTAAACCAATCCGCCTCGTTGACGGCGGGAACCGGCACCCAAGCTTGCGTTTTGCCTTCCGGCTTGGCGATTTCGAGCCTGGTGACGATCTGGAACGTGCGCCACGGACCAGGCTGCGGGTTGAAATCGCCCGCGGCGGAAGCCCACCGCGGCAGGGCCGCGGCCAATGGAATAACAGCACTGCCTTTAAGAACTATGCGTCGATCGAACTTCATGTCTGACTCCTCCTAGGTATGGGCCGATGGTTTCTTGTATTGCATCGAATTTTTGCGCGGGGATCACGATCGAAATTTCTTCGGTTAATGTCCGCGGATCGATTGTGTCCCACGCGTAGTCCGTTTCAATCAGCAGTTTCGGTTTAAGCCCGGCGTCGAGCACGATGCTCGTCGGCAAAGTCGATACGTGCCATGATCTGGCGGTGACGCGATCACGATCGAGCAGCACCGGGATGCTCAGCGGCATGGACTGAAGAAACCGCCGCACGCGTCCGTCGGGTTCGGCGACCGAGATCGCGAGAACCTTGATTTCACTGCCGCTGCGCTCGCTCAACCGATCTAGGGCTGGCAGCTCCTCGCGGCAGGGTTCGCACCAGGTCGCGAAGAAATGCACGATGGTGATGGAGCCGCGACGGGAATCGAGCGCGATGGTCCGGCCATCGGTATCGGGCAGGGTGAAATGTGGGGGGGGCTGCTTGGCCGTCCAGCGCTGGAGTTCGGCCGCGTTAGACTGGGCCACGAACAAAAGTGCGGTCGTAACGGCGATAGATGCCGCTTGAATCAGCGCTATTGGGAGGGTCGTCGCCAATGTGCCCCGAACCTCGGGAGCCACTCGATTTCTCACCCATCAACTCTGCGCCAGACGAAGACGCTTATCAATATTCTGGCGACGCAAATTTAATCTTGCGCAATATTCCTCTGAAATGCTCAAAAAATATGTTTTGGAACATAATGCCGCATAGTGGTGCGATGGTGCCGCGCAGAATCGAAAAGTCACTGATTATTCAATCAAAACGAAGTTTTTGGTGCGGCGCACAAGAATGCCGATGACGACCAAGTTGTTTGACACTGGACTAGTTCAAAAATAGCCTTAGGCCATGCGCGAAAATCGCGCGTGGCGGACGTTATCGGAGGGTGACGTCCGGGCCCGAAGCGTCCCCCGTCGGGGGCAAACGCTCTCAAAGGAGGGCAATCAATGAACATGGAGCTCTCGCGGCGCCAGTTTATGAAGGGCGCCAGCGTGGGTATTGCCGGTACAACGCTCGGTGCGCTCGGCTTCGGAGATATTGAAGAAGCCTTGGCCACTTCCATTCGTCCATGGAAGCTCGCGAGCCTGACCGAGACCCGCAATACCTGCACATATTGCTCAGTCGCCTGCGGCATCATCATGTATTCGAAGGGCGATCTGAAGAAGGGCGAGAAAGCCGAGATCGTTCACATCGAAGGCGATCCGGACCATCCGACCAACCGCGGCACGCTCTGTCCAAAAGGCGCGGCCTTGCTAGACATGGTCAATTCGCGGACGCGCACTCTTTATCCGCAAATCCGCAAGGCGGGTTCGGACAAGTTCGAGCGCGTGTCCTGGGACGTCGCGCTCGACCGTATTGCGCGGCTGATGAAGGATGACCGTGATAAAAACTTTACCGCCAAGAACGGCGACGGTGTCACAGTGAACCGTTGGCTAACCACCGGGTTCCTGGCGGCCTCCGCGACAACCAACGAAACGGCGTGGTGCACCTACAAGGTTGTGCGCAGCGCCGGAATGCTGGCGTTCGATAACCAAGCAAGAGTTTGACACGGACCGACGGTGGCCAGTTTGGCCCCAACATTCGGTCGCGGTGCAATGACGAATTCGTGGACTGATATCAAGAACACGGATCTCGTCGTTATCATGGGTGGCAATGCCGCCGAGGCGCACCCGTGCGGATTCAAATGGGTCACGGAGGCGAAAGCCAACCGTGGCGCCAAGCTGATCGTCGTCGACCCACGCTTCACACGCTCTGCTTCGGTTGCCGACCTTTACGCTCCGATCCGGCAGGGCACCGATATCGCCTTCCTTTACGGCGTAATGAATTATTGCATCTCCAACGACAAGGTGCAGTGGGACTACGTGAAGGCGTTCACCAACGCGCCCTATGTAGTTAAAGATGGCTTCGATTACAAAGACGGCTTGTTCACCGGCTATGACGAAGCGCGCCGTGACTACAATAGGTCGACCTGGGATTACGAGCTCGGGCCGGACGGCTATGTCGTTTCCGATATGGATAACCCGCGTTCGGTCTGGAACCTGCTCAAGAAGCATATCGCCGTCTATACGCCGGAGATGGTCGAACGAATCTGCGGCACGCCGAAGGACAAGTTCCTGAAGGTGGCGCAGTGGATCGCCGAATGCTCGGCGAAAGACAAGACGATGACCTCGATGTATGCGCTCGGCTGGACGCAGCATTCGAAGGGCTCGCAGAACATTCGCACGATGGCGATGTTGCAGCTCATACTTGGTAACATTGGTACGCGCGGCGGCGGCATGAACGCCCTACGCGGTCACTCCAATATCCAAGGGCTGACCGACATCGGGCTGATGTCGAACCTGATCCCCGGCTATCTGACGATCCCGACGGAAAAGGAGCCGACCTTAGACGCCTACATGTCGACCCGCGGCTTCAAGCCGCTGCGGCCGAACCAGATGAGTTACTGGCAAAACTACAAGAAGTTCTTTGTCAGCTTCCAGAAGTCGATGTGGGGATCGGCGGCGACTGCCGAAAACAGCTTCGGCTATGACTGGCTGCCCAAGCTCGACGTGCCAGCCTACGACGTTTTGCGCGCTTTCGAGCTGATGCACCAAGGCAAGATGAACGGGTACTTCTGCCAGGGCTTCAATCCTCTGCTGTCGTTCCCAAATCGCAGAAAGATCACAGCAGCGCTTTCCAAGCTTAAATATCTCGTCGTCATGGACCCGTTGCAAACAGAGACGGCGCGGTTCTGGGAAAATCACGGTGAATATAACGACGTCGATTCCTCGAAGATCCAAACCGAGGTCATCGAGCTGCCAACCACTTGCTTTGCCGAGGACGAAGGCTCGTTGACGAACTCCGGCCGCTGGCTGCAATGGCACTGGGCCGGCGCATCGCATCCGGCCGAAGGCAAGGGCGACGCCTGGATCATGGCGCAAATCTATCTGCGGCTGAAAGCGCTCTACGAGAAGGAAGGCGGCCCGGTTCCCGAACCGATCACCAATCTCGACTGGCGGTACAAGAAACCAGGCGATCCAACAGCGGAGGAGCTCGCCAAAGAGCTCAACGGTTACGCCACAGAAGATATAACGGACCCGAACGACGCGACAAAGGTGACGCTGGCAAAGGGAAAGCAAGTCGTCTCCTTCGCCGCGCTTCGTGATGACGGAAAGACCGCCTGCGGCTGCTGGATCTATTCCGGCTGCTTCAACGAGGCGGGCAATAATATGGCCCGCCGGGATACGAGCGATCCGGATTCGACCGGCGCCTATTCCAAATGGGCGTGGTCATGGCCGGTCAACCGCCGAATTCTCTACAATCGTGCGTCGGCGGACTTGAATGGCCAGCCTTGGGATCCGACCCGCAAACTGCTCTGGTGGGATGGTGCTAAATGGACTGGTTACGACATTCCCGACATCGCACCAACCGCGAAGCCGGCCGATGTGCAACCCTTCATCATGAATCCGGAGGGCACTGCGCGTCTCTTCACCCGTGGTTTGATGCGTGACGGGCCGTTCCCGGTTCACTACGAGCCGTTCGAATCGCCGATCGCCAATCCGTTGGCGCCGAAGGTTCGCGGCAATCCGGTCGCCCGAGTGTTCAAGGGCGACATGGAGCAGTTCGGCGAGGCAAAGGAGTTCCCGTACGCGGCGACCTCCTACCGGCTCACCGAGCACTTCCATTTCTGGACCAAGCATCAGCATAACAATGCGGTGGTGCAGCCGGAATTCTTCGTGGAAGTCAGCGAACAGCTGGCCAACGAGAAGAATATCAAGTCCGGTGGCTGGGTCCGCGTCTGGTCGAAACGTGGTTCGGTCAAGGCCAAGGCGGTCGTGACCAAACGTATCACGCCGCTCACCTGCGACGGCAAAACCGTCCACATCGTCGGCATTCCCTTGCATTGGGGTTTCATGGGCGAAGCGAGAAAGGGCTTTGGCCCGAATTCACTTACGCCCTATGTCGGTGACGCCAACATCGAGACGCCTGAGTACAAGGCGTTCCTGGTCGATATCGAGCCCATTTCCGGGCCGGTGGCATAAGGGAGGGAACGATGGCGAACTTCGAATACGTTCTTCCCCCTGCGCCGACTGCGAACGTCAAGACGACGTACGGCCAGGAAGATCTGGTGCGGCGCTCCGCATCGAATATACCTCCGCCTTCACGACAGCTCACGCCGGTGGCCAAGCTCATCGACGTGTCGAAATGCATCGGCTGCAAGGCATGCCAGGTTGCATGCCTTGAGTGGAACGACATGCATCAGGAGATCGGGTTCAATCACGGTGTGTACGACAACCCGCTCGACCTGACGCCCGAGAGTTTCACGGTCATGCGCTTCACCGAGTGGGTGAACCCGGAAAGCAAGAACCTCGAATGGCTGATCCGGAAGGATGGCTGCATGCATTGTGCCGATCCGGGCTGCCTGAAAGCATGCCCCGCGCCGGGCGCCATCGTGCAGTACTCCAATGGCATTGTGGATTTTGATCACGACAAGTGCATTGGCTGCGGCTATTGCATAAAAGGATGTCCGTTCAACATCCCGCGCATCTCGCAGGTCGATAACAAGGCCTATAAGTGCACGCTGTGTTCCGATCGTGTCGCGGTTGGCCAAGGCCCTGCTTGCGCCAAGTCCTGCCCGACGCACGCCATTGTGTTCGGCACCAAGGAGGAAATGAAGCAGCACGCCGAGGCTCGCATCAAGGACCTCAAAGCGCGCGGCTTTGCGAATGCCGGACTTTATGATCCGCCGGGAGTCGGCGGTACGCACGTGATGTACGTGTTGCATCACGCCGATCAACCGCAAATCTACGCCAATCTACCGAAGGACCCGCGGATCAGCCCGGTCGTCGAATTGTGGAAGGGCGTGACCAAATATGCGGGCTTGGCGGCGATGGGAGCTTTCGCGGCAATCGGCTTCTTGCATCACGTTGTGACTGGCGCCAACCGCGTTTCGCCCGAAGACGAGGAAAATGCCAAGCGACTGGCCGGAGGACATAGATGACCGCGTATGACGTCGAGTCAGGCGATCAGGTCCATCCGGGCAATCCGGTCACTGTAGATCGCTATACCGGGGGCGCGCGGATCAATCACTGGATCACGGCAACGTGCCTGGTGCTCCTCGCGATCTCCGGGCTGGCGTTGTTCCATCCTAGTCTTTTCTTCCTCACCGGTTTGTTCGGCGGCGGGCAGTGGACACGTGCGATCCATCCCTGGCTCGGCGTGATCCTCTTCTTCAGCTTTGCTGGACTGTTCATTCGGTTCTGGAGAGCAAACCTGTGGAAGGCCGAAGACGATACATGGATGGCACGACTGCGCGATGTCTTGACCGGACATGAAGAACGGCTGCCTGAGGTTGGCAAATACAACGCGGGCCAGAAGGTAGTGTTCTGGTCCATGTCGGTCCTTATCATCACGCTGATTTGCAGCGGTGTGCTGATTTGGGACCAATATTTCGCCGAATATTCGTCAGTCGAAACTAAGCGCTTCGCCGTGTTGATCCATTCACTGGCGGCGGTGACGATCATCTGTGTCTGGATCGTGCACGTTTATGCGGCAATCTGGGTCCGCGGCACCATCGGCGCAATGACACGCGGTCGAGTTACAGGCGGCTGGGCCTGGCGGCATCATCGCAAATGGTTGCGCGAGTTGGTCGGTAAGCGCTAACGTAACGCAAATAAGGCGGCGCTCGGTAGAATGGGCGCCGCCGCCAGTAGCCACGTGACCCGGAGGGTTCGTGAATTATGAGTACCGTCGGCGCCCCTCGGCATGATCCAGTCCCGATCGGGGAAATTGCCGAGCCGCCATTTGTCAAACTCCCTGATCCACTGACTTTATTTGCCGTCCGGGCGAAGCGCCTGCGCGACCTCGCCGAAGGGCATGCGCTCGCGCGCTATCTGAACTTTCTTGCCGCGTTGAACGATATCCAACATCGTTTGCAAGGCGGGCTCGCGGAGCCCGACATGCCGGCCGAGGATGCTCTCAAGCGCGCGCGCGAATTCGGCATGCCACCGCTCGACCGTGGCCGATTCACCGCGGACTCCGCATTCGACGCGACGATCGAGCGGCTGTTCACGCTCGCGACGGGTATCGAGATGCCGGAACAGGCGCGCGCTGCGCTCGTGCGGGCGCAGGCCGCTGACGAGGCTGCACGAGGTGCCATGGCACGCGCGGTGCTCACCGACTCGATTCCTGTTGACCAGCTCGCGGACCATGTGTTCGTGGCGGCGGCGTTGCAGGTGCATTTCACCCGCCAGGCCGCGCGACTCGACGGCAAAAGCTTGGTGCCGGTCGGCGACGGCGTTTGTCCCGGCTGCGGTGGTCCGCCCGTCGCATCCCTGGTGGTGGGCTGGGCTGGCGCGCACAACACGCGTTTCTGTGCCTGTTCGTTGTGCGCGACCCAATGGAACTATGTGCGCATCAAATGCACGCTGTGCGGCTCAACCAAGGACATCAGCTACAAGCAAATCGAGGGCGCCAGCGACGAGGTGCGGGCCGAGGTTTGCGAGGGCTGCCGCGGTTACGTCAAGATTCTTCAGCAGATTCAGAACCCCGCGCTCGATCCCGTTGCCGACGATGTTGCAAGCATCGCGCTCGATCTTCTGGTCCGCGAGCTCGGTTATCGGCGCGGCGCCATCAATCCATTCATGCTGGGTTATTGAAGGCAAATGGCGAAACCTGCCGCTGCATTTTTGAGGAAGCTTCCTTCGGTTGACGAGGTCATGCGCGATGAGGCTCTCGCGCCGGCCAGAGACCGATTCGGGCGTACCGCGGTCGTTGCCATGATCCGCCGTGTGCTGGCGCAGGCGCGTGCGGCCCGTGAATTTTCAGCCGAAGACAGTTTTGTAGGTAGAGTTACGGCAATGCTTGAAGCAGAAGCGCAGCCAAAACTGCGTCCAGTCTACAATTTAACCGGCACTGTGCTGCATACCAATCTTGGCCGCGCGCTTATTGCAGAGGCCGCAATTGAAGCTGCGGCAATTGCGATGCGTAACGCGGTGGCGCTCGAATTCAATCTAGGCGACGGCCGTCGTGGGGAACGCGACGAACTGGTGCGCGAGTTGCTGTGCGATCTCACCGGCGCCGAGGATGCGACTATCGTCAACAACAATGCCGCCGCAGTCTTGCTTGTCCTTAATACGCTCTCGCGCGGACGAGAGACAATCGTGTCACGCGGCGAGTTGATTGAAATCGGCGGCGCCTTTCGTATGCCGGAAATCATGAGCCGTGCCGGCGCCAAGCTTGTCGAGGTCGGCACGACCAATCGAACGCACAAGAAGGATTATGTTGGCGCGCTAGGTCCAAAGACCGGACTCATCCTCAAAGTGCACACGTCAAACTATCGAATCGAGGGATTTACAAAGGAGGTCGGCGCGCGCGAGCTCGCGGTTCTTGCGCATGGGCATAAAGTACCTTTGGTAAACGATCTTGGCTCTGGCACGTTGATTGATCTCGCTCGGTTTGGTCTTGCACACGAACCAACGGTCGCAGAAGCGATTTCGGAGGGTGCGGATCTCGTCACGTTTTCAGGCGACAAACTGCTTGGCGGGCCGCAGACAGGTTTCATCGTTGGCCGCAGGGCAATCATAGAAAAGCTCAACAAGAACCCGATGAAACGCGCGCTGCGCGTGGACAAGATCAGGCTGGCCGCATTGGAAGCGACACTGCGCCTCTATCGCGATCCCGATCGTCTCGCGCAAGCTCTACCTACTTTCCGTCTACTGGCGAGACCGATCGACGAGATGAAGGAAACCGCCCAACGCGTTTTGCCCACACTCGAAGCGAAATTCGGCACAGGTTTTACGATCAAGACTGTGCCGTGCACCAGTCAGGTCGGTTCTGGCTCGTTGCCGGTCGAAGCTTTGCCGAGCCTTGGCATCGCGATCACTCCGGCCGTCTCACGCGGCGGCGGACGTCGCCTGACCGTGGCGGCGGCAGCGCTCCGTGAATTGCCCGTGCCGGTGATTGGTCGCATCGAAAACGGGGCCGTGTTGCTGGACATGCGCTGTTTGGTCGATGCCGACGGATTTATCGCCAATGTCGCCAGGTTGACGCTTCCGGAGGCTTCCGATGCGTTGGCCTAGTTCGCGGGCAAAAAAGCCATCGGATGACGTATCGGTGGGCGAACGCATGGCGGCCGCATACGAAGCGGCGAGCCGCGGCGACTATACGGCGGCGCTCGAGATGTGGACGCCGCTTGCGCATGCCGGCGTGTCCCGCGCCCAAGCTAATATCGGCGCCTGTTTTTCCGAAGGCCTTGGCGTTGAACGAGATGCCAAGCTTGCGGAGCGTTGGCTCTCACTGGCCGCCGAAGGTGGCGACGCCGTCGGTCAACGCAACCTGGCGACCCTTTACTTCAAGGGAGAGGGTGTAGAACAAGATAACGCCCGTGCGGCCGCTCTCTACCGCAAGGCCGCCGAACAGGGCGATGCCCAAGCGCAGGACATGTTGAGCTGGATGCTTCTGGAGGGCGATGGAATCACCGTCGACAATGTTGAGTCTCGTCGTTGGGCGCTGGCGGCGGCCGAACAGAATGTGGCTGCCGCAATGACGCGGCTTGGCATGATCTTTCACAACGCGTTGGGCGTCGAGCGGGACGCGACAAAAGCAGCGGTCTGGTGGCGGCGCGCCGCGGCTCGTGGCGACGCCGATGGTCAGGCCATGCTGGGCGCCGTTTATCATCTGGGCGCCGGCGTTGGGCGAGACCCGCTGACCGCGCTCATGTGGCTCACGCGGGCCCGCGCCGGCGGAAGTCCACTCGCGGCGCGGTTCTTCAATGTAGTCCGCTCTGGGCTTTCCCCGGCTGAAATCGCTGAGGCCGAACGCCGAGCTGCATTGCCTTTGGAACCGGCAGCATGATTATCGGTACTGCGGGACACATCGATCATGGCAAGACCTCACTGGTGCGGGCGCTCACCGGCGTCGATACCGACCGCCTCAAGGAAGAGAAAGCGCGCGGTATTTCGATCGACCTCGGCTTTGCATATCTGCCCGCGCCGCAAGGTGCGATCCTGGGTTTCATCGACGTGCCGGGCCACGAAAAATTCGTGCACAACATGCTGGCGGGTGCGACCGGCATCGATTTTGTACTTCTGGTGATTGCGGCCGATGATGGTGTGATGCCACAGACGCGCGAGCATCTCGCTATCGTCGATTTGCTCGGAATCGAGCGTGGCATTGTCGCTCTGTCCAAATCCGACCTGGCGGAACCATCTCAAAATGCAAGGGTGGCTGACGACATCAGGCAAACCTTGAGCACGACCAAATTGATGCACGCTGATATCGTGCCAGTCTCCACCGTGTCGGGCGAAGGCGTCGACGAACTGCGAAGGCGGTTGTTTGATACCGCGCAAACGGTTCGTGCGCACAGCACGCATGGCCGGTTTCGTCTTGCGGTCGACCGCTCGTTTACGCTCGCCGGCACCGGGACGGTGGTGACGGGGACAGTGTTGTCAGGGAAGGTGTCTGTGGGCGATCGGGTGATGATATCCCCGGCCGGCTTGGTAGCGCGCGTACGATCGATTCACGCGCAAGATCGGCCGACCGAATTCGGGCAGGCCGGCGAACGTTGTGCACTTAATCTTGCAGGCGAAGGGATAACCAAGGATGCAATCACACGCGGGGAGATGATCATCAACCCGGACTTGCATGCACCGACCGAGCGGATCGATGCAAGTTTCAAGTTGTTGTCGACCGAGACAAAATCGGTTCACCAATGGATGCCCGCGCGCTTGCATCATGCCGCGACCGAGGTCGGGGCGCGAATTGTCTTGCTTGGCGATTCTCCGATTCCGCCCGGCGGCGAAGCACCTGTCCAGCTTGTACTTGACCATCCGATTGCTGCCGCGGCCGGCGACCGGTTCGTTCTGCGTGATACAACTGCTCAGCGGACAATTGGCGGTGGCAAATTCCTCGATCTGCGTGCACCTGCGCGAAAACGGCGAACGCCCGAACGGCTCGCGCAGCTTGCCGCACATGGTCTTGCTGACCCGCAAGCTGCGCTCACGGCGCTTTTGGATCGTCCACCACACTATGTTGATCTGTCAGCATTTGCGCGCGATCGTGTAGTTGGAGACGACGAGATCGCGTCGCTTGCGACACGCTGCGACGCTCTTGCGCTCGCGACCGCAGGCGGGACGCTGATCTTGTCGGCAGCGAACTGGCTGAACCTCAAGCGGGCGCTTCTGGCCATCCTTGAAAAGTTTCATGCGGCGCATCCGGATCTCCCCGGTATCGGCGTTGAGGCGCTGCGTCTGCAGCTGCTGCCGCGCTTGCCGGCTCCTGGGTTTATCTCTTTTCTTCAACAGCTTAGCGAAAGCCGCGTTATTGCCTTGGACGGCGCCTGGGTCCGTCTCGCAAGCCACTCGGTTCGGCTGACGGCGGAAGACGAAAAGCTCTGGGGCAAGATCCAACCGTTGCTATCGGGCGATGCAAGGTTTCGTCCGCCGCGCGTTCGTGACATCGCGGGGCTGCTTTCCGCCCGCGAACCAGACGTCCGTCGGCTGCTCAAATTGCTCGGCCGCATTGGCAAGGTCGATGAAGTCGCACATGACCACTTCTTTTTGCGTGCGACCGTTGCCGAAATGGTCGAGATTATGATCGAGAGCTCGACAAAAGTGCCAGACGGCCAATTCAGTGCTGCGCAATTTCGCGATCGCGTCGACAACGGCCGCAAAGTCGCCATCCAGATTCTGGAGTTCTTTGATCGGCATGGCGTTACGCTACGCCGCGGCGACTTGCGTCGGATCAATAAGCACCGGCTCGATCTGTTTCGTCGCGAGAAAAAAACGATGGAGACAGACAAGAACGTCACAGGAAGAGAATCGTCCCCGGTGGGGCGTCCGGACTTCAAATCCGGGAGGGGCCGCGAGCCGGTCCTTGGTGGGTTCGACTCCCTCTCTCTTCCGCCACGTCCCACGAGTGCGCGATGAGTCCCGCTTCGTCCTTCCTCAACGCATTGAAAGTCGCCGCGGAAGATGCTGCCCGCGCCGAAGACGATTTCCGCCGCGAGGTGGCCGAGCGGACAAAAATGCTTGATCGCGAGCGGGCATTTGCGTACCGCCGGTTGAATTTTATCCGAGAAATCGCGGATGCAGTTGGCGCGGCAGAAGACGACGAGGGAGCAGTTGCCGCCGCTGCCGCCGTCATGCGGATGAAACTTGGTTGGTCGAGCGACAGCGAAGCGCGGACCGAGGTTATATCGCGTTTTTCGCCCGTGACGCGGCAGATTTTTGCCAGCCTCGATCCTGTCAGCGCCGGTTCAACCGGTGATGTCATCCGCGAGCTGAACGAATTCGAAACGTGGTATCACACGACGCACCCCAACTCGTTCTGGGTCCTTTTCGAGAATTATTTGCCGGAGACGCCGCGTGTCGACTTCTGACCGAAACAGACCTTCTTGCGATTTCGACCGCTGGATTGTGGAGGAATTTGCCGCAACTGGATCGTTTACAGTACTGATCGTGTTGGTGCAGATCGCCGATACCAAGGTAGTGCCGTTGTGCTCGACTTACCTCAATGTCATCGGCGATGAAGTCGACTGGAGCGAGATGACCCTTCTTTTCGCGGGCGCCGGTGCGGATTGGAGCGGAGCGGCGTTTTTTCCCGTCGTCGCCCAAGATGGCGGCCCGGTTGACAACCCAGAGGCGCGCCGGCGGTTGCGAGAGCTGGAAGATCGGGTGAATGCAAACAGGCTTGTACTCAATGAAGGGCATTTCTTTGATAAGTGGGGGCGTCGCCTGAAGATTGAAGAAATGGAGCTGCAATGATGAGTTCATGTCATACGCTCGGCATGTCAGAGGTGAGCGCATGACGCACCGGCTGGTCGTCCTTCTTTTGAATACGGATCCGCGCAATGTCGAAGAGCTTGCGGCGCCATTTTACTATGCCGCTGTTGCGGCGGCCATGGATCACGAGGTTGATATTCTCTGCACGGCGACGGCTGGCAAGCTCATGTTCAGAGGCGTAGCCGATAAATTGCATGTAAGGCAGGGCGACCCGAAGACTGTGTATGACTGGATCAAAGAGGCGCACGATCAAGGGGCCCGCCTGTGGGCCTGTCCGGCAAATCTCGAACTTTTCGACAAGAACGAAAACGACCTTATCGCCGAATGCAACGGCATGATGGGAGCGGCGACCGTGATCCAGACGATCATGGACGAAAAGTGCCGGGTGCTGACCTTCTAAGGCGTCACTTCATGGCCAGCGTGCAAGGACACGATTTTCCCGACGATCTTCTGTACGACATCGAGAACCAGATCTGGTATGCGCCGCTTCCAGACGGGACCTTGCGGGCCGGTTTCACCTCATGGGCCGCAACTCTCATGGGCGAAATTCTAGTGTTCACGCCGAAGCGTTTGGGTCATGCCTTTGAAAGGAATCGCTGGTTTGCAATGGTCGAGGGAGGCAAGTGGATCGGCGCAGCACGGGCTGCTTTTGACGGCGTCGTGCTGGCTCACAATGAAGGCCTCGTTGACAAGCCGGAATTGCTGACGAACGACGCCTTTGGCGAAGGCTGGATGCTGATCGTACGCCCCTCCGGAAAAGATTGGCGGACCGGCCTTGTGACAGGCACGGCGGTGGGAGCGGCTGTCGAAGCCTGGATCGCCGGAGGGGCGTACAAGGAACGATAAATCCGACGGCCGCCCCCGCCAAATCTCACCAATCGCTGGTGCGCGCAGGATCCAAACCGTACGTGCTTGTCGCAGCGTCTGATCCGACAATCGGGCTTGTCGTGAAGGCGGCGGGTTGCCCTGCTACCGAGGCATGCTGAACGATTCGCTCGGACGCGTGGGAATTAAGTTTAATGTCCGCCGCGACGACAATCGCCGTCAGTCCAGTGGCGGCCGCAACGAATTTCCAGGCGCGGAAAGTTGGCATGGTTGATCTCCTTTCAATGCCCTGCCGAGCAGTAAAAGCAGTTATGCAAAGGTCCAGTGTGAGGTGGATCACCCCAAGCCCCAAAAATTCGGCAGCAAAGGAGCACCACTTCGCACGACCACGGAACAGCTGTGGAGGGCCAAACCCGCTAATAACCGCACCGAAATCGTCATGCGTTTTGCTATAAGGGTGCCATGCGGATTATCGGTCTCGCCGGTTGGAGCGGTTCGGGCAAAACCACGCTTATTACCAAACTGATCCCGTGCCTGATTGCGCGCGGGGTCAAGGTGTCGACGCTCAAGCACGCGCATCACGGGTTCGATCTGGACCAGCCGGGCAAGGATTCCTTTTTTCACCGCGCCGCCGGCGCAACGGAAGTCATCATCTCATCGGCGAAGCGCTGGGCCATCCTGCACGAGCTACGCGAGGAAGCGGAATGGGATCTGCGCGCCCTTGTGGCCAAGATGTCGCCGGTCGATTTGGTACTGGTCGAGGGATTCAAGCGCGATGCCTTCCCAAAGCTGGAAATCCATCGTGCCGCCAACGGCAAACCGCTCATTCACCCCGACGACCCGCACATCGTCGCAATCGCGGCTGATGTTGCGTTGCCGCAGGCAAAAATTCCCGTCGTCGATCTCAACGATATCGATGCGATTGCCGACCTGCTGCTCAAACGAGCCGTGTCGGTCGGTGTAGCGGAAGCTACAACTGCGGCGAGGCCGACCTGATGGCGCAGCTCACGGATGACTGCTTCGCATTCTCCGGACCGCTCTTGCGGATCGAGGAAATGGAACGTCTGATCGATGAGCGCATTATGCCGGTCGCCGAAACCGAACGTGTGGCGCTGCTCGGTGCGCGCGGCCGCATTGTCGCGAATGATGTAAGAGCGCCGGTCGATCTGCCGCCGTTCGATAACTCGGCGGTCGATGGTTACGCCGTGTGCCACGCGGATCTGCGCCCGAATGGCAAGACCACGTTGGCGATTTCAGGCAGACTCACGGCCGGCGCGAGTCCGCACATTGACCTCAAGCCCGGGCAGGCCATTCGTATTTTTACCGGTGCGGCCATGCCCCAGGGCGCGGACACCGTTTTCATGCAAGAAGATGTGACGGTCAAAGACGGGTGTTTGACCGTGCCAAAGGGATTGAAACTTGGCGCCAATCGCCGTCTGACGGGTGAGGACGTGCGTGCCGGCGCGGTCATTCTGCCAGCCGGCACGGTGCTGGAAGCTCAGCATATCGCGCTTGCCGCGGCACTCGGCCTGACCGAAATCGTGGTACGACGCCGACTCACCGTTGCAATATTTTCCACGGGCGACGAAGTAGTGGAACCTGGGGCTGTTCGCGGAAGCGCAGCAATATTTGATTCGAATCGTTTTTTGCTTGCGGAGCTGCTGGATCGTCTGGGCGTCGTTATCACCGATCTAGGCATTGTTCCCGACAATGCGGACACGCTTGCAGGCGCTTTGGAAAAAGCGGCTGGCCACGATTTGATCATTACCTCCGGAGGCGTTTCGGCGGGTGAGGCCGATCATGTGAGAAAGGCGGTCGAACGGGTCGGCAAGCTTGTCTTCTGGCGCGTCGCGATCAAACCGGGACGACCTGTCGCGATGGGTGTGATTCGGGGCACAAAAAAGGGCGAAAGCGCGGCGTTCGTCGGTCTGCCGGGGAATCCAGTAGCCGTTTTTGTTACCTTCGTGCGTGTCGTGAAACCACTGTTGCGTCGGCTTTCCGGCGCGCGGCCGGACCGGTTGGTACCGTTGCCGGTGCGCGCGGCCTTCGCCTACAGAAAAAAGAAAGACCGCCGCGAATATGTGCGTGTGACATTGAAGCAAGGCAGCGACGGCGAAGTCGAGGCGGTCAAACATCCGCAGGATGGCGCGGGCATACTCACATCGCTGACCGAAACCGACGGGCTGTTGGAGATTCCTGAAGACGTTACGTCAATCGAGCCGGGCTTTCGCGTCGGCTTTCTCTCTTATGCGACGCTGACTGTGTGACTAAGTCCCGGCTGCCAACCGCTCCGCGCGTAAAGCATCTTCTGGCGTATTCACGTTGAAAAACGGATCGAGCGGTTGATCCGGCCAATCAGCAATGGCAATGCCATGGCGTTCGGTCCAGGCTTCAATTTTGCGCAGACTTTCGCCGACCAGCGCCTTGCGTAAATCTTCGCGCAAGGCTAGCGGCCACAGGCCCACTACCGGATGGCGCCACTCTCCGGACCGTGCGCATGCGAGCGGCACGCCTGCACCCATCTTGCGGCGAGCTTGGTGCAGGCGTTCGACTAGATCGTCCGGCAGGAAAGGGCAATCTCCGGGGACGCTGACGATCCATTCGATCCCGCGTTTCTCTTTCGTCAGCCAGTCGAGACCGGCAAGAACCCCGGCCAGTGGCCCCGCGAAATCCGGCACAGAATCGGGCACCACCGTCAGGCCGGTATCGGCGAACCGGGTGGGATCGCCATTGGCGTTGATGATGATACCGGTGCATTGTGCCGACAGCGTCGCCAGAACGCGGTCGAGAATCGATACACCGCCGATCTCAATGCGCGCCTTGTCGCCACCGCCCATGCGCCGCGCTAGTCCGCCGGCGAGCACCAAGCCAAGAGTAGGGGGATAATTAGTCGTCATGCACCGCCGCTTTGCGCCGGTGTTTCGCACTCTCTTCCTCGACGAAGGCGAGATCTTGGTCAAATACGATGCGGTCTTCGCCGGCGAGCGCGACGAAACGCTTGCCGCGCGCACGGCCGACCAATGTCAAATTCGCCTTGCGCGCCAGCTCAACGCCCCAGGCGGTGAAGCCCGAGCGCGAAATGAGGATCGGAATGCCCATCCGTACGGTTTTGATCACCATTTCAGAGGTGAGCCTTCCGGTGGTATAGAAAATCTTGTCGTGCGCGGGTACGCGCTCCTGGAACATCCAACCGGCGATCTTGTCGACTGCGTTATGGCGGCCGACGTCCTCCATATAGATCAGCGGCCGATCTTCCTGTGCCAAAACGCAACCATGGATGGCGCCAGCTTCGAGATAAAGCGATGGCGTCGTATTGATCGTATTTGTCAGAGAGTAGAGCCAGGAGGTGCGTAAGGTCGCCCGCGGAAGTGTCACATTTTCCAACGCCTCCATAAGGTCGCCGAACACGGTGCCTTGCGCGCAACCGGAAGTCTGTACCTTTTTCTTGAGCTTTTTTTCGTAATTCGTTTTGCGGCTGGTGCGTACGACGACAACTGAGAGTTCTTCGTCGTAGTCAACGTTGGTCACGACGTCATCCGGAAGCAACATGTGCTGATTGAGAAGATAACCAATCGCCAAATATTCGGGATAGTCGCCGATGGTCATGGCGGTGACGATTTCCTGGCTATTGAGAAAGATAGTCAGGGCTCGCTCGACGGTGACTGACGTCTCGATCCGTGCCGCTGTTTGATCAACACCGGTGACGCGCTCGGTCAGCCTTGGATCAAGCGGATTGGGCCGGATAATGTAGCTGTCCCCTTTGCTCATGATTCAACTATATCAGACATTTTGGCGCAGGATGAAAACTGCCCATCGTAAGTGGGCAGCTGTGCTCATTTTGTCCATGTCTCTTCCAATGAAATTGCGAAGATCGTTTCCAAGCGCCTTGCCGTAGACATAGACTATAATCAACGACATCACGCTCGAGGGGGATCGCCGATCATGCTTCGCGCTACCAAAGACGTTATGCTGCCGACCACGATCACGGGCTCATTGCCGCGGCCGAGTTGGTATACCCAAAATCTAGGGTCTCGCAGTTTTCTTGACGCGATGGTGAATAACCAATTCCGCGAGCAATATGTCGATGCGGTGGCGATTTATCTTCACGAGCAGGAAATGGCCGGGCTCGATATCGTCACTGACGGTGACGCGCATTTCGATTCCGATGTTGGGGGACAAAGCTGGACCAATTATCCGCCGCGCCATATGGGTGGCTTCGACAAGGATCCGCGGCCGACACCGGCCGGCAAAGGTGGCCTGGGTTTCCCGCCCGGCCACATCCTGCATGACTATCTCGAATCACGCGTGATGCCCGGCATCGTCGGGCCAGTTACGCGCGGCGAATTGCAATATGCGGCCATGTTCAAGGTTGCCCAGCGCATGACCAAGAAGCCGGTCAAGTTCGGTACAATCGGCCCGGAGCTGGTCGCATTTGCCGTTCAGGACAAACACTACAAGTCGCTGAAGGATCGTATTCTGGCCATCACCGATGCGCTAAACGCCGAACTGCATGATCTCGCCGACGCCGGCTGTCCGGTCATCCAGTTCGAGGAACCGCAAATCCACCTGCTGGCGGTGCGCAAGATCGTGGATGACGTCATCAATCCCGCGTTCAGCGTCGACGTCTTCAATCGAACCGTAAAAGGTCTGCGTGGGAAAACTGAGGTTTGGTGCCACACCTGCTGGGGAAATCCCTCCCAGCAACGGATGTTCAAGGACGTGCAAAGTTATCAGAGCGCGCTGGAGATGCTGAACAAGGTTGACGCGGATGTGATTACGTTCGAGTCGGCCAGTGCCGGTGGCATGGACCTCGAAGCCTTCGGCAAGATCATCACCGACAAGAAAATCTGCATCGGCGTGGTCGACCACCATTCTCTCCAGGTCGAGCGCCCTGAGGAAATCGCCGAGCACATTCGCCGGGCACTCAAACATATTCCGGCCGAGCGGCTGGTGCTTTCGTCCGATTGCGGCATGGGCCGTGAGGGCATGAGCCGTCGTCACGCCTACTACAAGATCGTTTCGATGGTGCTCGGCACAAATATGGTGCGCAAGGAGCTGGGCCTGCCCCAGGCCGAGTGCCTTGCCGCCGATAGCCGCTATTCGCTGGTTGTGCCGAGCAAATAGGGTTAACCCGCAGGTTAAAAAGTGCTGAAATTGTTGTCGCGGAATTAGTCACTCGACTTCGCGCCGCTTCAATAAGTGCCGGTGTATGGTCATCACAAGGGGGAGGGGCAGGCCAGGAGGCTTGCCGATGCGTGTGCGTCTTTTTGCACTTGCGGCTGCTGCTTGCGCAGCGTGTCTTTTTAGTGTCCCCCAGCTGTCCGCACCCGCCGGGCCGCAAAGAACGGAAGCAATCGATTTCGATGCCCTGCGCGCGCAAGCCACCGTTGCAATGACAGCGTTGCAACAGTCGCACGAGGCGCGCGTGGCATCGGTAGCTAGCGACGAGTTTCTAAACTCGAATCTGCACTAGCCAGGCAGGAATGCCACCGCGCCGCTGTCGGGATCCGTCAGACACTCGACCGTCGCCTGGTAGAGAGCTTCCAGCTGTTCGCGGTTCAATACGCTCGTCACGGGTCCATCGGCGACGCGTGTCCCATCACGCAGTAAATAGGCGCGATCAGCCCCGCGCAGCGCGTGGTTCGGATCATGGGTGGTGAACAGCACGCCGTGTCCGGATTTTGCAAGAGCGCGGATTTCGTTCATCACCTTTCCCTGGTTGCCGAAGTCGAGGCTGGCGGTCGGTTCGTCGAGCACGATGAATTGCGGTTCTTGCGCCAGAGCCCGCGCCAGCAAGACCAATTGCCGTTCGCCGCCGGAAATCATCGTATAGGGACGATCGGCGAGGGCCGCGATACCGAATCGCGTCAGCGCGGCCCGTGCCACGGCCCTGTCCTGCGCACTCGGCCGGCTGAAGAGATTGCCGTGCGCTGTGCGCCCCATGAGCACCACGGTTTCTACCGTGAATGCAAAGGTGCTGATATGGACCTGAGGTACGTAGGCGATGACCCGCGCGCGCTCTCGGGTTGAGTAAGTGTCAAGTGGCTTTTCCCCGAGTCGCACCTCGCCAGCCTTCGGCTTGAGCAGGCCGAGCAGAGTCTTGAGCAGGGTGGTCTTACCGCCACCGTTCGGTCCCAGCAGCGCCAGCACTTCACCCGTTGAGAGAATGACATCGAGCCCGCGGCCGACTGTGCGGTCCGGATAGCCAATGGTGAGGTCGCGACCCTCAATATTCACGACCAGGTCCTCTGCATGCTGGCCAGGAGCCAGATGAAAAATGGCGTGCCGACGACTGCCGTCAGAATGCCGAGCGGGATTTCCACTTCGGCCATGGTGCGGGCAAGCGTGTCGATGACCAGCAGATAGCCACCACCGAGTAGCGCGGCCGTCGGCAACAGGCGGGCGAAGTCAGGGCCGACCAAAGAGCGGGCGAGATGTGGTACAACCAGCCCGACCCAGCCGATGATGCCTGCAGTGGCGACGCTGGCCGAGGTGGTCAGTGTTGCGGCGGCCACGATCGCAATCCGCAACGGCCCTGTGGCGACACCGAGCGAACGCGCTTCCTCTTCCGGCAGCGACATCACATTGATCCGCCAGCGCAACGCGAGCAAGACGATACTGCCAAGTGCAACGGGGCCAAACAGCGGCAAGAGGTCGGAAACGTTTGCGGCGGCGAGACTGCCGAGCAACCAGAATGTCATAGCGGGCAACTGATTGTAGGGATCGGCAAGATATTTCAGAAGGCCGACACCGGCGCCCAGCAGGGCCCCCACGACTACGCCGGTCAGCACGAGCACAAGGATCGGATCGCGCGCGCGCACCGCCGAACCAATCACGTAAACGGCTGCAACGGCGAGCAACCCTCCGACAAAGGCGAAAGCCTGGATTGCGAATACACTGAGGGAGAAGAAGATACCGATCACGGCACCGAGTGCCGCACCCGACGACGCACCAAGAATGTCGGGAGACACCAGGGGGTTGCGAAAAAGCCCCTGGAATGCGGTGCCGGCGACGGCCAGCGCGGCGCCGACCAAGGCGGCCGCCAACACGCGCGGTCCGCGTACCTGCAAAATCACGCTCTGGACGGCCGCTGACGTCTCAGGCGCTTGGCCGGTAACTTTGGCGATGAGCACGTTGAAGAGCTCGCCAAGCGATACTGGATATCGGCCGACGGTAAACGCAAGCAAGAGACCCGCGACCAATGCGGCCGTCGCGATGGCAAGGCCGGGCAGGGCGGGGCGGGTCAACTAATCCCTCCCGGCCAGCACACGATCGATCTGCGCGTCGTTTGGCGTCCGATGATAGAACATTGTGTAGAAGTCGCGTGTCAGCACACGTATATCTTCAGGAAATTTGTCCGGGTACAGAATTTTGCCCAGCCACCACAATCCGATCAGTCTGTTTGCCGACGGCGGGAAATCGACCCAGCCGAATGGCGCTTTCGGTGACAGGTGCACGCGCCCATCGCGCACGGCCTTTACCGAGGCCCAGGCCGGGTCACTGCGCACGCTTGCAGCGAAGTCCCGATCGATGGTGACAATCACATCCGGGTTCCAAAGCAGAACTTGTTCAATCGATACATTGGCGAGGCCGCCTTTGTTCTCGCTGGCCACATTGCGTGCGACCAGCTCGATTGTCTCCACATTGATTGATCCTCCGAGACCTGTGATAAGGCCGCGCGGACCGCGTGCAGCATAGACGCGGGGGCGCTTTTCCATAGGCACGGAAGCGATGCGGTTGGTAATGGCATCGACTGTCCTCTTGCAGTAGCCGGAGAAATCAGATCCAGCGCTTTCCCGGCCGATCAGCCGGCCAAGCTTTTGGTAGCTCGCCGGAAGCGAGAGAAAGCGTCCATCGAGCAGCGCATAGGGGATCCCGGTCTGGTCCTGCGTGCGATTGGCGAGCGAAATGTAGGTTTCGGTCGTTGAACCGACGTCAAGAATAAGATCGGGCTTGAGTGCGATAACGCTTTCGAGATTGGCGGTATTTCCTCGGCCGGTAAGTCGACCGACCTCGGGCCGCGCGCAAATGTCGGGAAGCAGGTAGGTGCAATCGTCAGGCTGGCGGGCATTTGACCAGCCGATCAGAAGCTCGGGGGCAAGTGAATAGATCAGGATCTCGGCTGGCGGTCCGGCCGGGAATACACGCTTTGCATTCGGCGCTACCCGAACGGCGCGGCCGGCGTCGTCAGTGATTGTGTCGGCCCGCGCAATTCCTGGCGCGAGCAGCGCGGCGGAAGTCGCCGTGACGAATCTGCGGCGCGTGAGGGGCACGGCTGCGTCTTTCGGCTAATCGACTCCTATCATCACGCTTGTCGCCTTGACGATCGCATAAGCTGTCTTGCCCGCCGCGAGCTGCATTTCATCGACCGATTCATTGGTAATCGACGCGGTAATGATTTGACCACCAACATCAACGCGAACATGGGCGGTGGTCGCACCCTTTTTGACGTCGACGATCTTGCCCTTGAGTTGATTGCGTGCGCTGACCTTCATGATGAAACCTCCGTTATCGGACAACCGGCGCAAAGCCATATCCCGCCAGAATGCTCTGGCCCGATTGCGACAAGATAAATCGCGCGAAGGCCTGAGCTCCCGCCGAAGCGTCCTTCATGACGGTCAGCCCGTAATCGGCTGCGACCGCCAGCGCTTCGGGCAGCATAACAGATTGTTGGCCGGGATACTCCTCCAATGCGGCTTTGGCGTTTGTGCAATAGGTCAGGAAGATATCGGCTCGACCTTCCGCAACATGCCACCCATAAACGGCATGCCCACTGGGTGAAACCGCGCTGGCGGGGCCACCCGTAAGCTGCAGGGCCTTCGTTTCCAATGCGTGTTGCGCGCCCGGTTTGATCGTCTCGGCTTTGCGAAAAACTTCAAAAGCATAGTCGCCAGACGGATCCAACTTCGGCGTCGAGGTGCCGAGCTTCACATTTGGATCGAGCATGCGGTCGAGTAGGGTTCCGCTGTCCACCTTCATCCCCGGCCTCACCAACGCGCACAGCTTGTTACGCGCGAAGCGAACGACCGGACCGCTTTTATTCTCGTCGCGCAAAGCTTGCGGGTGCTCCATGTTGGCTGAAGCAAACACATCCGCCTTTGCACCTTTGGAAATTTCCGCCCTCAAAAGACCGGAGGGACCGTATTTCGCCTCGATCTTGTTGCCGGTCGATGCCTCATAGGCTTTGGCGGCCTCATTCAGTGCGGCTTTCAAGCTCCCGGCGGCGTAGAGGTGAACTACTCCTGCTGCCGCTGAATCCATCACGACGACCACTTGCCAAGATCAACGCTATCGCGCGCATCACGCGCTTTGGTCGTTGGCGTTCGGGTAAAACAACTGCTCGCCGTTAATTTTGAAGTTTGCAATTGCGCTCTGGCCTTCTGGCGATACCAGCCAATCGATGAACTGCTGGCCAAGGTCCTTCTTGACATTTGGATGCTTGGCCGGATTCACCAGCATGACACCGTATTGATTAAACAGACGCTTGTCCCCTTCCACTACGACGGCGAGATCGCCTTTGTTCTTGAACGAGATCCACGTGCCTCGGTCCGACAACACGTAAGCATTGCTGGCGCTGGCCGTATTGAGTGCCGCGCCCATGCCTTGGCCGATCGATTTGTACCAGGAACCCTTTTCTTTATCGATGTCGATGCCGGCATCCTTGTTCCAGAGCGCTAGTTCGGCGATATGGGTGCCTGAGCGATCGCCGCGCGATATAAATGGCGCCTGTTTGTTCTTGATCATTTGAAGCGCCTTGGCGACGTCCTTCATGCTCTTGACGCCGGCGGGATCGTTCTTCGGCCCAATCAGCACGAAATCGTTGTACATCACCGGATAACGCTTCACGCCGGCGCCCTCGGCGAGAAACTTCTCCTCAGCCGATTTGGCGTGCACGAACACGACGTCGGCATCGCCGCGCCGGCCTGTGTCGAGCGCCTGACCGGTGCCTTGTGCGACAACCTTCACGTCAATACCGGTCTTTTGCTTGAACAGCGGCAGAATGTAGCTAAACAGCCCGGAGTCCTGAGTCGATGTGGTTGATGATACTACAATCGACTTGTCCTGTGCATGGATGGGTGTGATGAAGGTCGCGGCCGCAAGAGTTGCTGCGATCATCATTGTGCAACGACGAATCAAGGTGATCCTCCATTGTTTTGTCGAACAAGAATTCGCCCGCTATGAACTTGCGAGCTTCTTCGGTGCGATGGCGAACAGGCCGGGATCCCCGGTCTGGACCAGGTGAGGCGCAGATACGTCACGGGCCATTGGATAATCCGGATATGTCGATGGTGTGTAGGCCCGAAATTATTGCCCCGGCAAGTCCCTGGCCATTGGGCTGGGCCGTCAATTTTGCGCATTCAGTCCGATTTCGGTCAATGTTGGAAAATAAGACCCAGATATGCTCATTAGGCCCGATGCGATCGCGGATTTGACCATTCGGGAGGAACGGTTGCTTGTTTTGATGTAAAGGAAGCGGCTCTTTGTGCGCCGATTGGAGGGGTGGCCGAGTGGCTGAAGGCGCACGCTTGGAAAGCGTGTTTACGGGAAACCGTAACGTGGGTTCGAATCCCACTCCCTCCGCCAACGTTCGCAGATGTTCGCGGCCGTTCGGAAACCTCAATTAGTGAATGGTTGTCTGATGGTACTAGGCTGCGCACATATCTCTGTGTGGG
>Ga0187777_10000217_pt1 | contig 43425 bp, 43 predicted proteins | sample 1015_Q2_SP5_10_M_FD_132416 | JGI IMG/M metagenome (GOLD analysis project Ga0187777, IMG submission 132416) | Tropical peat soil microbial communities from peatlands in Department of Meta, Colombia - 1015_Q2_SP5_10_MG | ecosystem: Environmental > Terrestrial > Soil > Wetlands > Peat | place... | reverse complement strand
TGAAGGTTCAATTACGTGAACAGGGTGCGCGGCACGATTTGGTCGACGCTGTTTTTGCTCTCGAGGGGCAGGACGATCTGCTGATGATCGTCCGCCGCGTCGAAGCACTCGGAACATTCCTCGACAGCGACGATGGCAAGAATCTGCTGGCCGGCTACAAGCGTGCGACCAACATCATTCGCATCGAGGAAAAAAAGGATAAGCGCGAATACACAGGCACACCGGACCCAAAACGTTATCAAATACCCGAGGAGAAGGTGCTGGCTGCGGCAATCGACACCGCCAAGAGGGAGGCGTCCGCCGCCGTACGCAAGGAAGACTTCGCCGCCGCCATGCGCGCGATGGCCAAGCTTCGCCCACACGTTGATACTTTCTTTGACAAGGTCACAGTGAATGTCGACGACAAGGCCTTACGCGAAAACCGCCTCAAGCTGCTCAACGAGATCCGCGAAGCCACGCGCTCAGTGGCGGATTTTTCCAAAATAGAGGGATAGACTGGACGCCCTCGCCATTTGGCAAAGCAAATAGGTGCGTCCATGTCAGCCTATGCGCGCGATCCCATCCTAACCCCTGTTCCCATTATTAACCTGCGTCCGACCCAGATCTCGGTCGGGATGCATGAGGTGAAGGCGAAGCGCAAACACCTGCGCAAGCGTGGCCCAAAGAAAATCGGGAATTTTCTCGGCGACCACATGATCCCCGTTATTCTTGGGCCGAAGAAACGTCATTATGTCATCGACCACCATCATCTTGCGCTTTCTCTGCACGGAGAGGGCGTTAAGAAGGTACTGGTTACGATCGTTGCCGACCTCAGTGAACTTGATCCCGATGATTTCTGGCTGGTGCTCGATCATCACAGCTGGGTCCACCCTTACGATGAGAACGGGCGTCGCCGTGACTTTTCGAAAATCCCAAAATCGATCGACAACCTCAGGGACGATCCGTTCCGGAGTCTCGCCGGCGAACTTCGCCGTGTCGGCGGTTTCGCCAAGGACACCACGCCATTCAGTGAATTTCTGTGGGCAGACTTTTTTCGCCGCCGCATGAGCCGCAAGGCCGTGAAAAAAGATTTTCCCGCGGCGATTAAAAAGGCGATGAAACTGGCAAAGAGCCTTGATGCCCGCTATCTGCCCGGCTGGAGCGGTCCGGTCGACTGATATGCGGATAGCCGCAAATGAAATTGGAACCAGCCACTGTTTGGCGATTTATGGAAGGTCAGCAAAGGGGATCAACATGGTCATCGGCATTGCACATTTGCAGCCCATCATCGCACTGATTGCCGGGATTCTTATTCTTATCGTTCCGCGCCTGCTTAACTTCATTGTCGCAATCTATCTGATCATCGTCGGGCTGCTGGGTCTCGGCCTTTTCCGCTGATCGAAATCCGGACTTGCGCCGGGGCATTCGGCGGTGCTTTTAAGGGCCATCGTCCCACCAGCCTTGCTTGAACTATGGCCAAACGAAAATCTTCGCGCGCTAGCGCCAAACGCAAAAAAAGAGCAATCCGGAAGGCCTCCCGGCCCAGGCCTAAACCGGCCGGTCGCTCCAAGGGTAAGTGGGTCTATGCCTTCGGCGATGGCCGCGCCGAAGGCAAGGCCTCGATGCGCAACCTCCTCGGGGGCAAGGGCGCGGGCCTTGCCGAGATGGCTAATCTCAGGCTCCCGGTACCTCCCGGCTTTACCATCACCACCGACGTCTGCACCTATTACTACGCACACGACAAGCAATATCCGAAGGGCCTGCGCGCCCAAGTCGAGAGGGCCTTGGCAGGGGTCGGCCGCATCACGGGCAAGGTGTTTGGTGACAAATCCAATCCGCTCTTGGTCTCGGTGCGCTCGGGAGCGCGCGCCTCGATGCCAGGAATGATGGATACGGTGCTCAATCTCGGTCTTAACGACGAAACCGTGGAAGCGCTTGCAAAAAAATCTGGTGACCGGCGGTTTGCCTATGACAGCTACCGGCGCTTCATCACGATGTATTCCGACGTCGTGCTCGGCGTCGGCCACGAGCACTTCGAGGAATTGCTAGACCTTCACAAGGAGCGGCAGGGATACAGTCTCGACACAGACCTTGCGGCGGATGACTGGGCCGAGCTGGTCGTGCGCTACAAGAAACGCGTCCAGGAAGAACTCGGGCACGCCTTTCCGCAGAATCCGCACGAGCAGCTTTGGGGTGCGATCGGCGCCGTGTTCGGATCCTGGATGAACCAACGCGCGATCACCTATCGCAGGCTGCACAATATTCCGGAGAGCTGGGGCACGGCGGTGAACGTGCAGGCCATGGTGTTCGGCAACATGGGGGACACCTCGGCAACCGGTGTGGCGTTCACACGCAATCCATCGACAGGCGAGAAGAAACTGTACGGCGAATTTCTGATCAACGCGCAGGGCGAGGACGTGGTGGCGGGCATCCGTACGCCGCAGGAAATCAGCGAAGCCGCGCGTAAGGAGGCCGCTTCCGACAAGCCTTCGATGGAATACACGCTGCCGAAGGCCTACGGAGAACTCAAGCGCATCTACAATGCGCTCGAGCGCCACTACCGCGACATGCAAGACCTCGAGTTTACGGTCGAGCAGGGCAAGCTTTGGATGCTGCAAACGCGCTCGGGCAAACGCACGGCCAAGGCCGCACTGCGTATCGCCGTCGAGCTCGCCAACGAAGGGCTTATCTCGAGGGATGATGCGGTGTTGCGCGTCGATCCACTCAGCCTCGATCAGTTATTGCATCCCACCATCGATCCGCGCGCGCACAGGCGCGTCATCGCGACCGGCCTTCCGGCCTCGCCGGGCGCTGCAAGCGGCGAAATTGTATTTTCGCCTGACGAGGCCGCGCAGCTAAAGTCCGATGGCAGGAAGGTTGTACTGGTGCGGGTGGAGACCTCACCTGAGGATATTCACGGGATGCATGCCGCAGAAGGTATCCTCACCACCCGCGGCGGCATGACGTCCCATGCGGCCGTCGTCGCGCGTGGCATGGGCAAGCCTTGCGTTTCCGGTGCGGGCTCGCTGCGCGTCGATTATTCCGCCGGCACGATGACTGCCGGGGGTCACGTCTTCAAAAAGGGCGAATACATCACCGTCGACGGCTCGACCGGTCAGGTGCTGGCCGGCAAGGTCGACATGATCGAACCCGAGCTGTCGGGTGAGTTTGCAACTTTGATCGGCTGGGCCGACAAGGTACGGAGACTTGGTGTGCGTGCAAACGCCGACACGCCGGCGGATGCAAAGGCTGCAGTCCGCTTTGGCGCCGAGGGCATTGGGCTTTGCCGCACCGAGCACATGTTCTTCGAGGAGGGGCGCGTAAAGGCGGTACGCGAGATGATCCTGGCCGACGACGAGAAAATGCGCCGGGCGGCCATCGCGAAGCTTCTACCGATGCAGCGGGCCGATTTTGTCGAGTTGTTTGAGATCATGGCCGGGCGTCCCGTAACCATCCGCCTGCTCGATCCGCCGTTGCATGAATTCCTTCCCCACGGGGATAAAGAGATTGCGGATGTTGCAGCCGCTATGGGCGCCGATCCGAAAAAGCTCGCCGCCCGGGCGAGCGAACTCTCCGAGTTCAACCCGATGCTCGGCTTTCGCGGCTGTCGTATCGCCATCGCCTATCCGGAAATCGCGGAAATGCAGGCACGCGCCATTTTCGAGGCCGCAGTGGAAGCCGGCAAGCGCACCGGAAAACCCGTCGTTCCGGAGGTGATGGTTCCCTTGATTGCCACGAAGGCTGAGTTCGATCTTGTCAAAGCGCGTATCGATGCCATGGCACAAGCAGTCGCAAAGGAAAAAGGTGCCAAGATCGACTATCAGGTCGGCACAATGATCGAACTGCCGCGCGCATCCCTGATGGCCGGCGAGATCGCGCAAAGCGCTGAATTCTTTTCATTCGGAACAAATGACCTGACGCAAACCACTTTTGGCATTTCGCGTGATGACGCCGCGACCTTCCTTGGCATCTATACGGCGCGCGGCATTCTGCCAGCCGACCCCTTTGTTTCGATCGATCAGCAGGGCGTCGGGGAATTGGTCAAAATTGGCGTCGAGCGCGGCCGCAAAGTCCGCCCCAAGTTGAAAGTCGGGATCTGCGGAGAGCATGGGGGCGACCCTGCGTCGGTCGCATTCTGCCACGAGGCGAAGCTCGATTACGTTTCCTGTTCGCCTTTCCGCGTACCGATAGCACGCCTTGCCGCTGCGCAAGCGGCGCTCGGAAAAGCGGCGGCGAGTCAGGCCTAATTTGGCCTGTTACACCGCCACCTTGCCGAGGAAGTCTTCCACCTCAATCCGCAGATCGGCAACGGCGCGTTCTGCAGCTTCGGAGGCGTCGCGCACAACTTCCGCCGAGGCGCGCGTTTGCGTCGCTGCGTTGGCGACATTGCTTAGCACTCCTACCACATGTGCAGTGCCTTCGGCGGCGCCTGCAACGTTACGGGAAATCTCGCCGGTCGCCGCATTCTGTTGCTCGACCGATGCTGCCACGGCTGCCGTATTTTCGTTGATTTCATGCATCCGCTCGGCGATCTGCCGGATCGCCTCCACCGCGGCCGAAGTTGAATCCTGGACGGCAAGAATGTGATTAGCAATATCTTCGGTTGCTTTCGCGGTTTGCACGGCCAGTAATTTTACTTCGGAAGCGACCACCGCAAAGCCCTTGCCGGCCTCGCCGGCGCGAGCAGCCTCGATCGTGGCATTGAGTGCCAACAGGTTGGTTTGCCCGGCGATGTTGCGAATGAGCTTGACCACGTCGCCGATCTTTTGTGCGCCATCGGCCAGACTCGCGATCTCCCCATCGGTCGCGCGAGCCTCGCTGGTGGCGGCCCCGACGATATCCTTTGTGTGAATCAGTTGACGGCTGATCTCGCCGATTGAGCCCGACAACTCGTCGGCGGCGACTGCTGCGGTTTCAACGTTGGCCGATGCTTCGTTAAAGGCTTGCACCGCACTCTCGGCTCGCTGCGATGTCTGCTCCGATGAGCCGAACAGCGCACTTGCGGTTGACCGCATGGCGGAGGCACTGCTGCTGACGCTGGACAGAAGCTTCTCGGCGGTCGGACGGAACGAGGCAATCGCGGAATCGATGGCCGAGCGACGCTCCTCCTGGTCGCGGATGACTGCGCGCTCCTGCTCGACTCTGCGCTGCGCCGTGACATCCTCATGAGTGGAAAGCCAACCGCCGCCTGGCAACGGTTCGTTCTTGGCGAGCACGATGCGGCCATCGCTTGCCTGTACGTAGTGCGCTTGACTCCTATCCTTCCCGTCGAAAATTTTTCGTACATAACTTTCAACATCGCCAGAAAACAGCCCGGTTTCCTTGCGATGTTGGATCAACCGTTTGAGCGTGCAGCCCGGCTTAACGACCTCGGGATCAAGTCTGTACATTTCCAAATAGGGTGTATTGAGCAGGGTGATGCGGCCCTGCGGGTCGAACATATTCAAGCCCTGCGACATGTTGTTGAGCGCGGTGGAAAGCCGGCGATGGTGGTCGCCCAGGCGGCGGTAGATAGCGCAGGCCACAGCAAAAGCTGCGAAACACAGGCCGGCAAATACCAGTTGGCCGGCGCTAGTCGATGGCAGGATGGAAGCGAACATGCCGGCCCTGAAAAAAATACCACCGCATTTTGTTCGGCAGCGATTGCGATATGGTTAATTTTTATTTCCCGGTCCTTGTTTGGAATTAAGTGCCTCGGTGCGAGCTGCTGGCCTCACCGTTACGATTTGCCGTTGACCAACCGTTTACGACCCCGGCCTGTCCCGCAGCGGGGTTAACATCTTCGCAAGGTTAATCAGCCAATAAAAAAATCTGTCGCATTGTCGCCACCCGGCGGCGGGGCGGTGACAAGTATTGCGGTGTGGCGTTGAGCGAACGGGGAGCAGTGTCGCTTGTTCGTCGACGGCGGAGAGGAGCCGCCTCGATCGGCATTGGAGTGGCGTTGATTACGCTGCTGCCCGACCGCATCGCATTTCAGGATCTCGGCGCCTTGCTGGCGCGTCAGCCGGCGATAGCCAAGCGGTGGCATCAACATCTGATCGCGTCTCCGTTCGGCACCATTCATGCCGCTACGTTCAGCCTGCCAAGCCCGGTCGGCACTGCCATGCCGCATCCGCCAATCTACGCGCTGGCGAATTTCGACCCGGCCGACATTACTGGATCAATTGGCAGGCAACCGCTGGGCGACCCGACTGCCCCGCTACAGTTTCCAAAACCCAATCGTAAGGCGAAACGCGATTCGCTGCTGACGCGACCACGCGAACCGCTGCCACCGCTGCCACCATCGCTGACGGCTGAGCCGACGCCGCCAGCCGAGCCAGCGAAGAAGGAAGAAGGCACCAGTCGCTTTGATCCTTACTACAAATATGAATTCGTTACCGCTCCTGACGAGGGAACACAGACCCCCGATATCGATCTGCCGTACGCCGACATACCGCCGGCCAATCTCACGCCTGCCGCGCCGCCGAAAAATGCTGGCAAGGATGCAGCGCAGCTTTTCTTCGGTATCGATTCGTTAGCGGGAGGACGAGAGGCGATCGCACCGTGGGCGCCGGGCGAGGCGCCAGTCGTGCTAGCTGCGCGTGGCGATCCCGATATCAAACAGTCGGCGCTCGCCCCGTCTCCATCGGGCAGTGAGAACAAAGCCGGCGAAAGTGTCGCCAGCAAGGGCGAAGTAACAGGCGAAGATCAACGCCCTCGTTCGCCTGCCGAACGGCTTGCACTTGCGGGCACCGCGCGCGCCAAAGCGGAGAAGTGTCTGGCTAATGCGGTCTATTTCGAAGCGCGCGGCGAGTCGGTGCGCGGGCAGATTGCGGTGGCGCAGGTCGTCATGAATCGCGTGTTTTCACCCTGGTATCCGAACGACGTTTGCGGCGTCGTCTACCAAAACGCCAACCGGCATCTGGCCTGCCAATTCACGTTCGCCTGCGACGGCATTCCCGATATCGTCACAGAACCCGACGCGTGGGAACGCGCCAAGCGCATCGCCCGCGATATGCTCGACGGCAAACTTTGGATGCCGGAAGTATCAAAATCGACCCACTATCATGCCTACTGGGTGCACCCGGACTGGGTTCACGAGATGAAGAAAATCTACAAACTCGGTGTGCATACCTTCTATCGCCCTACTGCATGGGGCGACGGCGACGACGAGCCCGTCTGGGGCGACGCGGCAACAACCGCAAAAGAGACCGCGCAAGAGGAAGCAAAAGGGCCCGTAAGTCATAGCCTTGAATGGCTTAGGTCCGAGGAAGGGAAAGCTTCGCTTCGCCAAAACGCCCGCAAATAGGACGGCCCATTGAGGCCATGCGCGGCGGAAATAGACTCGATCACGAATATTCGTTTTGGAACACCTGACTAAACCTATATGTTCCGCGCCTGTTTGGGCCGGGATGCCGCCCTGCGCGCAAACCGTTGTATTTAGCCGGAGCGACTTCGAATGTCAGTGCAATCAGCGACCAGCAAGCCTATGACGGTCAGTGCCTGGCGCACGCCGCTGGTTATCATTGTCTGTGGGTGTCTGATCGGTGCGCTCGGCTTCGGGCCGCGCGCCGCGTTAGGTCTTTTCTTGACCCCGATGTCGTCGGCTTACAGCTGGAGCCGTGACGTCTTCGCGCTTGCGCTCGCCATCCAGGTGCTGGTTTGGGGAACCGCCCAGCCGTTCGTCGGTGCAATTGCCGACCGGTTTGGTTCGCTGCCGGTGCTGTCGGCCGGCGCCGTGCTTTACTGTGCCGGGCTCGGCGTTATGGCCTATTCGACCACGCCCGCGATGCTCGACTTTTCCGCGGGCGTGATGACCGGCCTCGGAATTGCCGGTACGTCATTCACGATCGTCATAGCGGCCTTCAGCAAGTTGATGCCGCCGCACCTGCGCTCCCTTGCCTTTGGCGCCGGCACTGCGGCGGGTTCATTCGGCCAATTCCTGTTCTCACCCTTGGCGGTCGGGTTCATCGATTGGTTTGGCTGGCAGCTTGCACTGGTCGCCTTTGGCATCATCACGCTCACGATGATTCCGCTGGCAGTCGCAGTCCGCACGCCGCCGATGGACATGAGCGCCAAGCCGGGCGCCGTCAGTCAGCAGTCACTTCTGCAAGCTCTCGCCGAAGCTTTCGGGCATCGCTCGTATGTCCTGCTTGTGCTCGGCTTCTTCACATGCGGATTTCAACTCCTGTTCATCACGGTCCATCTGCCTTCCTATCTGGTGGACCGCGGGCTGTCGGCGGATGCTGGTGCGTGGGCGATCGGCACCATCGGTCTCTTCAATATCATTGGATCAATCAGCGCTGGTTGGCTCGGCGATCGCATGCCGAAACGCTACCTTCTGTCGATCATCTATCTGCTGCGATCATTGGCGGTGGTTGTTTTTATCAGCTTGCCTGTGAGCACAGCGTCGGCCATTGTTTTCGGCGGCTTTATGGGCTTGCTGTGGCTGTCCACGGTGCCACCCACTTCCGCGCTGGTGGCGATCATGTTCGGCACCCGCTGGATGGCGACGCTGTTTGGCTTTGCGTTCTTCAGCCATCAGGTCGGCGGATTCCTCGGTGTTTGGCTGGGCGGGATTCTGTTTACCAGCACCGGTTCTTACAATGTTGTGTGGTGGCTTTCGGTCGCGCTCGGCGTTATCTCCGCAATAATCAACTTGCCGATCATCGAAAAACCGGTCGAACGGGCTGCGATGGCGCCGGCCTGAAGCAGTTTGCGGACTCGCAAATTAGTCGTGCCCGGGCTTGCCCCGGGCATCTACGTCTTTAGAACTGTATAGGAGGCGAAGTGGTGGATGGCCGGCATGGGGGCCGGCGGTGACAGTGGAGAGTGGGCGTGGCGTCATTCAAGGCAATTGTGATCGAGAAAGCGGACGGCGGCACGAAAGCCGCGCTCGCTAATTCCGACGAGGCCAATCTTATGGACGGCGATGTGACCGTCCGCGTCGAATATTCAACCCTCAATTACAAGGACGGGCTCGCGGTCACCGGCAAGGCGCCGGTGGTTCGGCGCTTTCCGATGATCGCGGGCATAGACTTCGCCGGCACAGTCGAAAGCTCGACACATGCCAACTGGAAAGCAGGTGACAAGGTCATTCTCAATGGCTGGGGTTGCGGCGAAACGCATCTCGGCGGCTATGCCGAAAGAGCGCGGGTAAAAGGTGAATGGCTGGTGCCCCTGCCGAAAACGATGAGTGCGCGCGAAGCTATGGCGATCGGCACCGCCGGCTACACCGCAATGTTGGCGGTGATTGCGCTCGAGCGGCATGGCCTCACGCCCGCAAGCGGCCCCATTGTGGTGACAGGGGCGGCAGGTGGTGTCGGCTCCGTCGCCATCGCTGTCCTCGCCAAGCGCGGCTTTGCAGTCCATGCCGTCACGGGCAGGCCGCAGGAGACTGACTACCTGAAAGGACTGGGCGCTGCGGAGATCGTTGACCGCAAGGAGCTGGCGGGCCCTGCCAAGCCGCTTGCAAAGGAACGATGGGCGGGTGGCATCGATGCGGTCGGGTCGACAACATTGGCCAATCTGCTGTCGATGACCCGCTATGGCGGAGCGGTCGCTGCCTGCGGCCTTGCCGGGGGTATGGATCTACCCGGGTCAGTCGCCCCCTTCATTTTGCGCGGTGTGTGTCTTTACGGCATCGACTCGGTGATGTGCCCGTTGGAGCGCCGCCGCGAGGCGTGGAAACGCCTGGAAAACGACCTGGACCGGCAAAAACTGGCCACAATGACCCGTGAAATCGGTCTTTCCGACGTGATAGGGGTCGCTCCAGACATCCTTTCGGGCCAAGTGCGCGGCCGGATCGTGGTCAAAGTCGGGTAAAGCGATTCAGGATTTGTCGACGAAAGCCGTGCATAATCTGTTAGGCCTAATAATTGGCTCAAAGTGTGCTGTAGTTTGTTGCGTCAGTCGGAGTAAGGGGAATGTTCCGTAGCCTCACATTGACGGTGGGCCTTCTGGCCGCGCTGCCAGCGGTTGCCGGGGAGATGAACGCCGAGGAGGCCCGGCGCTTCGTTATTGGCAAGACCTTCAATTACACCTGCTTCGAAGGCACGCGCGGGCAAGGCCGCGTGAATGCCGACGGCTCGGTGGCCGGATCCATCCAATTGCAGGGCTCCGGTCCGGTGCGCTACGCGCACCTGCCGGCCAATACCCTGCAGGTGAAGGGCGAAGCCGTTTGTGCCTCGCTGCGCGGTTTGATGTTCCAACCCTGCTTCAATCTCGAACGAATCAGCGACTATAGCTTCCGCGGCTCGGTTACGGGGTTCGGCTTCGCCTACTGCGAATTCACGCGCAACAACGGGCGGGCTGCAGTCGTCCATACCGTGCAGCGATCCGATGGCGCGCGCCCGCTTGGCTTGCGGCCATCACTGACCGCCGACAACTATAACTGACCATCACGGCTTCGCCGGGAAGATCATGCACGTCGTTGAAGCGTGGGCATAGAGTTTGCCGGCGCGATCCTTGAGATCGCCTTCTGACGTCGCCACTGTCCGTCCGCGATGCACGATGCGGCCTTCCGCGCGCACAGGCCCTGTGTCCTCGCTAAGCGGGCGCACAAAATTGAACTTGAGTTCGAGCGTCGTCCAGGTCTCGCCTTTGGCGATTGTGGAAAAGACCGCACAGCCGAGCGCGGAATCGAGCAGGGTGGCGGCAAAGCCGCCATGCACGGTGCCGATCGGGTTGTAGTGGCGGAATTCCGGCACGCCTTCGAATACAGCACGGCCTTGCTCGACTTCGGTCAGATGAAAGCCAAGCAGCTCGCTGATGGGCGGGTTCGGCACGGTGCCGGCGATTATGGCCTTCAGAAAGCCAAGCCCATCGTACGTTTTGAGTACTTCTGGCGCCACGACGCCGTACGTCTTGCTGGTCACATCGCCCCCTTTCCCTGCGCCGGTTTCGAGACAGCGGCCCATCACTTTGTCGGGGAAGATGGATGCTCGGGTCAAGCCCGTAACGTATTGACCGGAGCGCTACGCGATATCGAGACGGAACGGATCACCTTCCGTTGCTAGTTCGCCAGGACCGATGGCTTCGATTGCGTGGATCATGCGACCGTCGCGTTTGAGCAGTTGGTCGGCAATGGACACGATGCGCGAATTTGGTTGCGCCGTGCGCGACGCACGACGGATGCTCCAGGCGATTTGCATCTCGTCGCGTTGTGGACTGAGCGCGCAAGCCGCGACATATGCGCCGGCTGTCGAACGACTGATGCCGGCAAAACAATGCATTACCATCGGTGTGGCGCGATCCCAGGCGCCGACAAAATCGATGAGCTTTTGTACGTGCTCATGCGCCGGCGCGGTGTAGCCATCGATCGGCGCGGTAATGTCATCGACTGCGAGCACAAGATGGTTCTCAGGCGCAATATGAGTCGGCCGCTCTATCCGGTCCACAAGCCGCAGCAAGGTCACGATATGGCGCGCCCCTGTCTCGTCGACGGTGGCATGCAGGCGGGCGAGTGAACAGACGTGAATCATTCAGGGACAATAGTTGATTCTTTCGTCATATCTATGACGTGTATGGTGAGATGAAAAGTCTTACACCCGCAGCAGCTTTTCGAATCGCTCACGATAACGCGTTTGCGCTGTCCTCGCCGGCCATGGACTTAGATAGTCGCGTTCAAGGGCGGCGGAAAATTTCGGGGGAGGACCGAAAAACTTCCTTGCCTCGTCTTCGGCAAAGCCGGCAAGTCGCGTGGCCTCTAGGTAGGCGGCGCAGCGATCGGCGGTCTTGATCAGCGCTTGCAGATTTTCAGGCAGCTTGGCCGGAAGACCAAAACGAAGATGGATAGCGACAAGCAGCCGTTTCTCCACTGCTTTGTAGCTATCGCCGATCACAGCCTTGAACGGTGAGATCATGTCGCCAATGACATATTCAGGCGCGTCGTGCAGCAAGATGGCGATGCGGCCAGTGTGGCCGAGACGCGGGACCTTTGCGCGCGCCAGCGCTTCCACGAGCAGCGAGTGCTGGGCGACCGAGAAGATATGCGCGCCCTCAGTCTGGCCATTCCAACGGGCCACGCGGGCGAGCCCGTATGCGATGTCCTCTATCTCCACATCCAGAGGGGAGGGATCAAGCAAGTCGAGCCGTCGGCCCGATAGCATACGCTGCCACGCGCGTGGCGCAGACGTGGCGCTTCGTGAAATTGTCCGCCGTCCGCTCATCGCCGTTTGGCAAGCTTCGCGCAGGCTGGATGACGATAGCATGTGACGAGATGATCATTGACCATGCCGACCGCCTGCATGAACGCATAGACAATGGTTGGCCCGACGAATTTGAAGCCGCGAGCGACGAGTTCTTTCGAGATTTTTTGTGAGAGTGCCGTCTCTGCGGGGACCTGTCCCGTTGTGCGGAAATTATTGACCTTCGGCCTGCCGTCCAGGTGGTGCCACAGGAGTTCTGAAAAGCCGGGGCCACGCTCCATGATTTCAAGCCAGGCGCGCGCTGACAGGACTGCGCCCTCAATTTTGGCGCGGTTGCGAACGATCCCGGCATCCTTCATCAGAGACTCAATCTTGCGCTTGCGATAGCGAGCGATTTTTTCCGGCTCGAAGCCGTCAAAGGCGCGGCGAAAATTTTCACGCTTGCGCAAAATAGTGATCCACGAAAGACCAGCCTGGAAGCCATCGAGCACCAGCTTCTCATAGAGCGCGCGGTCATCGAATTCCGGTACGCCCCATTCCTTGTCGTGATACGCGACGTAGAGCGGATCTTGTTTCGGCCAGGGGCAGCGCGAGAGACCGTCCGGATGGAGAACCGACCTGCTCATGTCGCCGATTTGACCTCGCCCGGCCAGTCAAACGTAGCCCATGCCGGCTTGACCACGCGAATGGCGATGCCGCCAACCTCGAGCGGCGTGCCGGCGGCACGTGCATTTTCAATGCGGTCGAGACGAACGAGCGCGAGACCGCGGCCTTTGGCAGTGGAGCCGAGCATGCCCACCTGCTTGTCGCCGGCCATGATCGGCAAGCCTGAAACCGGCGCGAATTCGTCGTAAGCAATCGGTACGATCCGGCTGCGCGCGCTGGCCCGATGTTCAACACGCGAAACCACTTCCTGCCCCACGTAGCAGCCTTTGTCGAAATCAACGCCGTTGAGCTGGTCCATATCGGCTTCATGTGGGTAAGTATCGCCATAGATGAAATCGAGACCGCCTCGCGGCACGCCAAGCGCAATACGATGAGCCTCGTAAGTCTCCGCCCCGACCAGGCTGGCACCAAGATCGCTCGCGGCTTCGGCGGCGAGGTGTGGCGGCAGCATGACTCGCAAGCCAAGCGCCGCAAGGCGCGGGTCCGGAAAACTCAAGCCATATTCGCTGTCGCCGGAGCCATCCCAGATTGCCATCACGCCGAGTACTTCCGACAGATCCTCGCAAATGACCTTGGCGCGCAACTTGTAAAAATTTAGCTTCTCCACCAGCGTCGAAGCCAGAGCTCGCGGGCAATCCAGAAAGAAGCCGCCGCCGTCCGGCTCCGGCGCTTCGGCAATGATGAAATCCGCGATGATCTTGCCTTGGGGCGTCAGCAGCGCGGCAAAGCGTGGACTGCCGGGAGCGACCTTGGCCATATCGCTGGTCACAAGGCCGGCGAGAAAACGCCGAGCATCGTCACCGGTGACCTTAACCACGCCGCGATCGGGGAGAAGAGCTGCCTGCATACCAGTTCTCTGGGGTCTCTTGCGCTAATCTCTTGCCAGAACTCGCGCCGGAACGTAAGCGCTGAGAGCGGTCTTCCAAGCCCCGCCTCATCCTGAGGAGCGGCCGCCAGGCCGCGTTTCGAAGGATGAGGCACCTGAAACGAGACGCTTGCATACTTCGAGACGGCCCCTTCGCGGCCTCCTCAGCATGAGGGCAAGCATGGCCGACAGCTACGATTTGATCCTTAAAGGCGGCATTGTGGTCAATCACGATGGCGAGGGTGCTCGCGACCTCGGCATCGGCGCCGGCCGTTTCGCGGCGATCGGCGATTTATCACGGGCTTCCGCCGGCGAGGTGATCGATTGCCGCGGCCTGCACCTGCTGCCCGGCGTAATTGATACCCAGGTTCACTTTCGTGAGCCGGGCCTTACGCACAAAGAGGATCTGGAAAGCGGCTCACACTCGGCAGTCATGGGTGGAGTCACCGCCGTGTTCGAAATGCCGAATACCGACCCACTGACGGTGAGCCCCGAGGCCCTGGCCGACAAGGTCAAGCGCGGCCATCATCGCATGCACTGCGACTTTGCATTTTTCGTCGGCGCAACTGCCGACAACACCAGGCACCTCGCCGAGCTGGAACGGCTACCCGCCTGCGCCGGCATCAAGGTATTCATGGGCTCGTCCACCGGCACTCTGCTTGTCGCCGACGATGCCGGGTTGCGAGCAATCCTTAAGACGATCCGTCGCCGCGCGTCCTTCCATGCCGAGGATGAGCCACGGCTGAACGACCGCAAGAATTTGCGCGTGGAGGGTGATCCGCGCTCACACCCGATTTGGCGCGACGAGGTGGCCGCGCTCAAGGCAACGCAACGTCTTGTTGCAATCGCGCATGAGACCGGCGCCCGCGTACATGTGCTGCACGTTTCGACCGCCCAGGAAATGGACTATCTTGCCGGCCACAAGGACGTGGCCTCGGTCGAGACGACACCGCATCATCTTACGCTCGAAGCGCCAGGCTGCTATGAGCGGCTTGGCACCCGCGCACAGATGAACCCGCCGGTGCGTGACGCGGCTCACCGCGCCGGCATCTGGGCCGGTCTTGCGAGCGGTGTGGTCGATGTCCTCGGGTCCGATCATGCGCCGCACACGCGCGAGGAGAAAGCCAAGACCTATCCCACGAGTCCTTCGGGCATGACGGGCGTGCAGACGCTGGTGCCGATCATGCTCGACCATGTCAATGCCGGCCGGCTGTCGCTGTTGCGCTTCGTCGATCTCACGAGCGCCGGCCCTGCGCGGCTGTTCGGTATTGCAGGCAAGGGTCGCATCGCTGTCGGCTATGATGCCGATCTGACCGTTGTCGATCTCAAACGGCGCCGGACGATTACCGATAAATGGGTCGCCTCGCGTGCCGGCTGGACCCCGTATGACGGCGTTTCCGTCACCGGGTGGCCGGTCGGCACTTTGGTTCGAGGGCGCAAAGTAATGTGGGAAGGAAGCCTAACCGGGCCGGCGCTGGGCGAACGGGTCCGGTTTCTTGAAACGCTGGGCGGCTAAAAGTTATTGCCGCTGCTCGACTGAAAATTCGCCGTTGTGGATGCGCGCGCTCAAACCATCGGTGAATTTGGCCGCGGCCTCGACGCCATAGGTGGTGACGAATTCGGCCAGAGCCGTGAACAAACAGGCCTGCGCCATGCAGTCGCCGTCGACGCCATCATGATGAGCCTCCGCCCAGGCTTCCTGTAGGTAGCCCAGCGCCAGGCGTTTTTGCTCGCGATCGGATACCGGCTCGCGCGCGTGTGTCGATGGCCCCGCTGTCGTCATCTTCACTGTACGTCCCCAGGCGTCCCGACGGACGCCAGTGCTTGATCCCGAACGCGAACGTAGCATGGGAACCGAGCGCCTATAGCGCGCACTTAATAAAAGGTTAATTGGCGTAGCGCGCGGTGATTTCGCGGGCGATTTTTGCGCCTTCGTCGAGGTAGCGGCGTATGGCGAGATCGGCTGCCGGCGTGCAGGTGCGATAGGTCTGCTGGAAGCCGCGGTAACCACGATTGAAGCTTGCGACAATCTTGCGGCGACGCTCGCCGCTTGGCGCCTCGGCGTCGATAAGGGCTTGCATCTCGTTGCGCCACTTCTGGCCTTCATTGGGGCCACATACGGCGCGCAGGTAGTGCAGCGCTCCGAGGACTTCGGCGAGCCTCTGCAATTCACCGTCAAACGGCGCGGGTGTGTCGCTTTGCTGTGCGCGTGCGGGTAGCGCAAGGCAGAGCAGTATCGAACAAAGGGTAAGGAGCTTCTTCACGCGGGGTTCTCTAGATTGCCGTGCAAGATGATATGCGCCGGCTTGGCCGCATCCGCAAGTCGCGCGACTCACGCCGATGGCGCAAGAATGGTCGCCGCAGCGGCAACGATTTCAGCGAGACCCTCAGTGGTGGGATAGGCGGAAAGCTCCGCCGGGTCGAGCCAGCGCGCATCGTCAAGTTCATTGTTGAGGACAGGCTCGCCCGCAATCCAGCGCGCGGCAAAGCATAAAATGACAAAATGACGCTCAATGTGCCCCTGGGCATCGCGTGTGATTACCTCGCGATGACCGGCGAGAGCGACCGGCTGAATTTCAAGCGATGTCTCTTCGCGGACCTCCCGGGTAACCGCCTCGACCAGTGTCTCTCCTGCTTCGACTGCGCCCCCAGGCAATGTATACAGGTTGAGTGCCGGACGGCGCGCGCGCCGCACCACGAGGACCTTACGCTCGCGGATAATCGCGGCGCTCACTGCCAAATAGGGACGCTGCGGGTAGGTTCGCTCGTCGGCCACGCGATCTATCGTTTCATCAACTTATCGACGACTTCCTGCGGCGTTGGCATGCGGGCGCCCACGGGCTCTCCATTAATGATCGCGCCGGCGCGGGCGATCAGCGGCTTCAACCAGCCGATGGCATTTTCCGCGAGTGCCGCCACGGTCTCAGGCTGCCGATCCGTGTCCATTGCCGCCCGGGTTGCCTCTAGCACGATGGTCATCGTTACAGCCAGCGTGTCGAGGGTGTCTCGCACGCTTGGATCGGCGCTGTCATAGGCGCTGATTGCGAGTTCGCGGGTCTTGAAGTGGGAGGTTCGAAAATGCTCGCGGTAGCTCATAGGCTCCCAGGCCAGAAAATCAGCGCGGAGCTCGGGGCAGCTCGAAAGCATGTCGAGCAGCATGACCGCTTCGTTGAAACGGTTGAGATAATCAGTCGCGAGGCCGGTTTCGGGGTTGATGTGGGCCTCATTGAGGCGCGAGGCCATATCGGCATCACGCGACTCAGCCGCCGCTTGCGCGGCGTCGGCGCGATCCTGATATTTCATTGAGCCCCCATTTCCTGAAGCCGGCCGGGCTGCCAGTGTTATGGGGGTGGGTTAAATTGCGCTTAAGTCGCTATGGTTGAGGTTTGGTGGATGTGTGGTCGATACGCAGTGACTTCCGCGCCGGAGGCGATCCGGGCACTGTTTGGCTACCCTGAGCAGCGCGATTTCCCGCCGCGCTACAACATTGCGCCGTCGCAACCGATTGCGATCGTTCGTTTGATTGACGGCAAGCGCCAGTTCGCCCTGGTCCGCTGGGGGTTGCTGCCTTCGTGGGTGAAAGACCCTAAAAGCTTTACCTTGCTGGTCAACGCGCGCGGCGAATCGTTAACCGACAAACCGGCTTTCAAAACGGCCATGAAGCGGCGGCGCTGTCTCATCCCGGCCAATGGCTTTTACGACTGGAGGACAACGGGCGGCCGTAAACAGCCTTACTACGTGCGGGCGAAATCCGGCGAGCCGCTCGCCTTTGCCGGTTTGTGGGAGATCTGGATCGGACCCAATGGAGAAGAGCTCGAGACCGCGACGATCGTCACGACGCGCGCCAATCGCATGCTTGCTGATATTCACGACAGAATGCCGGCAATCATCCCGCCTGATGCCTTCAATCTGTGGCTTGATTGCACAAACGTCGACGCCGAGACTGCGGCAGCCTTGATCGCGCCGGCGCGGGAAAATCTGCTTGAGGCCTACGAGGTCTCCGCTGCAGTTAATCGTACCGCGAACGACAATCCAAAATTGCTCGAGCCGCTTTCAGAGCGAGCCCAAGCTGGACCGGCAGGAAATTCAATACCGCATGCGCCCGCCAGGCGGGCCCGGAAGGACGACGGGCAGGGTGTGCTTTTTTGACCGTCGCACCCCGGGAACCTTTTCCCGGTAGCTGCGTCTCATCCCAACATGAAGGGACGCGCCATCGTGGCGGCGGCGTCGCCGCCGCCTAGAGCACCTTGCCCGGGTTGAGAATTCCATTGGGGTCGAGCATGCGCTTGAGGTTGCGCATCAGCTCGAGCGCCACCGGATCCTTCACTTTTGGCAGTAAATCGCGCTTGAGCTTGCCGATGCCGTGCTCGGCCGAAATCGAGCCGTGATGCTTGAGAACAATCTTGTTGACCGCGTCATTGATTTCGCCCCAACGCGCAAGGAACTGCGCGGTATCGGCACCGACTGGTTGGCTCACATTGAAATGCACATTGCCATCGCCGAGATGACCGAACGGCACCGGCCGGCAACCCGGAATGATCGCCTTTGCCGCCGCGCTGGCTTCCTCCAGAAATTGCGGAATTGCTGCGACGGGCACCGACACGTCGGCCTTGATCGATCCGCCTTCCGGCTTCTGCGCCTCCGGCAGCACATGACGCAGGTGCCAGAACGCTTTCGCCTGATTAATGCTGGCGGCCACGGTGGCATCCCGGAGCAGGCCTTGGCGGCTTGCGTCCGCCAGCATCTGCTCCAGGCTTTCGCGCACGCCGTCGCTATGTTGCGAGGAGACTTCCATCAGCACATACCAGGGGTGCCTGCTGGCCAGCGGATCGCGAACGCCATGGCTGTGCTTTAGGGCGAATTCGACCACGTCGCGCACGATCAATTCAAAGCTGGTAACCGTTCCGCCAACGCGGGCCTGTGCCAGATTCAGGAGCTTTACCGCGGCAGCTGGTGAGGGCACGCCAATGAAGGCGGTTTCAGTCGCGCGGGGCCGCGGAAACAGTTTGACGACCGCGGCAGTGATAATACCAAGCGTGCCTTCGGCGCCGACGAAGATATGACGCAGGTCGTAGCCGGTGTTGTTTTTTTTCAGTTTCGAAAGCAGGTTCATGATCCGCCCGTCGGCCAACGCGACCTCGAGCCCGAGCACGAGGTCGCGCGCGATACCATAGGCAACGGCGCCGGTGCCGCCGGCGTTGGTGGAAAGATTCCCTCCGATGGTGCAGCTGCCCTCCGCGCCGAGCGAGAGGGGAAACAGCCGGTCAGCGGCTGCCGCCGCCTCTTGCGCCTTCACCAGCACGACGCCCGCCTCGCAGGTCATCGTGTTTGAGGAGGCGTCGACTTCCCGGATCCTGTCGAGTCGCGTGAGCGAGAGGATTAATTCGCCATCGAACGGAATTTGGCCGCCGACCAGTCCGGTATTGCCACCCTGTGGCACCAGTGGCGTTTTTGTCTCGTTGGCGAGCTTGAGGATCGCCTGCACTTCGCCGACCGATCCTGGCCGCAGCAGCAGCGATGTCCGGCCGTGATAGATGCCACGCCCCTCGTGCAGGTAAGGCTCGAGCGCGGTCGGATCCGTGATGGCGTATCTGTCGCCGACGATGGCCGCAAAACGCGGCAACAAATCAGGCGAGGGCGCGCGGCGCAGCTGTTCGTTCATCCAACCGTTATCCTTGCCTCGGTGCTGCAGCACGTTTGAGACGATCGTTGACCGCCTCGCCCAGGCCATCGTGGGGTATCTTCATTACCGCGATGCGCTTCGCACCGGAAGCGTCCAATGCGCGCAAATGAGAAAACAGGTTGCTGGCTGCCTCGATCAGGTCGCCACGCGGCGAAAGATTGAGCATCGTACCGGAAAAAGCCGGTGGCGGCCCGAAGGCAAGCAATGCCTCGCCGGGTCCGGCGGTGTCCACATCGAGACGCAGCGCAGCCTTTGGTGCGTAGTGCGAAATGAGCATCCCCGGCGCCAGTGGCACATCGTCGGAAGCGGGGGCGATCGCCAATACGCTGCCAAGAACTTTCTCGATTGCGTCGCGCGGAATGCCGCCCGGCCGCAACAAAGTCGGGCGCTCCATGCACGATACGATCGTAGACTCCACGCCGACCGTGCACGGGCCAGCATCGATGATAAGGTCGATGCGGCCACGCAGGTCGGCAAGGACGTGACTGGCGCTGGTTGGCGAAACGTGCCCCGAACGATTTGCCGAAGGCGCAACCACCGGGCCGCCGAAGGCTTTGAGCAGGGCGCGCGCCACCGGGTGTTGAGGGACGCGTACCGCCACGCTGTCGAGACCGGCAAGGGCGAGATCGGCGACATTGCAATCAGGTTGTTTCGCCAGCACGAGCGTGAGCGGCCCCGGCCAGAACGCGGCAGCCAGCTTTTCCGCGGCAGCAGTGAAAACACCCACGCGCCGCGCATTTGCGATATCTGCGGCGTGAGCAATCAGCGGATTGAAGGAGGGACGTCCTTTGGCGGCATAAAGACGGGCGATGGCCTCCCCATTGCGCGCGTCGGCGCCGAGCCCATAGACCGTTTCGGTCGGGAAAGCGACCAGCCCGCCCGCCGCAAGACAGCGGGCGCCCGCCTCGATTGCGTCCCGATTGGCCTTTAGGGTCCGTGTTGCAGGTTCGGCGGTCATCGCCTTTCTCAAGCTTGCGTTTAAGAACGCCGGGGCTATAAGACCGGCCTTCAGTCGGAGTGTAGCGCAGTCTGGTAGCGCACCACGTTCGGGACGTGGGGGTCGCAGGTTCAAATCCTGCCACTCCGACCATTACCTTCCCCTCGACCGCCCAAGCGTTTAGTGAACTTCCTGAACCTCCGCAAGAACACGCATAAATCGCTGCAGACGCAGCTGTGGCACACTGGTAGAGCGCTGCGTAGCGACACTGCGGATGAGAAGTAAGCGTTGGCACCAGCGCAACAATTTAAGTTTTCATTGGACTCGTTCTTTTTCTAATCGATAGCAACGCCGGCAAATTCTCATTGAAACGCCTGCTCTCGTCGTTTCGCTCCACGAATGCAGAGAAAGTCTGCAAAGGATTCTCCCGATGTGACCGCGCTGCGCCAGCCCCCGCTCACGCCCCAAACGGTCCCCTTGTCCGTGCCGTTGTCGCTCAAGCACGTTTATTCTCGCTGCCAATGCCTCGCACCAACATGCAAGGGCAATGAGCACCGTCCATGTAAAGAAGAAAACGAAGAGCACAATTATCGGATCAGGCAATTTCATCGGTCGCAGTCGCGTTGATCTGGTGACGACATAGAAGACAGGTCGGGGCCGCGAAATCCTCTGAGTGGGTGATTTCCCGATTGTAGAAAAGTTTCACAATGAAACCCATGGTTGAGTGGGCCAACCGGGCGTCATTTGCCTCTCAATTCATTACCCGTGTGAAATCGGCGCGGGTGGAAAGCTTTTCCGAAGTAGAGATGGAAACGCTGCTCGGGCTTCCGAAGGGCTCCTACAAAGACTATGAAACGCACCGTTTGTTGCCACACCACCTGATTTTGCGGTTCTGCCTCTTTACAGGACTTGATGTGGTCGAGTTGTTCGGCGGCTATGCGCGCGCGCTGCATCGGGGGAACGGCGACGGTCGAAAATGAGAAAAGCAACTCTTTTCCGACGCGCCATTCTGCCGCGAGAGCCTCGGAGGCGCAGGTGCTACGCGTAGGGATCGGCATTCCTTGCGCCGCATCGCGCTCATCGGACAACGTCCGTGAGATATCCGACTGGTGGCTCGGTGATTATTCAGTGGCCCAGTGGCTAATACGCTGGCCGTCAATCACCGCTATGGTTGAATGCCTTGCCGATCGCATTCATCCGTAGTGTGCTCATGCCGCTGCGCGCCTCTTTCTCGGCGCGGGATACCGCCTCATCGCAATTGACAAGGCCTTTGTCCCACATTTTTCCGGTGCGGTTGTCGAGCATTCGCTGCCAACAATAATCACCACGTGTTGGAACAATGATGATTGAACCCGTATAGGGTTCGGCGGGATTACGTTGCGGCGGCTGTACGGCCGCCTCGCGCCGCAGGGCTGACCAGCCGCTCGGGTGCCAGTCGTTGGAGTAGATGAGAATAACGAAGCCGAAAGCCAACCAGACGAGCAGCAAATAGGTGCGCGGAATATCACGCATGAACCAGCGGCGGCGTGACCGGGCACGCGCTGCCATGATGCTGGCTCGTGAGTACCGTGGCTCTACCGGTTTGAAAGCCAAAGTCCTGCTCCGCTCAAGAACGGCTATATTTTAAAATCCCCTTCGTTAAGAGACGGTTCACTCTATCTCGCGAGTTGTGCAAATCCTGCTGGTTTTTTGGGCTCTATGCTCACGCAAAGCCCGCCCTTGCACGAGGCCATCCGCGCCGCGTAACGTCACTGTCAGCAAACAATGCCGGCGGACGAACGACGGCCGGCCCTGGGGAGGATAAACAGTCATGCAGCGGTTACATGCATTCGTGTCGCGGGCGGTTGTTGCAGCGGCCTGCCTGGCACTTGTCCCCATCGGCAATGCGCTGGCGCTCGACTATCCCACCCGGCAACCGCACATCTATGTCGGCTATCCGCCTGGCGGCACAACCGACATCCTCGCGCGACTATTCGGCGACTGGCTCGGCAAGCGTCTTGGTCAGCAGTTCATCGTTGAGAATCGTCCAGGGGCCGGCAACAACCTCGCGACGGAAGCCGTCGCCAAGGCACCACCCGATGGCTACACGATTATCCTCGTCAACCCGGCAAATGCCATCAATGCGTCGCTCTACAAGCATCTCAATTTCGTCTTCCTGCGCGACTTCGATCCGGTCGCCGGTCTCATACGTGTTCCTAATGTGATGGAAGTGCATCCGTCGGTGCCGGCGACGACCGTCGCCGAATTCATCGCCTACGTGAAAGCCAATCCCGACAAGGTCAACGTAGCGTCATCCGGCAACGGGACATCGATTCATCTCTCGGGGGAGCTGTTCAAGATGATGACCGGAACGAAGATGACGCATGTGCCTTACAAAGGATCGGCGCCGATGCTCACCGATCTGCTGGGCGGCCAGGTACAGGTGACATTCGACAACTTGCCGTCATCGATCAACCACATCAAATCCGGCAAGCTGCGGGCTTTGGCGGTAACGACGGCCAAACGCTCGGACGAGCTGCCCGATGTTCCGACCGTCGCCGAGACTGTGCCCGGGTTCGAAGCGAGCGCATTCTTCGGCTTCGGTGTGCCGCATGGAACGCCGAAAGAAATCGTGGATATCCTCAACAACGAGATCAATCTGGCGCTCAAGGATCCGGGGATGATCGCAAAGCTCAAGGAGCTCGGCGGCACGCCGATCCCCGGGTCGCCGTCCGATTTCGGCAAGCTCGTCGCGGATGAAACCGCCAAATGGGAAAAGGTTGTCAACGCCGCCAATCTGTCGATCAACTAACGAGCGGTGTTGCACCGGCAAGAATGACGAAACGCATACGTCCCGAAGCGCTGCGCAGCCACCGCTGGCTCGGCGTCAATGATCTGCGGGCCTTCGGCCACCGCTCACGGCTCCGCCAGGGTGGTTTCGATGCGGCGGACTGGGCTGGTAAGCCTGTCATCGGGATCGTCAATACGTGGAGCGACATTAATTTCTGCCACGCGCATTTGCGCGAGCGCGCGGAAGACGTAAAGCGCGGCGTGCTTCAGGCGGGCGGCTTTCCGATCGAGTTGCCGGCGATGTCGCTCTCCGAGCCGTTCGTGAAGCCATCGACCATGCTCTATCGGAATCTTCTGGCGATGGAGACAGAAGAGCTTCTACGCAGTCATCCGATTGATGGTGCAGTGCTGATGGGCGGCTGCGACAAAACCACGCCTGGCCTGATCATGGGGGCCATCAGCATGGGGCTGCCAGCGATTTACGTGCCGGCGGGACCGCAGCTCAGAGGCAACTGGCACGGACAGGTACTGGGCTCCGGTTCAGACGCATGGAAATACTGGGATGAAAAACGCGCCGGCCGCATCAGCGAAGAGGACTGGGCAGAGATCGAAGGTGGTATAGCGCGCAGCTTCGGCACCTGCATGGTGATGGGTACGGCGGCAACCATGATGGCGATCGCCGAAGCGCTGGGGATGACGCTCCCAGGCGCTTCATCGATCCCTGCCGCCGATGCCGGCCATCCGCGCATGGCCGCCGCGGCGGGCCGCCGTATCGTTGACATGGTCTGGGACGATTTGACGCCAAATAAAATTCTCACGCCTGCCGCGTTTGACAACGCCATTCGCGTGCATATGGCGATGGGTGGTTCCACCAACGCCATCATCCACGTGGTTGCGATGGCGCGCCGCGCCGGGCTCAAGCTTGACATGAGCCGGTTCGATGAAATTTCGCGGGAAGTGCCGGTACTCGCCAATGTCCGGCCATCCGGCGAATTCCTGATGGAGGACTTTTTCTACGCCGGCGGCCTGCGTGCGCTCATGACCGAGCTCAAGAGCGCCCTCGATTTGTTCTGTCCAACGGTTACGGGCCGGAGCATCGGGGAGAATATCGCCGGCGCGGAAGTCTACAAGCGCGAGGTGATCCATATGCTGTCGGATCCGGTATCGCGCGATGGGGCAATGGCGGTTCTCACCGGCAACCTCGCGCCTCGCGGTTGCGTGATGAAGCCTTCGGCGGCCGACAAGCGCCTGCTGCGCCACCGCGGCAAGGCGATCGCTTTTGAGGACTACAACCACATGGCCCGCGAGGTTGAGCGCGATGACCTTGATGTCACGCCGGACCATATCCTTGTACTCAAGAACAGCGGGCCAAAGGGCGGCCCCGGCATGCCGGAATGGGGCATGCTGCCGATACCAAAGAAATTGTTGAAGCAAGGGGTGCGCGACATGTTGCGCATTTCCGACGCGCGCATGAGCGGGACGAGTTACGGCGCCTGCATTCTCCATGTTGCGCCGGAGAGCTTCGTGGGTGGTCCGCTTGCTTTCGTCAAAACTGGCGACGAGATCGAGGTTGATGTACCGGCGCGCCGTATTCATCTGCACGTTTCGGACGCGGAAATTGGCAAACGCCGCACTGCGTGGAAACAGCCCGCGCCGCGCTACCCGCGGGGTTATGGTGCTCTTTATTCACAACATATCGGTCAGGCCGACGAAGGCTGCGATTTCGATTTCCTCGCGCCACTCGGCGCAATTCCCGAGCCGGAGATCCATTGATATGGACTGTGCTGGTGGCGCGTTAGCGTGACAGCAGACACATTCGAATTAGAAAGATTCTCATCTCTCCGAATTAGAATATTCTAATGTTTGCCGCGCGTATTGACTCACGCGCGGAATTTTTTTTTGAATCATTTTTGCGATGCGCATCGTGCGCGTCGCGGCCTGATTGCCGGGCCTTTAACCCGGTGTATGAGGAAAAGAAAAATGTTCAGCAGCCATCGTGCGCGCGCGATTTTTTTCGCCGCGCTTTTTTTCACCGCAACTGGTCTTTCTGTTCGCGCCGAAGATGTCTATGGCGATGTCGAAACAAAATATATTTTCGGCATTACCGAAGGCTCCGGCATTGGTCTCGAGGGAGAGAAGGAATTCTCGCTCGAGACAATCGCCAGGATGGGAAAGCGTGACGGACGTTATTGGGCGAGCGAAACCAAAGTCGAATATGAATTCACCCCGAACCAATACGTTCAGCTTGAATTCGGGCCGCTTGTTTCCTACCACAACATCCAGAATGTGACCGACCTTGACGATCGCAGTCAGCTTGCGTTTAGCGGCTTCTTCGGCGAGATACGGTATCTCTTGCTGGATCGCGGCCCTGCATCGCCGCTCGCAGTCACTCTTTCGGCCGAACCGGAATGGCATCGCATCGATGAAACCAGCGGCGCGCGGGTGAAGAACTTTGGTCTCGAGCTGAAGATCAATGCCGATCTTGAGCTAATCAGGAACCGGCTGTATCTGGCCACCAACCTGCTCTATGAGCCGGAAGCAACGCATGATCCTGACGGAATTGGCGCTGGCTGGGAAAAGGAATCGACCGGCGGAATTTCCGCCGCGATATCGTATCGCGTCGTTCCTGCCGTTTTCGTCGGCGCTGAGGTCTGGTATTTGCGCCACTACGACGGGATTTGGTTTAACAGCTTCACCGGCGACGCCATCTATGTCGGCCCGACACTTTACGTCCAGCTCGGGCGCAAGATGTTCATGACCGCGGCCTGGAATACGCAGGTCAAGGGCCGCGATGTCGATGATCCGTGTGCTTCTCTCAATCTTGCCGAGTTTTCCCGCCACCGCGCCAAGTTGAAATTGGCCGTCGAATTCTAGGGGGCTTCAATGATCGCATATATTGGAAGGATTGGTCTTGCCGTACTTCTCCTCGCAATTTGTGTTCCAGCAAATGCGCAGCAAGCCGCGAGCGTGACCATCAGCGTAAAGAACCATCGGTTCCAGCCCGCGGAAATCCATGCTCCGGCCAACGTACCGATCGAGCTACGCGTTAAAAATCTCGATCCGACACCGATGGAATTCGAAAGCGTGAGCCTGCGCGTCGAAAAGGTCGTGCCGGGAAACAGTGAGGGCGTCATCCGGCTACGGCCATTGAGTGCGGGAAGCTACAATTTCTTCGACGATTTCAATCCAAAAACCACGGGCGTTCTGGTGGTGCGCTAGCGCACTACACCAGAAATGGGATCAACGCCGGCACATCGGCGCGGTAGCGTGAATAGGCCTCGCCGAATTGCTCGGCCATGAATCGCTCCTCGATTGTGAGCTTGCGCAACACGGCGGCGACGATCAGAGCGAGGCCTATCAGCGCTCGCCAGTTTCCGATCATGAGCGCCGTGCCGATGAGAGCGAGCAGCATTCCGGCATAGATCGGGTGGCGCACCACGGCATAAGGACCGCTGCGCACCAATTCGTGCTGATTTTTAATCGTTACTTCAACGCTCCAATTTCGACCAAGGTAAGCACGCGCAAGAGCAGAAAAGCCGAGCCCGGGTACGACCAGCGCCACTGCAAGCAGCAGCCAGAAGGGCGTGGCGGCGTGGAACGGACGATCCAGCTCCGCGCCCAGAATGTTCGGAACGCCGAGCAGCAGGCCGCCAAGAATCAGCGGACCATAGTGGCTAAACCGGGACGCTCGCCCTTCCCGCCGGCGTGTTTCATGGGTGGTGCGTGCCGCCACGATCCAGTAGGCAAGCCAGAGAATCCACAGGGTAGGGACCAATGCGTGCAAAACATAGGCCATCGTTGAGCCACTAGGGTGCAAGTATGGCCGAAATAGTGGTAGGCCCGTCCCCGTCAAACGGATCCTGAGTACATGAGCGAGGACATTCCCTTCGACAAGAATCTTGATCTCGTGCCCGGCAAGGTAGACGAGCCTATCCCGGGCGTACGCCGGGTCATGGCGGATAATCCCGGGCCGTTCACCTTCAAAGGCACCGTCAGCTACATTATCGGCCGTGGCAATGTGGCCATCGTCGATCCCGGCCCGGCGGATGAAGCCCACGTTGGCGCGTTGCTGGATGCCGTGCACAACGAGATGGTGACACATATATTCGTCACCCACACCCATCGTGATCATTCGCCGGCGGTGCCGGCAATCAAAGCAGCCACGGGCGCAACAGTTTATGCCGAAGGGCCGCACCGGGCGGCACGCCCCTTGCATATCGGTGAGCACAATCCGCTTGACGCGAGTGCTGACCGGGATTTCCGACCCGATGTCGCCCTAAAGGACGGCCAGAAGGTCAGCGGTAACGGCTGGACGATCGAAGCAGTCGCAACTCCGGGCCACACCGCCAATCACATGGCTTATGCCCTTCCGGAGAAAAACGCGCTGTTCGCGGGCGATCACGTGATGGCCTGGGCGACATCAATTGTCGCGCCACCGGACGGTGCCATGAGCGACTATATGGCTTCCCTGGCAAAACTCGCGCGACGCAGCGAGACGAGCTATTTGCCTGGCCACGGTCCGGTCATTAGCGATGCGCCTCGTTTCGTCAATTACTACATTCTGCACCGCAAGGCGCGTGAAGCTTCCATTCTGCATCGGCTGTCAAAGGGGTCGACCGATATCCCAAGCCTTGTGCGCGCGATCTATATTGGCATCGATCCGCGGCTTACCGGCGCTGCTGGCCTGTCGGTGCTCGCTCATCTCGAGGATCTTGTTGCCCGCAGTCTGGTCGAAACCGATGGCGAGCCGGCGATCGACGGGGTCTACCGGCTGGCTGGCTGACGCTTGTCAGGCTGGCCTTTTTTCGGTTGCGGCGTTTTCTTCTCCGGAGCGGAGCGTGGTTCAGGCGCTGCGCTCACGAAGTCGTCAATATCTTCGAACATGCTGCGAATGCGCGACGCATTGGCACCAAGATCGTGCATACCGACACGCGACGCCGATCGCATGTCGATACGCGTGCCCTGACCGAGTGGTATAAACCGGATCACGACGTCGTCGCGGAATCCCATGATCGGTGTGCGGGTCACCGCCTCAATCACACCCTCGCGGCGGCCCGGTCCGGGTGCGCGTGCGTCGCCGATGGTCCATTTGCGTTTGGTTATAAGCGCAAGCGCAGCGTCGTAGGCGACCCTGACTGGCACATCAAGATCAAGCGGTGCGATATCCGGATAGGCGGCGCGCTGAAGGGCGGCTGCCGCCGCTCCGGGGTAGTCGACGCGATCACGCGGTCGCAAGCGCGCCAGAACATCGAAACGCGGAGGGTTGACCAGGTCTGTGGTGATATCGGAAATCGGCGGCAGTCTTACAGCGCGGATGCCGAGGTAGCCAGGGTAGGCGAGCAGCGCGACCCCCAGAAACAGACCTAGAAGCGCGCGTCCAAGCCCTAAGACGCCCTTGCGCCAGATAACGACGAAACCGGCGAAGGCGAGCAATATGGCGAGGGCGGCAAAGACCAGTGCCGCAGCGAATGTGGCGAGAGCCGGTACAATCTCCAGCAGCGCGGAGCGAACAATGATGATCGAAAGCGCCGCGACGACGAAAGCAAACAATCCCAGTCGGGACGACCAGATAGCTATCCTGGAGGTTGCTTCGCCATGGAAAGAGCGTCGCGCCATTGCTAAGGCCCTGCGCATATTTGCTTGAGGGCTGCCCACTCATCGGCGTCAAGAAAGGCCGATGATGGCCGGCTCGCAGCCAGCCCGTTGATGGCGGCCACGCGCGCCTCAGTTTCGGGATGGTCCAAAAGGATTTTCATACCGGGTTCGGTGGCGCCTCCAATCTTGTTGATTATGGCCGCCATGGCACGCGTGTTGCCACCAGCCCTGTTCATGATATCCGCGCCGTACATATCGGCTGCCGTTTCCGCCTCGCGCGAGTATGACGATTGCAACACGGTCTTTGCACCGAGCACAACCGCGCCACCGCCGACGAAATCTCCGAGGAGCATTCCGAACAGGATTGAGAGGCCGGCACCCTGCAGCAGCGCCCTGGTGCCGTCCCGATGGGCGACATGGCCCATTTCATGGGCAATTACACCGGCGATTTCATCGGCATTGTCTGCTTTGACTATCAGTCCGCGAAATACATAAATGTGTCCGCCCGGCAGCGCTATTGCATTTGCCGCATCTTGCCGCACCACATCGATCCGCAAGGGGCGGGCCAGTCCGGCGGCAGCTTCGAGCCGCCGCACGATCTTGCCCAGCGCGACACGCCCCGGCATTTCGACCGTGGCGGCGCCACAATCCAACGGTACTCCCTCTTTACGTGTTTTGAGCAAGCCGCGTACCTGCATATCAACGGCATCGCCGAGTTTGTCCTCGAGCGGCGCCGGCAGCAGGGGCGTCAGGCGCGTTGCGATGGCCGGTACGCCGAACCACGCCACCAACAACAGCGAGACAGTGGCCGCCACGCTCCAGCCGATCACGCGCAGGCGCTGGCGGCGTTGCAGCGAACCGGTACGGTCGACATGAATGGCGCGGGCGTCGATCTCGGCGGCCAGGGCGGGATCGCCGATCTCCAGGCGCTCCAGTGTCGTGCTGCCGCGGCGGCCGAGGCGAAGAATTTTCTCGGGCGCCGCGAGACCTTCGATTTCCTCGTAGGACCATTCCGTCCGCATGTGTCCGTCGCGATCTGAAATCTGTAATCCGGACGGCGCCAGCTCTACGACCACATCACGCCGGGCGCTGGTCACCCCATCGAAGTAGATTCCAGGACCTGACTTCATAAGTGCGATCCTTCGAACCGCGCCCAGCATCAGTAACCGCCAACATTCAATGCATCGGCAAGCCCTTCACCCAGCGCAGAACTTGGCCGACCGGTAGCCTTCACGTTCTCGAGCGCTGAGAGACCCGACAATTGCAGCGATTCCATGCCCAACTGCCAAAGCGACAGCAGTACCGTTGCGCGATAAATGGTCGAGTACCCGAGTGCGGTGATCACGTAGCCTACGAGCGCAGCAAAAGTTGTTGCGATTTCGACAGATCGTCCGACGCCGGTGACCGCAGCCAAAAGCAGCAAGATGGGTACAGCGACGATACCCATCGCCACACTGAATATAGCTGCGTATCCAAGGAAACGAGCGTAGACGCCATAAACGTGACGCATGCGCAACTGCGAGCGTACCTCAACAGCGCCGAAACTCAGGCCCGAAGACCACCAGCGCAACACGACCGCCTGGAATGCAGGATAGAGGAGCGCAGCCAGAACAAAGCTAATGGTGCCCATCAGCATGGCAAAGACAACGACCGCGCCGAGCCCGGGGTTGCCCCCTTCAATCTTGCCCATAACGTCGTCGCCACCTTGCGCCAGTACGTCGACAAGAGCTCTCCAATCAATTCCGATGAAACCGCTGACGGCGAGGGCAAGCGGAGCAAATACCAGGAACCACATCGGCAGCCCGCGTACGAGCAGACGCAAGCCGGACGCATCGAAGCTGCCGGCCAGGTTACCGTAGTAAGTGTGCCGCATCTTGTAACGCTCGAGACTTGCAAGCTGGAATGGATAGGCAAGACCAAAACTAAGGACAGTTACGACCCACCACAGAATCGCACGGAAGGCATAGGCCCAGGCCGAACCCTGCTGATGGAAACGGACACCACGATAGATTGTACGTGTAAGCCGATAGCGGCGCGCTCGATAAACCGCGTATTGGCCCAAGATGCCGAGCGTGGCAAACGCGACCATGCCGGACAACTTGCCGAGGGTGCCGAGATCAAGCGCTGCTAGAAAAAATCCGGCGTAAACGGGGATAAGAATAGCGATCGCAATCAGGAAACCGACCAGCAGCTCAAGCGGTGTGCCGGTATATTCCAGCGCTTCACCGGCAATTTCCGTGTTCGACCAGAGAAAACGGCGCACATCGGTTGCCAACCAAAAGCGATAGATCCCAAGCGTGACCATCAGCAGAGCCGCGCCCCGGATAAGCAGCCGCCAATAGGATCTGCGTTGCCCCAGGAATCGCACGCCGCCACCTGCTGCGATTGCGCCTGCATGGGAGCTGGTCATGGCCAGCAGGGATAACGGCTACGACGAGCGCAGGCAACGCCGCTGACAGCGCGCATGGGTTCATTCCATGGTCCGAATATATTTTATGCGGGACGGTTGCTACCGGGAACGTCAGGCGACAAGTTGCCCGGCACTCGTCGAGGTTGCCAGCTGAGTGCAGACGCTATCGGCGTTCATGGGCTCTCCGAAGAAATGGCCTTGGCCTTCATGGCAGCCCTGCATCCTTACCTGCCTCATTTGATCTTCCGTCTCGATGCCTTCCGCGACCACGATTTTATCGAGGCTGGCACCGAGGCCGGCGACGGCCCCAATAATCGCCTGTGCGTCGTGTTCCTCGCCAAGGCCACGGATGAACGACTGGTCGATCTTGATCTTCTGGAAGGGGAACTTGCGCAGGTAGTTGAGCGAGGAATAGCCGGTGCCGAAGTCGTCGAGGGAAATACTGACGCCGAGATTCTTCAGTTGCTCCATTGCCGCAAGCGTTCCGTCGCTGTCCTCAAGCAGCAGTCGCTCGGTGACTTCCAGCTCCAGGCGTTGCGCCGGCAGTCCTGACTTCGCCAGCGCCGATACGACGTGCAACGCAAGCCCTCGATCGCGGAACTGTACCGGCGACAGGTTCACGGCGACCTTGACGCTTTTTGGCCACTTTGCCGCTTCGAGGCAGGCTTGCAGCAAGGCCCACTCGCCGAGCGCAATGATAAGGCCGGTTTCTTCGGCGATCGGGATGAATATCGATGGCGGTACCATTCCGCGCCTAGGGTGCTCCCACCGGAGTAGCGCCTCGCAAGTTGTCACGCGGCCGTTGCGCAGGTCGACCAACGGCTGGAAGTACAGCTGGAATTGATCATTAGCGAGTGCTTCGCGCAGATCGAGTTCGAGCGCCCGGCGCTCCTGTGCCGCCTCTTCCATCTCCAGCGCGAAGAACCGATGATCACCACCGCCGCCATTCTTGGCGGCATACAACGCCATGTCGGCCTTCTTCAGGAGCTGGTCGGCGTCGACACCGTCCATTGGCGCCATGGCGATGCCAATCGAAGCGCCGATGTCGACACGATGTCCGTCGATGTCGAACGGATCCTTGAGGGTTCGGGCCAGGCGCTGGGCGAGCAATTTGGCGTCCTGATAACGGTCCGTGCCAACCTGCAGCACAACGAACTCGTCGCCGCCGAAGCGCGTGATCATATCGCCGGGACGAATCACGGTTTTCAGCCGCGAGGCAACTTCCTTGAGCAACTTGTCGCCGATAGGGTGACCGAGTGTGTCATTGATTGCCTTGAACCGGTCAAGGTCGATCAGGTGAATGGCAATGTGGTTTTTGCGGTTATGCATTGCCGCGAGCATGCCATTGATGCGTTCGCGGAACTGGTTGCGGTTGGCGAGGCCGGTGAGGTCATCGTACCGGGCGAGATGGGTGATGCGCTCCTGTGCGCGCTTGCTATCTGTCACGTCCTCGAGAATGACAACCGAGCCGCCGCCAACCATCATACGGCGCGACACTGCGATGGTGCGATCGCCGTCGGGTGACGTCTGTACTTGATCGAAGCGATCTTTTTGAAGACCGACGGCCAAATCTTGGAAAACCTTCTTTACGCTCTTGGTCCGGTGATTGCCTGCACGGATGCTGTGGCGGATCAACTGCGAAGCCGGCATGTCGACACGGATGGGAACTTTCTTGAGATGCAGCATTTCAAGGAACCGGTCGTTCCAGACTTGCAGCCGATTCTGCTCGTCGAGCATGCACAGCCCGTGTGACATGTTGTTGAGGGCAATATCGAAACGGTTTGCCTGTTGCTCGTAGCGCGCGGCAAGTGCCGCTTCTTTGCGCGTCATCGTGAGCGCCTGAATGATGATATCGCGGATGCTGAGCGTAATATCGATCAGGCCATAGATGAACATCAAGATGACAAAGCCGAGCGCCTTGTGCACCCAATCGGGATAGACGAGCAACGCAACAGACATTGGCAGCGTGCAAAGGGTGAGCTGCCCGACGGCAATGAATGGCCGTCCAGCATTGCGGCCGGAGATTGCGGCTGCGTAGCCCGCCGTAATGGTCGTCACAGCCATCTGCAGCGACGCGTCGTCCGTGCGAGAGAGCGTCATCCAGCACAGCATGCCTAGCAGCGCCGAAAATCCCCAAGCGCCGTACTCGTAGACGTGCTCCCATGCCCTTGTCGCTGCAATTTTATCGGCTGCCTTGTAGCGCTTATAGAGAAGCGCAGAAGCCACGCGCAACATGCCAACCGCGAGAATCGCGAGCGAATTGCCCATGATCCATTGATCGCCAACACGCAGCGCAACCGCTGCGCCGATAATGGAGCAGGCGACAGCACCCACGATTAGCGACGCGATCGGCGCGAATAACGACTCGATCAGGGCGGCGCGTATCTCTTTTGGCAGCTCCGCATCCGCCTTGCGGGTCTGAAGCAATTTCCTGATTAACATACGACCTACGCGGCTATCTCGAGGTTCGAGATGGTACGCGCCATTGTTCAATGCCAAGCAAATTGCTTGATGTATCGGCAACCAAGATGAACGGACCGCAATTACGCACGCGACAATTTCAATAAAATTTTCTCTATTCCGCGCGGGTCGATCCGTCGTTTTGCAAGCACCGCAGGAAATGTGCGCGCTGGAGCGGCCTGATCGTCACGAGCGTCTTTTGAGAGAATCCTTCTCGCGCCTGTTCAGCAGGACGGCTTCTTGCATTCGTAGTTAACGCCGGTTCGGGGCGCGATTTCTCGCGAGAATCCGCGGAAAAACGCGAGCAGACCGGAGGCGCGGCGGTTTCACGCGCCGCCAATGCACGATTGTATGGTTGTACCTTCCGCAACCCCCTGTTAGGGTAAAAAAAGCGTTAACAAGTGCGTAGAAATTTCAATGTACGCAGTATCGGATGCCCATTCGGCGGTTCGCGACGCACATTCCATAGCGCAAGCACCGGCGAAGCCGCTTTTCGATCCCAAACTGTTCGATCTGAAGAAAGGCGCCGACGCGCGCCGGCTGTTCGAGCTGGAGCAGCTGGAAGTGACATGGGACGAAGCAGCCGGCGCATTGTGGACGTTCATGCGGCCGCGCGGCCGCCCGAGCTACAATCTCGACTTCCTTGATGATTTTCACGCCTGGCAGCGCGGCATTCTTGCTACGTTCGAGAACCGGCCAGATGATTTGCGATTCCTGTTGCTGGGGTCACGCACACCCGGTGTGTTCAATCTCGGAGGCGACCTCAACCTGTTTGCAGAAAAAATTCGCGCCCGCGACCGGCAGGCGCTAGTCGCATACGGCGAATCCTGTGTGCGCATTCTGCATCGGAACATGAATTGCCTTGGTCTTCCGATGGTAACGATCGGACTGGCGCAAGGAGATGCTCTCGGCGGCGGCTTCGAATCACTGTTGTCGTTCAATGTCATCATTGCCGAACGCGATGCAAAGTTTGGTTTCCCTGAAAATATCTTCGGCCTGTTTCCCGGCATGGGTGCCTACAGTCTGGTGGCGCGTCGGGTGGGTGCAGCCTTCGCCGAGGAGATGATGCTCAGCGGACGGATTTACACTGCCGGGGAGATGAAGGACGCGGGCCTTGTACATATCGTTGCCGATCCAGGCCGAGGGGTCGACGAGGCGCGGGAGTTCATTCGATGCAGTAAGCGGCGGCACACCGGTAGCCGCTCGGTCTATCAGATCGGCCGCGAAGTCAATCCAATCTCGCTCGAAGAACTCGACCGTATCGTCCAGGTTTGGGCAGATGCATGCCTGCAGCTTCGAGATCGCGATCTCAAGGTGATGGAACGCCTTGTGGCAGCACAGGACCGGTTGCAAACCGCCTCACAGGCGGCCGAATAGCATCCTCGCTCTTCGGAATTTTTAAGAAATCAAGCGGGATTGCTTGCGTTGTACCTTCTGGCGACTCACTCCGCCGCTTGCGTGGTTGGCAAGCGGTAGTCTTTGAATTGCTGGCGCAAGACGAGCTTCTGGATCTTGCCTGTCGCCGTATGCGGGATCTCGTCGACGAACACTACATCGTCCGGCAACCACCACTTTGCGATCTTGCCCTGCATAAAGCCAAGGATCTCCGCCTTGGTTGCGCTTTCGCCCTTCTTGAGAATGACGACCAGCAGTGGCCGCTCACCCCATTTCTCGTGCGGTACACCAATGACCGCGGCTTCTGCGACTTTCAGATGGCCGACCGCAAGATTTTCAACATCGATTGAAGATACCCATTCGCCGCCCGACTTGATCACGTCCTTGGCGCGGTCGGTGATCTGCATGTAGCCGTAGCAATCGATCGTGACGACGTCTCCGGTATCGAACCAACCGTCTTTCTCGAACGCCGGATCGCCTTCCACTTTATAGTAACTTTTCGCCACTGCCGGTCCGCGTACCTTCAGGCGGCCGAAAGTTTTGCCATCCCATGGCAATGACTTGCCGTCATCATCGGTGATTTTCATTTCAACACCGAATGGCGGATGGCCTTGCTTCATTTGCACGTCGAGGCGCGCCTCGCCGGTAAGTCCCGCATACTCCGGCTTCATCGTGCAGAGCGATCCAAGCGGGCTCATCTCTGTCATTCCCCAGGCATGTACGACCTCAACTCCGTACTTGTCCTGGAAGGCCTGCGTCATGGCGCGCGGGCAGGCAGAGCCGCCGATAACCACGCGTTTGAGGTAAGGCAACTTGCCGCCAGTTTTCTCCAAGTCTTGCAGCAGCATTAGCCAAACCGTGGGCACCGCGGCAGTAAATGAAACTTTGTAGGTATTGAGCAGTTCGTAGATGGAGGGACCGTCGAGCTTTGCGCCTGGCAATACCATCGTGGCGCCGACCATCGGCGAGGAAAAGGCGAGGGACCAGCCATTGGCGTGGAACAATGGCACGACTGGCAGGATTACGTCGCGCGAGGACAATCCCTTGCAGTCCGGCATCGCCGCCATGAAGGCGTGCAGTACGTTGGAGCGATGGGAATAGATGACACCTTTGGGATTTCCCGTGGTGCCGGACGTGTAGCACATGCCGGCTGCAGTGTTTTCGTCAAACGACTTCCATTCGAAATCACCGTCGACTTCGCTGATCCACTCTTCGTAAGCGACCGCATTCTTCAAGGTCGTTTTCGGCATGTGCGCGGCGTCGGTAAGGATGACATAGCGCTCAATAGTTGGCAGCTTGTCGGCGATCTTTTCCAGGAGCGGGACGAACGTGAGATCGGTCATCATCATCCGGTCGCCGGCATGATTGACGATCCACGCAATCTGCTCGGGGAACAGGCGGGGATTGACGGTGTGATAGACCGCGCCGATCCCAAGGATGCCGTACCAAGCCTCCATGTGCCGCCAGGTATTCCAGGCAAGCGTCGCGACACGGTCGCCGAGCTTGATGCCGTCTTTTTCCAGGCGTTGCGCTACCTTCAACGCGCGGGTGCGCATCTCGGCGTAATTGGTGGTGTGGATTGGTCCTTCAACCGAGCGCGTGATGACCTGTCGCTCGCCATGGTATCTGGCGGCATGGTCGATGATACGATGGCACAGCAGCGGCCAATCCTGCATTAGGCCGAGCATGGCATTCCCCTCTCTACGGCATGTTCGGAAACTTTCGCGATCATGCGCGGTTATTCAGGCTCTTGGACCGGCGCCCCTCGCCAGTCAGCCTTAAGGTTAGCCGCCGCGCCGGGCGACGCAACGGTTTCGTTATGAGATACGGCATTGCACCAATTTTGGCTTCATTGTCATACCCACAAATGACGCAATCCGGGCCAACATCAAATTCCATGCAGTTTCTGATCACACTCCTTTGGTTGGCTGGCAGCGGCATTGCGATTGCCGGGGATGCCCCTCTGCCGCGCCCGCGACCACCGTTATGGATTGAGCCCCAGTCATTCCGTGAAGCCGCCGGTCCTGATTTTGATTCCGCAGATGTGACCAGTAAGCCCAGCGATTGCGATCTGAGGCTCCAAACAATCGCCATTGTCGAACCGGTTCCCCGCCTCATCGGTCCGGGCGATTGCGGTGGTGGCGATATGGTCATTCTTAATGCGGTGCTGCGATCCGATGGGAGGCGTATCGAGCTCAAGCCGGCGCCGGTGCTGCGCTGTGCATTCGCAGAATCCCTTGCCGGCTGGTTGCGGGACGAGGCGGCGTCGCTCGCTGACACGCTTGGCGCCTACTTGCAGTCGGTCGAGATTTACGATGATTTCGAATGCCGCGCCCGCAATCGGGTCGCAGGCGCCAAACTCAGCGAGCATGGCAAGGGTAACGCAGTCGATCTGCGCACATTCGTCTTATCTGATGGCCGGGCGCTCGCGTTGACAAATGCGACGGTCGCGAGGAGTTTCCGCGACGAGCTTCGTGAAAGCGCATGCCGCCGCTTTACCACCGTTCTAGGGCCTGGGGCCGACAGTTACCACGAAGGACACATTCATCTAGATTTGGCCGATCGGAGACATGGTTACCGAATGTGCCAGTGGGATGTGCGCGAGCCTCCGGCCGAAATTGCCGCCCGCGTGCCGCTACCTGTGCCAAGACCCACCATTGCCAATGAACCCGCCCGGTAACCGCAGACTATAAGAACGCGTCCACCTTCCGTTCATAGTTAGCGCCTAGCAATGGTGTATGGCTATTGGTAATCCCACGGCATTTCTCACCCCTGAGCAGCGCGCGCTCACGCGCCGCAGCCTGCTCACAGGTGGCCTCGGCCTTGCCAGTTTCGCTGGGCTGACACTGCCGACATTTGCCGGCGCTATGGAAGCGGCCAGCGATCTGGTGACGACAAGCTACCGTTTGTCGCCGCCAGGGTGGCCCAAAGGCCAGCGCCTGAGCATCACAGTCATTGCAGACCTGCATGCGGGTGGCCCGAATATGGGCCGCGATCGGATACGGCAGGTGATTGATGCCGCGAATGAGCTCGGCAGCGACCTTACGGTGGTGCTGGGTGACTATTTCGCTACTCACCATTTCGTCACCGAACGCGTGCCGCACTCAGTGTGGGCGGCCGAACTCGGCCGTCTGTACGCACCTCTTGGCGTTTTTTCGATCCTGGGCAATCACGACTGGTGGTACGACGTCGATGGCGTACGCCGTGCGCTCGATGAGGCGCGCGTGCCGATGATGCAGAACGACGCGGTGCTCTTGGGACCGCGTGGTCGGCGTTTTTGGCTGGCCGGGCTTGGCGATCAAATCGCCCATCGGCTCGGACGGAACAAATACAAGGGAGTGGACAATCTGCCCGGGACTTTGGCGCGCATCCGTACCGACGATCCAGTGATCCTGCTCGTACATGAGCCCGATATTTTCACCGAGGTATCCGCGCGTGTTGCGCTAACCTTGGCTGGCCATACCCATGGCGGGCAAATCCGGCTGCCGATGGCGCCAGCGATGTGGGCACTGTCGTCCCGTAGTGCGCGCTTCGCGTATGGCCACATTGTTGAAAATGATCGCCATCTGATCGTATCTGGCGGTCTCGGTTGCAGCATCGTGCCGATGCGGTTCGGCGTGCCACCGGAGATCGTGCATATCGAGTTGGGCTAAGCAAAATGGCGCCTCTGCGTGGGCGCCGTCTTCGATTTCGACTTTGATTTTCAGCGGAACGGACCGACCGCCGACGCCACCCGTGGCCTGGCGGGGGAGTCACCCTGATGCGGAGCCAGGACGACCACGACGGTACCAATCTTCACGCGCTTATAAAGATCGATGACATCCTCATTGGTCAAACGGATGCAGCCCGAGGAAATCGCCTCGCCGATATATTCGGGCTGGTTCGTGCCGTGAATGCGATAGAGGGTGTCCTTGCCACCCGCGTAAAGATACATGGCGCGCGCACCCATCGGGTTTTGCGGCCCCGGGCCGACGAAGTCCGGCACATCCATGCGCTTTTTGATCTCGGCCGTCGGTGTCCATGACGGCCATTCCGTCATGCTGCCGATCTTGGCAACACCTGAAAAGGCCAACGCTTCTTCGCCAACAGTAACGCCATAGCGGATCGCTTTGCCTTCGGGCAGCACGTAGTAAAGGTAGCGCGCGTCGGAATCGATCACGATCGTTCCGGTGACTTCCTTGCGGTGATATTCGACGATGTGGCGCTTATACGGCTCGGGGATCGCGGCTTTTTCGTAGGGCGCGGCTGCCAGCAATTTCCTGTCGCGCGGGGTGAAGTTCGCTTCTGACGCAGGTTCGATGGTGGACTGCATGCAGCCACCAAGCAGAACGCCAGCGCCGAACAGAACAACCAAAAACCCCTTTGCCGCCATTTTCCGCCTCTTTCCCGGCTCGCCGATTAGGCGACCGTAACAATGTCTCAAGCCTGCTATTAACCGAAAAAACCTAGCCGTTGCTACGGCTTCGGGCCTATCCACAGTCCCTTCCGGTTTGCCTGTTGCAGGAATGTCGCACCCGGTTCCAGGCTTGATCAGTAACGAAATAACCTTGCCCCCAACACCTTAAGGTGGGGTTTACCATCGGGAAACCTATATTAGTGCAAGTCGCACCAATATCGGTGGTAACGGCGAATGCCACGAGACCACACGATTTGTCGCGTATTTCTGCCCCACTCAGGTGGCATGGTTCGCGTGAGGGGCAACCCAAGGAAGGACTGGAGTTCAGGAATATGAATGTAACGAAGACAACGGAGCAAAAGCAAGACTCCGCACGGCAATATACCAACCTCGACAAGCGTTACGGCAAGATCGGGATTTCGGCGGTCGCAGCGGCGCTGCATCACCAAGGCGAGCTGCGCAATGCGACCGAGACCCACTACGAGGTATACGACCGCGACTAGCGGGTCGTACACGCCGGTTGCGGCGTCACATAGGGACGAGCTTCCGCAATTCATCACCGCCACAACCTGTGCGCGGCCGCTAATGCGGCTGTGTCCGAGGCATTTATACCTTGCGTAAAACAGTGCGATCGGGTCATGAGAGATGATCCGGCTGCCGCGTGATCCTCGTCAGATCATGCGCAAGATGGTGAGTGCATGCTTTCAGTTTACGTCCCGCAAGGCTCGACGCTCGAACGGATTGCCGTCGATCCAGGGTCGCCGCCACCCGAAGACGCGGTGTGGATCGACCTGGTTACGCCTACCGTTCAGGAGGACAAGATCATCGAGAAACTGCTCGGCATCGCCGTGCCGACGCGTGAAGAAATGCAGGAGATTGAGGTCTCAAGCCGTCTCTATGTGGAAAATGGTGCGCGCTATATGACGGCGACGCTGATGTGCCAGTCCGACACCATCACACCGAAAACGACACCGGTTACTTTCATCCTCGCCAGCCACAAGCTTGCGACGGTGCGCTATGACGAGCCCCGTCCTTTCGCCATTGTCGAACATAAGCTGGCGCGTTCCTGCCCGGCCAAGGTGACTGGAGAGCTCGTCCTGATGGATCTGCTTGATGCCGTGATCGACCGTTCCGCTGATATCTTGGAACGTGTCGGCGGCGAGGTTGACCAGATTTCACACTCAATCTTTGAGCCGGAGGAGGAAGCCGAACCGCCGGCCTACAAAGAAGTGCTCAAGGCGCTCGGCCGCAAGGGCGACCTGACCTCCAAGGTTCGGGAAAGCCTGGTGTCGATCGGTCGTTTGTTGCTGTTTCTCGCCAACGAAGCCGAAGGTATGCGCTGGAACAAGGACGTTCGTGCTCATCTGCAGGCAATGCGACGAGACACAGCTTCGCTGTCCGACCACGCGACCTATCTCGCCAATAAAATCACCTTCCTGCTCGACGCCATGCTCGGTGTCGTCAATATCGAACAGAACGCGATCATAAAGATCTTCTCAATTGCCGCAGTGATCTTCATGCCGCCCACGCTGGTAGCGTCGATCTATGGTATGAATTTTCACAAGGGCATGATCGAGCTTGAATGGGAATTCGGCTATCCTTTCGCACTCGTCCTGATCGTCCTCGCTGCAGTTTTGCCGATCGTTTATTTCAAATGGCGGAAGTGGCTGTGAGGTAGCTTACACGTGCTGCCCGCCGTTGATGTGAATCTCAGCGCCATTCACGTATGAGCTCGTATCCGTGCAAAGTACGTAAATGATTTTGGCGACTTCATCGGGTGTGCCAAGCCGGTGCATCGGGATTTGTGCAACAATCTTGTCGGTCCCCGGAGACAGGATCGCAGTATCAATTTCGCCGGGCGCTATAGCGTTGACGCGGATGCCGAGGCGCCCAAAGTCGCTCGCCATTTCGCGTGTGAGCGCTGCGAGTGCTGCTTTGGAGGTCGCGTAGGCCGCGCCAGCGAACGGATGCACGCGAGAGCCGGCAATCGAAGTCACGTTCACCACCGATCCCTTTGCAACTTTAAGCTCTTCCACGAGTCCGCGCGCAAGCATGATCGGGGCGAAAAAGTTTACCTGAAAGACGTGATGCCAGTCGTCATTGCTGGTGTCGAGCGTGCCGAGCCGTGTGCCGCCATCGGTTTTGGGCGAGATCGCTGCGTTGTTGACGAGCGCGTGCAGTTCGTGCCCCTCGAGTCGACGCTTGGTCTCGGCAATGGCTGCGAGCGTGTTGGCTTCGTCAGCAAGATCAACCTGGATGTGATCCTCGGGGCCGGCTTCCCATGGGCAGTTTTCGGGGAAGGGATGGCGCGAACATGTAATTACGCGCCAGCCGGCAGCCGAGAAGCGCTTGACCGTCGCATGCCCAATGCCGCGGCTTGCTCCAGTGAGCAACAAAGTTCGGCGGGGCTGGTTGGTCTGCGAGGTTGGCATGCTGTCTCAGAAATGGTTCTAGCTTGACCCTGGCAAGCTAATGCTAGCCTACGGATAAAGCCGCGTCTTGTTCCATGGCCTGCCCAGGCCTTCGCGCTTAAATTCGATGCGGTCGTGCAATCGGAACGGCCGTTCCTGCCAGAACTCTATGGAAAGCGGCACGAGCCGATAGCCGGACCAATTCGGTGGTCGCGGCACCTCGCCGATTGCATATTTTGCGGCATAAAGCGCAACCGCTTTTTCGAATGCAGGGCGACTTTCGAGCGGTGCCGATTGTTTGCTCGCCCAGGCGCCGATCTGCGCCTGCTTGGGGCGGGAAGCAAAATACGTATCCGCTTCCTCGTCGGTAACCCGCTCAACGCTTCCGCGCAGGCGTACCTGCCGGTTCACGGACTTCCAATGGAAAACCAGTGCCGCTTGCGGATGGGCATCGAGCTCGCGCCCCTTTTGGCTGTCTACGTTCGTGTAGAACACGAAACCGCGCTCATCGACACCCTTCAGCAGCACCATCCGGGCATTCGGCCTGCCGTCGGAATCGACGGTTGCGAGGGTCATGGCGGTCGGGTCGCGCGGTTCGGAGGCGGTGGCCTGCTCAAGCCAGAGGCCAAAAAGCCGCAAAGGATCATCGGCGGCTGTGAAATCACCAGTCGTTAACCAACTCAGGTGTTCAATCGGCGCCGTGTCGGACATAGGGGTGCTTCGCGTGGCCTTGACCAGTACCCATCGATACGGTGGCCTTTATAGTGGATGCGGGGGTCCGCGCCTATGGCGCGGCATAGCGGCAGCTGTTGCACTTGCATTGGCGCATTGTAGCGGCGGATGCAGCCTGTCCGGCCAGTTCGATTCTTTATTTGGCGGCAGCACGTCCGACCGCACTGGCACGGTCACGCAGCCCGGCGCCAAGGAAGGGGCCCAGCTACCGCCCGATGCGGACCTTGCTTATGCGCGCGCGGCAGTCAGCGCGGTCCTCAGCCGCGGCGAGAAGGACACCAGCATGCCGTGGGAGAACCCGGGCACCGGCACGCGCGGCACTGTTACGCCGATCGCCTCCGCCTATACTCTCGATGGGCAAACGTGCCACGATTTCCTTGCAAGTTTCGTGAACGCCCGTTCGCAGGCTTGGTTGCAGGGCGAAGCCTGCAAACAGCGCCAAGGCGAGTGGGAAGTGCGGACGTTCAAACCCTGGAAACGGTCCTGAACGGCGCGCGCCGGCTAAAGGCGCGTTGCATCCGTTGCAGTGGAACCCCACATTGATAGGGCCGAATCGCCGGATTCACCGGCCGGCAAGGGGATTCACGGGAGATCGAATACGATGCGCGACCCCTACGAGATGCTGGGGGTTTCCAAGGGTGCGACTGAAGCCGAAATCAAAAGCGCCTATCGGCGCCTTGCCAAAAAGCTCCACCCTGATGCCAACAAGCACGATCCGAAGGCTGCTTCACGCTTCGCGGAGCTGAATGCCGCGTACGAGATCGTCGGCGACAGCGAGAAGCGCAAAGCTTATGACCGTGGCGAGATCGACGCCGAAGGTAAACCGCGTTTTCAGGGCTTTGAAGGATTTGGCGCGCAGCCCAGCGGCGGCTTTCATCCAGGCGGTGGCACACATTTCGAGAGTTTCAGTTTCGGGCCGGATGGATTCCGGCGCTCGAGCGGCGGCGGACTCGGGGGCGCAGGTTTTGAAGATCTTTTGCGCGGGATGTTTGGCGGAGG
>Ga0187777_10000215_pt1 | contig 43545 bp, 42 predicted proteins | sample 1015_Q2_SP5_10_M_FD_132416 | JGI IMG/M metagenome (GOLD analysis project Ga0187777, IMG submission 132416) | Tropical peat soil microbial communities from peatlands in Department of Meta, Colombia - 1015_Q2_SP5_10_MG | ecosystem: Environmental > Terrestrial > Soil > Wetlands > Peat | place... | reverse complement strand
TATTGGCGGCCCTCTGGACTCGCCTGCTCGAGTTGAAGGACGCCGAGCGACTGAGGGAGGCGAACGCCGCCCTCCCGTGACCCGGCGGCGCAGCGCCTGGCGCTCGCGCTCTCGCTCCTGCCCGGTGTGGGAGCAACAACATTCCGAACTCTCACTGCGCGATTTGGGTCCGGGGCGAGTGCCTGGGATGCCACAGACTCGAGTCACAAGATCGAGGCGCTGGACGCCGCGGACCGCGCACTCGAGTCGCTGGCTTTTCTTAGCGCACGGCTTCTGACGCTGGAGGACGCCGACTACCCGTCGAGCCTCCTGGATCTCGCCGATCCGCCTCCCTGCCTCTTCGCCCGCGGAAACCTCGAGCTCCTGCACAGGCCGATCGTCGCTATCGTCGGCACGCGCGGCTCCACGCTTTACGGGGAGCGTGTCACGCGCGAGATCGCTGCGGCCCTCGCGCGTTCCGGAGCCACGATCCTGAGCGGCCTGGCGCGTGGCATCGACGGCGTGGCGCACCGTGCCGCGCTCGACGCCGGCGGTGGAACGGCCGGCGTCCTGGGGACCGGGATCGACGTCGCTTACCCGCGCTCACACGTCGAGCTCCACGAGCGAATGACGCGTGACGGACTCCTCCTTTCGGAAGAGCTCCCTGGCGAGGCGGCTACTGGAGGCTCCTTCCCCAAGAGAAATCGGATCATCGCCGCCCTGGCGCGAGCCACCATAGTTGTGGAGGCGCCAGCACGGAGCGGCGCCCTCATCACCGCCTCGCAAGCGCTCTCACTCGGCCGCGCAGTTGCCGCGGTTCCTGGACCGATCGACTCGCCGCATAGCGCGGGATCGAACGCGCTGCTCCGGGACGGCGCCATCGTCGTCACAGACGTACCGGACGCACTCGTCCTGGCCGGCCTCTCCCCCCCGCCCGCGCGCCCTCCAATGCTCGATACCAGCGCCGAACTGGGGGTGTGGAGGGCACTCGGCCAGGGGCCGCTCAACCTCGACGCACTGGCGGCGCGAACATCCCTCCCGGCGCGTGATTGCCTGGCGGCGGTCACGGCGCTCGAGCTTCGTGGGGCCGTGGAGTGCACGCTGACAGGGGAGGTGAGGAGGAGGCTGTAGTGCCGGGAGCCGGCGGCGAAGAGACTTAACGTGGTCTCTCCGGTGAAGCGCACAAGCTGTTATATTGCAATGTGCTCGAACGCCACGTTTATGTGCACGTTCCCTTCTGCGCGCGGCGATGCAGCTACTGCGACTTTGCGATCGCCGTCCGAAAGCGCGTCCCCGCTGCTGACTTCGCGGGGGCGATAAGAGCCGAGCTTGCCCTACGCAGGGGCACGGCTGCGGCCTGGCCGATCGACACCCTGTACCTCGGGGGTGGCACGCCGTCGAAGCTGGGGGCCGATGGGCTCGGCCCACTGATTGAAGTTCTCGCCGAGCGCCTGTCGTGGGGGGTGTCGGCGGAAGTGACGCTGGAAGTCAACCCGGAGGACGTCACTCAAGAGGCCGCGCGGGCGTGGCGCGCTGGCGGCGTGAACCGCATCTCGCTCGGCGCGCAATCATTCGATGACCGCGTGCTGACATGGATGCGCAGGACGCACGACTCGGCTGCCATTGCCCGGGCTGTTGGCGCGCTCCGGAGCGCTGGGTTCAGTAGCCTGTCGCTGGATCTGATCTTTGGCCTGCCGGCGTTCCTCGGGCGTGACTGGGCGCGCGACCTCGCCCTCGCGTTGGAGCTGGAGCCGTCGCACCTCTCCCTCTACGGCCTTACTGTCGAACCCCGGACGCCTCTCGCGCGACTCGAGGGGAGCGGAGCCGCGGTGGCCGCCGACGAGGAGAGCTATGAACTCGAATTCCTTCGCGCCCACGAGACGTTGAAGGTGGCCGGCTTCGAGCACTATGAGGTGTCCAACTACGCCCGACCTGGTTTCCGAGCGAGGCACAACTCCGCCTATTGGCAGCGGACTCCCTACTTCGGCTTGGGCCCCTCGGCTCACTCCTTCGACGGCACCACACGTCGATGGAACATCGCCAGCTTGACGCGATGGCTCGCCGCGCTGCGTGCTAGCAGTGACCCTGTGGAGGGCACGGAGGTCCTGAGCGATAGCAGCGTTGGTCTGGAGCGCGCCTATCTGGGGCTTCGCACTGCCGACGGCGTAGCGGTAGAGCAGCTGGGGGGCGCGCAACTCGAGCGCTGGAGCGAGATGGGTTGGGCCCAGGAGCGCGACGGCCGTTTCGCTCTGACTCCTGCCGGTTGGCTCAGGTTGGACACCCTCACGGTCGACTTGACGCTCAACGGAAGTCGTTAATAGCTTGGCACTTATGGCTCACGCGAATCTCTCCGAAAGGGAACGGCGGGTACTCGAGGCGGTCATCCAGACGTACGTCGAGTCTGCTGAGCCGGCGGGGTCGCGAACTATCTCGCGGCGCTTCTCGATCGGCGTGTCTCCGGCGACAATCCGGAACACCATGAGCGACCTCGAGGAGAAAGGTTACCTCTTCCACCCGCACACCTCGGCGGGACGCGTGCCGACGGACATGGCGTACCGTGTCTACGTCGACTCCCTGATGCGGTTGCCTCAGCTTGACGCCGAGGCGCACGGGCGACTGATGGAGCACCTGGCCGGCGGCGGGACGGCCATCGAGGCGATTCTGAGACGCGCCGCTCAGGTTCTGGGCGTGCTCACCCAGGAGCTCGGCGTGGTGTTGGGGCCCAGGCTCGAGGAGGCTCGACTCCAGCGTTTGGAGTTGATTCGCATTTCATCCGAGAAGCTGCTGATGGTGCTGGCGCTGGAAGGAGGTGCGGCCCGGAGCATCTTCGTCGAGGTTCCGGGCGAGATCGCCGAGGCCGTGCTGGCGGAGGTCGCGCGCGTGCTGAACGAGCGACTCGCCGGCCTCACGCTGCGCGAGATTCGAACCTCCTTTTCGGATCGCTTGCGCGACTCCGGCACGGCACGCGAAACGAGCGAGCTGTTGAACATATTTCTGCACGGTGCGGATCAGATCTTCGATGTCGCCAATCCGCTCAGCGAGTCTCCAGTTCTCCTCGGCCAGACGTCTGTGCTCGCCGAGCAGCCGGAGTTCGCGAGTGGGGAGAATTTGCGTAAGCTCCTGGCCCTGACGGAACACCCCGAGCAGCTCGGGGAGTTTCTTCGTCAGCGTACGGTCCCCGCGGGAATCGCCATCACGATCGGCGCCGAGCACGAGGACCCGACGCTGTCTGAGTTCACCGTCGTCACGGCGGCGTATCAGGCCGGGGCGCTGAGCGGTGTCATCGGTGTGATCGGCCCCACCCGCATGCCGTACGAGAAGGTCATTACCCTGGTGACGCACACGTCGCGACTCATCACCGATCTCCTGCAATAGCATCGCCCGCGCTCTGCCGTCCGCCCCCCCAGCAACGTTACGTTGATCGCTTTCCGCAGCGCACCACTGCTCTTTCTCCCGACTTCGCTGACGAGCGACGCCGCCACTTATGGCTGATTTCTACGACATCTTGGGACTCTCGCGCGACGCCAGCGACGAGGACTTGAAGAAGGCCTATCGTCGCCTCGCGATGCAGTTCCATCCGGACCGGAATGGCGGCTCGAAGGAGGCGGAGGAGAAGTTCAAGCAGATCACCGAGGCGTACGATGTCCTTCGGGATCCGAACAAGCGCGCGATCTACGATCGCTACGGCGAGGCCGGGCTGCGCGGCGGAGGGATGGGTGGCTTCCACCATGTAGATCTGTCCGAGGCACTCGGGATCTTCATGCGCGACTTCGGTGGCTTCGGTGGACTGGAAGACCTCTTCACTGGAGGACCGCGCGCGCGTTCCGGGCCTCGCGCGGGCGCCGACGTCAAGGTGTCGGTCAACCTCACCCTGGCGGACGTCGCGACCGGTGTGGAGAAGAAGTTCACCCTCAAGCTGCTCGACCCCTGCGATCGCTGCTCCGGTAGCGGATCGGAGCCGGGAACGCGCGCTCGCCGGTGCCCCACGTGCGCCGGCGCCGGCGAGGTGCGACGCGCCCAACGCTCCTTCTTCGGCCAGGTACTGAGCGTTGCTCCGTGTCCCACCTGCGCCGGCCAGGGGATGGTGATCGATACGCCATGCCGGCGGTGCAAGGGCGAAGGGCGCATGCGCGGCGAGCACGTGGTGCCGATCCAGATCCCCGCGGGGGTGTCCACGGGGCAGTACATGACGCTGCGGGGGATGGGGAGCGTGGGCCCTCTCGGCGGCCCTCGGGGCGATGTGCTGGTCGTGTTCGACGTCGAGGAAGATCCGCGCTTCGAGCGCGACGGCGCGGATCTCTACACGGAAGCGCTGGTGACCTACAGCCAGTTGGCTCTCGGCTCGGACATCGACGTGCCGTACATCGTCGGCTCGATCTCTCTGCGAGTGCCTCCCGGCACGCAGAGCGGGCAGATCTTTCAACTTCGCGGGCGTGGATTCCCGCGGGTGAATGCGACCGGCAGCGGCGACCTTCACGTGCGGGTGCAGCTCTGGACGCCGCAGAAGCTGGGGGATGAGGAGCGTCAGTCGATCCAGCGACTGCGGGAGCTGGAGGCAGCGCCGCCGCCGGCGCGGGCCAAGGGGTTTTGGTCGCGCATGAAGGATGCCCTCGGCGCCTGACGAATTGCGCGCCGCACGGAGGGAATCCGTGTGAGCTGGATTGCGGTGAGGGTGGATGGCGTGGCGGACACGGATCGCCCGGCCGTCATTGAGGCGCTCGTCGGGGCTGGAGCGCAGGGCGTGCAGGAAGTCGGCTCGGCGCTGCTCACTCATCTCGATTCCGCCACCGACGTCGGAGCTCTCGAGGGTGAGCTGCGGCGGTGCGCGAATGGCATGGCGCTGGTCTGGGCTCCCGATCCCTCCGCCGATCGGGCGGTGTGGGAACCGCAGGTGGGCGTGCATCGCGTGGGCCGGGTGGCCGTCGCGCCTCCGTGGCGCGCCGCCGAGGTGCCGCCTGACGCTATTCCGATCCTGATCGATCCCTCGACCGCCTTCGGGACCGGTGAGCACGAGAGCACGCGCGGCGCCCTGGAGCTGCTCCAGGGCACCCTTCGCATCGGCGACCGCGTCGCCGACCTCGGGACAGGGAGCGCGATTCTCGGTATTGCCGCTGCCAAGCTCGGAGCGTCGAGAGTGATCGCGATCGAGATCGATGAGCAAGCGATGGGCAACGCCGAGGACAACATTGCCCGAAACGGCGTGGCCGATCGGGTGACGGTGTTCCACGGCGATGCTTCCGTCTTCCTCCCCCTGCTCGCTCCCGTCGACCTCGTCATCGCGAATATCATCTCGACGGTGATCATCGACCTATCTCCGATCATTCGCGACGCGCTGCGCTCGGGCGGTCGAGTGGTGATCGGTGGCATGCTGCGGAGCGAGCGGTCGGATGTCGCGGCGGCGCTTGGCGCCGATGGTTGGGAGATCCGTGCGGAGCACACCGAGGGGGATTGGTGGAGCAGCGTGATCGAGCCGCGGTAGCCACGTTTTTCGCCGCCGAGCCGATCGTATCGGGCCGAGTGACGACGCTGAGCGAGGACGAGGCCCATCACGCCCGTGTGCGCCGAATCGCGATCGGGGATCGGTTGCGTCTCGTGGATGGGGCGGGGTCCGTGGGTTACGGGAATGTCGTACGACTCGGGAAGGCGCAGGCGCAGGTCGAGATCGACCTGCTCGATCGCCTGCAGCCGCTCGCGGTCGTGCACCTGATCGTACCGATCGGTGATCGCGATCGGATGCTCTGGCTGGCGGAAAAGGCGACGGAGCTGGGTGTCTTCAGCTGGCGACCACTCCTCTGGCGCCGGTCGCGAAGTGTCAGTCCGCGGGGTGAGGGAGTGGCGTTTCAGGCCAAGGTCCGCTCTCGGATGGTGGCCGCTCTTACCCAAGCCGGCGGTGCCTGGCTCCCGGTGATCTACCCGGACGCCACGCTCGAGCGCACTATCGTCTCGTGCGCCGCGGGGGCTCGGTGGCTGCTCGACCCGCGGGGCACGCCGGTATCTCGGGTGTCGATCACGGCGCCGCTCACGATAGCAGTCGGTCCGGAGGGAGGCGTGGAGGACAGCGAGAGAGCCGACCTCCTCGCCAACGGCTTCGCGGCGGTGCGGCTCGCACCGAACACGCTTCGTTTCGAGACGGCGGCGGTTGCTGCGCTGTCGATCGTACGTGGAGCGCTCTCCTCGGATTCGGAGGTGTCACGTGGCTGAGGACTGCCTGTTCTGCCGCATCGTTCGTGGCGATCTCCCGGCCACGAAGGTGGTGGAGACCGATGAGTTCATCGCCTTCCGCGACATCAATCCGCAGGCGCCGGTTCACATCCTGGTCATTCCGCGCGCGCACGTGTCGTCGCTGAATGAGGCGCGCGACGCAGGTGTGGTGGGGCGTCTCGCCCTGCTCGCCGTGGAAGTTGCCCAGCGTGAGGGGATTGCCGAGCGAGGCTACCGGACAGTGTTCAACACGAACGCCGACGGCGGGCAGACGGTGTCCCACCTGCATCTGCACCTCCTCGGTGGGCGGCCAATGCGGTGGCCACCGGGATAGAGGAGCAATGTTGCTTGACACTCTCGCAAGGCGTGACTTAACTTGTCCCGCTCTCGTCACTTAGGGCGCGGGAGTCCAAGTCAGTTCACACGGGAGGAAATTCGCTCTTGTCGGAAGTCATCATCCACGACGATGAGAACTTCGAGCGCGCCCTCAAGCGCTTCAAGAAGAAGTGCGAAAAGGCGGGCATTCTCTCGGATTTGCGCAAGCATCGTCATTACGAGAAGCCGAGTGAGCGGCGCAAGCGCAAGGAGAACGCGGCGCGCCGGAAGAACCGCCGTCCCCGCCCGGTCTGAGTGTCCGCGCTCGGCGATCAAGTGCAGCGCGATCTGATCGCGGCCCGAAAAGCGCAGGACAAGCCCGCCATCCTCCTGCTCGGCACCATTCTCGCAGACATCAAGAATCATCGCATTCAGATCCAGCGCGACCTCACCGATGAGGACGTGGTGGAGGTGCTACGTCGCGGGATCAAGAGGCGGCGGGAGTCGATCGAGCTATTCGAAAAGGGGGGGCGGAGTGACCTGGCGGCAAAGGAGCGCGCCGAGGTCACCCGACTGGAGACCTACCTTCCCGCGGGGGTGAGCGAGGAAGTCATTCGCGCCACCGTGCGGGAGGTCATTGCAGGAGGAGCGACGACGATCGGTGCCGTGATGGGACAAGTTCTCCCGCGTTTCAAGGGACGGGCGGAGGGGGCGACGATCAATCGGATAGCGCGCGAGGAGCTCGCGAAGCCGAGCTGACGGTGCCGCGGGCATGAATGCACACGCCCTCACGGTTCTCGAGTTCGCGCCGGTGCTCGATCTCGTCGCGCAACGTGCATCCTCGGAGCTCGGCGCCGCGCGCGTCCGGGCCCTCACGCCGGAGCGGGATCGCGGGCGGATCGACGCCGAACACGGCCGGGTGGTGGCGATGAGAGCGCTCGCCGAGAGCGATCGTGGTTGGCGTACCGAGCCGATACCTTCCGTGGAGGCTCCCCTCGCCCGCTTGCGCGCGGCCGGAGGCCGGTGGAGCGGCGAGGAGCTCCTGCGCGGCGCCGAGCTGCTTCGCTCCTCCCGTCTCACGCGCGACGCGCTCGGGGACGAAGGCTATCCGGCGGTAGCCCGGGAGGTGCTTCACCCCTTCGCCACCCGTCTCCTCAGCGAGCAGAGTGCAGAGCGCTCGATCGACAAGGCGATCGATCCCGACGGTGCGGTGCGCGATGCGGCGTCCCCCGCGCTTCGGCGGTTGCGTCGCGAGCTTCGCGGCGCGCAGAGCGAGCTGGTTCAACTTCTCGAGAAGGCGATGGCGGCTCTACCGGCGTCGGCACGAGTCCCCGATGCCTCGGTGACGATCCGCAACGGACGCTACGTGATTCCCGTCCGTCGCGATGGCCGCGCCGGCGTCGGCGGCATCGTGCACGACGAGTCGGCGACGCGCGGCACGGTGTTCGTCGAGCCTCCGGCCGCGGTGGAGTTCGGAAACCACATCCGGGAGATCGAGGCCGAGGAGGAGCGGGAGGTCGAGCGCATTCTGGGAGAGCTGACGGAGATGCTTCGCCCACTGCGCGACGGGATGATCGATGCGTTGGATGCCCTGGTGACGCTCGACACGCTGGCGGCGCGCGCGCGCTTCGCCTCCGACTTCGACTGCCATGCGGCGGCGTTCGCACCTGCGCGCGAAGGGTTCGCCGTGCGGCGCGGCCGGCACCCACTGCTCGCCGCCACGAACGCGGACGTCGTCCCCTTCGACCTCGAGCTGGGGCCCTCCGAGCGAACGCTGCTCCTCTCCGGACCGAACACTGGCGGGAAGACCGTCCTCCTCAAGGCTCTCGGCCTCCTCTCGGCGATGGCGCAGTCCGGAATCCCGCCGACGGTCGGGGAGAACAGCCGAATCGCGATATGCGATGACTGCTTCGCGGACATCGGCGATGAGCAATCGATTCAGGCGAGCCTTTCCACCTTCAGTGCGCACGTGGCGCGACTTGCCGAGATCCTCGATGGCGCGACCGCCGACTCTCTGGTGCTGATCGATGAGCTGGGCTCCGGCACCGACCCTGCCGAAGGCGCCGCGTTGGGCGCAGCGATTCTCGAAGATCTCGCCGCTCGCGGAACGCTCACCGTCGCCACCACGCACCTCGGTGCGCTCAAGCTCCTCGCGACGGAGGTCCCCGGCGTCGTGAACGCCTCGCTCCAATTCGATGAGGAGGCGCTCGCGCCCACGTACCGGCTCCTCAAGGGTCTCCCCGGCCGATCGTACGGACTTCAGATCGCGCGGCGGCTACGACTCTCCGACCCGGTGCTGGCCCGCGCCGAGGAGCGTGCGTCCACCGGCGAGCGCGATGTCGCCGCGCTGCTCAGCGATCTCGAGAGGCGTCAGGCAGTGCTCTCGCAGCGCGAGGAGGACGCCCAGGACGCTCTCGAGCGAGCCTCCGACAAGCTGTCGCGCATCGAGGAGCGGGAGCGCCGGATGCGGGAGGCCGAGCGATCCTTCGAGCGGCGGATGCATCAGGATGCGCGGCGCGTTCTCCTCGATGCGCGCGCCGAGGTTGACCGAGTGATTCGCGGGCTCCGATCGGCCAGCGAGGGCGAGGTTCTGCGCGACGCGCGACGCGAGGTGGAAGCGCTCGCGGCTGAGCATGGCGCGGCGATCGAGGAGATCGACCAGGCGGAGAGTGCGGCCGAGGCGCCTCGCGAGGAGGCGGCCATCGTGTCGCCGGGCGATGAAGTGCAGGTCGAGGCGTTCGGTGGTCGCCCAGGGCGGGTGGTAGAGACGCGAGGCGACGATGCCGTCGTCGCTGTTGGCGCGATCAAGGTCACGGTTCCGCGCACCACGCTCAAACGCGCTCGGCCGAAGGCGAGAGATCCCGAAGACCTGGTGCCCGCGCCGGTGCAGGTGCCCGATCCCGATGCGAGGAGCGAGGTGGACCTGCGGGGCCTACGTGTCGATGAGATCGAGCGCGCCCTGCTCGCCTCGCTCGATCAGGCGATTCGGGCCGATCTCTCCTCGTTCCGCATCATCCACGGGAAGGGCACGGGCGCGCTCCGCGAGCGGGTGCGGGAGATCCTGCGCTCGGACAAGCGGGTCCGGAGCTATCGCCTCGGTTCCTGGAACGAGGGGGGATCGGGTGTGACCATCGCCGAGCTCCGGTGACTCGATGATCACCGACGAGACCGTCGATCGGGTGCGCGAGGCCGCCGACATCGCCCAGATCATCGGCGAGCAGGTGAAGCTCAAGCGCCGCGGGAAGGGGTGGCGCGGGCCCTGTCCCTTTCACCAGGGGACACACGAGAACTTCGCCGTCGATCCGGCCAAGGGGCTCTACCACTGCTTCGTGTGCGGCGAATCGGGAGACGTCTTCACCTTCGTCCAGAAACATCTCGGGCTCGACTTCCCGGCGGCGGTGAAGTACGTGGGCGATCGATCGGGCGTCGTCGTGCAGGAGGTGGCGCGCCAGCGCGAGGGCCCCGATCCGCGCCAGCCTCTCTGGGATATCAACGCGACCGCGGCCGATTACTTCCGCTCGCTCCTCTGGGATGACCGCGAGGGAGCGGAGGCGCGCAACTATCTTTCCCTCAGGCGGGTGAGCAGGGAGGTGGCGGACCGCTTCGGCCTCGGCTACTCTCCGCGCGATCCCGAGGCGATGCGCACCTACTTCAATGCGCTGGGCACGCCTGACGAGCTGCTCAGGGAGGCCGGCCTGCTCGTCGCGCGGGAGGACGGCGGAGAGCTCCGGGCGCGTTTTCGCCACCGGTTGATCTTCCCCATTCAGGATGCGACGGGAAACCATGTCGGCTTCGGCGGCCGATTGCTCGGCCCGGGGGAGCCCAAGTACCTCAACTCGGCCGAGTCGCGAGTCTTCTCGAAGGCCCGATTGCTCTATGGCCTCCACATGGCGAAGCATGCAATCCGGCGTGATGGCCGGGCGCTGGTGGTGGAGGGCTACTTCGATGTCGTCAGGCTCGTGTCGGCAGGATTCGACTGGGTGGTCGCGCCGCTCGGGACGGCGCTCACCGATGACCAGGCGGCGCTGCTCCGGCGCTATGCGTCGCGCGTCTTCCTCCTCTACGACAGCGATCGGGCCGGGCTCCGTGCGACCTTCCGGGCCGGAGATCAGCTCCTTCGCCTGCGCGCGGCGGTGCAGGTCGTCACGCTTCCCGAGGGCGAGGACCCGGACAGCTTTGTCGACAAGTTCGGCGGCGAGCGCCTGACCGCCCAGCTGGCCGACGCGGTCGACATCTTCGAGCGGAAGATGCAAACCCTCCAGCGCAGCGGATACCTTGCGGACTTGAGCCACAAGCGACGCGCGCTGGACAAGCTGCTGCCCACTCTGCGTGCGGCCTCCGATCCCCTCACCCGCGACCTCTACATCACGCGGACGAGCGAGATGCTGGGTGTCGGGAAGTCCGTGTTGGAGCGCGAGGTCGCCGCGGAGGCACAGCGGGCCGATACCCGAGCGGACGCGAGGGCGTCGCGCGCGCCGGAATCGTCCGACGCCGCTCGCTCGGCATCGCCCGGTGTCGCTCGCCCCGCATCCGGGCGCCGGAGCGACGAGCCGTCGCTCGCGGACGCGCCCCCCACGGCGTCGCGCGCCTTGCTCCACCTGCTCGTCCAAGTGCCAGACAAGAGCGTCGAGGCGGCCGAACAGCTGGCGCCGGACGAGTTACGAGGAGCACGAGTGCGCGAGCTCTATCGGGCGCTTCTGGCGGCGGGAGCAACGCCGGATGTCGACCGGCTGGCGGCCGCCCTGTCTCCCGAGGCGGCCGCGCTCTACCGCGCGCTGCTCGAGCGCCGCATCGGCGACGGCTTCGACGTCCAGAGCGAGTTCGACGGCGCCGTGCGCAAGATTCGCAGCGAGGCAATCCGTCGGCGGCTCGCCGAGCTCCACCGCGAGCATCAACTGGCGGCGAGTGCCTCCGAGAAGGACGCCTGCCTGACGGAGATCCGCCGACTGAACAGAGCCCTCGGGGAGTTGGGAGTACCCTCGTTCAAGAGCTTCGATCGCCTACGACAAGCCTAGGAGGATCCGTTGCACCCTGATCTCGTCGCCTTGCTGGACCTGCAACAGGACGACCTCGCGATCGCCAAGATCGAGTCGTCGCTGGAGGCGCTGGAGCAGCGCGGGCGTGCTCTCGACCAGGAGCGCGCGCTCGTGGTGGAGGCCGCCGAGCGCTCACGCGCCACCGCCGAGCAAGAAGAAAAACGGCGGCGCGAGCTCGCCGGGAAGGTTCAGGAGCACAAGGCCCTGCAGGATCGCAACCTCGCCGTGCTCGAGGCGGTGCGGAAGGCGAAGGAGGCCGCCGCCGCGATGTCGCAAATCGAGCTGACGCGGAAAGTGCTGGTGCAGGAAGAGAGCGATCTGAGCAGCCTCACGGCCCGCGTCAAGGATCTGCACGACGAGGAGTCGTTGCACGAGCAAGAGATCGCTGCGCTCGACGAGCGACAGAAGCCGCAGCGCGACGAATTGGCGATGGAGCGCCGGAGCCTGGAGGAGGAGATGCGCGGCGCGCGTCTCAAGCGCGAAGGAACCGCCGCTCGCGTCTCGCGCGCTGTCCTCGCGAAGTACGAGCGGATACGTGAGCGGGCACAATCTGAGGCACTCTACCCGTTGAACGGGGCCGCCTGCGGCCGGTGCAACACAGCCATCCCCCTTCAGCGCCGCAACGTTCTCGTCGCCGGTCGCGGCATCGATGTGTGCGAAGGCTGCGGTGTGCTTCTGTACGCGACGCAATGATGCTTGTCGCTCCGGAGGGTCGGTCATAGCTTTCGCGGTGTGACAGCGCCCGCCGCTCGCCGCCCGGACGTTCGCTGGGTTTCTCCCCCTCCGGTGGATCGCGCCGCCGTCTCCGCGCTCGCCGCAGAGCTCAACCTTCCCGAGGTCGTCACCGAGCTGCTCTGTCGTCGCGGCTTCGGCACGGTGGAACCCGCCAAGCGCTACCTCCGTCCCCGTCTCGAACAGCTGCACGAGCCGCACCAGATGCTCGGCCTCGAGGTGGGCGCCGCCCGAATCGCCCGCGCCATTCGCGATGGCGAGCCGATGATGGTCCACGGCGACTACGATGTGGACGGCATGTGCTCCGCCGCGCTCCTCATCCGGGCGATTCGGGCGGTTGGTGGTCGGGTGACCGCGTTCATCCCGCGCCGGATGGAGGACGGCTACGACCTCACGATGGCGGGCGTGCACGCCGCCATCGGCGCCGGCGCTCGCCTCCTCATCACGTGTGATTGCGGGACAAATGCCGTCGAGCCGGTCGCTGCCGCCATGGCTGCCGGCATCGACGTCATCATCACCGATCACCACCTGCCGAGCGGCCCGATGCCGGAGTGCCTCGCGGTGATCAATCCGCGGCAGCCGGGCTGTCCGTATCCCGACAAGGACCTCGCGGCCGTCGGCATCGCCTTCAAGCTCGCCCTTGCGGTGTATCGCGCGCTCGGCGCAAACGACGAGCCGGTCCGGTGGATGCTCGACCTGGTCGCGCTGGCGACGATCGCCGACGTCGTACCGCTTCGTGGCGAGAACCGCGTGCTGGCTCGGTATGGCCTCAAAGTGATGGCCGACACGCGAAATGTCGGGCTGCGCGCGCTGCTCCGCTCGGCGGCGCTCGAGGGACGCTTGCTCAACGCCGGGCGCATCAGCTTCATCCTCGCTCCGCGACTCAACGCGGTGGGGCGGCTGGGTCACGCCCTGCGTGGTGTGGAGCTCCTCACCACCGACGATGAGCGAACGGCCAACGCCATCGCCCGCGACCTCGAGGAGCTGAATCTCAGACGGCAGGACATCGACCGCGACATCCTTCGTCAGGCACAGGTGAAGCTCGAGTCGATGGACCTGGACGCCACCGTCGGGATCGTTCTCGCCGAGCGCGGATGGCACGCCGGCGTGATCGGCATCGTGGCGAACCGGCTGGTGGAGGAGTTGTGGCGTCCGGTCGTGCTGATCGCGCTCGAGGGGGAGGAAGGGAAGGGTTCCGGCCGATCGATTCCGGCCTTCGACCTCCACGCCGGGCTCGCCGCCTGCCGCGCCGATCTTCGCCGCTTCGGCGGGCACCGGATGGCGGCGGGCCTGACGATCGACGCGGCACGAGTGCCCGACTTCGCCGCGCGCTTCGACGCCATCGCCAAGGAGCGCCTGTCGTCAGCCGACCTCACGCCGGAGCTGCGGGTGGACCTCGAGCTGCCGCTGCGATCGGCCACCCTCGACCTCGAGGCGCTCCTCCGTCACTTCGAGCCCTTCGGCGCCGCGAACGCGACGCCGGTGCTGGTGAGCCGCGACGTGCGCGTGTCGGGTCCGCCGCGCGTGGTGGGGCAGGGACACCTCAAGCTCTGGCTGGAAGCGGACGGCGCGCGCGTCGAGGCGATCGGCTTCGGCATGGGCACCCTCGCCTCCGAGCTGGCGGCGGGCACCGCGCTCGACGTCGCCTATCGGCTCGATCGGCAGACGTGGGACGGCGAGGTCAGACTGCAGGCGACGCTCGCGGCGTTGCGCCGCTGAGCGGTGCGCATCGTCGCCGGCGAGTGGCGCGGACGCACCATTCGGGCTCCCGCCGGCGCCCGAGTGCGTCCCACCGCCGATCGCGTGCGCGAGGCGTGGATGAGCATCATTCAGGGCGATCTTGAGGGCGCCACGGTGCTCGACCTCTTCGCCGGCTCGGGGGCGCTGGGATTGGAAGCCCTCTCGCGTGGTGCCACGCACGCCACCTTCGTCGAGCAGCACGCGCGAAGCCTCGACGCCCTCCGGCGCAACATCGGCGCGCTCGACGCCACGGAACGGGTGACGGTCGAGCGCGCCGATGCGCTGAAGTTCATTGAACGGTTGCCAGCGGGGGCGTACGATATTGCGTTCGCCGATCCGCCCTATGGCCTGGGCCTCGCCGCGCGAGTCGTGAGCGTGTGGCACGAGCGGCCGTTCGCCCGCCTCCTCGCCGTTGAGCATGCGGTGCGCGACCCACTCGCCGGCGGCCGCACACGGCGCTACGGTGACACGCTGCTCACCTTCTTCCGGTCGGACGCCGATGCCTGAGCCGTTTCTCTCTCGTCGCCGCGGTCCCATTCTCGCTGAGACTCGGACATGACCACCGCCATCTACGCCGGCTCGTTCGACCCCATCACCCGGGGGCACGAGGACCTCATACGGCGAAGCCTCGCCTTCGTCGATCGGCTGATCGTCGCCGTGGCGATCAACACCACCAAGCAGCCGCTGTTCAGCGTCGAGGAGCGCATGGCGTTCGTGGCGGTCGCCACGGGGGACGACGCCCGCGTCGAGGTGCGGCAATTCAAGGGACTCCTGGTCGACTTCGCGCACGAGGTCGGTGCCACGCTCTCCATCCGCGGCCTCCGCGCCGTCGCCGACTTCGAGTACGAGTATCAGATGGCGCTCATGAACAGGTATCTGCGCACGGAGCTGGAGACGATCTTCATGGTTCCGAGCATCGATTTGACGTACGTCAGTTCGAGCATCGTGCGCGAGGTCGCACGCTTTGGCGGCGACACGTCGGGACTGGTGCACCCGGTGGTGGCGAAGGCGTTGCGCGACCGCTTCGCGCCGCGGTGAGCTTTCTCACCCGCATCCGCGAGCGCGCTACCGCCGATCGGCGGCGCATCGCCTTTCCAGAGAGCGCCGACCAGCGCACCCTCGACGCCGCGCGCGCCCTGGCCGCCGGCGGGATCGTCGAGCCCGTGCTGGTCCTCGATCCGCTGCATCCGGAGAGCCACGCGGCGGTGAGGGCGTTAGGCCTCGAAACGATCGATCCAGCCTCGCATTCCGACCGCGCCGCGGTGCGCGACCGCCTGCTCCAGGGTCGTGGCAGCAAGCGCTTCTCTCCGGAGGAGGCGGAGCGCCTCTCGATGTCGCCGCTGTACTTGGCCGATGGGCTGGTGGCGCTCGGCGCCCTCGATGGATGTGTAGCGGGCGCGGTCTACACGTCGGCCGAAGTCATGCACGCGGCACTCATTCTCGTCGGGCCGGCGGCCGGCGTGCGCACCGTCTCCAGCGCGTTCTACATGGTCGTGAAGGAATTTCGCGGGCAGGGCGAGGAGGTCCTGACCTTCACCGATTGCGCTGTCGTCCCAGCACCGAAGGCCGAGCAGCTCGCTGACATCGCCACCGCGGCGGCCACTGACCGACCACACATTGTCGGCGATGATGCTCGTGTGGCGCTCTTGTCGTACAGCACCGTCGGGAGCGGTCAGGGCGCGTCGGTCGACACCGTCCGGGCCGCTCTCGCTATCCTGCGCGCCCGCATGCCCTTCCTCGCCGTGGATGGAGAATTGCAGAGCGATGCAGCGTTGATCCCCGAGGTTGCCCACCGCAAGGCGCCGGGGAGCCTCGTGGCGGGGTCGGCGAACATCTTGGTGTTTCCCGACCTGGATGCGGGCAACATTGCATACAAGCTGGTCGAGCGATTGGCCGCCGCGCGCGCGGTCGGCCCGATCGTTCAGGGATTGGCACGACCGTGCAACGATCTCTCGCGCGGGGCCAGCGCCGATGACATTATCAATGTAGCGGCGATAACGGCGCTCCAGGCACGCGCTGCGTCCCGATCGCCGCGACTTCGAGGAGACAATCCGTCATGAGTTTCGCCATCCGGAAACAGGGTGAGATCCTGGTCGTCGACGTCGAGGGCCAACTGATCGTCGGCAATCGCCAGGAGCTCAAGCAGAAGGTGCTGGACGAGTTGGAGCGCGGGGAGCGCAAGTTCTTGATCGACTTCAGCCAGACGGGCTACATCGACAGCTCGGGGCTGGGCGTCCTCGTCTCGCTCTCCAAGAAGATTCGCGAACAGGGGGGCGAGCTGCGGCTCGCGAACCTGAACGACGATCTCAAGACGCTCTTCGAGCTGACCAAGCTCGACACACTTTTCCAGATCGCGGATACGCGGGAGCGCGCGCTGGAGACGTTCTAGAGGGCCAGACCCGACGCATGGTGCGCTCCCCCGACCAGGCGGCGCCCGTTCCGGTCGAGCGGCTCCACGTGGCGCTCGAGCTGGAAATCCCCAGCGATGTCAGGTTCATCGAACGTGTAGTCGAGCTGGTGGCGCGCCAGTGCGAGCAATTCCGATTCACCGCCCGTCAGACAACGCTCAACATCCCGGTCGCGCTCACCGAAGCGATCTCCAACGCCATCCTGCGTGGCAATGAGGAGAGCGCGTCGAAGCGCGTGCAGGTGAAGGCCGACGTCACCGAGGCGCGACTCGTCCTCGAGGTCCTCGACGAGGGTGTGGGGTTCGACCTCGAGGCCTGCCTGGTCGATCCCACGCTGCCGGAGAACGTGATCCGCGAGGATGGACGCGGGCTGTTCCTGATGGCGCAGCTGATGGACACCGTCGAGCGCTTCACGAGCTTCGGAAACGTCGTGCGCATGACGCTGCGCCGCCATGACTGAGCTCGAGCAGATCCTCACGGCCTTCCGCGATGCCACATCGTGCGCTGCCGCCGTCTGGACCTGCGCCAATTCCCGCCCGCTGCGGGTGGCGACGAGCGTACCGGCGCTAGGGATCGTCGGTTGGACGCCGCCGCTCGGCGCCGGGCCGGCGGTGCGCACGCCCTCGCCCGGCGGGGCGGTGCTCATCGCCCCGGTCCCCGGTCCCCGACGCGCCTGGCTCGCCGTCGGTCCGTCGTCCAGCGCCGAGGCGCCGCTCGAGACCTTCGCCCGCCTCCTGCTGCCGGTGGTGACGCAGTTCCTGCAATCCGCGCTCGAAGTCGAGCATGCGGCGAACGAGCTCGCCGAGCGTTACGAGGAGATCAACCTTCTCTATACGATAACCGAGATACTCGGGCGCACCGTGTCGCTGGAGGAGGCGGCGACGACGATCCTGCGCGAGATCTCGGAGACGGTCGGAGCGCGCCGCGGCGCCATCCTCGTTCATGACCGGGTGACCGACACCCTCCAAGCGGTCGCTGCGTTAGGCGCGGCGGCCGTGGACATCCCGCCGATCGCACTCACCGATGACTTCAGCGTCTCGGCGCGCGTCTTTCGCGAGCAGCGGGCGATGCTGGTCGATGAGGGCGAATACCCGTGCGAGGCCGAGGCCCTTTACCGGCGTGGGCTGATGCTCTCCGTCCCCATCATGTGGACCACGCCGCACGGCGGCACCGAGCCGCTCGGCGTCGTGAACCTGTCGGACCGCGGGTCGCAGCAGCCCTTCAGCGCCGGCGACCAGAAACTCATCTCCGCCATCGCCACCCAGATCGGTACGGCGATCCAGAACACCCGGCTGGTGCGCGCGTCACTCAGCCAGCAGCGTCTCGTGCAGGAGCTGTCGCTCGCCCACGACCTCCAGATGCGACTCCTCCCCCGGGCGACCTTCGTGGCGCCGGAGGCGCAGGTGGCAGCGCGCGTCACGCCGACGGAGAGCGTCGGAGGTGACTTCTACAATCTCTTCCGCCTCGGCCACGGCCGCACGGGCGTCATGATCGGCGATGTCTCGAGTCACGGCTACCGGGCGGCGCTGATCATGGCGCTCACGATGAGCGCGGCGGCGATCCATGCGCAGACCCTGAGCGATCCCGGTGAGATGCTGGCGGCTTTGCTCAATTCGCTTCGGGAAGAGCTTTCCACCACCGAGATGTTCATCTCCACCTTCTACGCGGTGATCGATCGCGACATCGGCCTGATCCGTTATGCCAACGCCGGACATCCGCACGCGTACCAGGTGGGTGCCGATGGGGTCATCGTCAGGCTCGGTGCGATCGACCCACCGCTCGGCATGACGGAGACGCGTCCGACAGCCGTGTCACGCCCCTGGCAGCGGGCGTCGGATCTCCTCCTGGCCTTCACCGACGGCGTGAGCGACGCGCGCAATCGATTCGGCGCCCGACTCGGCGAGCAGCCGGTGCTCGATCTCGTCCGCCGCTACCGGACCGAGACACCCGAAGTCATCCTGCAACGCGTGTTCGATGAGCTGGCCGAGCACACGGGCGAGGCGCTGCAGCCCGACGACCTGGCCGTCGTGGTCGTTCGCAGTTAGGCCCGCTTCGCCGTCGCCCCTGCTCGTCGTGCGCCGCCGTACGCAGCCTTCTCCCGCTCGCCCCTCCCGGGCGCGGCCGCGCCGCCAACGGCTCGGCCAGCACTTCCTCAGCGATCCCCGCATCCTCGGCCGGATCGCCGACGCGCTTCTGCTCTCCGGCCACGAGACGGTACTCGAGATAGGGCCGGGACGCGGCGCCCTCACCGAGGCGCTCAGCCGCCGGGCGCGGCGGGTGATCGCGATCGAGGTCGATCGGCGATTGGCGGCCGCGTTGCGCGAGACCTTTGCCGATAGACCCGACGTGTCCATCGTCGAGGGGGATGTGCGGTCGGTGTCCTTCGGCGAGCTGGCCGGCGGGCCGTACCTCCTGGCGGGGAATGTGCCGTACTACATCACCACGCCCATCGTCTTCCAGGCGCTCCGCCGCCCGCGCCCCGACCGCGCTGTCTTTCTCGTGCAGCGAGAGGTGGCGGAGCGGATGGCGGCGGCGGCCGGTGACCCGGCGTACGGCGCACTCTCCGCCAATATCCAAGCCTTCGCCCGCGTCGAGCTTCTCTTCGCCGTGAGCGCCGGAGCCTTCCAGCCGCCGCCCAAAGTCGAGAGCGCGGTTGTTCGCCTGACGCCACTCGCGCACCCCGCGGTCGCGGAGAGCGACGAGGAGGACTATCGCCGGCTGGTCCAGGACACTTTTGCCCTCCGACGGAAGCAGATGCGCCGTGCCCTGCGCACCATCACCGGTCGCTCGCCCGACGAGGTGGACTCCATCCTCGAGCGCGCAGGGATCGCGCCCGCTGCCCGGCCAGAGACGATCGCCCCCGACCGCTTCGCCAAGTTGCTCGCAGCAATGAAAGGCGAGGCTCGCCGCTGAGGATCGCGCGACCCGTCACTCCCGGACGGGTCCCCCCGGAGGAGCTCCTTTCGGGTGCTACCTGTTGCTCAGCGCGAACGAGAGACCCTCGAGCTCCATCGCCATGTTCACTGTCTTGATGGCGACGTTGTCGGGCACTTGCAGCTGGATCGGCGCGAAGTTCATGATCGCGCGAATTCCCGTCTGGACGACGAGGGTCACCACGCGCTGCGCCGCTTCGGCGGGGACGGTGATGATCGCGATGTCGGCGGATCGCTTCGCCTGGTCGGCGCGCAGGGTGTCGATCGAGCGGACGACGAACCCATCGATGCGGCGCCCGATCTTCGCCGGGTCGCTGTCGTAGACCGCGGCGATGCGGAAGCCGCGCTGCGAGAAGCCGCGGTACTGCGCCAGTGCCTCGCCGATCTTCCCGGCGCCGATGATGATCACCTGCCACTCCCGCTCGAGACCGAGGATCTGCCGGAGGCGGGCGGCCAACTCGGCCACGGAATAGCCGAGTCCGCGCTTCCCGAACGAGCCGAAGAAGGAGAGATCCTTCCGCACCTGCGAGGAGGTGGTTCGGCCGCGGGCGGCGAGCTCGTCGCTCGAAATCGTCGTCAATCCGCGGGACTCGAACTCCTCGAGGAACCGGAGATAGAGGGAGAGGCGGCGGACGGCGGAGTCGGCGATTCGCTTCACGGGGCGCGACGTCTTGTGAATTTCTTCACATGGTAATCGGTCTCACCCTGTTGTGCCAGCGCCCGCTCTGGCGTGCGGTGCGCGGGCACCCCCTCTGAAACCACCACTTCTCGTCTGGCGCCCTAGGATGATCTGCGGGTTCTCTCCGCTGGTCCGGGCACTTCCCAGCGGTTTATCTTCGGGGCTATGTCCGTGTCCGTCACCTCGGAAATCGGACGGCTCCGCTCCGTCCTCCTTCATACGCCCGGTCCCGAGCTCCTCGCGGTCACGCCATCGACCCGCGAGGACTACCTCTACGACGACGTTATCGACGTCGAGAGCGCCCATCGGGAGCATCGCCGCTTCGCCGCCATTCTCGAGCGCTTCGCGAAGGTGCACTACGTGCGCGACCTCCTCGCCGACGTCGCCGCGAGCGAGGATGTGCGTCAGCTACTCATTCGGGAGACCCTCGACGTGGTTCAGTCCGGCCCGCTGGCCACGAAGCTCGGCGAGCGCCCGCCGACCGAGCTCGTCCAGATGCTGATCGAGGGGGAGGCAGAGGAACCGGGCCCGCTCGCGCGCGCTCTCAACGAAGTCGGCTACATGCTTCCGCCGGTGCCGAACCTCTTTTTCACCCGCGACACCGCCATGGTGATCGGCGAGCAGGTGATGATCGGTTCGATGCGTTGGGGGATCCGGTGGTCGGAGGAGCTGATCATGAAGGCGCTCTTCCTCCACCACCCGGCCCTCGCCAATCGCGGCATCCTCTACGACGGCGCCTCCGAGCGGCGATACAACTACACCCTCGAAGGGGGAGACGTCCACCCGCTCCGCGCCGACACCGTGCTCCTCGGCTTCAGCGAGCGGTCGAGTCCCGCCGCCATCGATCATGTGACCTCGGCGCTCTTCGAGAACACGCCGGTGACCGACGTGGTGGTGGTCGCGCTCCCGAAGGAGAAGACAGCGATCCACCTCGACATGATCTTCACCCACCTCGACACCGACATCTGCGCCATCTACCCGCCCCACTTCGTCGGCGCCGAGCGTCTCGCGGTTCTGCACCGGCACAAGGGGCAGCACGAGATGCGCGAGATGCCGAACATCTTCGCCGCGCTGCAAGCGATTTCCTTGCCGATGGAGCCTGTCTTCTGCGGCGGTGATCGCCGGATCGTTCAAGAGCGCGAGCAGTGGGCGAGCGGCTGCAATTTCGTCGCCGTGCGTCCGGGTGTCGTGCTCTCCTACGCGCGCAACGAGTCGACGCTCTGCGAGCTGCAGAAGATGGGGTTCCGCGTCGTCTCGGCTGTCGCCTTCCTGACCGGCGAAGAGCGGATCAAGGAGGGGGAGCGGGCGGTCATCACCTTCGAGGGGGCGGAGCTCGTGCGGGCGGGCGGCGGGCCGCGATGCATGACGCTCCCTCTGGAGCGCGACGATCCGTGGAGTTGAGCGCGGAGGACCCGGGCATCGGCGTCTCGGTGCGGCCGGCCGAGACACGACTGACGCTCCGGGCGATGGATTTTCTCTCCGCCGGTCCGGCCGATGCGGTCGCCTTGATCGAGCACGTCTGCCAGATGCCGGGGGCGCCCAGGGTGGTTGCCGAGCAGATGGCTGCGGCTCTCTTCACCGATCACGGTCGCTTCCGGCGCGAGCCGGACGGGCGTTGGCGACTGGCCCCGGAGGGTGCGGCGCCTGACGACGTGATGCAAGCAACGCCGGGCATGCCCCCGCCGGGCCCCCGCCCAGGGAGTGTGGTCTCCGAAGCCCCCGACCTCTTCGGCTACCTGCCGCCACGCGACGAGCTGGCGCGGCTCAGCTATGTCGTCGTGGATCTCGAGACGACCGGCGGGAGCCCCTGGACCGGTGACCGCATCATGGAGGTAGCGGCGATCGTCGTGCGCGACGGCGTCGAGACCGAGCGACTGGAGATGCTCGTCAACCCGGAGCGGCCGATCCCCTCGATCGTGAGCAGCCTGACGCACATCACATGGTCAATGGTGCGCGATCAGCCGACCTTCCGCGAGATCTGCGGCGACCTCCTGCGCGTGCTCTCGGGGCACATTTTCGTCGCCCACAACGCCACCTTCGACTGGCGCTTCCTGCAGAGCGAAGTGGAGCGCGCGACCGGTCGCCGCCTGCACGGCCGGCGCCTCTGTACCGTGCGTCTGGCGCGCCGGTTGCTTCCTCACCTGCGGAGCCGGAAGCTGGACAGTGTCGCCTACCACTACGGGGTGACGATCACGGGGCGTCATCGCGCCGGAGGGGATGCGACGGCCACGGCGGCGATTCTCCACCGCCTGCTCCAAGATGCCCGCACGCGCGACTGTCGCTCTTGGGCCGATCTCCAGCGTCTGATTCGAGCGCCCCGCCCTCCACGGCGCTCGCGTCCGAGCTCCCTGCCGCACCCGGTCACGCGCGATACCACCGCGTGACCCCCCCGACGCCTCTCGTGGCGACGCGCCGCATCGGCGCGTTGACCGTGCACGCCATTCAAGCGGGGGGCACACGGTTGGATGGTGGCGCGATGTTCGGCGTGGTCCCGAAGACGCTCTGGGAGAAGCGCATTCCCGCCGACGATCGCAATCGGATCCCTCTCGGCATGCGCTGCCTTCTGGTGGAGCACGACGGCGGACTGGTGCTCATCGACACCGGAGCGGGGAACAAGGAGAGCGAGAAGTTCCACGACATCTACGGCCTCGAGAACCGCGGAGCGAACGGCCGGACGGCCCTCGAAGATGGGCTGCGGGCGCTGGGATACTCTCCCGATGACATCGCGCTCGTGATCAACTCGCACCTGCACTTCGACCACGCCGGTGGGAACACGTATAGAGACGGGAGCGGCGCAACGATGCTCGCCTTCCCCAAGGCGCGCTACGTGGTGCAGCGAGGAGAGTTGGAGTTCGCGAGCCGTACCAACGAGCGCACCGCCGCCAGCTACTTCCCGCCCAACTTCGCCCCCGTCTCGGCGGCGGGCCGGCTCGATCTCGTCTCGGGAGAGAGGGAGATCGTGTCGGGGATCAGGGTCGTCCCGACTCCCGGCCATACGCCGCACCACCAGGGAATCTTGATCGAGTCGGCGGGAGAGCGCGCCTTCTACCTGGCCGACCTCGTGCCGACGATTGCGCACCTCCCATTGCCGTGGATCATGGGCTACGATGTGGAGCCGCTGGTGACGCTCGAGACCAAGCGCACGATACTGGCGCGGGCGCTGCGCGAGGAGTGGCTCGCCATCTTCGAGCACGACGCGACCCACGCGTGGGGGCGAGTGACGCACGACGGCAAGGCCTACGGCTTCGTGCCCGAAGGTCCAGCCGGCTGATTTGCCTGACGAAGCATCCACACCACCTCCTCGGAGAATCGGAATGTCCATCGGACGTCGTGTCGGCCTCTACGGATTCGTGTTTTCTCTGGTGGCGGTGCCCGGCGCCGTGGCACAGAAAGACACGGCCGCCCTCCATGCGCAGATCGAGAAGGGAGTGGCCGCGATCATGCCGCAGGTGGTGGCCTGGCGGCGCGACATCCACCAGCACCCCGAGCTCGGAAACCGCGAGACGCGCACGGCCCAGCTGGTGGCCGACGAGCTGCGCTCGCTGGGGATCGAGGTCCGCACGGGCGTGGCGTACACGGGTGTCGTGGGCGTGCTCAAGGGCGGGAAGCCGGGTCCGGTGGTCGCGCTCAGGGCCGACATGGATGCGCTCCCGGTGACCGAGCTGGTCGACGTCCCCTTCAAGTCCACCGTGCGCACGCAGTACAACGGCCAGGAGGTCGGCGTCATGCACGCCTGCGGCCACGACAATCACGTCGCCATCCTCCTCGGCACGGCGGCCGTCCTTGCCGGGATGCGGAAGGATCTCCCCGGGACGGTGAAGTTCATCTTCCAGCCGGCGGAGGAGGGGCCACCGGCGGGCGAGCAGGGTGGCGCCGCCCTCATGGTGGCGCAGGGCGCCTTCGCCGACCCGGTGCCTGACGCGGTCTTCGGGCTGCACGTCTGGCCCGGGCGAGTGGGCGAGATCGTCTACCGCCCCGGACCGGCGATGGCCGGTTCGATGGGGCTGTCGATCGTCGTCCACGGGCGCGGGACGCACGGGGCCGCTCCATGGGCGGGAGTGGATCCGGTGGTCATCTCCTCGCAGATCGTGCTGGCGCTCCAGACGATCCCGAGCCGGCAGCTCAACGTGTCGCTCACGCCGGCGATCCTCACCGTCGCCACGATCCACGGGGGAAACCGGGGGAACATCATCCCCGACAGCGTGGTGATGACCGGGACCGTCCGCACATTCGACAAGGCGATGGCGCGCGATATCAAGGAGCGCATCATCCGCACAGCCCAACACATCGCCGAGAGTGGCGGCGCCACGGCGGACGTGCAGATCGTCGACGGCTACGATCCGACGGTCAACGACTCGGCGCTGGTCGCCCGGATGGCGCCGACGCTCCAGCGCGTGGCGGGGGACAGGGGCGCGCGAGTGGGCACCCTGGTGATGGCGTCGGAGGACTTCTCGGTCTACGCCGAGCATGCGCCGGGGCTCTTCTTCTTCCTCGGGATCGTCCCCGACGGGAAGGATCCGGCGACGGCGCCGGCCAACCACTCACCGCTCTTCTTCGCGGACGAAGGGGCGCTCCCTGTGGGAGTTCGCGCCATGTCGAATCTGGCGGTGGATTACCTGAGCGGCGCGCCGACCGCGAAGCGGACCCGGTTGACTTCCCGCTGAGGTGACGTAAATTCCGCAGTCACAATAGAGTAAGTAGAGCGATCGCTATCGCTCTCACCCTCCGGCCCTTGCGTCGAATGCGCGAGGTGTGCTGTAGGAGTTCAGGTTGTCGGCTCCCGGCCGTGCGCGGCCGGTGTGTCGCGTATCGCGGACTCCGGAGTGGTGTCCGCGATTTTTTTCTGTTCTCTCTTCAGAGGAACGTTGCCCATTCAGGACAGCACAAAGCGCGTCCGCGTGAACCGGCAGATTCGTATCAGCCCGCTCCGCGTGATTGCGCCCGATGGAAGTCAACTCGGAATTCTCGACCTGGAATCAGCTCTCGCGCAGGCAGAGGCGCAGGGGCTCGATCTCGTGGAAGTCGCGCCGACAGCTCGCCCGCCGGTGGTCCGCATCATGGACTACGGCAAGTTCAAGTTCGAGCAGGCGAAGATGGCGCGTCAGGCAAAGAAGAAGCAGCACGTCATCCACCTCAAGGAAGTGAAGTACCGCCCGGGCATCGATGATCACGACTTCGATACCAAAACCCGGCACGCACGACGCTTTCTCGAGGAGGGGAACAAGGTGAAGGTGACGATGATGTTTCGAGGCCGGCAGGTCGCTCACCCGGAGCTGGGGAAGGAGGTGCTCGACCGGGTGTCCGACGAGTTGAGCGACATCGGTAAGATCGAGGCCGACGCTCGGCTGGAGGGGAAGAACATGACCATGATTCTGGCGCCCAAGTAGGGCGATACTCACTATGAAGATGAAGACACATCGCGGGGCGGCGAAGCGCTTCAAGGTCACCGGGTCGGGACGCGTGAAGCGCTACAAGGCCTACAAGAGCCACATCCTCACGAAGAAGAGCGCGAAGCGGAAGCGCCGTCTGCGGCGCGGCGCCATCGTCTCCAGCGGCGACGCGAAGCGGATCAAGCGTCTCATCCAGGCATAAGGAGATACCCCCATGCCTCGCGTGAAATCGAACGTCGTGCGCTTGAAGCGCAAGAAGCAGGTGATGAAGGCGGCCCGCGGTGCGTACGGTGCGCGGAGCAAGCTATGGAAGGCCGCCAAGGAGAACGTCGAACGTGGATGGAAGTACGCTTACCGCGATCGGAAGAACAAAAAGCGCGACTTCCGCCGCCTCTGGATCGTACGCATCAATGCCGCCGCGCACCAGCACGACATGAGCTACAGCGTCTTCATGAGCGGCCTCAAGAAGGCGGGCATCGAGGTCGATCGGAAGATGCTCGCCGATCTCGCGGTGCGAGATCCGGCGGCGTTTACTCTCTTGGCCGAGCGGGCGCGCGCTGCGCTCGACGCGGCCTGACGAGGGCGGTCCGCAACATCCACCTCGGGCCACCAATGACGGCGACCCTCGCCAGAGCCGGCGGCAGCGCGACCCACACGACGCTGCCGCCGGTTTCTCTTTTCTCAGGGGCATGACGCGACAGATGACGATAGACGAGTTCAAGACATCGGTGGAGAAGCTCGAGGACCGTGCGCGCGCGGAGCTCGAGGCGGCGTCGTCACTGACGTCACTGAGCGAGATCCATCACAAGTATCTCTCGCGAGGGAGGGGTGAGCTCACCTCTCTCGAGAAGCTCATACCGTCCTTCCCCGCCGATCAGCGAAAGGCTGCTGGCGAGTCCGTCAACGGAGCGAAGAACCAGCTTTGGCTCTGGGAAACCGCGAGGAGAGAGAAGCTTCAGAGCACAGAATCAACCGAGAGACACGCGCTCGACCTCACCATGCCCGCCCGCCGCACCTGGCGCGGCGCCAAGCACCCCGTCACCCTCGTCATCGAGGAGATCGAGGGGATCTTCCGCGAGCTCGGGTTCACCATTGCCACCGGTCCAGAGGCGGAGACCGACTGGTACAACTTCGGCGCCCTCAACTTCCCGAGCGACCATCCGGCGATGGACATGCACGACACTCTCTATCTCGGCGACGGCACGCTCCTCCGCACCCATACGTCGCCCGTGCAGGTCCGCACTCTGCAGCGCTACGAGCCGCCGATCCGCATTCTCGCCCCCGGCAACGTCTACCGACGAGACTTCTTCGATGCCTCGCACGCGCCGGTTTTCGCCCAGATCGAAGGGATGGCGGTCGACGACGACATCACCTTCTCCGATCTCGAAGCGACGCTCGCTCACTTCGCCGACCGCTTCTTCGGCGCGACACGCACGCGCTTCCGGCCGAGCTACTTCCCCTTCACCGAGCCGTCGGCGGAGATGGACGTCGAGTGCCAGATCTGCCACGGCACCGGCTGCCCGACCTGCAAGGGCACCGGCTGGTCGGAGATCCTCGGCTGCGGTCTGATGCACCCCGCCGTGCTCGAGACGGCGGGACTCGACAGCGAGCGGTATTCCGGGTGGGCCTTCGGGATGGGCCCCGGACGAATCGCCATGCAGCGCTATGGCATTCCGGATATCCGGCTCCTCTACGACTCCGACGTCCGCGTGCTCCAGCAGTTCGAGCGATGAACGCCTCCTACCGCTGGCTCTCCGACTTCCTCGACGCCGCGCTCACGCCCCACCAGATGCGCGATCTGATCACGTCGCGCTGCTGCTCAGTGGACGAGCTCGTGCCGCTGCGCGCCGACCTCGCTCAGATCGTCGTCGGCGAGGTCGTGGAGGCGCGCCCGCATCCGGAGGCCGACCGCCTGACGCTGACGAAAGTGAACGCCGGCGGGGGAGAGCTTCTCGACGTCGTCTGCGGCGCGCCCAACGTGGCGGTGGGGAAGAAGTATCCCTTCGCCCCGGTCGGAGCGACCCTGGCGAACGGCCTGACGATCGAGAAGCGCAAGATCCGGGGCGCCACGTCGAACGGCATGCTCTGCTCGGCACGGGAGCTCGAGCTGGGCGGTGACCACACCGGAATTCTCGAGCTCGAGACGCCGGCCGCACCCGGCACGCCGCTCCTGGAGGCGCTTCCGCTGGGGGATTTCCGGCTCGTCGTCGACGTCACCCCCAACCGCCCGGATCTCCTCTCGCATCGCGGGCTCGCTCGCGAGCTGGCGGCCGCGGGGACGGGAGGCTGGCACCTACCGCATCTCGACTCGGTGAGCGATCCAGCTGTCGACGCGGAGAAGGGAGTGAGGCACGCCCTCGACTCCGCCGCGCCGGCGACCCGGGCCATGGTGGGCGGTGTCGAGATCGAGCTCGCCGATCCCATCGGCTGTCCGCGATACGCGGCCGTCGTCATTCGCGGTGTCACCGTCGGACCGAGTCCTCAGTGGCTCGTCGACCGCCTCAAAGCCGTCGGCTCGCGCTCGATCAATAACGTGGTGGATGCCACCAACTACATGCTTCACGAGCTCGGGCAGCCGATGCACGCCTTCGACCTCGGGAAGATGGCCGGGCCCGCCGTCGTCATTCGCGCGGCGGCGCCCAAGGAGCCTCTGCGCACCCTCGACGGCGTCGATCGCACTCTCCTCCCGACCATGACCGTCATCGCCGACGCCCAGCGCGCTCAGGCCATCGCGGGGGTCATCGGCGGCTCGGAGAGCGAGGTCTCCGAGCAGACTCGCGACCTGCTCCTGGAGATCGCCTACTTCGAGCCGAAGAGCGTGCGCCGCACCCGGCGCCAGCTCTCGATCTCGACGGATGCGAGCTACCGCTTCGAGCGGGGTGCCGATCCCGCGGGTATTCCGGAGGCGGCGGCTCGCGCGGTCGGCCTCATCGTCGCCCTCGCCGGCGGCCGAGTCGAGGGCGCGACGATCGTCGCCTCGCAGGCGCTCGCGCCGACGGTCGTCGACGTACGCTCCACCCGAGTCGGCAGATTACTCGGCGTCCCCGTGCCGCCGGACGACGTGCGGCGCCTGCTCGAACCGGTCGGGTTCTCCGTGGCCGCGTACGAGGCGCGGGCTGGGAGCGCGGGTGCGGATCTTCGTGTCACCGTTCCCGGCTGGCGCCCCGATGTGAGGCGCGAGGTCGACATCGTCGAAGAAGTGGCGCGCCTTCGCGGCTACGACTCCTTTCCGAAGGCGCTCCGCCCCTTCCGGCCGAGCACCGTGCCGGACTCGGCGCTCGAGGTCACTTCGCGGCGAGTGCGCGACGATCTCGTGGCCGCGGGACTCGCCGAGACGCGCCCGATGCCCTTTGTCCGAGGAGCCGACACCGGCTTCGTGCGGGTGGCCAACCCGCTCTCCGATGCCGAAGCCCACCTCCGGCCGCGGGTGTTGGACACCCTCGTCAGGCGCGCCGAATTCAACCTCGCGCACACGCAGCGCGATGTTCGCCTCTTCGAGATCGGGGCAACCTTCGAGCCTAACGCTGGTGGACTCCCGCGCGAGGAGGTGCACGTCGCCGCCCTGCTGATGGGGCAGAGGAGGCCGCCGCACTGGACGGAGCCCAAGCCGCCCGATTTCGACGAGTGGGATGCCAAAGGCCTGGCCGAGCGCATGGCGGCGGTCGCCTTTCCGGGCTCCTCCATCGAGCTCGCCGCGGGCGGCGGAGACCAGCTCTGGACCATCGTCGTCGCCGGTGAGTCGAAGGGAGAGGTGAGGCGCCTCGTCCTCGATGCCCCGGTGTGGGCCGCCGCGGCGTTCGGCGTCGAGTTGACGCTCTTCTTGGAAGACGCGACTCCCGTTGCCCCTGCTGGACAGGGGGCGCGGGAACGCGGCGCCGTGGCGCGGCCCATCGGCGCTCCGATCGCCTATCGCCCCGTGCCGACTCTTCCGTCGGCGTCGTTCGACGTCGCGCTTATCCTCGGCGAGCGGGAGACTCCAGCCGGCAAGAGGAAGGTGACCGTAGCGGAAGTGGAGAGCCTAATGCGTGCCGCCTCCGGTCCCCTACTCGAAAGTTTGCAGCTCTTGAGCGAGTACATCGGCGAAGGTGTCCCCAGCGGCTCGCGAAGCGTCGCCTGGCGATTGACCTTCCGGCACCCCGAACGCACTCTACGGGAACAGGAGATCGCGGGGCGTCGCGACAAGGTGCTTCGAACCCTCGAAGGAGAGCTCGGTGTCCGACCGCGCTGATGACCCAGAGACCGAAGGGACCCGTCCGGATATCGCTGCCGTCCGGGAGCTGAAGCAGCTGATCAGCGCCTTGGGCGACGAAATGGCGGCGTGGCGGCGTCGCGCGCACGAAGCCGAGGGCCGCGTGCGCGACCTGGAACGCACCACCCCGACCGCACCACCGGCGCCAGCGCCCACCTCCGCCGACCATGGCCACTCCACCTCCGCCAAAGCCCTCGAGGCGGAGAACCGCGAGCTGCGCCATCGGCTCCAGGCGGCGCGCGAGCGGACGACAGTCCTCGCCGAGCGCCTGCGCTTTCTCCGCCAGCAGCACGAACAGGAGGCCGGTCGATGAACAAGAAGTCCTCTGTCCGCGTCACCATTGTCGGCGAGGAGTACACCCTTCGCAGCGACGAACCCGCCGAGCACACCCGGGCGGTCGCTCGGTATGTGGACTCCACCATTCGAAGCGTCCTGGAGACGGGGGCCGTCGGCGAGTCGCGGAAAGCGGCGATCCTCGCCGCCCTTCAGATCACCGACGAGCTCTTCAAGTCCCTGGCGTCGCGGGAGTTGTTGGCGGAGGAGATTCGCTCCCTCTCAGCGGATGTTCGTCGCATGCTCCCGCTCGCCAAGCGCTCTGTCCGGGAAACGGTCGTGAGCGAGGGGCGGGAGCTGGGCGGCTGACTCTCCTGGCCGCGCCGTCCCTTGCCTCAGCCCGGATTCCGCCCTACCTTCTTCGAAGGTTCACCAGCCGGATCGTAGCTTCAAGCGCACGTTGTAGTTAGAGCCTCCCATCTCGCGCCCTTCGTCGGCGCTGGATCGGATGGCGTCGCTCTCCATGCGCTGAGTCGCGACGGCTGGCGGCTCTCTTTACCAAGGCCGCGGCTTTCATCGCGCTGGAGCATAGATACATGACCCTAACGGCTACATATGCCGCGCTAGGCGTAGTTGTACTAATCGCCGCCGCGGCTTTTTTCATCCTCGGACGCGTCATCGGCCGTCGTGCCGAGCACGCCGCGCAAGCCGCGGCGAAGGCCACTGCCGCGGAGACCGCGCAGCGGATCCTGGGCGACGCTCAGCGGGAAGCTGATACGCTCCGGAAGTCGGCGATTGTGGCGGGGAAGGAAGAGACGATCAAACTTCGGGAGGTCTGGGAAGCCGAGGCCGGGAAGCGGCGCGAGGAGCTCGAACGCGGCGAACGGCGGGTCCAGGAGCGGGAGACCAACCTCGACCGCAAGTTCGACCTCCTCGACCAACGAGAGAAGGACGTGGGGAAGCGGGCGAGCGATCTCGGTCGTCGCGAGAAGGTGGTCACGGAGCGTGAGGGCGAGCTCGAGAAACTGGTGGCCGACCAACGCCGCCGTCTCGAGTCGTTGGCAGGGATGTCGGCGCGCGATGCCAAGGCCGAGCTGATTGCTCGCCTGGCTGAGGAGGCGCAGGCGGAGGCTGCGAATCAGATCCGGGAGATTCGGGAGACCGCCAAGCGCAATGGCGAGCGCGAGGCCAAGAAGATCGTCGCGCTGGCTGTGCAACGCATCGCAGCCGAGCACACCTCCGAGATCAGCGTTTCGTCGGTCTCGCTCCCCAACGACGAGATGAAGGGACGGATCATCGGACGCGAGGGACGAAACATTCGGGCGTTCGAGCTTGCCACCGGGGTCGATGTCATCATCGACGACACACCGGATACGGTCGTGGTGTCGTGCTTCGATCCCATCCGGCGAGAAGTGGCGCGGATTGCGCTGGCGAAGCTCGTGGCCGACGGGCGTATTCATCCAGGGCGCATCGAGGAGGTGGTGGTCAAGTCGCGCAAGGAGGTGGACTCCGCCATCCAGGAGATGGGCGAGCAGGCGGCGTACGAGGTCGGAGCCCACGGGTTGCACGCCGAGCTGATCACCCTGGTCGGACGGATGCACTATCGCACCAGCTATGGGCAGAACATTCTGCAGCATTCGAAGGAAGTAGCGCACCTCGCCGGCATCATGGCCGCCGAGCTCGGGCTCGACGTGTCCATGGCGAAGCGCGGGGCATTGCTGCACGACGTCGGCAAGGTCCTGACGCACGAGCACGAGGGGACGCACGTCCAGCTCGGCGTGGAGGTGGCCACCAAGTACGGGGAGCACCCGCTGGTGGTGAACTGCATCGCCGCGCACCACGACGACGTGCCTCACGAGAGCGAGATATCGGTCCTCGTGCAGGCGGCGGACGCGGTGTCGGGCTCGCGCCCGGGCGCCCGGCGCGAGGCCTTCGAAACCTACGTGAAGCGCCTCGAAGGGCTGGAGCGGATCGCGGCGAGCTACAGTGGCGTGGACAAGGTCTTCGCCATCCAGGCCGGGCGTGAGCTGCGCGTGATCGTGAACCCGGACGATGTGAACGATGGGCGGATGACATCGCTCAGCGAGGAGATCGCGCGGCGCATCGAGGGCGAGCTCCAGTATCCGGGCCAGATCAAGGTGGTGGTGATCCGCGAGCAGCGGGCGGTGGACTTTGCCCGCTAGACTCCTGGACGGCACGGCGGCGGCGAAGGCGATCCGGGAGGAGGTCGCCGCTCAGGTGAGCCGTCTCGCTCCGAGCGGGCTCAAGCCGGGGTTGGCGGTGATCCTCGTCGGCGAGGATCCCGCGAGCGCGGTGTACGTGAGGGCGAAGGGAAGGGCGTGCGAGGAGGCCGGGATGCGGAGCGTGACCGTGAAGCTGCCCGCCGACACGTCGCAGGAGGAGCTGCTCTCTCATGTGCACGCCTTCAACGAGGACCGCGCGGTACACGGCATCCTCGTGCAAATGCCTCTTCCGAAGCAGATCGATGCGGACACGATCATCCGCGCGATCCGTCCGGAGAAGGACGTCGACGGATTTCACCCGGTGAATGTCGGGAAGAATCTGATCGGGGAACGCGACGGTTTCGTCCCCTGTACTCCCGCCGGCGTGCAGGAGCTTCTGTCGCGCTCCGGCGTCGAGACGCGGGGCGCCGAGTGTGTGATCGTCGGTCGCAGCAACATCGTCGGCAAGCCGATGATGGCGCTCATGGTGCAGAACGGGCCCTGCGCGAACGCCACCGTCACCGTCTGCCATAGCGCCACCCGCGATCTCGCCGCGCACACGCGCCGGGCCGACATCCTCATCGTGGCGGCGGGACGAGCGCGCATGGTCACGGGCGACATGGTGCGGCCGGGAGGGGTCGTGGTTGATGTAGGCGTGAATCGCGTCGCCGACTCGACGACCAAGACAGGCTATCGCCTGGTGGGCGACGTCGACTTCGAGGGGGCGGCGGCGGTGGCCTCGTGGATCACGCCGGTCCCCGGCGGCGTGGGGCCGATGACCATCGCGATGCTCCTCCGGAACACGGTGCGCGCGGCGGAGCAACAGGCGGGCGGACGATGAAGCGTCCGGGCGGGCGTCCGGGCGCCGCGGGCCCGCCGCCGCGCCGACCCGATCTCGATCTCTTCCCCTTCGCTGCACCCGCCCCCACCGCCGAGGCTCCGTCGCGAGCGCCGCGTGCGGTGGAGACGCCGACGGCGGTGGCGGGTGGCTTCGGCACGAGCGCGGCCACGGCCGTCTCGGTGCGCGCGGTTACTCTGCTGGCGAAGGACGTGCTCGAGGGGGCCTTCATCCCGCTCTGGATTCGGGGCGAGGTGACGGGGCTCAAGGTCTCGCGCTACGGGCACTGGTACTTCGCCCTCCGCGATGGTGTGGCCCAGGTCCGGTGCGTGGTCTTCGCGGCAGACACCCGCACGATCCCGGCGCCGCCTGACGAGGGGATGCAGGTGTCGGTGCTCGGCCAACCGACCATCTATCCGGCGCGCGGCGAGATGCAGGTCACCGTCACGGCGATGGAGGCGGCCGGGGATGGCCTCTGGCGGAAAGCGCTCGAGCAGGCGCGCGCGCGCCTCGCCGCCGATGGCCTGCTCGCCCCCGAGCGAAAGCGGCCGCTCCCGCGATTTCCGCGGCGCATCGCCGTGGTCACCAGCCCCGACGGCGCGGCGCTCCACGACATCGCCGTTGTTCTGCGGCGGCGCTGGCCGATGTCCGAGATCATTCTGGCGGCGGCGCGGGTGCAAGGGGATGGAGCGGTGGAGGAGCTCACGATGGCGATCGAGCGCGTGAGCCGGTGGGGAGAGGCCGATCTGGTGATCGTCGGCCGCGGCGGAGGGGCACGCGAGGATCTCTGGGCCTTCAACGACGAGCGCGTCGCGCGGGCGCTCGCGCACTGTCGGGTGCCGACGATCTCCGCGGTCGGACACGAGATCGATGTGACGCTCTGCGACCTCGTCGCCGACCACCGGGCTCCCACGCCGTCGGCGGCGGCGGAAGCGGCGGTGCCGGTCGTCGCCGAGGCCCGCGCGGCGCTCAACAGCTACGCGGCGTCGCTGCGCACCGCTCTCGAACGGCGGTCGGTGCGCGGACGAGAGCGGCTCCAGCGGGCGGCGCGCTCCCTTCGCACGACGGGCGCACGCGGCGTGGAGCGTCGGGAGGCGCATCTCCGCGCCGTGGCCGGTCGTCTCCACGCGCTCGGCCCCCTCGCGACCCTCGCCCGCGGCTATGCCCTGGCCCGCGATGAGCAGGGGCGCACCCTCGCCAGCGCGAGCGCCTTTCGGGCCGGCGGGCGCTTCGAGCTCCTCCTCCGCGACGGGAGCGTGAGCGCCACGGCCACCGACGTCCGCCCGGGCGAGACGCCGCCGCGAGGAGGTGCCTGACGAATGTCGTTCGAGAGTGATCTCGCGAGGCTCGATGCGATCCTGGCCGCCCTCGAGCGCCCCGACCTCGAGCTGAACGCGGCGCTCGCCCTCTTCGAGGAGGGGATCGAGCGACTACGGACCGCCATGCAGGCACTCGACGTCGCGGATGGGAGGATTCGCAAGCTCGTCGAGATGGCCGACGAGACCTTCGGACTTGCCGACACGTCTGGCTGAGGAGGCGGGGGACCTGGCGGCGATGCGGGCGCAGATCGACGCGGCGCTCGCGGTCGCGTGTGGATCACCCCTCGTCGCTGTGGGCGACCCGGTGGGGCCGGCGATTCGCTATAGCGTGCTCGGAGAGGGGAAGCGCTTGCGACCCATCCTGACGATCGCCGCCTACCACGCGTCCGGTGGGCGCGCCGACCCGACCGCATTGGCGGCGTCGCTCGAGATCGTCCACGCCTATTCGCTCGTGCACGACGACCTCCCCTGCATGGACGATGATGACATGCGCCGCGGCCGGCCGACGACGCATCGCGCGTTCGGCGAGGCCGTGGCCACGGTGGCCGGCGTGGCCATGGTGCCATTTGCCGTCCGCTGCGCGTGGGAGGCGGCCACCGCGCTCGGGTTGCCCGTCGCGACGCGCGGCGCCATCGTTCGGGAGTTGATGCGAGCATCGGGCGCCGGCGGCATGGTGGGGGGACAGCTGCGCGACCTCGGCGGCGAAGGCGCGGTCGGTTCGCTCGAGGAGCTCGAGCGCGTTCACCGCGGCAAGACCGGGGCGTTGATCGTCGCTGCGGTGCGCGTCGGCGCCCTGGCGGCGGGGGCGATGACGCCGGCCGTGCAGGCGCTCTCCGAGTACGCGGCCGCGGTCGGACTCGCCTTTCAGATCGCCGACGATGTGCTCGACGCGACATCAACCGCGGGGGCGCTCGGAAAGACGGCGGGCATCGATGCCGCGCGCGGAAAGCGCACGTATGTGGACTATCTCGGCGTGACGGGAGCCATGACGCGGGCGGGCGCGTTGAGAGAGGAGGCGTGTCGCGCGTTGCGGCGCGCCGGTCTGCTCACACCGATGCTCGAGCGGCTCGCCCGCTACGCGGTGGAACGCGCGAGTTGAGCGACGGCGCCGGCGCCTGACGGATAATCCCCGACTACTCGAACACGCACGCCATGGTATTGGAACGCGTCGATACTCCCGCTGACCTCAAATCGCTGACGCGAGACGAGCTGCGCACGCTCGCCGACGAAGTCCGCGCCGCGCTCATCGACTCCTGCTCCCGCACCGGGGGCCACATCGGCGCCGGACTCGGCGTCGTCGAGCTCACGGTGGCGCTCCATCACGTGTTCGATACGCCGCGTGATCGCCTGGTCTGGGACGTCGGGCACCAAGGCTATCCGCACAAGATGCTCACGGGGAGGAAGCATCTCTTCGAGACTCTCCGCCAGCAGGATGGGATCTCGGGCTTCCTCAAGCGATCGGAGAGCGAGTACGACGTCTTTGGCGCCGGACACGCCGGAACGGCGATCTCGGCCGCCCTCGGCGTCGCTGCCGCGCGCGACATCGCGCGCGAGGATTATCGCGTGGTCGCCGTCGTGGGCGACGGCGCGCTCACCTGCGGGCTCGCCTACGAGGGCCTGAACAATGCCGGCGCCTCCGACCGCGACATCCTCGTCGTCCTCAACGACAACGAGATGTCGATCGCTCCGAACGTCGGCGCCATCTCGCGCTATCTCGGCTCGATCCAGCGGAATCCGCTGTACAACCGGGTGAGAGCGGCGATCGGGCACGTCGTGGACGAGCTTCCCGGGCCGCTGGCCGCGCTCAGCGGGATCGTCAGGCGGTGGGAGGAGAGCATGAAGTCGCTGCTCACCCCGGGCGTGCTCTTCGAGGAGCTCGGCTTCCGCTACTTCGGCCCGATCGACGGCCACGACATCGACATGCTCGTCGACACGTTGGCGGCGGTCAAGTCGATGCGGACGCCGCGCCTCGTGCACGTCATTACCCAGAAGGGAAAGGGCTTTCCCGCCGGCGAGCATCACGAGAAGTGGCACGCCCTTCCTGCGGGGCACGACCCATCGACCGGGAAGCAGAGGGAGAAGTCGTCGGCCAATCCGGCCTACACGGCCGTCTTCGGCACGGCGCTCACCCAGCTCGCGGCGGAGCGCGCCGATTTCGTGGCCATCACGGCCGCCATGCCCGCCGGAACGGGCACGAGCATCTTCGCCAAGAGCTATCCCGATCGGGTCTTCGACGTCGGCATTGCCGAGGCGCACGCGGTGACCTTTGCCGCCGGCCTCGCCACACACGCCGTCCATCCGATCGTCGCCATCTACTCCACGTTCCTTCAGCGCGCGTACGACAGCGTCATCCACGACGTCGCGATCCAGGAGCTCCCGGTCACCTTCGCGATGGACCGGGCCGGCCTGGTCGGCGAGGATGGACCGACGCACATGGGTCTCTACGATATCGCGTATATGCTCGCCGTGCCCGGGATGACGGTCGCCGCGCCGAAGAACGGCGAGGAGCTCATCGGGCTGCTGCGGACGGCGCTGGATCATCGGGGCCCGTTCTGTTTGCGCTACCCGCGCGATTCCTCGCCGGACGCGCCGCCTGACGCACGGCAGATCGCCGCGGTGCCCTACGGAACGTGGGAGGTGCCGCGACAGGGACGTGACATCGCCATCCTCGCCGTCGGCACGATGGTACTCCCGTCGCTGGCGGCGGCCGAGGACCTGACCAGCGATGGGATCGATGCCACCGTCGTGAACTGCCGCTTCCTCAAGCCGTACGACGAGGTCACCCTCACCGCCGTGGTGTCGCAGCATCGTCACATCCTGGTTGTCGAGGAGGGGACGGTGGTGAACGGGTTCGGCGCGGCAGTCGCCGCCGCCATCGCCCGCATCGATCCGACGGTGCGCGTGGGGCTGCACGGCGTGCCCGATCAGCTCATCGAGCAGGCGCCGCGCCGCGTGCAGCTCCAGTGGTGCGGCCTCGACGCACCGGGAATCGTCAGGCGGGTGCGATCGCTCCTCGAGAGTGAGGCGGTTGCGGGGTGACGCGCGTCGGCGTCGTCGGGAACTGGCGCTACCCCGACCTCGAACGCGTGCTGAGGACGCTCACCCAACGGGCGCCCGGCCTCGGCATGACGCTCGTGTTCGAGGAGGACCTCCGCCAGCTGGCCCGGAGCGGCGAGCCGATGGACGATCCGGCCCGCATCGAAGCGCTCATCACGCTGGGCGGCGACGGCACGATGCTCCGTGGCGCGCGCCTGGTGGCCGGTCGGCAGATTCCGATTCTGGGTGTCAACCTGGGTCGGCTCGGCTTCCTTACTGCCTGCGCGGTCGAGGACCTCGAGAGGGCGCTCGAGCGCTTCGCCGCCGGCGATTTCACGGTGCAGAGCCGCATGGCGCTCGAGGCCCGCACGTCGCGCCAGGAGGAGACCCGGTGGCGCGCGCTCAACGACGTCGTGTTGCACAAGGGTGGCTTCGCCCGCGTCTTCGTGCTCAGAACTTTCGTCAACGGTGAGCTCATGAGCATGTACGCGGCCGACGGGCTGATCATCTCGAGCCCCACCGGTTCGACCGCGTACAGTCTGTCGGCGGGGGGGCCCGTCGTCGTGCCGACGGTCGAGTCGATCATCCTCACCCCGATCTCCCCGCACACGCTCGCCGTGCGCCCGGTCGTGCTTCCGCCGACCGCCGAGGTGTCGGTGCAGGTCGAGGAGGCGCCGGAGCAGCTGCTGGTGACGATCGATGGCCAGGTCGGCACGGACTTCGCCCTCGGCGACACGCTCATGGTGCGCCGCGCCGAGAAGCCGGTGCTCATGGTCACCTTCCGCGACGGGACATTCTTCGCTCGGATGAGACGGAAGCTCGGCTGGGGCGGATTGCGCGAGCGCGACGAGATCGATCGGTGCTGACGGAGCTCCGGATCCGGAACATCGCCATCATCGAGAGCCTCACGCTGTCGCTGGCACCGGGCTTCAACGTTCTGACCGGCGAGACGGGGGCGGGGAAGTCGATCATCGTCGGCGCGCTCGGCTTTCTCCTCGGCGAGCGAGGGAGCGCCGACCTCATTCGCACGAGCGCCGACCGGGCGACCGTGGAGGGTGTGTTCGACGCCGAGGGGAACGAAGCCCTCATTGCACAACTCGACGAGCGCGGCATCGACGTCGCCGAAAACCTCGTCGTCCTCAAGCGCGAGCTCTCCTCCAGCGGGCGGACCCGGGCGTGGATCAACGGCTCGGTCGTCACTGCCGGCATTCTCGCGGAAACCGGCCGGTCGTTGGTCAGTCTGCACGGCCAGCACGAGGCGCAGAGCCTTCTCGACCCCGAGTCGCAGCGGCTCATGCTCGACGCCTTCGCCGGCGCCGCCCCCCTGAGCCTCCAGGTGCGCGAGGCGGCGGTCGCCGCCGCCGACGCGCGCCGCGAGATCGACGCCCTCGCCGTCCGCCGCGCCGATGCCGAGCGCCGCGCCGACTACCTGCGCCATGTTGTCGGCGAAATCTCCGCGGCTAAGCTCGTGCCCGGAGAGGAGGCACGCCTGGAGGAGGAGGCACGGCGCCTCGAGAACGCGGTCGAGCTTCGCTCCCTCGCAGCCGGAATGCGGCGGCTGCTCGAGGGGTCGGACCAGTCGGTGTTGCATCAGCTGGCCCAGCTCCGGCGATCGCTCTCCTCCATCCAGCGCGTCGATCCTTCGCTCGCGCCATTGCAGGAGACCTTCGACGGCGCCTTTTACGCGCTCGAGGACCTCTCCCGCGCCGTGGGGGACTACGAGCGCCAGGTCGAGGACGACCCGGCCCGTCTCGCTCAGGTGGAGCAGCGCCGCGACCTCATCTATCGCCTGACGAAGAAATACGGGCCGACGATCGACGCCGTCGTGCAAACGGAGCGGCGTGCCTCCTCGGAGCTCGAGCTCCTCGACACCGCGCACCTCGACCTACGGCAGCTCGAGGAGAGGCGGGCCCGTGCCGACGCCGCACTCACGCAGGCCGCGGCGGAGCTCACCGCTCGACGGACCACCGCGGCCCGCACACTCGCGGCGGCCGTCGTCGAGCAGTTGCCTCCATTGGGGATGACCGACGGCCGATTCACGATCGCGCTCGAGCCACGGGCCGAGGTCGGGGAGACGGGCGCTGAGGACGTCACCTTCCAGGTCGCCCTGAACGTCGGACACGGCGCGCGCCCTCTCGCGCGAGTCGCTTCCGGCGGCGAGCTGTCCCGCGTCATGCTCGCGCTCAAGACGATACTCGCCAGGCTCGATCACGTCTCGACGCTCGTCTTCGACGAAGTGGACGCCGGAATCGGTGGTGTAGTGGGGCTTCAGGTGGGAGGGGCGCTACGCACGGTCGCCGCGCACCATCAGGTGCTGGCCATCTCGCACCTTCCGCAGATCGCCTCGCGCGCTCACCACCACATCGTCGTCAGCAAAGGATCGCGGAGCGGTATCACGAGCGCCGACACCCGTGTCGTCGAGGGAGAGGAGCGGGTCGCCGAGATTGCGCGCATGCTCGGCGGAGACGCCGAAAGTCGGGTGAGTCGCGAACACGCCGGCGAGATGCTCGCCGGCCGCGCCTGATTCAGCGGCGCGGCATCCCCACCGGGCATCCGCCGTGCCCGGGGACGCACTGCTGTCGCTTGAAGTCGCTCCCCCAGAGACGGATGTAGTAGCGCAGCTCGATCCGATCGCTCTGTCCCTTCGGCCGCCCGCCGGACGCGCTCACTGTCCACGAGTGTTGGTAGCTCAACTCGATCGGGAAGCGCCCGTATCCCTCGAGATAGGGACGCACGGTGGAGTACATGAAGCCGATCGAGACGTGCTGCTCGGTGAAGGCCGTGCCCGAGTCGCGCGTCGCGGCATCGAGCACCGCGTTGACCCCATTGATCACGGTGTCCTTCGTGCCCGTGTAGTGGTCGCCGGCCTTGTTGAGGTAGAGATACTGGACAGCAACCGAGAAGTATCGACCGAGGTCGGCCCGCGGCGTGAGCTCGACTTGCCAGAGGTCGCCAAGCTCTCGCCTCGCCATCACGGGCGCAGAGACGGCTGAGAAGGGAACGCCTGACGGCTGTACGCCAACCTGGCCGCTGTCGGCGAACCAGCGCGTGTATCGCACGATCGCGCTCGCCCAGAAGGTCTCGCCGACGCGAATGTCGCTTTGTGATCGGATCTCGACGGCGCTCTGACCCGTGCCGGTTCCGATGTCGAACGGATCCGTCGATCTCGCCGGCTGCCCGGTGCCGAGCCAGTACGACGCGCTGGCCGCGCTCCGCACATGGAATCCCGGCTGCTTCTCGAAGCGTGGGTTCGGATCTCCGACCCAGACGACTTTGGCCTGCAGCTCCACATCACCGAGCCCCTCATGCCCGCTGCTCACCACCGTGTCGGCTCCCCGGATGATGACGCTGTCGCCATTGCGGACTGCGGGATGAAGAGAGGACGATGTCGTGACGACCTGGTTGGCGACGTAGGGAACCGTGGTGGCGAGCGCGAACCGGCGGAGGATGCCGAGGTCGGCGTGCAAGGCGGTGGGCCGCACGAGCGCATTCCCCGAGTAGATCGTGTCCGCTCCTCCCGGTCGCGTCTGGTCGAATCGGTTCCAGTCGTTGGAGACGCCGATGCGGATGACGCCGGGCGGGGCGATCGTCGCATCTTCGCCGAGTCCGCGCACCGCTTGCGCGTCTGCACGCACGATGAGGAGGAGGGCAGTCGCGGTCGTGGCCGAGGCGAGTCGCCGCGTCGTGTGGAGTACGGCCAATGCGCGAAGCGGTGAGGGAAGGAGTTGCGGGACACGCCGGCGCCACGCGACCGGCGAGGAGAGTGGCATCGCGGTGGATCGCTTGTCAACGGAGCGAGCCACAGACATCGTCAGGGGAAGGGGGAGTGCCCGGTATTATATTGGTGGCGCTCTTTTCCTCTCCCCCGACAGCCTATCACGGAGGCATCGCATGACGCTACGGTTTGTGCGGATTTCACTCGCCGCGGCCTGCGCCACTCTCGTTGCTGCCGCGTGCGGCGGCACAAGCAGCAACAACGGACCCACCGGCCCGACGCCTGCGGAGTTGGCCGGCACATACAACCTAGTGTCATTCAACTGGTCGTTATGCCCCGGCACGCTGGGACCCACCACATCGCCCGCCGCAACCGGCACTCTCGTGCTCACGGCTGGCTCCAACGGAGCGCCCAACACCTACGATAGCCAGATCTCCATTCCGGACGGTCCGGCGGGGTGCGAGCCACCTCACGACCAGGGAACGTTCACGGTCACGGACACGGTGTGGAATCAGACATCCAGCACCCAGGGAGGGCTGCAGCTCCAAGGCACGGTGTCGCTGAGCGCGGGCGGCCAGCTGAAGCTGAACGTGATCCCTCCCGTCGTCGGCGCGGTCGCCACGGTATGGCAGCGCCAGTAGCGGGGCGCTCCGACGTACGCCAGCGGGAGCGGTGAGGAACCGAGCCGCTCTGCTGGTGGCGGCGCTGGCTCTGGCGTCGCCGGTCGCCGGGCGAGCCCAGGATTCTACCGGAGTCCTGGAAGGAGCGGTCACCGCGGCCGACACGCGGGCGGCGGTACCGCTCGCCACGGTTCTCATTCGCGAGACTCTCCTGTCGACCCAGACCGACAGCCGCGGCGCCTATCGCATCCGCGATATTCCGCCCGGCACCTACTCGGTGCGGGTCACCGTCCTCGGATTTCATCCCAGAACAGACACCGTCGTCATCACGGCCGGCGCCGCGACCAAGCACGACGTTGCTCTCGAGCGCGCGGTCGTCTCGCTCCCCGGGGTCGTCGTCACGGCCAACCGGACGGCTGGGCGCCCTGAGGACACGCCGGCGAGTGTCGCCGTGCTCCCCGCTCAAGAGATCACGCAGCGCGTGTCGAACGGAGTGGAGGATGCGCTCCCGTACGTCCCGGGAATCACCTTCAACAACAGCTCCTACAACAACAGCACTCTCGACATTCGGGGCTCGTCCGGCGTCTCGCGTGGCGTGGGCAGCCGCGTCCTCATGCTCCTGGACGGCCATCCCATGCTCACCGGCGATGGCGGCGAGATCGACTTCTACGCCTTGCCGCTCCTCGATGTCGACCAGGTCGAGGTCGTGAAGGGGGCGTATTCCGCGGTGTATGGAGGCAACGCGTTGGGCGGCGTGGTCAATGTCCTCACCAAGCCCATCGATGACTTCGCCCAAACGTTGATCCGCGCCTTCTTCGGCGCCTACGACACTCCGGAGCAGTATCGATTCACGCAAGATTTTCAGTCGTTCCAGGGAATCGACCTCCAACACTCGCAGCGATTCGGCGACGTCGGCACGCGGTTCGTCCTGGACCGCTGGGGCAACGACGGTTACGAGCAGAACGGCTGGTATCAGCGCTGGTTCGCACGCGCTCGCATAGACTTTCCCGAGCATAGCGACCACCCGGCCTCGGTGTTCGCGAACTGGTCCCTCTCGAACGAGGGCGACTTCTTCACCTGGGAATCCGATTCGCTGCCGTACAATGTTCCCTCCAGTCAGGTCGGGAATCGTGCCCGGTCCGAGCGCTGGAACCTCGGCGGCACCTTCACCCCGATCGCCACGTCCAGCCAGCGTCTCCAGGTCGCCCCGTACTACTACTGGAATTGGGATCAGAACTTCGCCAAGGACAGCGCGGGCAACGACACGGTCAACTATCACCGCGCGGGGCGTCTGGGCGCGGACGTGAACTACATCGTGAGTGACTGGCACGGCCAGTCGCTCACGATGGGCGGCGAGGCGGCGTGGACTCGGGTGCACTCGAATTTCATCGCCGTCGCCGACCTCTACGACTTCGCCGTCTACGGAGAAGACAACTTCGGGCCGGCCTCGAAGCGCTGGAATGGATCCGTCGGCATCCGGTTCGACTCCCATACGGCGCAAGGGACGGCGGACGAATTTTCGGTCAGCCCCAAGGTCGGACTGTCCTTCCGGGTCAGCCAGCGCGTCACGCTGCGCGGATCGATCGGCCATGGCTTCCGCGCGCCGAGCGCGATCGAGCAGTTCATCAACACCGAGCAATACGGCTACACGGTGAAGCCCAACCCCGACCTGCAGCCGGAGACGGCGTGGTCGGGTGAGATCGGCGCCACGTCGACGTTCGGGCGCCTCTGGGTGGACGGCGCCATCTTCACCAGCAATTATGACGGATTGATCGCCCCGGGCCCGGCTGGCGAATTCGCATTTCAGTTCGTGAACGTGACGCATGCGCGCGTCAGCGGCCTCGATTTCGCCACCAAGCT
>Ga0187777_10000214_pt1 | contig 43548 bp, 40 predicted proteins | sample 1015_Q2_SP5_10_M_FD_132416 | JGI IMG/M metagenome (GOLD analysis project Ga0187777, IMG submission 132416) | Tropical peat soil microbial communities from peatlands in Department of Meta, Colombia - 1015_Q2_SP5_10_MG | ecosystem: Environmental > Terrestrial > Soil > Wetlands > Peat | place... | reverse complement strand
TTCTCAATTACACCTATCTGAACAGCTATTACCAGACCGGCCTCCGGAACCTGATTGACCGGGCGGTACTCGAACACGCTGACCTGGACGTGGAGCGGAATTGCAGGCTCGTGGACGAACTACCCTTCGATTTCGAGCGCCGCCGCATGTCCGTGGTCGTGGACTACGAGGGCGACCACGTGCTTATCTGTAAGGGTGCTGTTGAGGAAATTTATTCCCGGTGCAGCCGCTATCAAATCGGCGACGAAGTGTATCCCCTGATCGACATGATCCGGGAGAACCTTTTCGAGGAAGTGGAACGGCTGAACCGGGACGGCTATCGCGTCCTCGGCATCGCTTACCGCGAGTTTCCGCACGAGCGTACGACGTTCACCATGGCAGATGAGTCAGAACTCATCCTGTTGGGCTATACCGCTTTTTTCGATCCGCCCAAAGATTCGGCTGCCGAGGCCGTTGAACTGCTACGAAAGGCCGGCGTCAGGATCAAGGTCCTGACGGGTGATAACGGACTCGTCACCGGAAAGGTCTGCCGGGACGTGGGCATCGAGCCTGATCGAATCGTCAGCGGCTCGGACATTTCGCGAATGGACCCTGAGGAGTTCTCCCGCGTGGTCCACGAAGCTGATGTATTCGTCAAGATCGCCCCTGCTCAGAAAGAACAGATTGTCCAAGAACTGCGCAGGAACGGCCATGTCGTGGGGTTCATGGGCGACGGCATCAACGATGCGCCCGCTCTCAAGGCCGCCGATGTCGGCATATCCGTTGATTCTGCCGTTGATGTCGCCAAGGAAGCGGCTGATATCGTGCTCCTGGAGAAAAGTCTCTTGGTCCTTGAAGAGGGGATCATCGAGGGCCGGAAGGTCTTTGCGAACATCATCAAATACATCCGCATGGGCGCAAGCTCGAACTTCGGGAACATGTTCAGCGTCGTAGGGGCAAGCTACCTTTTGCCGTTCCTGCCGATGCAGCCCATTCAGGTTTTGACAAACAACCTGTTGTATGACTTTTCTCAAACGGGAATCCCCACGGACAACGTGGATCCGGAGCTGACCGTCAAGCCGCTCAAGTGGAACATCGACAACATAAAGCGTTTCATGGTATTCATCGGCCCGATCAGTTCGATTTTCGACTATGCGACCTTTGCGCTGATGTGGTTCTATTTCAAGAGCAATGCCTTTGTTGATGCTGCAACGGTGCCCGTCCAGAAAGAATATCTTGCCCGGCTTTTCCAGACCGGGTGGTTTGTAGAGTCGCTCCTGACCCAGACCTTGATCGTCCACATCATCCGGACCCATCGGGTGCCCTTTTTCGGCAGCCGCGCATCTGTCCCGATGACACTGACCACCCTCACGATCATGGCAATCGGCGCCTGGCTGCCTTTTTCGCCCTTCGCCCATGCGTTTGGCATGGTTCCTCTGCCGCCCGTCTACTGGACCTGGATCGCAGCTTTCTTGGTTCTCTACGCTGTGTTAACGCACGGCGTTAAAACGTGGTTCTTCAAGCGATACGGAGGTGATTGAACATGGATAGCCTGCTCGATGCCCTACAGGAAGGGCGTCTCATCGAATTGCCGGAAAACAACAAGGAGCACGCCCTCCAGTTCCTGGCGCATATACTTGAGGCTGTTCCCACGATTCCTGCCGGTACTGACGTGGTCGGACTCGTCATGGCCCGAGAACGTGCGACAAGCACCGCCATCGGCAAAGGCTGGGCATGTCCGCATGCTCGGGTGCCCTTTGAAGACGATCTGCTTTGCGTTGTGGGGTGGAGTCCTACGGGCATTGATTACGGCTCTCCGGACGGCATTCCCGTATCTATTGTTGCCATGTATCTCGTACCCGATAACCAACGAAACCATTACCTGCGGGAGGTCTCGATGCTGGCCAAGGCGCTTAAGGCCTATGAAGGCCTCGAGAAGCTGAGAGCGGCACGGGAGCTAAACGAGGTACGTGAACACTTGCTCGATCTGATCAGTTCTACCAAGGAGACTGTCGGCCCGGACACGCGCGCCAGGATGATCCAACTCCAAGCAAGACCAGTAATTGCCCCGCTCACCGTTCCCGATTTGGCGGACTTTGTCGTAGAACCTATAACAATCGTGGCAGGTCCCGGCATTAAGCCGATCGTTCTAACGCAAAACAGAAATCTCGTTGAATATCTCGATTCTGTAACTGGGGTAGTTGAGGGGATAGCATCTACTGGGATGTACCAGAACGGTGGTTGGCGAATTATGAAACGCGGGATAGTAACCTATCAGGGAGATCGGGTGGTGTATGATTGCCTAGCCATAAAAACAGCAAGGAACAGCCCGACACCCGGGAGATAACCTCGAACTCGCATTTTGAAAAGGGCAGGTTGAGTGCCCGCCAAAATATTTCAGAGATATCGCGGTTGAAGTAGAGTCATTGAAAAATATCAGAAAAACATATTATGCGAGTTACAGCCAGATACATTTAATGTAAAGTGCATCTATTACGACGCATGTTTCATCCCTTTTTCTCTTGGGGCGGTATGTACCTGCAATTTGACATTTCTAAGGGAACAGTTATAATCTAATAATTCAAAGCATTTATCCCAACGCCATACCCAACTTCATACGATAGCGTGTTTAATTCATTGCACAGATTGGAGAAGTTGGCTCTTCCCCGACATAAGGACCGTTGCACTATGGGGTTTGCAGTTATAGATTCGGCGTGCTGAGGTGGCAATTTTGGTACAAATCGAATTGGTTGATTTCCCAAAACCATGGCTTCTGTTTGACGTGATGGTCGGGCTCTCGCTCGTGTACATGGTGATTGCGTTCTTCCGAAAATGGCTTGGCTGGGGCCGCGGGATAGTCGAGGCAGCTGCGGGTCCGCGTGATTATAAAAGGTCTTCGATGGTCTGGCTGAATGAAGTCTTCTTCCAGCGCCAATTGTTTGCGCTCTCTTTTCCCCGCTGGCTTATCCATATCCTTATTTTTTATGGCTTCCTTGGACTGGCCCTTCTTCCCGCTACAGCTTTTATCCTCAGGGCCACCGGTTATTTTGCGCTGAGCAACACACTTCCGTACTACTATCTGCATCCTGAAGGATATATCTTCGTCAAGATCTGGGGAGACAGCTTCGGCCTGCTCCTCCTCGTCGGACTTGCACTGGCTAGCATACGCCGCTTCCTGCTAGCGGAGGCGCGGCAAACCAGCAATCAAATGGATATCATGCTGTTAGGGTTGCTTTTAGCAGTGACCCTTTCCGGGTTTGTCCAAGAAGGGTTGCGCCTGGCCCCCCTTCCTGCGGAGATTGTACGCTATTCTTATATCGGCCGTCTTTTTTCGCCTCCGGGTACGCATACGCTGGAACAGCTCCGGCCTTGGCTCACAGCCTGCTGGACTTTCCACTTTTTGCTGGTTGTAACGCTAATCGTCTATCTGCCACACAGCAAGCTGATGCACAGTCTGCTTGCCCCTGTCATCATAGGCTTGAATGCTGCCGAGGAGTACAAAAGAGAGGACCTCTATTGGCCCGATATGAAAAAATACTGGGAAACAAGATCGCCTCAGGACTGACCCGCCGGCAGCTCATCGAGCTGAACGCATGCTCTCGGTGCGGGGAGTGCAGGATGTGGTGTCCCGTCTATGCCCAGGACAAGCGCGAAGAAATAACCGCCCGCGGTAAGATTGATTCTTTGCGCCGTTTTGCCGATGGCGCATTGACCGAGAACCGCCGAAAAGATTTCATCGATGCACTCTATGAATGCTCGTCGTGCGGGCAATGCCATGTTGTTTGCCCCGTGCGGATCAATACGCATGAGCTGTGGGAGCAGGCGCGGCTGTCTCTCGTGAACGCGGGGATCCCGCAGCCGGCGGGCCAGATCAAGCAGCTGGCCGCGATCAAGGAGTTCGACAATCCCCTTGGAAAACCCCGCAATGAACGATCCCGCTGGGCTCAGGTGGCGTGGAAGGCCGGGTTATTGAAATCGCCCGTGCCGCTTTGGCGAGAGCGGCCTGCCCCGGTGATCTATTTCTCGGGGTGCATGGCAAGCTATGAGCCTACGTTACAGCCTATCGCGGTGCAGTCGGCACGGTTGCTTCAGGAAGCAGGAGTCGACTTCGCGATATTGGGTGAGGATGAGCCTTGCTGCATGAGCAAATTGAGGAGGATGGGCGACCCTACATTCCCCCAGGAAGCACAGAAGAGGGCAGATCAACTTGCAAGGATGGGAGCTGACACGATTGTTGTTTCCTGCGCCGGCTGCTACAAGGGTCTTCGTTCAGATTATGCGCGATTCTGGCCCCGGCCACAGAAGGTCGTGCATTTCAGCCAGTACCTTGATCAATTGATTCGTGAGGGGCGCATCCATTTGAAGCGGAAGACCCCCCTTGTCGTCACCTATCATGACCCCTGCCACTTAGGCCGGCACAATCAGGTCTACGACCAACCACGCCGGGTGTTGCAGTCCGTGCCCGGCGTAAAACTCGTGGAGATGCCCCGCCATCGCGCTTTTTCCTCCTGCTGCGGGATGGGAGGTGGTCTTAAAACGGTCAGCCCCGAGATCCAGCACAAGATGGCAGAAGCGCGCGTCCGCGAAGCTGAATCGATCGGAGCCGGTGCCATCGTCACTCCGTGCCAGACATGCTATCTGGGGTTGCTTAACGGTGTCAAGGCAGCGGGGGACTCCGGCATGAAGATCTTACACCTGAATGAGCTGCTCGTGCGGTCCCTCTGTCCGGATATCGCGCATGAATCGGTGGACAGCGCATTTGCACGCGCTGCGCCCTGATCGATAACCTCGATGACGAAGTTCAGAGTGTGCTCTTGCAGGCCTCATATTTTGAGCATCTCTGCATCGGACCGAAATCGCACATAAGTGCTTTCAAAAAACGAGCTTCTAAAGAAGAACAACCCCCATGCGCACTTGTTGTCTTATTTCTTCCTAAAGTCGCAATATATGACTGAGCTATTTCTGTGCGTATTCCTGTTAGAAGATGCTATGTGGAAATATACGAAAGATGCTGTAGCCTTAGACAAGACTGAAAGGAAAAGGCCCTGGAACGTTTTTCTGACTAAAATTTGTACCGAAACAGTACTTGAACATTCTTTATATCGTCTATTGGATTGAGACTGTATGTGCTTAGCGATGGTGCCAGACTCCATATGATCTTATCATGGTCTTTTTGGAGTGAAATGGCTGTGATATCCTGAAAGTATTTGCTCAGCGGGCTAGCAGACGTATCCCTATATTCAGGAGTGGGACTCTTAGATGTGAATTTTGTGAAATCATCAGTGAAAAAGTCGTTGTTAAATCCCGTCGACGTATCGTTCGACAAGGCGCTTGTTGGGTCCATCTTCTGAGCAGAAAATAAACCTATGCTGTTTGCGACAGCAACAGAAGCAGAGGCGCAGATCGCGATGAGAAATACAACCATTGATGATTTTTTGAGAGATAACATCACGAAGAAACTCCTCATATCAGTATTATCAATATCGCTAAAATAGCGTGGCAATTGAATATAATAAATGAAGTCCCGTATATTACCCTGCTGGGCTTTAAATAGCAATAGGAAAAACCACCACGAGTAGAAGTATCGCCATAAGTGCATAAACAAATATAGTAGAAGATATAGCCACATATTTTCTAAATACAAAAGGAAATCATGTCTATTTATTTTCTTAAGACACTTCTGTCCCTGGTCATGATCCTCATCGTCGCTGTAAATGTTTTCACCATGCTGGAGGCGTTGGGCCGGGGCGAGAAGAAATATGACGTAATTAAATTAAAAAAAATACACAGGATAAATGGGCTCTTATTCATTCTACTTTTCTTCTTCGTTACCTATTTTTGTTTTCGCTCTATCGTAAACGGCCAGTTGGAACTGTCACCGCGCGCAGCTTTCCATAGCGTGCTAGCTCTTGCAGTAATACTTCTTCTCGCGCTCAAAGTCTTATTTCTTGAGTGGTACCAGCAGTTCTCCAGCAAGGTCCTGATTATCGGCCCAGCAATAGCGCTTATCGCTTTGGGAATGATAGGCACGTCCGGCGGATATTATCTTCTTGTTACCAAATTCCATACCGACCCTACGTTTGACGAAATCAGGGAATATAAGGACAAGGGTGCTCAAAAGGGGATGGAGGGGAAAGAGATAAAAATAAAAACAGACCCTGATACGATCAGCCGGGGCAAAAAGCTTTTCGATGCCAAATGCGCTTTTTGCCATGATGCGCGCAGCAATACAACCATTGTCGGACCGGGCCTGAAGGGTCTGCTAAAAAACAAGAATCTTCCGATAAGCAAAAGGCCTGCTACGCCTGAGAGTATTAGAAACCAATTAAAAGAGCCTTTCAATAAGATGCCTCCTTTTAACAATCTCACCGAGGAGGAGGTGGGAGATGTCATCGCCTTTTTGAATACCTTATAATCCGAAACAACAATGAGATGTTCACCTGGCAACGAAAATGCGCCGCAGTCGCCGCTGCTTACCTGCTTGTGGGTTGTGTGGTCATGGAAGCTCAAATTCACTCTTCAAATTAATTTCTAAAGTTTTGCTAAAAGTGGCCGATAATATGAGTAGAGATACTTATTATAGACAAGAAGCAGGATCCTCCAAGACTTGTCTCCTCCTTAGACGAGCACACCAAGCATAGTATGGGTGCTCGTTTTTTTATATATAATAACCTCAAAGGCCCTTGATGAAATATGTTCTTCCTGTTAGTGTTTTTTCATTTATGTATCGGGACGCGCGGTTCATGTGGAAATTGATGGCAATATTTTGTACGAGGAGTAGGGGGTAGTTTACATAACTTCAGTTCAAATGCGCATGCGAGAGAGCTTCGCGAACTATATGATGATTAAATCGCTTTTTAAGTACTGTACGTTCATTCACCTGGCACTTTACTTCTCTGCTGTTATTTGCTTCATGCCAACGAGTTCCGTTGCCCGGGTAATTGACCAATTAAACGAAACATTTGAGTTCGTATTTAGTTCAATTCCTCTTGAAAATTATTACATGCTCAAGGATGCAACTGCCGAGGCTATCTCGGTACAACTGATCGTGATATTTTTTGTTACAGCCGTACCCAGCTATATTATCGGATATCCTTTGATCTTGCGACATTTCAAAAAAAGACAGATGAGTTAATGTTTATATCCTGTAACAATGGAGTTCTTATCTTTGGCAAATAAATGTTTCATGTTGAAATTCTTGGCATCATGTGAACTCACACCATATTACCTGTAGAAACGGCAGCGGTTGATGATGCAATAGTTTGAAAAGTTGCGCATATTGGAAATTGACAGCTTTAGGTGCCAATGCTTTAATATGATTAACCGCTGAAAAAACGCATTCTTCGAGAGGAGGCGAAAGAGCGGAGGGTGACATGGTCGCCGCTGGAAGATGCCTTTGGCATACTCGCTTTTCCCATCAATGAAAGGAGGCCCATACCATGCTGAATACGATTATTCAGTTAATTAGTGGTGCTGTTGGGGGCAATATAGCTGGATCACTCATGAAGAATTTATCGTTGGGAACTGTAGGTAACTCGATTGTCGGTATCCTTGGCGGCGGTCTTGGTGGACAAGTGCTCGGACTCTTGGGACTTGCCCAGGCATCGGGAGGCACAGATATCGGCAGTATCATAAGCAGCATTGCTGGCGGCGGTGTTGGCGGCGGCATTCTCATGGCGATCATCGGTGTGATCAGGAAGGCCATGGGCAAATGATCGCGAGATGCTTGTAGAACGCAACTGATCTCGTGAAGGATTCCTCCTCTTGATAAATGTGTTCAGTGCGGCATAAAAAAGTAATTCCAGAGACGGCAGGTTATTACTCGACAGCATCCGGTCCTTAAAGCCATCAGGATGAACTGCATTTTCCGTGACTACATAGTTGAAAGACTCAACGTGCGGGTTATAACCCGAAGGCCTTTTGAATACTATGTTCACATTTAACACACCAATATGCATGTCTTAAGATACAATTTCTGGTTGTAAGAGTGATAATTTTTATATCACAATAAAAGCGCAGTTCATCCTGAAGTTCTCAAAAGTTGCCGCTATGGAATTGTATGTTTCGTTCGGAAATTGTTGGCGTCTTATCCTGAAATACCCTCAGAAATCGTGATTCTCCCGGCAGTGCCCTCCCTGGTACGACCTTGGTATTTATGATGCGGTATTTGATGAGGGATACCGCAGACCCCCACGGTTGACGTCCGCATTATCTGGTGCTACCCTCAAATAAAAGATTCACTTGTATTGGATTGAGGCTTCCTGCATGAAGCTGCAGACAATTTAGTGTTAATACGGAATCAACACAATCGTATTCGCAGCTAACCCGGCGGCAAGCAGCCTGCGGAATTCAAGGAGGGGAAAATGAGAAAGATTCGGACAATAGCAGTAATTGCGGGTCTATTGTTCTCGCTCACAGCGGGTGCGGAAGATAAGAAGACTCACGAGATGATGACTAAACTCGAGCCGTTGCCGCGAGATCTGGAAATTCAGCTAGCCCTAAGCGCGCTGCCACCCCACCTCAGAGACAATGCAACCGTATATGTTTTAAACCCTGACAAGGGCTTTGAAGTTGCCCGCAAAGGGACTAATGGATTCCACGCCTTTGTTGCCCGAACCGGCGATGATGCATTCAGAGGATCCTGGCCATTAACAGAATATCGAGATGATATTCTCTACCCGATTTCCTTTGATGCAGCAGGCGCCAAGGCACAGATGCGAATCTTCTTCGATGCAGCAGAAATGCAGGCAAAGGGCACTCCTTCAGGCGAACTAAAGAAAATCATGCAGGAGCGCTTCAAAAAGGGATACTATAAAGCGCCGAAACGAGCCGGCATTTCATACATGCTTTCTCCAATACTAAGGACTTACTTTAACCCGGAAGAAAGCGATAGCGTCGTCACCCTTAACATACCACATATCATGTACTACGCCCCCAACGTTTCCAATAAGGACATAGGTGGTGGGAAACTCGGTGGCATGTATCCTTTTGTCATAATGCCCGGCCCTCATGGATACATGATCCAGCTTCTTGGCCCGACGGAAACAGCGGCTATAACCAAAGAGTATGAAGAGATGCTCGCGCAACTATGCAAAATCAAAGAAGTGTGGTGCTTGCCAAAAGAGAAGGGGCAATATTGAGCAACATAATCATCCGGGCGCGAATGAGTTCATAGCACGATGAATCGTTCTTTCTGAATGGGAGGCACATATGACGGATAAACAGGGTCTTTCACTCAATGCGCCCAATCTGGAGGCAGCAAAAATTTTAGGCGACTCACCGAAGATTATTTTTGATACAAAAATCCTGGATCCGACAGGTTTAACATATGTGGGCACCATCTTGTTGGGTAATACGAGAACCATCAGCATCCGTGGCCAATGGTCACCCGGAAAGACACGCCCATATTGGGGGCCTGAAGGAGACCGCAATACGATTTATAATGGAGCTCCAAAATGGTCCGCCGTCACGCTTGTACTGACTCAGGATTATCAGATTGTAGGCTGGGCATATGGCCCCGGCCCCTTCAAAATCATGAACACATCAGACAGCATGGGCTGGATCGTTTGCGTAAAGATGAATGATAGTTACTATCCAGACAATTTTAATCATCCCACCGACCCAATGACGGCAGAATGGTCCGTGTAGATTCTATAAGGAAGCCTACGATCGTAATTGATGGAATTTTCAATTTAACTAAAGTGACTTAGTGCACAGGATTTTCACAAGAAAGACACAAAAAGAGTGTGCATATCACCGTGCTCTCTAAATGTTGCAATCCGTTAAAAAAATGGAAAGGAGGATACAATCATGCAACCAGTCCTTATCAATTATCTGGCAATTGTGGTCGCTGCAATAGCGAGTATGATCATAGGGTTTATATGGTATGGTCCGCTCTTTGGCAAGACGTGGATGCAGTTATCCGGCATTACTCAGGAGAAAATAGATGCCGCGAAGGCAAAGGGAATGACTAAGACTTACATAATCGCTTTTGTGGGATCTCTGGTCATGAGCAATGTTCTTGCCCATTCACTGGTCTTTGCGGCTGCATTTTATAAGGTGAGCGGTATGCCTGCTGGTCTCATGTCCGGGTTCTGGAACTGGCTCGGTTTTGTAGCGACGGTGACACTCGGGGCGGTGTTGTGGGAAGGGAAGCCATGGAAGCTGTGGGTGCTTACGAACGGTTACTATCTGGTATCGCTTCTGGTCATGGGCGTAATCTTGGCCCTCTGGATGTAATGGTAGATTAACGCAATTTGCTTTGGTGGAAAACGCACTGAGTGCACATAGCATGTAATTAGAGGACGTCCCCTTATGGGTGAATCTCTGCGATCAAGATTTTACCGATGGAGTTTCAACTTGTTTCCGGCCTATTGTTCAACAGGGGCGCGAATCACCTATATCTCCAATGATTTTCGTGAGGTCCTTGTCAAACTTCCACTGACCTGGCAAACGCGGAACTACGTAGGCACCATTTTCGGCGGGAGCATGTACGCGGCAGTCGATCCGGTCTACATGCTCATGCTGATCAAGAATTTGGGTCCCGGTTATGTGGTATGGGATAAGTCAGCTTGCATACAGTTCAAAAAACCCGGCAGGACAACACTCTTCGCGAGATTCAAGCTGGATGATAAGGACATCGAAACAATCAGGAAAGACTTGATGGACAGCCGTTCAGTGGACAGAACATACCAAGTCGATCTAACGGATAAAGAAGGCGTCATACACGCATCGGTTGAAAAAGTCATTTATATCAGGCTGAAACAAAAAAACATTTAGATCAAAATCATACTTGAAGGTTAGGATATGATTGATGGAGGGAATCAACTTTCAGCTGAGGCTTTCATCGCATATTTCTTCCCGAAATTGTTGCTCCTAGCTGACACGACGGTTTGTATGTTTGTTCTCGAAATTGATAATAACTCGGAGATGATCAGGTTTAAACTAGCTTCTCTCAATTGACATGATCTAAAAAGAGGCATATATTCGTGAATATTAAGAGATATTGTAGATATTAAAACATGAACGTGAAATTATTGTGTTGGAGGGCATATGAATAAAACAGCGATGAGGACAGTATTTGTCGTTTGTTTATTATGTATAGTTGCATGCGCCAGTGCCACGATTAAAAAATTTGTTAATAACCCCCAGCGATTAAAATCAGTTCAAAGAATTGCCGTAATCCCTTTCACGGCAAAAAATGCCGACATGGGGAATGCGGTTGCTGAATCATTGTCTGCAAATTTACTTAATTCACGGTTTACAGTAATGGAAAGAACGCAGCTTGATAAACTTCTCGCGGAACAAGGGCTTTCTCTCACAGGAGTTTTGCAAGACCAACAATCAATTATTGGTAAAATTAAAGGAATTGATGCCATCATCGTCGGCAGTGCGACAATATCTAATGGCTTCGCTGGATTGTTAAATGGCGGCTACCGAGATTATATTTCCAATTGCTCGGCCAGACTGATTGATGTTGCGACTGGTGAGATCCTATTTGCGGCGACTTACTCATCCAGTAGGCCGAGAAATCAACACGGATTTGTTACGCCGACTGATGTCGGCGAAATGCTCGCACAAGAGTTTCTTCACATTGAGGAGACACATCCCTAATAAGACTGCTAATGATTAACATTTGCTTCCTGAAATGCGCAAACGTTTTAGCTAATCAATGCCTGCGGATATCCTTGGAGTTCAACAAAAAAACCTTCCTGAAGTTGTTGTTTTTGCCTGAGACAGCGGAGGCAAGTTTCAAGTAGAAATCTCGCGAAATCTGATATATCATGGGACACAGGCATAGCAATGATTGACTTATATTCCCCTCAAAATGAAGTTGAATTGGCTTTATTGAAAAGCATTCTTGATTCTGAAGGTATTAAATATTTTGTCAGGAATGATAATTTCGGTTCCATGGAGGTTGGTCCCAGGATTGGCCTTTTCAATGCAAAGATGATAGAAGTGCAAGATGACCATTATGAAAGAGCCAAGGAACTTCTAGCGGATTATCTTGGGAAGACCAAGAAGAAAACCGAGAAGGCTGAGGAAACGTATTCAGTGTTTGATAAGATTCGGATGGTCTTTGAAGTATTGTTTTTCGGGTGGATAATGCCAGGAAGAAAAAAGACTAAGAGCCGTGATTGATTTATACAACCTCTCGTAATGCTCAAAAGATTTCAGATACTCAAATATGTATGATTCATCCATGATTAGTGAAGATGCACTATAGCCTAGATGTGGCTAAGGAGGGAATTCCATGAAAAAGAACCGCATCGTTCTAGGAATTCTGCTTTGCCTCTTGCTCCCTATTAGCGCAATTGCTCAACTATTAGTTGGTGGAGGCAACATACATTACAATCCCAAGGGTGCGGAGCCCGTCATTTTCAATCATGAGAAACACGTCGCCGCAAACGGCCGCAAATGTTCGGCATGCCATTTCGGGATTTTTTTGATGGAAAAGGAGTCACTCAAGATGAATATGAGCAAGATGAGCAAGGGTGATTTTTGCGGAGCTTGTCACAACGGCAAGACTGCCTTTGATGTCGAAGACCGTACACAGTGCAATCGGTGCCATCATAAATAGTCATAATCGCCACGATCATTTCGGGCAATATCCTAAGAAACCAAATATGTTTTTGGCACTCACTTTTGACATATGCTATAATTGAGTTGCTCAGTTCTCAGATCCCGTCACGACGACTTTTCTAAAAAAGCTCCCTGTATCACTGATATGGGGGCAACGGCAATTGATGTTGTAAAAAAGTAGGCGTCGCTATTTAGTTTATCAGGAGGGCAATCATGAAGGGAACCTTATGGATTTTTTTGCTGGCAATAGTTTTTCTGAGTGGGTGCACTAGCGCGAAACAGATACAGACATACACACCCGATGGGCAACTTGTTTATTACATCTCTTGTAGTTCTGATTATTCCTTGGGGGACTGCTACTTAAAAGCCGGAGAGATCTGCGGTGCCAAGGGTTATAATATTTTCAACTTACCCAGGGATAACTCCAACAGCCTGGTAATCAAGTGCAAGCCCTGACGACAAAAAGGCGCGTAATTTTCGTTTCCACTGAACGAAAATACGATATCGCATATGTAGCCTTTTTTAAACCTGCTTTTGTTTTTCTTGATCAATAAATCCGCTTGTTGCTTCTGTTACCCTGTGAAGCTATGAATGTCTATTGACCGGAATTTTCCACTTTTACCGGGATCGGTTTTTGTGGAGAAGGTGAACCGAAGCATCCGCCTCTCAGCCTGGTACAATAATGGGGGGCTGGCCAGTTATGGACGATGATCTAAAGAACATAAGCACCGAAGGGTTTTGGTGGAAACGGTTCTTTTACTCCGTTACCGGAGCAGACCATGATTATGAATTAGGCCCCAATTGGTTTGCCTCGGTGATGGGCACGGGAATTATCGCCAACGCTTCCGCATCGCTGCCTGTGTTCGCTGACGAACTCCACGGTTTCGCCCTCGTTATCTGGTGCCTTGCTTCCTTGATGCTGATCGGGCTTGTCCTTGCTACAAGCATCTTCCTGTTCCGGCAAAAGAATGCATGGAAAAGACATTTCCGGGACCCCATGATGGCGCAATTCTATGGGGCGCCTCCAATGGCCGCGCTTACCGTTGCAGGAGGGACCCTCCTGCTGGGCCATAATCTCATCGGCCGGGACCTTGCCTTGGAAATTGCCTGGGCCCTCTGGTTCATAGGCACCATCGCAGGTCTTTGTTCCGCTGTCGTCATTCCTTACCGCCTGTTTACCATATTCGAGGTGCGTCCTGACTCCGCCTTCGGGGGATGGCTCATGCCGGTTGTCCCCCCTATGGTATCCGCTGCGATCGGCGCCATGCTTGTACCATACACCCCTGAGGGAGTACTGAGACAGGCGATGTTTTACCTCTGTTTTTCCATGTTCGGCCTGAGCCTTCTGCCCGCGCTGATTATCATTTCAATGATCTGGAGCCGGTTGGCGCATCATGGAACCTCCGGCACCTCCCGCGTTCCAACCCTGTGGATCGTTTTGGGTCCCCTGGGGCAATCCATGACCGCTGCCGGTATTCTCGGCAACGTTGCAAAGGGCGCGGTCCCGGCTGAAATTGCCCATGGCTTTGAGTTGTTTGCTGTGCTCTATAGCGTACCTATCTTTGGGTTTGTGATTCTCTGGACCTGTTTTGCAATTCTTTTGACTCTCCGGGCCCGCCGAAGACATATGAGATTTGCCCTGACCTATTGGGCATTTACCTTCCCGGTGGGCACTTGTGTCACCGGTACAGCACAATTGGCGCGTCATACCGGTCTCCCTCTGTTCGAATGGTCCAGCATACTTTATTATATGGGGCTGCTCGCCGCATGGGCGGTGGCCGCCTTTGGCACCACAAAAGGGATGATCTTGGGGCATCTTTTCCGGCCGCCATCGGCAGCCGCAAAGCCCATAATATCCGTCAAGGAACCTTACGACGCGTAAGATAAGATGTGCATCTCAGAAATATGCTGAAGCCGAATAAATGACCTTCGGGTAAAAAGCACCAAGGTCATTTGAAGACCATAACACGTTTGATATACCACTATGCGCAATTGCTGTTTATTTCCGCATGTCAATTTAGCTATATTATGTCCTGATAAAAACTCAAATCCATCCTGACGTTGTTGAAGTTGCCATTCCTCTAGGCCGTTCATATTCCATTCCGTATTTAAAAAACATTTATTTAACAATGCCTTCCTCAACGAGAAATTATTTACGGAAAACTGGGATACTGATCCCGTCGGTAGGCCAATACTGACGATATTCGCCAGTCCACGTTGATGAGGATGAATTAGCTAAATTAAAATTCTCAATTCTTACATATTTACGCCATATTTGCTCGATATAGTGTCAGATGAAAAAAAATGACGATCGCTGTACTTTTGGGCCTAATGTTTCTTGGCCTGACATCTCAACGCTTGAATTTTAAGATGCGTACATCGATATGATGTTCAAGTTGAAAGAGGGGACAATATGGTCATGCTAACTGAGAAGAAGAATGAAACCATGTGGACGTGCGTAAAATATGGAACCTCGATGCTTGCGTCACATTCCGAGGATTTCTGTGCGCGCAGATACGCGGCGGCAAATCACGAGGGCGCCTGCTGCATCAGTTTTAGCCATTGTCGCAGATGTATTCGCGGCGCGGCGAAATACAAACTTGCTAAACGGAGAAGCGCTTATACGTCTGGCCTCTGAAAGCGTCGGCGGACTATGAACCGATTTTGGATATGTCCAGACGCCTATTATTGCGCTTCTGCCTACATTCAATATGGACATAAAGGATAGTCATGAGGTTGCAGGCTATGAAGGATTTAAAGTCTACATGCCTTTTGTCACGGCGCTTTTGGTGTGATAAATTTTTTTGGCTGCAATGCAAAAATTTACCGACCGGTTATTATCCGATGAAACATCTGGTAAAAAATAACTTTGGTAGCAACCGGCCGCAAGACAAGGGAGTAGTAGAGATCATGAAGCAATATATTGTCCTTAGCGTGGTGGCGTGTTCTTTTTTAATTCTTACCGCGGTGTCACTATCCGCTCAGCAGGGTTTTGGCCGCATGGGAGGGAAAAAAGCGACGCAGGATGAAGGACGCGGGATATATAATCCTGCGCTGGTGGAGACAATAAGCGGCGATATTGTTAGCATTAAGGATGTTAACTTCAACAACGGAAAGATAACGGGTGTCGGAATGGACTTCAAAACAAATGGCCAAACGATTCCCGTCTACCTCGGTCCTCATATTTACGTTGATTTACAGAATTTCAGGATCAGTGCAGGAGACAATGTGGAAGTGAAAGGAGTGAAAGTTCTGCTTGACGGCCAAGAGGCATTTATCGCCGGTGAGGTACGAAAAGGCCACGAGGTTCTGAAGCTCCGCAATGAAAACGGCGTTCCTCTTTGGGCGGGCAAGGGTCAAGGAGGACGCAATGGGCACTAAGTCGCTTGATGGGCCGGGGCAAGGAGGATACCTTTTCCATTTTTATCTTCCTAATTGGCACCTATTGATTTTGTCGGGAAACAGGCTGAAATTTACAACGAGTATAACCGTCAGCCTGCCCTCTGCGACTTTAAAAAGAATATGAAACGTAAAGTTAAGATATTAATCATGGTTGTTATTGGGCTGTCTATCGTCGGCAGTGGCATTTGGTGGCTTAGCGTCACAGGGAGCAGAGGGGCGGTATTCCGCACGGTAACGGTGAAACGAGGTGACCTGGAAGCCACTATCAGCGCAACAGGCACCGTTGAGCCCGAGGAAGTAGTGGATGTTGGAGCCCAGGTTTCGGGAATTATCAGCAGCTTCGGGAAAGACAAATACGGAAAGATGATTGATTACGGTTCACCAGTAGACGCGGGCACTGTACTTGCGAGAGTCGACGATTCACTTTATGCGGCTGCCGTAGAAGCTGCCAAGGCCCAATTGCAGCAGGCCACGGCCAATAAAATCAGCGCCGATGCCAATGTTCTACAGATGAAAGCTAATTTGCTGCTGGCCCAGCAGAACTGGGACAGGGCCCAAAAGCTCGGCCCGTCCGATGCGTTGGCAAAAAGCGCATACGACCAGTACCAGACAACTTTCGAGGTTGCCAAAGCCAACCTGGAAGCCGCCAAGGCCGCAGTGGAACAGATGAAGGCGGCAGTGGAACAAGCTAAAGCCAACCTCAACAGCGCGGAGGTGAACCTCGGCTACTGTACCATCAAGTCGCCTATCAAAGGTGTGATTGTCGACCGGCGGGTAAACATCGGCCAGACCGTTGTGTCGAGCATGAATGCCACAAGCCTTTTCCTTATTGCGAAAGACTTGAAGCGCATACAGGTTTGGGTCTCTGTCAATGAGGCGGATGTGGGCAGCATTTCAGCAGGCCAGCCGGTGACATTCACGGTGGACGCGTATCCCAAGCAGGTCTTCCACGGAGTAGTCGGGAAAATTCGGCTCAACGCAACGATGACGCAGAATGTCGTCACCTACACGGTCGAGGTCAACACAAACAATGACGACGGCAAGCTGTTGCCCTACCTGACAGCCAACGCACAGTTTAAGGTCGGCCGCCGGGAGGGAGTGCTAATGATCTCGAATGCAGCGCTGCGCTGGTCCCCCTTGCCGAACCAGATCGTGCCGGAAGACCGGAGAAAATCCCGCGTCCAAGCTGGACCATCAGGCACAGACAGCGGCGGATATCACGACGACGGCAGAGGAGTCCAAGCACGAGGGACGATTTGGGTGCAGCAAGGCGGATTTGTACGGCCTGTCCATGTCAATGTCGGATTAACGGACGGACTAGTAACTGAAGTTGAAAGCAGGGATCTGGCCGAAGGTCTGCAGGCCGTTATCGGCGAAGCTGCACCTGAAGCCAAAGCCGGTCCCGAGGGGGAGAGAAATCCGTTCACGCCACAGATTGGCCGGGGACGCCGATGAAAAGAGTCACGACGAGATTCAGGATAATTCCTTCTCGGGTAACGCTTCAGACTTGTTGAGGAGACGCTGTAACGTGGATATGATCGAATTGCGCGATATTCACAAGACCTATCGTCTTGGCGAAGTTGACCTACCGGTGCTCATGGGCGTATCGTTGAGCGTCTTACGCGGAGAATTCGTGGCTCTGATGGGCGTCAGCGGTTCGGGCAAAAGTACTCTCATGAACATCGTGGGTTGCCTGGACCGCCCGACTTCAGGAGAGTACTGGCTTGACGGCAGGGAGATTTCCAGACTTAATGCAACGGAGCGGGCGAAGCTGCGAAACCGCTTTATTGGTTTTGTTTTCCAAACGTTCAACCTGCTGCCGCGCACGACCGCGCTGGAGAATGTCATGATGCCGCTACTTTATACGAGGGAGAACCTGAGTGAGAGCCAAAAGAAACAGCGTGCTGCCAGATTGTTGGAAAAAGTTGGTCTGGCCGATCGCCTCGATCATCTCCCATCCCAACTTTCAGGCGGACAGCAGCAGCGCGTGGCTATCGCACGCTCGCTGGTCAACCATCCTCAGGTACTCCTTGCAGATGAGCCGACCGGAAACCTCGACTCTCGCACCAATGAGGAGCTCCTCCAAATGTTTCAAAAGCTCAATGATACCGAGGACATCACTATTATCCTCGTTACCCACGATCCTGGAGTAGCACATCATGCGAGGAGGATCATTTCTATCAAGGACGGCCTCATAGAAAAAAGCTCAGATATGCTTAAATCTCAGAATCCCGTATGAACTGGCACGGAATCATAAGAACGGCTTTAAATGCTCTTCGCCGCAATGTCATGAGGACGATGCTCACCACTCTCGGCATAGTCATCGGAGTAGCGGCGGTGATCACAATGATGGAAATAGGCAACGGAGCGACAATCGCTATCCAGCGTACCATGGCCAGCATGGGCGCCAACACTCTTGTGGTCGTTCCGGGGGCCGCAAGCACAGGCGGCATAAACTTCGGGATGGGCAGCATAATGACGCTGACGCCGCAGGACGCCGATGCGATCATCAAAGAGATCCCCTCAATTCGCAGTGTTGCACCCATCGTGCGCGCCCGCACCCAACTCGTATACGGCAATCGCAACTATGTCCCGACTTACCTCTATGGCACTACTCCTGCGTTTCTGGAGGTTCGGGATTGGACCGATCTTGACAGCGGCGAAGCGTTCACCGAACACGATGTTCTGAATGTGAATAAGGTATGCATGATCGGACAGACCATCGTAAGGCAGCTGTTCGGCGGAGAATCTCCCATAGGCAAGGAGATCAGGATAAGGAATGTGGCCTTCAAGGTAATAGGCGTCTTGGGCCCAAAGGGAGCAAACATGATGGGCATGGACCAGGATGATATCCTGCTGGCGCCGTGGACAACCATCAAATACCGGGTAGTGGCCTCTTCGCTTTCCGCCGCTAACCAGAGCAGTACAAGTACTGCGAGCGGCAACGAAGTTACTTCATTGAGCCAGGTCTATCCTAATCTCCAGCAGAACCTCTACCCTGCAGCGTCAGCAACGGAGCAGACCGACACGCCGCAGCCAATCCGCTTTACAAACGTGGACCAGATACTGACGGCGGCCCAGTCCGCAGGCCAGGTACCTGCCGCGATGCAGGAAATGACCTCGCTGCTCAGGGAGCGTCATCATCTTCTGCCCGGCGATGAGAACGATTTCACGATACGTGACATGACCGAAATTACCAAGGCAATGAGTTCTACGACAGAATTGATAACGAAGCTTTTACTGTGCGTTGCGATGATATCGCTGATTGTCGGCGGCATTGGAATCATGAACATAATGCTCGTCTCGGTCACTGAACGGACGCGCGAGATCGGTCTGCGCATGGCCGTGGGTGCAGAGCCGGCTGACATTCTGCGGCAGTTTTTGATTGAGGCCATAGTACTGTGCCTTCTCGGCGGCACGATGGGCATAATCCTGGGACGCTGCGCTTCGTACATTGTCACATCGGTCTTGCACTGGCCAACAGCGGCTTCGATGGGCGCTATCGTGGTTTCAGTGGTAGTTTCGGCTGTTGTGGGTGTCATTTTTGGTTTCTATCCTGCATGGAAGGCATCGCGGCTCGATCCAATCGATGCGCTCAGATATGAGTGAGGATGCAGTGATGAATGGGAATAAGCAAGCGTGTCCTGCCGCCTTAATTGCCGCCGGTTTACTACTTCTAGCCAGCGGGTGCATGGTGGGTCCGGACTATCATCCACCGCAGACAGCAGCACCTGACACGTGGGTCGGCGTGACGAAGACGCCGGGAGGCCAACCATCAGAGGCAACTGCTCAGTCGGCTGAACTCAGTCTGTGGTGGGGGCAGTTCAACGATCCAACGCTGAACGAGCTTGTCGAGGAAGCGGTGAAGACGAACCTAAACCTGCAAATCGCAGAGTCTCGCTTGCGCCAGGCCCGTGCTTTGGGCGGGATCGCAAAAGGAGGCTTGTGGCCGTCCGTTACCGCTTCAGGCAGCTACCAGAGGCAGCATACGGCCGGCGTCACTCCTGACGACCACGCGCAGGACCTTTATCTGTCAGGTTTGGATGCCGTATGGGAGATCGATCTGTTCGGGGGTGTTCGGCGCAATATAGAATCAGCCAACGCCAACATCCAGGCCGCCATTGAGAACATCCGGGATGTGCAGGTCAGCCTCATCTCCGAAGTCGCACTTGATTATATACAGTTACGCGGTTACCAGCAGCAGATCGTGGTCGCAAAAAAAAACTTAGAAGCGCAGCAGCACACTGCTGAAATCACCCGGAAACTATTCGATGTGGGCTTCAGCAGTGCCCTCGATGTTGCCAACGCCGAGGCCAATGTCGCTACGACAGAGTCGCAAATCCCCGTCTTTGAAACATCAGCGCGGCAATCCATTTATGCGTTAAGCGTGCTGCTGGCGCGGCCGCCCGCGGATTTGCTGGAAAAATTGTCGCCCACGGGCAACCTGCCCGTCGCGCCGGCGAAAATCCCAGCCGGGCTGCCTTCGGAATTGCTTCGTCGCCGTCCCGACATCCGTGAAGCCGAGTCACAACTCCATGCCGCCACCGCTCAAATAGGTGTTGCCGTCGCGCAATTTTTCCCCGCGTTTTCGCTGACCGGCGCGGTAAGTTGGAACAGTAATCTGCTTCACTCGTGGTTTAGCAATAACAACCGTTCGTACTCTTTCGGTCCGTCACTGAGTTGGCCGATTTTCCAGGGAGGCGCTACTGTATCTAATGTGCGTTTGCAGCAGGCGCTGCGCGACCAGGCTTTCATCACCTACCAGGAAACAGTACTAGCAGCATTTCAGGATGTCGAAAATGCACTAATTGCTTTTGCAAATGAGCAGGAACACCGAAAATCGCTTGCCGAAGCCGCAGCGGCCAACCGCAAAGCAGTGGACCTGTCGCTTCTGCTTTACACCGAAGGCCAAATCGCTTTTCTCAACGTGCTTATTGCTCAAGAATCACTTTACGCATCGGAAAACGCATTAGTGCAAAGCGAGGGTAACATCATTACTGATATCGTCGCCCTATACAAGGCGCTGGGGGGCGGATGGGAATCTCTATCGTCAGATGCTGCTACACAGCGGTTGGTGGAACACTGAAGAAATTGTTATGGGCACGGGATCAAACAAAGAGTTATAATGATCTCGGTAAATGCAGAGACGGGCTTTCGTAGTTTGCAAAAAATTATGAGGGATCTCACGACCTTGAGAAAAAGATTCTATGTCCTGTTTTTTTGCCTGGGCATTTTGGCGGCCATTCTTGCGGCAGTACATGTAGCTCAAGCTGCACTCGGTGAATCTGCCGATTCGGTCATGTCTGACCTTAATGCGCTCTCGGCCATGCAAGGCGCTGCAATAATCCACACTGGCTACACTGTTCAGGAGATCACTTCTGCGTCGGTCACCGTTCGGGAGTATATATCGCCATCCGGCGTTGTATTTGGAATCGCTTGGAATGGCTTGATCCACCCAGATCTCACGCCTCTTCTGGGTTCCTATGCCGGCGAATATCATCAGGCTCTGCTGAAGACGCCACGCAAGCCGGGCAGCAGATTCTCTCGGGTAAAGACGGACGTGATTGTGGTCGAGAAATGGGGCCATATGCGAAACCTACGGGGCCGCGCCTACGTGTTGGCCTTAATACCGCCAGGAGTGATTGTTGATGAAATCAAGTAAAATCCAGCTTTTTTTGCTGGTTCTAGATCTGGTGGCCGGTTGCACAAGTGGCAGCGGATCGGGCACACCGTCGGCAACACTCCGGTCAATTGCCATAACGCCGGCAGGGTCGAGCATTGCACTTGGGACGACCGAACAGTTTACAGCTACAGGAACATTCTCGGATAATTCCGATAGGGACATCACGGCATCAGTAAGCTGGATTTCATCAGCTGCCAATGTCGCAACTATTGGCAACGCGGCAAATTTCAATGGATTGGCCGCTTCGGTCTCTACGGGCACAACGACGATCACGGCTGAGTTAGGGGGCATCTCGGACTCTACTGCCCTTACGGTGGGCGCTACGGCGCTTGTATCTATTGATGTGCAGCCGACGGTATCGAGTATTCCGACCGGTACGACCGAGAAGTTTACTGCCACGGGGACTTACTCGGACAATTCTGCCAGGGACATCACGACACTGGTAAGTTGGGCTTCATCGGACCCCAATGTCGCGACTGTCAGCAGTAATGTGGCGACCGCAATTTCCACGGCCACAACAGCTGCAACAATGATTACGGCCAGGTCAGGGAACGCCTCGGGATCTGCCTTACTGACGGTGACAGGGGGCAATGCCGCGCCTGCCAGCAACGTGCTTCCGATCACCGTGAACGGCTCGCTTTGTTCGGCCAGTACCTCAGCTTCCTACATCAACAAGCCCTGCGTCAGTGTTACGGTCTGCACTCACGGTACGTCCACCTGCCAGACGATTGACGACATCCTCCTCGATACGGGCAGCTATGGACTCCGAATTTTCAGATCGGCCCTGGGTCCTGTAACCCTTTCTCAGTTGCAGGCAACCGGTGGTTCCGGATCAGTCGTCGAGTGCACTCAGTTTGGTGACGGCTCGTCGGATTGGGGGCCTGTTCAGTTAGGGGACGTTACCCTGGGCGGCGAAACCGCCCAGAATGTTCCAATTCAGGTCATAGATTCCAGCTTCGGCACGGTCCCCAGCTCCTGCGGCATCCCGGATACGAGCCCCTCGGTCGCCGGCTTAACCGGGATACTGGGGGTCGGCGTCTTCACCGAGGATTGCGGTTCAACCTGCGCAACCGATGCAAACAACGGAATCTATTACTCCTGCAGCGGATCGACGTGCACGGGCACAACAGTCCCCCTTTCCAGCCAAGTACAGAATCCAGTGGCGCTGCTCCCTGCAGATAATAACGGTGTGAGTGTGCAGCTTACAAGTGTGCCTTCGAACGGTTCGCCCTCAGTCAACGGAATTCTTGTGCTTGGGATCGGCACAAAGACCAACAATGTCCCTTCCGGGATTACTACGTATAACACCGATGCAAACGGTGAAATAGTGACAAATTTCAGTGGCTCCTATGCGGGCGTTATCGACAGCGGCTCAAACGGCCTGTTTTTCGCCCCTCCCTCAACAGGCCTTCTCCCTGATTGCCCGTCTTCCGATTCCGGATGGTTCTGTCCCTCGTCCACGACGACCCTTTCCGCAGTGAACGAAGGGGCCTCGGGATCACCGAGCGGTGAGGTTCTCTTCCAAATAGAAAACTTCACCAGCCTTACCAATTCGTCCAACAACGCATTCTCCAATATCGGCGGATCATCATCACCAAATCAGTTCGATTGGGGAATTCCACTTTTCTTTGGACGTAATATCTTCGTGGGAATTGAGGGAAAGACGTCGAGCGTCGGCACCGGACCTTACTACTCGTATTAAATATGATATGAAATCTTCGGGTGCTGCATTAAAATGATTCTTAAACATTATGGTGCCTTGACGACATGAACGTGCAATTCTGATAATGAGTATGGCCTGAAATGTGGCTTTCCCGAAACGTTGATTTTTGCGACCTCACCTCCCAGAATATCCACTTTTCATTCGGAATTTTTTTACATGGTATACACATATAAAACTCCTTAAATCCCCGCCTTTTCCCTTAAAGTTAAATCAGAAGACTCCGATAAGAATGATAACTGTTGCAATATTTAACAGAAAAAAGATATAAAATACAATACGATAACTACGGAGTGATCCTGTATGAAAAAAATAGTTATAATGGCTGTTGCTCTTCATTGCCTCCTTTCAATAGTATTCGTTTCTAACAGCATGGCGGTCATTTATAAATATGTGGATAAAGACGGCAAACTATGCTTTGCGGACAATCTTCAGGTTATCCCGGAACAATACAGGGCATCTGCTCTAATTGTTCAAGACGAATCGAAAGATGAACCTGCAAAGGCTCGAATACCTGCCGCTGCTGAAAGCGGGCGTGAACCGTCAATATCTGCTGCACAGGAGACCTCGCAAAAACACGTTGCACTCTCCTTCAGCTACAGATTGATGATTTCAGGATGTGTCATCATCGGTTCAATCCTGGTCTTCTACATTATAAGAAATCAAGCCGAGATGAAAAAGAACGAGAAACTGACTTCTATCGTACGCAATGCTCTCATCGCCATAGTATCCCTTTATCTCGTTTTTGCCCATGGAAAGGATGCACTCACAATCGTCGGTGTAACTGGAAACGCCTTAGATAATGCGAAGCAGCAATCAGCGGAAAGGGGGAGGAAGGCCGCCCAAGTGATGAAAAAACTTGATGCGCTATTTGAGAAGGAGCAAAAGACGGAGGAAGGGCAGAATTAACTGGAGCAGAGATGTGTCTATTCAAGATATATGTCTATAGAGGTTCAAAGAATGGATAAGAAACGAAAGCTCTGGTTCATCATAAAATGCCTATCGTACGTGTGCGTCGGTCTTATTATATATAATCTATTTTGTTTAAAAGGCGCATGAGTAGTCTCGATTGCCACCAGGATGGTGACTAAGATTATCCCCCTGTTAATCATTTATTATCTATTTGATGTAGCTGCCCGTAAAATCAGAGGTGACGTATAGATGACGTTGCAGACCGATGCCCGCGAAATTCAGTTTCACCGACTTAATGGAGGAACTCGTCATGAAAGCATCCATTATCCTGGCCATTGTAGCATCATTTGCCTTTTCAACCACGGCATTTGCAGCTCCCAAACAAGAGGGCAAAGTGCACGGGCCATGCCATCAAATCCTTAAAGCCTGCCAAGACGCGGGCTTCGTCAAAGGAATGTATAAGGAAGGTTATGGCCTGTGGAGAGACTGTATCGACCCCATCATGCAGGGAAAAACAACTGTGTCAGGCGCCGCAAAGGCACTGCCGTCGGTCGATACAGGTCTTGTAGCCGCGTGTAAGGCAAAAAACCCCAAGTTTGGCTCAGGCGAAGTAGGCTCGGAATAAGGAGCATAAAGCTCTACATTGCTGATAGACTCTTTGTATCGCTATCTGAAAAAAAGCTGACTTCCCATTGCGAGGAGCTTATCAGGGAGGCACGTAATCATGAAAAAAGATCCTGCTGTTTTGCCGGCAGAACATTGGAGCGCTCTAAGCTACATCGTAGATGCCGAAACAATCACGCCTGTCGAATATTTTCTGCGGGTGAAGGCGTATTTACGGAAGGGCAAACTAAGAAAGGCATTCGAGCTATTACAGGCTGCGATGATGTATTTCCCCAATGAGCCGATTCTATTGTCATATTATGGGTGTCTTTTGGCCATTGTTGACAGGAAGTACAATAGGGGAATTGCAACTTGCCAGAAAGCAATCAAAAAACTTCAGGTAAAGACTTTTTGCGATGAGGCTATGGGTTATTCGCTATGTTATTATAACCTCGGTAAGGCGTATTCAACTGCTGGCAAACGGAAAGAATCATTGGATGCATTTAATATAGGGTTATCTTACGATCCGGGCAACGAAGATATCCATAAGGAATTGCGAAGGATGCGAGTCAGGACAAGAAAGCCTCTGATACCGTTTCTCGAACGTTCACATCCTCTGAATAAATATCTTGGAATCATGTTGTATAAGCGTAAAAAATAGCTGCATTCAGGCCGCGCTAACACAGTGACGAAGCCCGACTCGGGTTGTGGCCCAGGGTCGTTGAACCGCCGGGTCGAAAGCTCGAAGACCTGTCCCGTTTATTTCCCTGTTGATACGATCCATTTATCCAGGCTCTCCAGTCATTCACCCCTGAAAAATATCGTCAAAATCATTCTGGATGATTCTAAAATATATTTTTTTATGATAAGCTTACTCTAGCAGTCATCATCGAGTGAAGTGCCCGATGTTGGAAGAAAAAGCTCTATGTGAGGCAGTAACTTTGATTAGTATTCAGTTTCGAATCTCAATGAACCGGTTCGAACAAATCAACCGTGGAAAATATATATCAAAGAGGTTGACATGATAAGCAAACACATGTTACTTATGATTATTACATTAGTTTTTACATCTTTCCTCTCAGGTTGCGGCGGATCGGAGGAAGGAGGCACTGTCCCCGATACGCCGGCACCTACTCAAATTTGGAATGGTACCTGGGTCAGCAACAAAGTTATCGCGAATGGAACTATGTCCCTGACAGTTATTGAATCGGGCACGGCTTTTACCGGCAGCGTAACAATGAACGGTTCTCCTTGTTTTTCAACTTCTTCAATCACCGGATGGACTGTTTCGGGGACTACGGTTAGTTGGAGCGCCCCGGGAATTGGTAATTTTATCGGAACTATTTCGGGAGGTTTGATATCGGGAACTTATTCTGTGACCTCAGCAGGCGCATGTTTCGGCGATACCGGCACTTTTTTGATCATAAGCTAAAATGATATTACCAATTAAGCTTCTCAGTCTGACGCCGGCATGGATTCAACTCTGTTTCTTCCTCCCGTTTTCGCCCGGTAAAGTGCTTTATCCGCTCGATTGATCAAAGCCTCGTTGGTATCGTAAGGGGAGAATTCAGCCACACCGAAGCTGCTTGTAAGATGTACCCCGCCTAGGAAGTCAGATTTTCCTATTAGCATGCGCAGTTTTTCCGCGAAAATTTCAGCACCAAGCAGTTCTGTGTTCGTCACCATGATTACAAACTCCTCTCCTCCCCAGCGGGCGAAGAGGTCATGTTTTCTGACAACCTTCGAAACCAATCCCGCAAGTTCCTGCAGGACGCGGTCGCCGGCATTGTGGCCGTACATGTCATTTATGTTTTTGAAATGGTCGATATCGAAGATAATAAGCGAAAGTGGGAATTTAAATCGTTTCGAACGCTGGATCTCGATGTTTAACGCTTCGTTGAACTTCGACCGGTTCGATATTCCGGTGAGTTGATCCGTGGTAGCCTGGCATGCAAGAAGCTCGTTCAGGCGCTTCAGTTCCTCAGCCGCTTTTTTTCGCTCAGTGATATCGTGGAATGACCCCTCCATTCCGGAAGGCGCTCCGCCATCATTATAAATGTAATGCGCATTGGCCGATGCGATCACGAATTGATCTTCTTTCGTTTTCAGCCGGACCTCATAATCGATTACTTCTCCGTCTTTCCGCATCGTTTCAAATAGCTTGACCCCGTCGTGTGGATTATAGTAGTAATCTGTGATAGGTTTGCCGATCAGTTCTTCACGGGTAAAGCCGGAGTATCGCAGGATTGACGGGCTTATGTCGGTAACAATTCCATTCATATCCGACTGATAGAATACATCCTGGACATTTTCAAATATTTTTCTGTATTTGTTTTCGCTTTCCCTCAACTCCAGCTCGGCCTTGTTTCGTTCTTGTATTGTGATGTTAAGTTCGCGGTTGAGTCTCAGCAGCGATAAATGCCTCCAAATCGCCATAATGATGACGAACGACCCTGCCGCAATTCCTAGTATGGCAACTTTTCTCAAGGTCCAGAAAGGAGTCGGCTTACCATACCACTTAACATAAATACGTTGATATTCAGGCGAGCCGACAAAACCAGCCATGGCCTTATCCAACCGTCTCAAAAGCGCAGTATTGTCTTTGCGAACGCCAATTGCCCGCTTGATCTCGACTATCGGCTCATCGATCATTTTGATCTGGTCATCTACTCCCGACTCGCGGGCAAGAGCCTGAAGCGTCGGCGCAGGACATGCGAAAGCATCTATTTTCCCCGCGAGAAGATCGAATAGCCCCTGGACAAAGCTCTCATATTCCGACAGGCGCAGATCAGGCCGGTCTTTCAGATGTTCAAATGCAACGCTCCCTTGAATGACCCCCACAAGGTGAATGCCCGGCGTCGACGTGAGGTCGGGGTGTTTGGCGCGTACAAAAAATGAAACAGGGAATGTTTCCAGCGGCTCGGTGTATGCACAATATTCTTTTCGTTCTTCACTTACGCCGAGACCAGGGACAACATCCGCTTTACCGCTCATTAACAGGTTCATAATATCGGTCCAGCCATCTTCAAAAATGTAATCGACGCGCAGGCCGGCGCGCTTGGCAATGGCGTTCATGGCATCGACCGCAAAGCCGGCCGGTTTGCCAGTTTTTTTATCAATAAAATATGTGGGTGGAGAATCAGGCGGGATAACGGCCACGATCCTGTCCGGAGGGGACACGGTCACTTTGGGCTGCGCCAAGGACGAGTTAACGCAAAATACGAGACACATCGACAACAGTAGAAGGATGACATGTAAAAAACTACTCGGATGTATAAGCCGCGTAGGCATAATCCTAGCATGCATTTGACTCTCCAAGAATCGAGTATCGTCGATGAGCCGGACAGAAGTAGCGTCAGACTAAATCGCCTTAAACGAGATATTCAATTTCTATATTAATTGTACCAAAAAAAATAGAATTGTCAACAATTATTAGTTTAAGAGATTCAAAGACTTGACGATTGCTCCTCGCCTATAAATTCCTGGTTTTATGTAATACACGGCGCTCTTTTGCAGTAACAAAATCCACCCTCATGGGGTTGACTTGAGTCACTTAATTTGATAAATTAATAATAATGTGGTTTTTACATGCTCATTGATAGAATTCGAAGGATTTAAAGAATTAAATTCTTCTCTGCTCAGAGCAAACCGGGGGAAACCCCGGGACGCAGAGCAACGGGGCCAACCAGGTAACTGGATTGAATGTCCGCCGAGCCGCCAGAGATTATCTCTGGCGGCTTTTTATGTTTTAGAGGACGGAGAACAATACAATATCCAACTAAATGATGTTTTCACGTCTTAATGTTTGATTGCTAATGTATTGCAGCAAGCATGCGGTGTCGGCAATTTGTAGAGTCGATCTGTAGTAAAAGCGTGAGAGTCACACTTCATATTGAAAACTCTTTAGAAGATTCGGGAGGTGTCTATGAAAAGCTTAGTTTGTGCTCTTGCACTGTTAACATTGCTCGCTCTGGGGCTATCTATCGGAATTGCAGAGACAGGTCCACAGGAAGCGCCTGCGGCATTCGACGGAGCTACCAACGGTCTGGTGGATGCAGCAACGCATACGGCTGACGCTGAAGTATTTGATGAGGTCGAAGAAATATCAGACGGCCTCGGCCCGCTTTACAATGCCCAATCTTGCCGCGAGTGCCATCAGAACCCGCAGTCCGGAGGCATCAGCCAGGTGACCGAGCTGCGCGTAGGGCACCTTGACAGCAAAGGCAACTTCGTCAATCCCAGCGTTCCTATCGCAGATGGCTCCACGGTTATAACGGGTCGCACCCTCATCAATGACCGCGCCATCTGCCCAAATGGCGAATTTCCTGACGCAGAGATCCAGGAGCGCGTTCCTGATACAGAGACTATCCGGACTCTGCGCACTTCCTTGAACTTATTGGGGGACGGATTCGTGGAGGCGGTTGCCGACGAGACACTGAATCAGATCGCGACTAGCCAGTGCCATAAGACGCACGGCAGGATCTGCGGCAAAGCCATCTCGGTACCCGTGTTGGAAGCGCCAGGGAAGTATCGCATAGGGAGGTTCGGCTGGAAGGACCAGCAGGCCACCTTGCTCTCCTTCGCAGGCGACGCGTATCTCAACGAAATGGGAATCACCAACCGCCTCCAACCCACTGAAGTCACGACGCTCTGCGACACGGTAAAGGACCCCGAAGACGTGCCCGGGACGGACGGGCTGGCGGACATCGACCACTTCGCCCGGTTCATGCGCGCCACAAAAGTGCCTCCCCGGGATGTGAAGCTCTCCCAGACCGAGGATGCGAAGAAAGGATCGGCCCTCTTTGACTCCGTCGGATGCGCGCAGTGCCATGTACGCACGATGCAGACAGTACCGGCCGGAACACAGATAAACGGCGGCACCTTCACTGTTCCACCGGCATTAGGGGACAAGATATTTCATCCTTTCAGCGACTTCCTGCTTCACAACGTCGGAACTGGCGATGGCATCGTCATACCCGTCATAGAACACTACGGCATGTCATACTACGAAATGCAGCCGCAGTATTCCCTCACTGCCAACAGGATGCGCACGCCTCCTTTGTGGGGCGTCCGGACTCGCAGCCGCCTCATGCACGACGGCAAGTCGCTGACGTTCGCCGATGCCATCCTGAGGCACCGGGGAGAGGCATCCCTGGAGCGAAAAAAGTTCATTGCTCTAACGAATCGTCAGAAGCGACAGCTCATAACGTTCTTGAAATCGCTTTGATCCGATAGTCAGTTCCTGCAGGACCGTATCGAACCTTAAGTCGGCATCATGGTTTAGGAAATTATGAACAAGGAGGAAATCATCACATGCCTAAAAAATCACGGGGCAAAAGTAAGTCAAAAGTAAAAAAATCCACGCTTAAAAAAGCTGTCAAAAAAACGGTCAAGAAAAAGAAGCTTCTCGGCAAAAAAGCAATAAAGAAGACTTCAAAAAAGAAAAAAATTGTGCCAGCACCTATGAAGCGAATTCCGATCGCTGGCAGCGGGCGCACCGCTCTTCCCGGGGCACGCGTAGTTGGGCCGGCAGATCCGAATGAACGTGCCATGGTTACCGTGATCATTCGTCGTCGCCCTTCCAGCAAGGGGCTCACTTCCATGATCGATAAGATGGGTGCTCGCAAACCTTCTGATCGCAAATACCTTAGCCGCGAAGAATTTGCCGCGAGGCATGGTGCCGATCCCGGTGATTTAAAAAAGATGGAGGCATTCGCAGGCAAGTACGGACTGGAAATTGTGGAAACCAACGCTGCACAGCGCCGAGTGGTACTCGCCGGGACAGTGGCCGCTCTCAGTGCTGCGTTTAGTGTTGATCTGTACAAATACGAACATCCGGGCGGAACATACCGTGGACGTACAGGACCGATACATTTGCCGAAGGACATCGCACCAGTCATTGAGGCCGTCCTTGGTCTCGATAACCGGCCTCAAGCCCGGCCGCACATGCGTCCATGGAAACAACAGGAAGGAGCGGCCCAACCTCGCGCAGATGGCACATCTTACCTGCCTCCCCAGATTGCAAAGCTTTACGACTTCCCGCAGGGAGTGAATGGAAGCGGTCAGTGCATAGCCATAATAGAACTTGGGGGCGGATACCGTATGGTGGATCTCGATACCTACTTTTCTCAACTTGGAATCGCCACACCGCAGATCAAAAGCGTATCTGTTGATGGCGCTAACAACCAACCGATGGTAGATACGAATGCTGATGGCGAGGTGCTCCTCGATATCGAGGTGGCCGGCGCAGTCGCTCCCGGTGCGCAGATCGTGGTATATTTCGCACCCAACACCGATGCCGGCTTTCTTGATGCGATTAAGAGTGCTGTCCACGATAACAGCAATAAGCCCTCGGTTATCTCGATCAGCTGGGGTGGACCGGAAAAGGGATGGACGCAACAGACAATGCAGGCCATGGACCAGGCATTCCAGGAGGCCGCGACCCTCGGCGTAACTGTCTGCTGTGCAGCGGGGGACGATGGCTCGTCCGATCTTCGCCCACCGGAACCAGATGACGGACTTCTGCATGTGGATTTTCCTGCTTCCAGTCCTCATTCGCTTGCCTGTGGCGGCACCCGGCTGACAGGTTCAGGTAATGTCATCACTAAGGAAGTAGTGTGGAATGACGGGAGAGACGGCGGCGCTACCGGAGGGGGAATTAGTGACGTGTTCGATCTCCCAAAGTGGCAAGCCGGAGCCAATGTCCCGCCATCAGCAAACCCAGGAGGTCGAGTGGGACGAGGTGTGCCTGATGTGGCAGGAGACGCTGATCCGGTAACGGGATATCAGGTTCTGGTGGATGGACAACAGGATGTTATCGGTGGAACGAGCGCGGTCGCGCCTCTCTGGTCAGGCCTGATCGCCCTCCTAAACCAAAAAATAGGAAGCCCGGTCGGTTATCTTAATCCTGCGCTCTACGGCCTTCCTGCCTCCTCAGGCGCATTTCATGACATCACGGCCGGCAACAACGACGTCACCGGCGACGGAGGAGCATACAATGCCGGCCCGGGCTGGGATGCGTGCACGGGTTGGGGATCCCCTGACGGGGCCAAGATGCTGAATGCCCTAAGCGGAAGTTGAGGGAACACCAAAGTTTAGTAAACGGAGAACGCCATGAGAGAAAGCAAAAAAGCGAAAGCCACCAAGAAAAAAATTGCAGCAAAAAAAAGAATCACTAAAAAAGGCCTTCACACCGAGCACGAAGATCATCCCTGGACCATCGAAATCCCCGACCATCCGCAGCGGACGGACAGCCCAGCTTACCTATTGGCGCGCAAGATCATGAACTCCATCGCACCAGCCAAAAACTGGTTCCTGGGAGCGGAGCCCTATCAGGACCATCACGGAGGAGGACTGTGGCTGAAAGACGGGGAGGGCTGGTTTTTGGTCAAGAATCTGGCCGGCCTGGAATGGAGCTCTCAGTTTTGCGCTGACCCTAAAAAGGTCGATATCCTTCGTCAAAATGCGAAACGGCTGTACGCTAAGTTCCCTCTCTCGGCACAGGCATTCAAAGAAATGGGCTTCGATCTGTATGCATTCCTCAATACCCCAATCACTGACGATAAAGGCGTCGCGGCTTGGACTGACTCGATCTGTAATGCCAGTGTGCCGATACCCGCATCCGGGCATACGGGAGTCCTGCCCCATGGCGCCGGGGTGCACCATTACCCCACGCCGATCACTGACATTGCCCTGTTCAAGCATGACGACTTCCAGTTGTGGGTGACAGATTCGGAAGGACAACCCGCAGCCGTCGTACCGGTCGCCCCTCGAGGATCGAAAGACAAGAGGGTAGAAGTTGTTTACGCGACACCAGGGACTAGGTTGCATAGAAGGCTGTATGCGGCTCATGCCAAAGGGGTCAGACTCATTGTCGGCGCCAAACACCCGTTGGCGAAACAGGTGTATGCAAAGCAGCAAACCACGACAACCAAATGAGATAAGGCGTCAGCTTATGGCAATGACCATTTGGGATATGCACGGCATGTGAAAGGAATTGATATCTTCCAACTTCAGCGTGCTGCCGTGTCCGCTTAACAACTTAGTTTGGTCTTCTTCAGGTGGGGTAGCATGCTGAAGGTTCCCTAGATACTGGAAGAGTTAATTAGCAGAATCTATTACTGCCGGGTTCATGACCGGAAGGTCGAGGTTCAAATCATCTCCCCGCTGCCTATAAAACCCGCATACATTCAGAACTATTAGCTTCTACTCTAAAATTACTCATTTCTATAATTACTCATTCACGACTGTTGACATAGCCACGATTTGGGATTATATTCTTTAAAAAGATAATTCCTTGTAGATGCATTGTAGGCTCTGGCCTCGATGAGTCTGTCATGGAGCGGCTGCCGTTGTTTATTAATGACGTCGGGCATTTTTTTAAAGTTTCGGTTCTATTCAGACGATAACTAATTGGAAATCTCAGTTTTAATATTTTTGGAGGTAACGTGAATTCATTCAACTTTCCTTCGGGCAGGCATAATATGTCAAGAAAGGCCTTATATACAGTCGGCCTGACCCTCTGCCTGCTGGCAATGATGCCGTATTCCGCATCCGCCGGTCCGTCAATACCCGCAAAAGCATGGGTGGTTATAGACGATAACGGAACGGTCATAGACTCCAGAAACCCCAATGCGCGGCTTGCGCCTGCGTCAACAGTGAAACTGGTCACCGCAATGGTGATCCTTGATTCATTGTGTCCTGATATGCCGGTGACGATAAGCAAACATGCCGAAAAAGTTCATTCCATCCGACCAAGGCTCATGGAGGGCGAGGAAATAACGATTAACGACCTCCTGCGCCTTGCCCTCATGCAATCGGTTAATTCCGCCGCAGTCGCGCTTGCCGAAGCGGCCGCAGGTTCCGAACGCGACTTTGTCGACATGATGAACAACAAGGCAAGGGAGATAGGGGCAACGAACACGCTGTTCGCGAACGCATCAGGGCTTCCGAACGGCAACCAGTACACGACCGCAAGCGACCTTGTCCTTATCCTGAAGGCGGCGCTCACCTATCCGCTCATACGTGAAATACTCAGTGAAAAGATCGCCGTTATTACCACAGGGGGCGGCAGGGACATGTTCATCGAGAACACGAACAACCTCCTGTGGCAGGATGAAAACATGATAGGGGGCAAGACGGGATATACGGGCACGGCGCGTCACTGTTTTGTTTGCGCCGTCAATACCGATAACGGCACGCTCTTCACGGCTGTCCTCGGAGCGCGCACCCGGAGAAGCCTGTGGACAAGCATCGAAAAGCTGTCGGCCATCGGAAGAGACAGCCTTATGATGAAAATAAAATACAGCGAAGCCGAATTTTCACCCGAAAAACTCGTAAACAGCCATGAGGATGATTCGTCCCCGATAATCACAGACAGCGGCAATCCCGGCATGATAGGACCATTACCCAGTAAATTATGACTATGCAATCAAAATCAAAGGATGTTTACAACCGGATTGCGTTCTTCGCCTCTGTTCTTGGGATAGTGTTCGTTAGCATTGGCGGGGCATAGCCTGATGAAGACTTCATTCTGAGAAGTTGATTTTTGCGACCTTCCAGAATATCAACATTCCATATCGAAAACTTCAACTGGTGATCGTAATTTGTGTCTCATATGGCTTAGTCTACCAGCCGTCTGAATTCGGCATCATTCCAAAGTGACTGAAATCTTTTATCTATTTTTGCCCTCTGTCGCAAAGCACCGTTGATACTAATTGCTTTTCCGAGTTCAGATAGCGCCTTCTCTTTTTCACCATGTATCGCGTAAAATGCCGCGATATGCATATGAATCCATGATTTGTTCGGTGCAAGTCTCAGGCACTTGTCAAGGTCTTCCATGGATTTCTCTTTATTGCCAAGACCGTTATGCGCCCATGCCCGCGCGATGTAGGCCTGGGGATTGTTGGGGTCCATCTGTACAGCCCTGTTCAAGTCCACCAAGGCTTGTTTAAAATTGCGTAAGCCGATGTAAGCCCAGCCCCGGTCGATATATGCCCATATTATAGTTGCATCCAGGCTTATCGCTTTATCTTCCTCAAAAAGAGCTTGCTGGTGATTCTTCAGAAAATTGTATGACACCCCTCTGTTTACGTAAATCCACGGGTTTTGAGGGTCCATTGATGCGGCAGTGTTGAACTCATTCAGTGCCTGATGATACTCCCCTAAGCCGTTCAATGCCCGCCCTTTTTTTATGTATGACCAAGGGTTATTGGGGTTGATCTCCGTTGCCTTGTTAAAAGACTCGATCGCGTCCGTGTATTTCTCGTCAAGCAAAAAGGAAGAACCCCTGTCCATCCATTCTTTCCATTTTAATTGATCGACTGCCTTGAAGTACTCGGCTTGACTGCTTCCGGGGTGTTGCCCTTTTTCGATTTCAGTTTGCAATTGCTTGATCCTTCTTAGAGCTTCGTCTGCCTTCTGGCTTGTTTCCTCCAATTCGCGGCTCTGCTGGCTGTTTTCTTTCAGTCCCTCCACGATTCGTGCGGTTTCCTGTGGGTCGATGGATACGCGTGCCTTGACATAGTATGTTCTCCCATCCCATTTTTCGTCAATGATCTTGGTCTTGACAATGCCGGCGGTCAGGACCGTGACTTTGTCCTTCGTCAACTGGAAATTCTTCACGTCCGTCTCGGAAACGAGATAAGTGCCGACTTCCTCCAGAAGGATCCTTTTGACCTGTTCGAGTGCAATGGTGCGAGAAGTTACTTTGCTGTCCATCTCGCTCGCCTGGTATGTGTACTCTTCTTCAAAGGTCTTTTCTTCAGCGTCGGCAAGAGATATAACGGATGTCGTTATCGCCATGAGTACGATAGAAGCCTGAATTTTTCGCAGAAGATTATTCGCCGCCATTTCATTTACCTCGCTAATAACCAATTTGACTTTTTCAATATCGATCAGTGATCAAGAAGAACGCCCCTGATCAGTCAAAATCCGCCCGCGCCCATTCGGTTTGTAAGCTATGCCCATTTCTTTGATTGGACAGCGTAAATTCAATTCATGCCATTTGAAGAGGTCGTCGACGGTAATGCAGGAATTTGCCGTTGAGTTTGCGAGTTTGTCTCAAAGTTTCCTCATACGAGTTGTGAATTCTTTCCATAACGGTGCTACAGAAAGTCACGCGAGCTCCTTCTTGGCCATTTCGACCTGCATCGTTTATTCCTTTCCCCAAACCTTTTTTAGATACTGGTCGCGGCCGCAATTGTACCTGTAGAACTTGTACCTGATAGGATTCTTCTTATGATAATCCTGGTGGTAATCCTCGGCCTTATAAAATACAGTGGCCTTGATCAGTTCTGTCACAATAGGTTTCTGATACCTGCCTGATTTTTCGAGGGCTTTGATAGACTTTTCAGACAGTTGTTTCTGCTCGTCATTTTCGTAAAATATCGCTGAACGATACTGTGGACCTCTGTCGCAAAATTGGCCGCCAGGATCCGTTGGATCTATTTGCCGCCAGAAAACGTCAAGCAATTCTGAATAGTTTATCTTAGAAGGATCATAAGTGATCTGCACTGCTTCAATGTGGCCTTTCTCCGCATAGTCCTCGTAGGTGGGATTTGGGCCGTTCCCGCCTGTATACCCTGATAACACCTCGATAACACCGCTTAATTTCTCAAAGGGTGGCGTCATGCACCAAAAGCATCCTCCAGCAAAGACTGCTTTCTCAGTGCGCGACATGCTTGACGCACCGGCTTGAATAACCATCAGCGGCAACACCATCAATGAAACTACCATAAATTTCTCAAGCATCGTCAGTTCCCTTCTTTCTTTGTTAGTGTTTCCAAATAGGTTCCCGCCTTTTTCAAGGCAGTTTCCATGTCTTTGATCGTTATCGCCTTTTCGTCATAATATACAGTGTCTATTTCATGAATGTAATGAAAACCCGTTTCTATCTTCTGTATGCCTTTCAGCCCCTGGAGCGCCGCCTTGCCTTCATCATAACATTTACCCTTAAAGATCACTTTTGATATCCCCTTATCCTGTGCAAAAGCTGTCCCATAACCAGGCCTAGAGGACGAATAGGCGATACTAATAATACTGCCAGAGTACAGCAACAGTGAAAATGTCGCCAGGGTAAGCAAACCACTGAATATCTTAAAAAATGTTTTCTGCATTTATTGCCTCATGCAAAAAAATGATTGCTTAAAGCTCTTAAAAATATTGCCTCTATCGCTAATCCCTTTTATAAGCTTGTATAAATATACCACCTGAAAGTCACGGCAGGGTCACGTGAGGGTAAAAAAATCTAAGGGCCATGATTAATTTATATATCACTCCATCCTGAAGTTCCTGCAGCCGCCATTCTCCTAAAATTATAAAGTTTCGTTCGCGCTGAGTCAGATCAGGATGTTTCCCGTATCACTTTGGTGCAATCTATTTCAAAACTGATCGGCCAAGATCGTTCTAACTGAATATCTGCTAGATATTCCGACATCCATATCGGATTGGGACTGTGATTCTTGACAAATAGAATTTGTGGAGATATGCTTTTTTATTAGGAATGACTCCGAATATGAAACACACCCCCAGCTCAGAAAAAGTCAAAAAAAATCTCATAAACGGTCTGAAAGAGAAAGGGTACAGACTGACCTTGCAGAGGCTTGGGATCATTGATCTTCTATCGAAGGAAACGACGCATCCAGGAGCCGTGGACATATTAAAAAAGGTTCGGGAAAAAGCCCCTGAGATCAGCATTTCAACTGTATATTACACGCTGGACATCCTCAAGAAGGAAGGATTGATACGGGAGCTTGAATTCTACGACAGAGAGAACCGGTATGATGTGAACGTCTCAAATCACCTCAATCTGATTTGCATGAAATGTGGAAAGATAGAAGACTTTAATGAAGACTTGCCCGTCTCGGCACAAAAAGTAGAGAAGGAAACAGGCTTTATACCTTTTCAAATGCGTTTCGAATATTACGGTTATTGTAAAAAGTGCAGACGTAAGAAGACATAATATTTTTTTAATATTTAGGAACGATTCCTATTTGGATAACGGGAACGAATGGGCGTTTCTCCAATGCCTTCTGAGCTAAACGGGCAGCAAAACACTATTAATCATGGTAGCGCTGTTCAACAATTCACACAACGAAAGGAGTAAATATTATGAATGAAGATAGCAAAAGCCCGGTAACGGGCAGGTCTCACAAACACACGATCGGCGGCACGGCGAACCGAGACTGGTGGCCAAACCAGTTGAAGCTCGATATCTTACACCAGCATTCCTCCAAGTCCAATCCGATGGGCGAGGATTTCAACTACGCTAAAGAGTTCAAGAGTCTCGACCTGGAGGCCGTGAAGAAGGATCTCCGTGAGCTGATGACAAAGTCGCAGGATTGGTGGCCGGCGGACTTCGGCCACTACGGACCTTTGTTCATCCGAATGGCATGGCACAGCGCCGGCACCTATCGCGTCGGCGACGGCCGCGGCGGGGCAGGCAACGGCAGCCAACGCTTTGCACCCCTCAACAGCTGGCCCGACAATGCGAACCTCGACAAGGCGCGCAGACTGCTCTGGCCGGTTAAGCAGAAGTATGGCCGGAAAATTTCCTGGGCCGACCTGATGATCCTCGCAGGTAATGTCGCCTTGGAATCGATGGGATTCAAGACCTTCGGTTTCGCTGGCGGGCGTGAGGACATCTGGGAACCGGAAAAGGACATCTACTGGGGCTCCGAGGACAAGTGGCTGGATGACAAGCGGTACACCGGAGACAGAAACCTCGAAAATCCGCTCGCCGCCGTGCAGATGGGTCTAATTTACGTCAACCCGGAAGGCCCGAACGGCAACCCGGACCCGATCGCTGCGGCGCGGGATATCCGCGTGACCTTCGCTCGCATGGCGATGAATGACGAGGAGACCGTTGCGCTCATCGCGGGCGGCCACACCTTCGGCAAGACCCACGGTGCCGGTGATGCGAAATATGTTGGGCCTGAGCCCGAAGCGGCTGGCATCGAGGAGCAGGGCCTGGGCTGGAAATGCAGGTTGGGCACGGGCAAAGGCTGCGATACGATTACCAGCGGTCTTGAAGCCATCTGGACCACCACGCCCACGAAGTGGAGCAACAACTACTTCTGGAACCTGTTCGGCTACGAATGGGAACTGACGAAGAGCCCGGCCGGTGCGCACCAGTGGAAGCCGAAGGGTGGCGTAGGCGCCGGTACCGTGCCGGATGCTCACGACCCGTCCAAGCGTCATGCGCCGACCATGTTGACCACGGACCTCTCCCTGCGGTTCGACCCTGCCTATGAGAAGATTTCACGGCGCTTCATGGAGAATCCGGATCAGTTCGCTGACGCGTTCGCCCGGGCGTGGTTCAAGCTGACGCACCGCGACATGGGCCCGCGTGCGCGCTATCTCGGCCCGGAGGTGCCGGCCGAAGAGCTCATCTGGCAAGACCCCATCCCTGCGGTCAATCACAAACTGATCGATGCACAGGACATCGCCTCCCTCAAGGGCAAGATCCTGGCTTCTGGCCTGTCTGTGTCGGAGCTGGTTTCGACCGCCTGGGAGTCGGCGTCCACCTTCCGTGGCTCCGACAAGCGCGGCGGTGCCAACGGTGCCCGCATCCGTCTGTCGCCACAGAAGGATTGGGAAGTCAACCAGCCTGCTCAGCTGGCGAAGGTGCTCAAGACCCTGGAGGGCATCCAGAGCGCGTTCAACAGCGCGCAGTCCGGCGGCAAGAAGGTATCACTGGCTGACCTGATCGTTCTGGCGGGTTGCGCGGGCATCGAACAGGCTGCGAAGAATGCTGGTCACAAGGTAACGGTTCCGTTCACGCCGGGACGGATGGACGCCTCGCAGGAGCAAACCGATACGGCATCCTTCGCCGTGCTCGAGCCGAAAGCGGACGGCTTCCGCAACTTCCAGAAGACCCGCTATGCCGTACCGGCAGAGGAGTTGCTGGTTGACAAGGCGCAATTGCTGACCCTGACCGCACCCGAAATGACGGTGCTTGTGGGCGGCATGCGCGTCCTCAAAACCAACTTCGGAGGGGCCCAGCACGGCGTTTTCACGAAGCGGCCAGAGACGCTCACCAATGACTTCTTCGTGAATCTGCTCGACATGAGCATGACGTGGAAGGCAACCGCGGAAGACGAGGACGTATTCGAGGGTCGTGATCGCGCAACAGGCGCACTCAAGTGGACCGGCACCCGTGTCGACCTGATCTTCGGTTCGAACTCCCAACTCCGGGCTTTGGTGGAAGTCTACGGCTGTAAGGACTCCCAGGAGAAGTTCCTGCATGACTTCGTAGCCGTGTGGAACAAAGTCATGAATCTTGACCGTTTCGACCTCGCCTGATCGTAGCATAAACGTCTTCGAGGGCTTCTAACAGGGCTGCGGAGAAAAGGTCAGCTGACAACCGGTTCCAGCGGACGGCGTATCGCCGCCGCTGAACCGGAACGTTCAAGTTTCAACCAGTAATATCCAGTTATTGAAAGCGCGGTAAACTTGTAGATGCCATCGATAATGATGAGGATGCAGGAAATTATTTTTTCTGGTTATAATTTTCGCCGCGCTTTTGATCCTGAAACATTGTAGTTCCCATCTTTTGCAGCAATCAATATTACATTCCGTAACCAAGATGCAGAAAACGAATTTCATGTCTGCGCACAATGCCCTGGCTCACAAGCTGGCAAGGGCAGCTTACTACGTCATGCGGGATGAGGTGATTTTTCAGCCAGAGAAGATCTTTGTATGAGAAATCATTGATCACAAGGTGGCGGAGCGGGGAACCACGTCAGATGTTGGAAGAACCAGATCGTTGATTGGTAAACCGCTCCACTCAAGACTATAGAGTCATCACCATCGTTACTGCCCGTGCCGTGAACCACTGAAAGGTTGGTAAAAAACCACGAATGTTGATATAATCCTTATTGGGCACGGCAAGGAGCCGAAGATTTTCTGGTCCCGCAATGCGGGAAAGGGCCACACTGAGAACGGTGAATCACAGTTGAGGCCTTAAATCCAGATGGGTGACTGGTGCAGTCGGGAACTGACACCGAAAAACGTAAAGAAACTGCGGCAATGGTATAGATGTTGATGGCTGCAAATAAACATCGACGAGAAAATTTATTTTCTCGTCACAGGGTGGATTTTTTCGCTTGACATGGAGCCTTCAAATGGGTGACATCAGACAACGGAAAGCATGTATTCGTGGCATAATATGGCAATAAAGGTAAGACTCCCCAACTATGCACTCATTTTGAGGTGTTGAGCAGACCTCGTCATAAACCTTGGGGAGTAAAGGGTCGAAGGAGAAGGTGGGGGAGGGACAATGATTGTTAACGCAAAGTATGGCAAAAGGGGCGGTATGTTATGACGCATGTGACAGATAATCCATTTTTATTATTCGTTCTCTCATTTATTTGTATGTCACTTTTTGGAAAGATCGGGATGCTGCTTCGAAAAAGGCATCGTCTGACAGAGAGCGAGGCGCTGGAAAGTTTTGACGTTGTGAGGAACGCCTCACTTACCTTGCTTGCGCTCATTATCGGCTTTACCTTTTCTATGGCAGTGTCCCGGTATGATCAGCGCAAGAATTTCGAGGAAGCAGAGGCTAACGCTATCGGCACGGAATTCGTCCGAGCCGACCTGTTGCCCGATGCCGACAAGGCCAAGGTTCGTACGCTGCTTCAAAGCTACCTTGGTCAGCGTATCCTGTCCTATACCATTCGTAATAAGCAACAGCTTCGACAGATTGATGCCGATACAGTCAAGTTGCAGGCTGCGTTATGGTCGGCGGTCCATGATTCGGCATTAGCGAAACCCACGCCGGTTTCAGCGCTCGTGGTTGCAGGAATGAACGACGTCCTGAATTCTCAGGGATATACGCAGGCGGCATGGTGGAACCGGATCCCGGTTGCGGCATGGATGCTGCTGACGGCTATAGCGATCTGCTGCAGCGCGTTGGTTGGATATGGCGCGAAATTCGCCATGGAGAAGAATAGATATATCTGGATTCTGCCCCTAGTGGTTTCTATTGCCATCCTTCTCATCGCGGATATCGACAGTCCACGCCAGGGAGTCATTCGAGTGGTTCCGCAAAATCTCTTGAGTCTTGCAGAATCTTTGCACACTTACTGAAGCGGCGAAACCCTATTCCTTGTGCGATGTTTTTCAAACTCCTATCCAGCATACTGCGCTTTTTTGTATAATCGACTATTCCGATTTTACAGGAAGGACGGAAATTTCAAGTTTCTTTCAAATATTTCGACGCCTACAGCATCCTGGAACATTGACTTCTGGGACCTTCCAGATTATCAACACTTCATTCAGAATTAAATGACTCATCCTAATGGTCGAGACCGCAAGGAATGAGGGGTCGATATGACCATATCTGTAGCACAAGGAACCCTGGTTTTATGCGCTCAATTTTCAAGTTCAACCACTTATATTTCTTTTTTTCTAGGACGTCCATCCTTCAGCCATGCCCGCAAGAGCAGAATCGACAATAAGATGTGAATCAACACCGCCGGCCATAGCAGGCTCCCGACCCAATTACCGCCGATGCCGATAAACGCAAGGTACAGAGCGGCAAGCACGCTGTAGGTCAGCATGCCACTGAGGGCCTGTAACGATACAGTGCTGGGCCAGCAGGCTACTCCGAGTGCTATCAAGCTGATACCGGCAATGCGGCTCATCACCGTGCCGGATACGAAAAGTTCGGTTCCAAACAGCAGCCGGACAATAATTGGCGGATATATCAACAAGAGCAGCCCCGTGGCCGCCTCGCCCGCAGCGGCAATAGCAAGTAGTTTTCTCATTGCGGTATCTCCCGTTCTGATCATGTCAGGCCTACTAATCAGGCAAAGGTGTTATGGTGGAATTGTATCAAATTTATTGAATATAAGCCCAGAGGTAACCCTGTCATGATGGGTTAATCTAGATACTTAAGACTTATGACCAAAATTGATGACTCGCATTTCACTCTGAAGCTGTTATTTTCCGGTTATAACTTTTGCCGAGACCTCGTCCTGAACTTGTTATAGTTGCCTTCGCTCTAAGCTCCAATACTTCATTTCGAAATATTTTAGCATAACGACGATCAATTTTACAGGATATTACTTTCTTCGTAGCATGGTTCCACTCAACAGGTAAATGCAGAACACCTCCACTTAGAAATAGACTTTGACAGGGAAAAGATTAACAGGGCAATATGACATGTTGAACTATAAGCTGGAAGAAGATGACCAAGTCTTCATGATAGTCGGCTGTCCTTAATAACGTTCTAATAAGTCGTTCGAGGCGTTCGGGCTTCGCCCGTCTCCCAGTTTATCGTTGGGCAACACCGAGTAGAATGACTGATGAAGGAGGTGAAGAGGATGATCCTCTTTCTCAATGGCAGCCCCAGGAAGAACGGTGTGACAACGTCTCTTCTCAAGATAATGTCGGATGAAGCACGCTCTGCCGGCGTCGAAGTGGAGTGGGTCGATGTCAACACACTTTCAATAAGGCCATGCATAGGGTGTCTGAAATGCAGGCCCGACAAAAAGTGCATTCTTCCGAGAGACGACGGGCATCGTATGGGAGAGCTGATAGAAAGATGCTCTGGTTTGGTGGTCGGGACCCCTACCTATTGGGGCAACATGCCCGGTCCGTTAAAGATACTGTTTGAACGCAATGTTCCAGTCCTTGAGTACTATGAACTCTATACATGGCGCAT
>Ga0187777_10000213_pt1 | contig 43635 bp, 44 predicted proteins | sample 1015_Q2_SP5_10_M_FD_132416 | JGI IMG/M metagenome (GOLD analysis project Ga0187777, IMG submission 132416) | Tropical peat soil microbial communities from peatlands in Department of Meta, Colombia - 1015_Q2_SP5_10_MG | ecosystem: Environmental > Terrestrial > Soil > Wetlands > Peat | place... | reverse complement strand
TACGCGCTCAAACTGGATTTCACTCCCGACGAAAAGGACCACAATGCGCAGCCGCGCCACCATCCAGACGCCGCGCAGTCTGTTCGAGCGGTTCCGCCCGGCGCCTGCCGCGCCCGGAGTCCCCGGTCTGCTTTCATCGCTGCAAGCCTATGGTGGATTGCAGGCCTGGACGGCACGCGCCCACCGCCCCTCGCAAAGCCTTGGCCGCATCGGCACATTGGAAGTGAGGCTCGCACAGACGGCCGCCGAGGTGCGACAAGCACAAAAGCTTCGCTATCGCGTATTTTACCAGGAAGGCTCGGCCATCCCGAATCCGGGCCGGCTGTTCGCCCGCCGCGACATTGATGCCTATGATGCGATCTGCGACCACCTTTTGGTCGTCGATCATGCCGCGCGCGATCGCAATTCGTTGAACCGGCCGAGCGTGGTCGGCACCTATCGTTTGCTGCGTCAGCCGCTGGCCGAGGAATATGGTGGCTTTTATACCGGCGGTGAATTCGATATCGGCGCCTTGATTGCGCGTCACAGCGACCTGCAATTCCTTGAGCTTGGCCGCTCCTGCGTGCTCGCACCCTACCGCAACAAGCATACCGTCGAGCTGCTATGGCATGGCATTCACGCCTACATCCTCCAGAAGCAGTGTGAGGTCATGTTTGGATGCGCGAGCCTGGAAGGTACTGAGCCCAAGCGCCTCGCGCTGCCGCTCTCATTCCTTCATCATTATGCGGCGGCGCCGGAGCCTTGGCATGCTCGGGCGCTGCCCGGGCGTTACGTGGGCATGAACCGGATGTCGAAGGAGTCGATCGACCCGAAAGAAGCCCTGCGCGCCCTGCCGCCATTGATCAAGGGCTACCTGCGGCTTGGCGCTTACATCGGCGATGGCGCGGTCATTGACTATGAATTCGGCACCACCGACGTGTTGATCGTGCTTCCCGTGTCAGTGATCAAACAGCGCTATTTCGAACATTTCGATCTAAGCCGCCGCGCGGCGTGATTACAGCCTTCTCAGCAAAACTTCCTCCACCAAGTGGCTTTCATTTTTCTTCAAGATGAGATCGGCGCGCTGGCGCGTGGGCAAGATATTTTCGTGCAAGTTGACCAGATTGATACGTGACCAGATTGATGAGGCCGTTTCGATCGCCTTCGCATCCGACAAGGTCGAATAGCGATGGAAATATGATTTCGGATCGCGGAATGCAGTGCCGCGCAGTGTCAAAAACCGATCCACGTACCACGACTTGAGTACCCGTTCGTCGGCGTCGAGGTAGACGGAGAAGTCGAAAAAGTCCGAGACGAACGGGATCGCTTTGCCGTCCTTTGGCAGACGGCCAGTCTGCAAGACATTCAATCCCTCGACGATGAGTATGTCCGGCCTGTCGACTTCGACCCATTGATTGGGGACAACGTCATAAACGAGATGCGAATAGATCGGTGCCCGCGCGGGGCGGCGGCCGGCTTTCACGTCGGAAAGAAAACGCAGCAACGCAGGCAGGTCGTAACTTTCAGGAAAGCCTTTTTTCTCCATCAGGCCTTCGCGTTCCAGAATCGCATTCGGATAGAGAAATCCGTCGGTGGTGATAAGGTCGACCTTGGGCACGTTCGGCCAGCGGGCCAGCAGGGCCTGCAGCACACGGGCAGTCGTCGATTTGCCGACCGCAACCGAGCCAGCGACACCGATGATGTAGGGCATTTTCGCGTCCTCGGTTCCGAGGAAGCGCTGTTGGGCGCGGAACAGCCTTTGGGTTGCCGCCAGATACATGGACAACAATCGCGACAGCGACAGATAAATTTCCTCGACCTCGGCCATGTCGAGGCGGTCGTGCAGCGAGCGCAGACGCGTGATCTCCTCTGAGCTCAACGTCATCGGCGTGTCTTCGCGCAGCAGCGCCCATTCCGCACGCGAAAAGGTGCGGTATGGTGAGAGATTTTCCTCAGCGCGTTGTTCCATTGTCCGCTAGCCGCGCGAACGCGACGCCTTTTCCTCGTGTCCGCTTTGTGCTGTGCGCCTTTCGAGCGCCGCTTCGACTTCAGCTAGCGAAACGCCGCGCGCTTCGAGCAGCACCAACAAATGATAAAGAAGATCGGCCGCTTCCGCGATCAGCCGCCCTTTGTCTTCCTGCACCGCCGCCAGGCCAACCTCGATGGCCTCCTCACCCAGTTTCTTGGCGCAATGAGCGACGCCTTTGTCGATAAGTGTGCGCGTATAGGATTCCGCGGCGCTCGCCTTGGCGCGCTCGTGCACCCGTTTTTCGAGATCGGCGAGGGTGAATTTGTTCATGGACGCCTCTTTAGGCGGCTCAATAGCATTGTTGCGCTCAGGGATCGAGCCGCATCGGCAAGCCGGCTTTTGCCATGTAGGTTTTTGCCTCGCGGACGCTGTGTTCCCCAAAGTGGAAGATCGAGGCCGCCAGGACTGCGGTGGCATGGCCATCGCGAATGCCTTCGACCATGTGCTCCAGCGTGCCGACTCCGCCGGAGGCGATGACCGGTACAGTAATGGCATCGGCGATCGCTCGCGTCAGCGGAATATCATAGCCCTTTTTGGTCCCGTCCCGATCCATGGAAGTGAGCAGGATTTCTCCGGCGCCCAGCGCCACTACCTCCCTGGCGTAGGCGATCGCATCGAGCCCGGTCGGGTTCCGCCCGCCATGGGTAAAGATCTCCCAGCGGTCTTTCTCGCCAGTCTTCGACACCTTCTTGGCATCGATTGCCACCACGATGCATTGATCGCCGAACTTCTCCGCTGCTTCCTTGACGAAGGCGCGCCGTGCCACCACTGCCGTGTTGATCGACACTTTGTCGGCGCCGCAGGTCAGCAGTTTCCGGATGTCATCCACCGTCCGCACGCCGCCGCCGACCGTAAGTGGCATGAAGCATGCCTCTGCCGTGCGCGTAACCACGTGGTAAATCGTGTCGCGGTTTTCATGACTGGCAGTGATGTCGAGGAAACAAAGTTCGTCCGCGCCAGCCGCATCGTAGGCGATCGCCGCCTCCACCGGATCGCCGGCGTCACGCAAATTGACGAAGTTGACACCCTTGACCACGCGGCCATCCTTCACGTCGAGGCAGGGAATGACACGGACTTTGAACATGATTTTAGGCCGCCGTTCTGGCCGCGCGGATCAGCTTAAGCGCCTCAGCTGCATCCAACCTACCGTTGTAAAGCGCGCGGCCGGCAATCGCGCCGGCAAGCTTTCTAGCCCGCGGTTCCAGCAACGCCCTGATGTCTTCGATCGAAGCAAGACCGCCTGAAGCGATCACCGGAATGGAAATTGCGTCGGCAAGCGCAACAGTCGCATCGAGATTGAGCCCGCGTAGCATGCCGTCACGTGTGATATCGGTAAAAACGATTGCAGCGACACCAACGTCCTGAAAGCGCCGTGCAATTTCGAGCGCGGACAGCTCCGCAGTTTTTGCCCAGCCCTCGACCGCCACTTTGCCATCACGCGCGTCCAGCCCAACCGCAATACGGCCGGGATAGTCGCGCGCCGCCTGCTTAACAAAGGGCGGATCGCGCACCGCAGCTGTGCCGATGATGACACGGCTAATGCCTTTCTCCAGCCAAGCTTCGACAGTCGCAGTGTCACGCACGCCGCCGCCGAGTTGCACGGGCATGCTGACGGATTCCAGTATTCGATCGACAGCAGCCGCATTGACCGGCTTGCCGGCAAACGCTCCGTCAAGATCGACGATATGCAGATATTCAAAACCCTGCTGCTCGAACGCGCGGGCCTGCGCAGCTGGATCACGATGAAACACGGTCGTGCGGGACATATCGCCCTGCTCCAATCGCACGACAACACCGTCCTTGAGATCGATGGCTGGAAACAGGATCACGGGGTCCACTTCAGGAAGTTTGCAATCAGCCCCAGGCCGAGCCGCTGGCTTTTTTCCGGGTGGAATTGCGTGCCGACCATGTTGTCGCGCGCGACGATGGCGGTCACCGGGCCACCATAGTCGGCCTGCGCCACCAGATCGCTGCTTCGTGCAGGTTTCAGCTCGTAGGAATGCACGAAATAGGCGTGCAAACCGTCAGGCCCAAGCGGAATGCCCTCCAGCAGCGGATGGGTTTTCCGGATGTTGAGCGTGTTCCAGCCCATGTGCGGAATTTTTAGATCCGGATTTGATGGCGTAATCCGATCGACTTCGCCGGCGATCCAGCCCAAGCCGGGCGTTACCTGATATTCCCGCCCGCGATCGGCCATCAATTGCATGCCCACGCATATGCCAAAAAATGGCTTGCCGTTCTTGCGGACGCTCTGCTCAAGCGCGTCGATCATGCCGGGAATTTGGTCGAGTCCGCGGCGGCAATCAGCAAAAGCGCCGACGCCGGGCAGGACAATACGGTCGGCGCGTGCAACTTGGTCCGGCTTGCTGGTTACGGCAATCGGCTGATCGTGGCCGCTCTCACGCGTAGCTCGCTCGAACGCTTTCGCGGCCGAATGCAAATTTCCAGAACCGTAGTCGACGATAACGACGCTCACCGCTGGCCCCCCGGCTCGGGGAACAATCCGATCACATCCGACCCCGACGGTGGTCCACGTCGCACGGGCGCAGAATATTTGGGTTCCGTGGAAGCGGAGGAGACGACCGGAGTTATACGCTGGACCCACTGAGCGAAAAACCGCCGCTCGGCCACCTCCGCGTCCTCGGCCACCAGAAAGCCGAGTGTGCTCCAGCCGCGCCGCGTCAAGGTCCAGCGCCAAATGCTGGGCGCCTCGAAGCCGATCAGGACAGCGATCAAGAGCCCGACGACAATCTGCACGCTCGTTGATGCGCGGACCAGCGCAAGGCCGACGCCAATCAAGCCGTATCCAACAATGTAGAACACAAAGGCCAGCCACAACCGGTGCAGCAGAAACCACACCGGGCCTAATGCAAAAGCCCAAAAATAGAATCCATCGCGCACAAAAATGAAACGCTCCGGATCGCTGGCGGGTGTGGCGGTTTTTGGCGGTGGTGCGTGGATGGTGTAAGTCGGCATTGCACTACTCTCAACAAATCGTTGGGCATTTCAGCCGCCCAGGGAACCCTTGGTGGACGGCACTTCGTCCTTGGCGCGCGGATCGATCGCCACCGCCGCCCGCAGGGCCCGCGCCAGACCCTTGAAGCAGGATTCGGCAATATGATGGTCGTTGCTGCCGTACAGGCACTCGGCATGCAGCGTGATGCCGGCATTCATCGCGAAAGCCTGGAACCATTCCTGCACCAATTCGGTGTCGAAGCTGCCTACCTTGTCGCGCACGAACTCGGCTTTGAACACCAGGAACGGCCGCCCGGAAATATCCAGCGCAACGCGGGTAAGTGCCTCGTCCATAGGCACATGGACATCGGCATACCGTGTGATGCCTTTCATATCGCCGAGCGCCTGCTTTACCGCCTGACCAAGCGCGATGCCGACGTCTTCAGTCGTGTGATGGTGGTCGATGTGAAGATCGCCCTTGGCCTTGACCGTAATGTCGATGCGCGAGTGGCGTGCAAGCAAATCGAGCATGTGATCAAGAAAGCCGATGCCGGTCGCAATTGACGCGCGCCCGGCCCCATCGAGATCGACTGCGACCTCAACGTCGGTTTCCTTGGTCTTGCGCTTTACCGCGCCCTTGCGCATGCCAATATCCTTTATTCGCGCGCCTTTTATCAGGGGTTTTGCGGATTCGCCACAGGATACGGATGCGTGGGAGAATGATCGAATCTGCGGGCGCTTTCTTGGGGCAAACGATTGACTTCGCATTCCAGGGCCGCAGATTCCAAGTAGCGTCGACGCATTGGTTTGCAACGACGCCTGTCATTACCTACATCTGCCAAATTGATCGGCGGGATAAACATGAACGAAGGGTCTCCTACTGACCGTCTCTGGCACGGCACAACGATCCTGACTGTCCGCAAGGGCGGCACCGTGGTCATTGGCGGCGACGGCCAGGTGTCGATCGGTCAGACCATCGTCAAGGCCAACGCAAAAAAGGTGCGACGCTTGGGTAAAGGCGACGTGATCGGAGGATTTGCCGGAGCGACTGCCGATGCCTTTACCTTGTTCGAGCGGCTTGAGGCCAAGCTTGAACAATATCCGGGCCAGCTGACCCGCGCCGCCGTTGAACTTGCCAAAGACTGGCGCACCGACCGCTATCTGCGCCGCCTGGAAGCGATGATGATTGTAGCGGATGCCAAGGTATCGTTGGTGCTAACCGGCACGGGCGATGTGCTGGAACCCGAGAACGGCATCATGGGAATTGGCTCCGGCGGCAATTACGCACTTGCCTCCGCCCGCGCGCTGCTGGACGGACCGCTCGACGCCGAGGCAATCGTGCGCAAGTCGCTCGATATCGCCGCCGAAATCTGTGTGTTTACGAATCGCAATGTGACGATCGAGTCTTTGAAATCGTAAAGAGTGCCTGGCATTGACCGATTTTTCTCCCCGCGAAATCGTTTCCGAGCTTGATCGATTTATCGTCGGTCAAAACGACGCCAAGCGCGCGGTCGCCATCGCCCTGCGCAATCGCTGGCGGCGGTTGCAGCTCGACGAGAAATTGCGTGAGGAGGTCCTGCCGAAGAATATCTTGATGATCGGGCCTACCGGTGTTGGCAAAACCGAGATTTCGCGCCGGCTGGCCAGGCTTGCCGGCGCGGCGTTTCTCAAAGTCGAGGCGACCAAATTCACCGAAGTCGGCTACGTCGGCCGTGACGTCGAACAAATTGTGCGGGACCTTGTGGAGATCGGCATCACGCTTACCCGCGAGCGAAAGCGCAAGGACGTGCAGGCGCGCGCCGAACAGGCGGCAGAAGAGCGCGTCCTCAATGCCCTCGTCGGCCCGGGTGCAAGCCCGGCCACGCGAGAGAGTTTCCGAAAGAAGCTTCGCAATGGCGAACTCAATGAAAAGGAAATCGAGATAGAAGTGCAGGCTGCCACGGGCGGCTTCCCGATGTTCGAAATTCCCGGCATGCCGGGTGCTCAAATGGGTGCGATCAATATCGGCGATATCTTCGGCAAGCTCGGCGGCGGCCGCACCAAGACACGGCGTGTCACCGTGGAGGAATCCCACAACATTCTCGTCAACGAGGAATCCGACAAGCTGCTCGACAACGAACAGCTCGTGCAGGAATCGATACGGGCTGTCGAGCAAAACGGCATCGTTTTCCTTGATGAAATCGACAAGATCGCGGGCCGTGAAGGCCTGCGCGGGGCCGACGTTTCCCGCGAAGGTGTCCAGCGCGACCTGTTGCCGCTGATTGAAGGCACGACCGTCAATACCAAGCATGGTCCGGTGAAAACCGATCACATCCTCTTCATCGCCTCTGGCGCCTTTCACATTTCAAAGCCATCGGACCTGCTGCCCGAATTGCAGGGCCGGTTGCCGATTCGCGTCGAGCTCAAGGCGCTGACCCGTGACGATCTCCGCCGCATTCTGACGGAACCGGAAGCCTCGCTGATCAAGCAATATGTGGCACTGATGAGTACCGAAGGAGTGACACTTGAATTTACCGAGGATGCAATTGACGCCATCGCGGACATTGCAGTTGCAGTGAACGCCAGCGTCGAGAATATTGGTGCGCGCCGTCTTCAGACTGTCATGGAGCGAGTGCTCGACGAAATCTCGTTTGCAGCGCCTGACCGGTCTGGCGAAAATGTCAAAATAGATGCTGCCTACGTTCAGAAGCACATTGGCGATCTCGCCAAGAATGCCGACTTGAGCCGCTTCATTCTGTAAGGCTGTTGCCCGCGGCGCGGCAATTGTTGATGATTGCCGTCACCATGCAGACCATGAAAGCCGTCCGATTGTTCGAGTTCGGCGGACCCGAGGCACTCGTTCACGGCGACTATCCGCTGCCGGACTGCGGCGCCGACGACGTGCTGGTCAAGGTGCAAGCCACCTCGGTGTCGCGCTGGGATGTGAAATATCGCACCGGTGAAGTGCACGAGTTCTTCGGCAAGGCCACCGGCCATACCGGCGGTATTGCCAGCCGGCGGCCTTTTCCGATGCCGATGCAGCTCGGCCGGGACGCTGCCGGTGAAGTCGCCGTGGTCGGCGGGCAGGTGCGCGGCCTCAAGGTTGGAGACCGCGTCGTAGGTCTGCCGCATCCGGACAATCCGCAGTCCACCGCTACTATCCGCGGTCTGGGCAATTTATCGAGCGGCGTTGATCTGCCCGGTCACACCATGTTCGGTGGCTACGCCCAATTTGTGGCACGGCCAGAAAACTATTGGATCAAGCTGCCGGAGCGAATTGGCTTCGATCAGGCCGCCGCATCGATGTGGGCTTTCGCGACTGCACATCATGTGGTTGCCGGTCGACTCGATCTGGGCATTAACGACGTGGTCCTGATCACCGGTGCGGCCGGTGGCATGGGCACCGCCACGACGATGCTGGCGAAGCTTGCCGGCACATCGGTCATCGCCACAACGCGCTACGCACAGAAATCGGACATCCTTAAGCGCCACGGCGCGGATCTGGTGGTTGATACGACGCGACCTGACGCTGCGCGGCAAATCCGTGATTTTACGAAAGGTGAAGGCGTCGACGCGGCGGTCGAGTACACCGGCGTCACCGAATTGATGCGGCTTTGCATCGATAGCATGCGGCTCGGCGGCACTTTCTGTCCAGTCGCCGGCGAGATGAAGGAGCTGCCACTGCGGGTGGTCGACCTCGTGAGCAAGGAACTCAACGTTCACGGAGTGCGCGCTTCAACGCGGAACGATCAGCGCATCGTTATCGAACTTCTCGAGAAAGGTCTCCTAAAAATGCCGGTGCACGCGACGCTGCCGCTGTCGCAGGTAGCCGAGGCGCACCGGATATTGGAAAATGGACACGATCTGATCGGCCGTATCGTCCTGCGCCCGTGGGATTAGCCGCGCGGGCGCCGCACGCGCACATAGAGCGCGCCTTCGCCACCATGCGCGATGTGAGCATTTTCAAATCCGACCACCAATGCGCGGAACTCTGGCAGGCCAAGCCATTGCGGCACTTGCCGCTTGAGTACACCACGCTCTCCTTCGCCCGCCCGCACACCTTTGCCCGTTATGACCAGCACCAGTCGCGCTCCACGCGTGCTCGCGGCGCGCATGAAACGCAACAACGCGGCGTGGGCTTCGCTTTGCGTCAGCCCATGCAGATCGAGACGACCATCAATTGTTTCGGTCCCCCGTGCAACGCGCTGCTTCATCCGGCGGCCGAGTGGCGCCAGCGGCGGGAGTGATCTCTTTTCCCCGGGGGACGAGCGAGCTGAGATCGGTTTGCTGCCGGGCGACGTAGTCCGGATCGAGCCGTCCAACTTCGCGTCGTCGTCGACATCCATTGCAGGTGAAACCCGCAGCGGCGCAACCGATTTGGTCACAGTGGTCCAAAGTACGCGTTCTTCAGGGGAAAGAGCGCGGCGTCGTTTACCATCCTGGGATTTCATAGACTTAGGGGCGTGCCCTGGGCATCGGAGCCCGAATGCTTCCTGTTATCCCCGTACTCGCCCGTGCAGCAGCAGTAACAGTTATTTGCGGTCGCGGCTTTGGCAGCGGAACACCCTGAACCGCAGCCACCGCGGCACCACTCACCGACATACTCTGCGGCACCAGCATGACAAATTGTCCGTACTGCTTGATGCGACCGGCAATGTGACTGATTTCCTCGCCGTGCCCGAAATAAATATCGGCGCGCGCCGGCCCGACAATCGCTGAGCCAGTGTCCTGCGCGAACAGCAGGCGGCGGAATCTCGTCACCGGCTTTTCGCTCTCGATGGGCAATTCAGCCTCGACCCAGATCGGCGTACCATAGACGTGGATACTCTTGTCTACCGCCAGTGAACGCCCAGGTGTCAGCGGCACGCCTTGCGCGCCGATACATTCGTCACTCTCGCCCAACAGGGTTTCCTTGAAAAAAACAAACGAGCGGTTCTTGCGACGGAGTTCCTTGCCTTCTTCCGGATTGGCCTCCATGAATTCGCGAATTTTGTCCATCGACATCTCTTCTCTAGAGACGATGCCGCGGTCGATCAGGAATTTACCGACCGGCGTATAAGGCATACCATTGCTCGCGATATAGTTAAGACGCAAAAGCCTGCCGCTATCGAGTTTTATGCGGGTCGAGCCCTGGATCTGCGCAAAAAATGCGTCGATCGGATTCTTGACGTAGCAAATCTCAAGATCCTTGCCGGCCAGCGCCCCGCCCTCGATCCTTGTACGATCAAGCTCGGTAAACACTTTGCTCTGATGCTTTCTAACTGTCTCGGCCGGTGCAGCGTAGAGCGGCACAGTGAATTCATCGCTTGGAAATCGCGAGCCATCGACTTCGGTTTCGTAGTAACCGGTGAAGAAGCCTTCCGTCTGGCCAGGCGGAATCACGCGTACGGGCTTGAAATTGTCTTCAAAAAAAGCCCGGGCATGTTCGCGGTCGAGCGGGCCGGCCGCTACCGCGCGTTCGCAGACCTTGAAAAGCGCGCCGAAAACAGGCCGCGCCAATCGCATTACTCTCGTGCCGTTTAGGATGGGACCGCAGCTTTTCAGAAACGTGTCGAAGGCAGTCGCGTGATCGTCCTCTCTCCAGCCGTCGAGCGCGGCGAACGAAAGCTGCGCGACCTGCGCGCTACGAAGACTTATGCCGCCTTTGGCAGGCACAGGCGTGCTTGTGCTTGCAATCAACCAGAGCCCGAATCCGAATCCAAAAAGGAAGCGAAGGCGAGACCGTCGCATGCGCTCATTGTCCGGCTTCGGTTGCGAGCAATTTCCAGTTTGGATCGCGCGATGTCACGTCGCGCGCGAAAGTCCAAACGTCCGTGATATCGGTTACCTTCTCCGCATTGCCGTCAATCACGTTGCCGTTCTTGTCGCGCGTCACCGAGACAAGCTTGGACTGGAAGCGCATCGTCACCTGCGCATTCCGGCCGCGCAGTTCGGCGCCTGTAATATCCGCATTATCGATCGAGACAAAGCGACTCTCTACCGTCTCGCCGCGCTTCTCACGCTCGCTGATGGCAGCTTCAAACCCGTCATAAACTTCGCGAGCAAGCAAATTTCTCAGCGACCGCCGGTCGCCCTCCGCATAGGCGTTGACAATCATTTCATAGGCCGCTCGCGCTCCAGTCAGGAAATGATTGGCATCGAAATTCACGTCAGCGCCTGCAATGGCGTCGAGGCCGGCTGCGATTGGCGTGCCTGGCTCCGCAATCCCTTTCCAGCGTTCGGGAGATGACTCCGCCGGCTCGGCCGGTTTGAGAGGCGCTGCTTCCGCGGTACGATTTGGCAGAGCAACGACTTTTTCCGGCGTCGGCCGGACCGGCTCGCGCGCGGAATACGGATCGTACGGAGGGCGTTCCCTTCCGGTGCGTTGGCCGAGCACGCTACGCAGCCGCAGGAAGATAAATACTGCGAGCGCCAGGAAAATAATGGTGTAGATGTCGAACACGTCGCGCATGCTTTCGGCTACCGTAGCATCATATCGGCCGGGTCCAGCGTTTCGGCCATCGGCTAAACAGCCGCAGCGGCCGGCTCCGCTATTGCCTCCACCGGTGGCCGCTGGGGGCCAGGCCTTGTGCCAATATCTCGGCACAATTCAGGCGTCTCGGCTGAACTTTAGACGATCAGAGCCCTGAGGCCAACATCGCCCAACCAGAGAAACACCGATGAATGTGGCAAAATGGCCGCTGTTTTAGCTGTTGGCGCTGCCTTTTCGGGAACTGGCCGCATTCGTCGACGTCATCTTGCCGCCTTGGAGACGGACAGCAGCGGCAGCGTGGTCTTATGCTCCGGGATTCTGCTGTTAATTCCGGGCTTTATTACCGACGTCATCGCTTCGCTTTTTCTTGTGGCACCGTTGCGACCGGTGGCAGCTGCCGCGCGCGCGGCGGCCCCAGGCGACAAGAACAGTGGCACCAGGTGCCGGACCCTTCATGCCGGATCGGCATGAGCACGAACATGAGCGCTGGCAATTTCGGAAAACATCATGCGGCTGCAAATCGATAGCGTCCTTGTTCCCTTACCGGCGCTATGTTAGCCAACCGCCGCGCGAACTGTGACGCGAAGGAGTGTTCATGACAACGACGAATGGCGGGTCGGCACAGGGCGCCACGCCAAGCGCGGCTTCAGACCAACCACAGCTCACTGTGGTGGCCCAGTATATCAAGGATTTTTCATTTGAGAATCCGAACGCCCCGCAGTCGTTCAGCGCCCGTCAGGAGCAGCCGCAAATCGGAATCCAGATTAATGTTGGAGCTACGCCGTTGTCGGATACCGACATGGAAGTGGCCATCAAACTCGAAGGCAAGGCAGAAACCGGTGGCACGCTGTTGTTTCGCTTCGAGCTGGAATTCGCCGGTGTGTTCCGGATCCGAAATGTTCCGAAGGAGAGTCTCAATCCGGTCGTACTTATCGAATGCCCGCGGCTACTGTTTCCGTTCGCGCGCGAGATCATCGCAACCGCGGTGCGCAACGGCGGTTTTCCACCCCTTCTGCTTGATCCGGTGGATTTTGCCGGCCTCTACCGCCAGAGAATCGCGCAGATGCAGCCGTCGCCCGCTACGGCGACAACCGGTTAGGCCTTCAGATTTCCACCGGTCTGATAGTCGCGCCATAACGCACCCTCGCCGAGACTTGCCACGAACTGCCGATGTGCCGCGAGCTCGGCATCGCTCAATCTGGGTGCCAGCGGCTGCGGCCGTTCCCGAATCAGAATCGCGCCCTCGCCTCCGTTCGCCCCTATTTCGATGCTTTCGGCAAGACCAAGTTGGGCCTGGCGCGCCCCGATCAATTCGACATAAACTTCGGCGAGAATTTCGGCATCCAGCAGCGCCCCGTGCTTTGTCCGGCGCGAGCTATCAATGCCATAACGCACGCATAAGTCATCAAGCCGGTTCGGTCCAGCCGGATGCTTGCGGCGTGCCAATAGCAGTGTGTCGATCAATCGTTCGCGCGCGATCAGCGTGCGCTCGGCGCGCTTGAGCTCCGCGCAGAGGAATGCGTGGTCGAACCCGGCATTGTGGATAACCAAGGGCGCATCGCCAATGAAGGCTAAAAACTCGTCCACGATTTCAAAAAAACGCTTCTGGCCCTTGAGAAACTCGCTGGAAAGCCCGTGCACCGCGAAGGCCTCATCGGGCATGTCGCGCTCCGGATTGAGATAGGTATGAAAGGCCGCCCCAGTTGGGATGCGGTTGAGGAGTTCGATGCAGCCGAGCTCGACCAGACGATGACCTTGGCTGGGATCGAGGCCGGTTGTCTCCGTATCTAGAACAATTTCGCGCATAGGTCTGCCTGCGACAGAATCATTTCTGCCGTTTCGGCATTTTAGCAACACGAGCGAGAATATCACGCACTTGCGTGCGCGCTGCGTCAAAGCCTTTCGATGTATCCACCACGAAATCCGCGCGCTTTCGTTTTTCCGCGTCCGGCATCTGTTTGGCAAGTATTGCGGTGAATTTCTGTTCAGTCATACCGGGGCGCGCAAAAACGCGCTCGCGCTGGATAGTGTCCGGCGCCGAAACCACGACTACCGCATCGCAGCGCTTTTCGCCACCGGTCTCAAACAGGAGCGGAATGTCAAGCACTGCTACAGCGGCACCTGCACGTTCCGCATCCGCGAGAAAACGTTGCTCAGACGCGCGCACCAGCGGGTGCACGATTACTTCAAGCCTTTCGATCGCGGCGGCGTTGTTAAGCACCCGTCGAGCGAGTTTATCGCGGTCAACCTTGCCGTCAGCGGTGGTGCCCGGAAACGCCGCTTCGATCAGAGACACCGCCTCGGCCTCATAAAGGCGGTGCACGATCGCATCAGCATCGTGAACCGGCACCCCCTCCTCGGCGAAGAACTTCGTCGTGGTCGATTTGCCCATGCCAAGCGAGCCGGTGAGGCCAAGGATGAACATTGGCTAGCCGTCGATGAGTTTATTTTGTCGCAGAAAGGCAAGCAGGGGCAAAAGCGGCAGGCCAAGGATGGTGAAATAGTCGCCTTCAACGCGCTCGAACAAATGGATCCCGATGCCTTCAAGTTGGTATGCACCGACACTGCTCAGCGCAGCTTCGGCAGCCAGGTCAAGATATTCATTGAGGAATTGGTCCGAAAAATTGCGCATGCTCAACCGCGCCGTGTTCACGCAGGTGAAAAGCGCCTCATTGCCCCGCACTAGCGCAAGCGCCGAATGCAGTTCGTGGGTCCGGCCCCGCAGAGCTCGCAGCTGCTCGGCTGCTTCGGCGCGGTTGCCCGGCCTGCCAAATCGCATCGTCCCGCGCGCAAGGGTTTGATCGGCCCCAAGGACGACGCGTCCCGGCAGCGCTGCTGCGACCTTGTCAGCTTTGGCGCGCGCCAAATGGCGGGCTATCGCAGCCGCATCGGTGATGTCTGCCTTGGCTTCGATAGCGCGTTCATCGATCAGTGATGGCCTTATCTCAACCCGCAGCCCAGCGGCCGCTAGAATTTTGCCGCGGATGTCGCTCCTGGATGCGAGTACCAACGGCTGGGGGGCAAGCCAAAGCGCCATGGGTCATGTTACCGGGTGCCGGCGCCGCTCGCTCAGTAAACGCATCACCGCGGCGGCTGTCTCTTCAATCGAGCGGCGTGTCACATCGATAGTCGGCCAATTGTGTTTGGCGCAAAGCCGCCGCGAAAACGAAACTTCCTCAGCCACAGCAATCTTGTCGATATATTGATCATCGTCACGATGCGCCTTGAGACCGAGCAGGCGGTTCTCGCGAATTTGCACGATGCGTTCGGGACTGGCGTATAGGCCCACCACCAGTGGACGCAGAAGGTTTTCGACCGGTGCGGCCAACTGTACTCCAGGTACGAGCGGTACGTTGCCGGTCTTCACCCCGCGGTTTGCAAGGTAAATCGATGTTGGAGTCTTCGACGTGCGTGAGACTCCGACCAGGACCACGTCGGCCTCTTCGAGACCCTCAACATGCTGCCCATCATCATGCAGCATCGTGAAATTGAGCGCATCGATACGCTGGAAATACTCAGCGTTGAGAACATGCTGGGCACCCGCGCGATGAATGGTTTCGGCCCCAAGGTACGACTGGAACAACCGCAGGACTGGCCCCAGAACCGACATGCAGGGTAAGCCGAGCTCGCGGCATTTTTGCTCGAGTATCTGAATCAGATCCTCTTCAAGCAGCGTGTACAGCACGAGCCCTGGCGATTCGGCAATTTCTGCCAGCGCATGATCGAGTTGCTTTTTCGAGCGTACCATCGGGTAAAGATGCTCGACTGGCGAAACGTTGGCGTACTGCGCCGCAGCTGCCCGGGCAACAGTGATCAAGGTTTCGCCGGTAGCATCCGATACCAGATGAAGATGGAAGTAACCGGTTTCAGGCATCTGTATAGCGCCTAAACAACGTGTGGACAGGATGGGAGAAGGCCATGCCTTAAACTGACAAGCAAGTCATTGGTGGTCGCGAGTTCAATATCCGTCCACACCACTGCCGAGGGGACGGTTACTGACCACCAACAAGTTTAGGTCATGGTGATGTGGATGACTGTATGGGATGACTGAGGATAGGCCGACGAAAGCCTCATAAAGATGCATTTTTACTGTGGACAGTACGATGCTGGATTAAGTTCAATTCTGAATTGGTTCAAGCTGTCCGGTGAATACAATGTTGACTGGCAGTTATGAGTCCAATCCACGCTTAAACAACTACTACAGATTCTTAGAAGAGTATTTATGCAAGAAGCTGGACCAATACGTGCAGTGGGGAAAAAACTGTTGCACGTGCTTGCAGGCAGACGAGAAGCTGTGCCGCCTGTCTGGCTGATGCGGCAAGCTGGACGTTACCTCCCGGAATATCGAGCGGTGCGGGAGAAAGCGGGGGGGTTTCTCGATCTTTGTCTTAACCCGGAGCTTGCGGCGGAGGTGACATTGCAGCCGGTGCGGCGCTTTGGGTTTGATGCAGCGATCCTGTTTTCGGACATTTTGGTGGTGCCGCTGGCGCTTGGACGGAGAGTTGAGTTTCGGGTTAGCGAGGGGCCTAAACTAGAGCCGCTTGATGTGCCTGGACTTGTTGGACTGCGCGAGACCGTTGATCAAAAGATATTGGCGCCAGTTTATGAAACTGTATATCGCGTGAAAGCGCTGCTGGGTGATAGTACGGCCTTGATTGGTTTTTGCGGAGCGCCGTGGACTGTTGCAACTTATATGATCGCCGGTGAGGCTACACTGGATCAAGGGCCAGCGCGGCTGCTCGCCTATCATGATCCGGAAAATTTTGAGCGGCTTATCGACCGGCTTGTGTATGCATCAATCGAGTATCTGGTTGGACAGCTCAAGGCTGGTGCGGAAGTTGTACAGATCTTCGATACTTGGGCTGGTGTCCTAGGGCCGGGTCAATTTGAACGATGGTGTATCGCGCCGACACAAAAAATTGTTGAAGGCGTCCGCCGTCAAATACCGGCTGCGAAGATCATAGGCTTTCCGCGAAGCGCGGGCGCGATGACGCTACCCTACGTGGAAATGACCGGCGTGAGCGCGATTGGGATTGACTGGACATTCGAACGATCAATTGCACGCGATGCCCTGCAAACGCGGGTGCCGGTACAGGGGAACGTCGATCCGATGGCATTGCTGGCTGGCGGCAAGGCACTCGATCGTGAAGTTGATGAAGTCATGAAAGAGCTGAGCAGCGGTCCGCTTATCTTCAATCTTGGCCACGGGATCCTGCCGCAAACACCGATTGCCCATGTGGAACGCATGCTCAAACGGGTGCGGGGCTGAATACAATGTACCTTTGGCTCAAGGCCCTGCACATTGTCGCAGCAATCGCGTGGATAGCTGGCATGCTCTATTTGCCGCGGCTGTTCGTTTATCACGCCTCCGCCAAACCAGGCTCGGAGCTGTCGGAAACTTTCAAGACGATGGAGCACCGATTGCTGAACTACATCATGGTGCCGGCAATGATGACGACCTGGGTCGTCGGTATTGTGCTGCTGTTGCAAGGACAGTGGCTTGGTGCCGGCTGGTTCCAGGGCAAAATTGTTGCCGTGCTCGCCATGACCATCTTTCACGGATTATTTGCGCACTGGGTAAATGAATTCCGTTTTGATCGCAATCGGCATACTCAGAAATTTTACCGTATTATCAATGAGATGCCGACCGTTCTGCTGATCATTATTGTGGTCTTGGCAACCGTCAAGCCGTTTTAGACATCCAATGATCGCGCAGCAGGAGCCTCTCCCCTTGCGCTGAACGTCGGCTCAACTTATGTTGATTGCATCCCACCGAACGCAGGCGGATGCAGTCGCGTTCCGGCTCCCAGAGTTTGGGCCGGTCGCAGCATCGGGTTCCGGGCCCCTTTCCCAACTTCCTCGTCACCCAAGACCTGCGATCTCTCTGACTTCACGGCGCAAGTGTTTTCATTTTTCAAAGCTTCGCCGTAACTCTCCCAAGGACGTAAACCCCCAATGCGGGAAATGAAACTCCAGGACCTCAAGTCCAAGACGCCTGCCGAACTCGTAGCTTTCGCCGAAGAACACCAGGTCGAGAACGCCAGCACTATGCGCAAGCAGGAGCTGATGTTCGCGATCCTCAAGCAACTCGCGACCCAGGAAGTCGATATCATCGGCGAAGGGGTCGTCGAAGTGCTCTCCGATGGCTTCGGCTTTTTGCGCTCGCCGGAATCGAACTATCTGTCAGGGCCGGATGATATCTATGTCTCGCCGAGCCAGATCCGCCGCTTTGGCCTGCGCACCGGCGATACCGTTGAAGGCCACATCCGCTCCCCGAAAGAAGGCGAGCGGTATTTCGCGTTGCTCAAAGTCAACACGATCAATTTCGAGGATCCCGAAAAGGCGCGCCACAAGGTCAACTTCGACAATCTGACTCCGCTCTATCCTGAAGAGCGCCTGCGGATGGAATACGAGGATCCGACCAAAAAGGATCTTTCCGCGCGCGTCATCGACATCGTCGCACCAATCGGCAAGGGCCAACGTGCGCTGATTGTCTCACCGCCGCGGACCGGCAAGACCGTTTTGTTGCAGAATATCGCGCACTCGATTACCGCCAATCACCCCGAAACCTACCTTATCGTGCTGCTGATCGACGAACGGCCAGAAGAAGTTACTGACATGCAGCGCTCGGTGAAGGGCGAGGTCATTTCCTCAACCTTCGACGAGCCAGCCTCGCGCCACGTGCAAGTGGCTGAAATGGTGATCGAAAAGGCCAAACGTCTGGTCGAGCACCAGCGCGATGTGGTGATCCTGCTCGATTCGATTACCCGCCTCGGCCGCGCCTACAACACCGTCGTCCCCTCCTCCGGCAAAGTGCTGACCGGCGGTGTGGACGCCAATGCGCTGCAAAGGCCGAAGCGCTTCTTCGGCGCCGCGCGAAATATCGAGGAAGGCGGTTCGCTTACCATCATTGCGACCGCGTTGATCGATACCGGCAGCCGCATGGACGAGGTGATCTTCGAGGAATTCAAGGGCACCGGTAACTCGGAATTGATTCTCGACCGCAAGGTCGCCGACAAGCGTACCTTCCCGGCAATCGACATCACGCGCTCCGGCACGCGCAAGGAGGAACTGCTCACCGATCCGGCGATCCTCAAGAAAATGTATGTGCTGCGCAGGATTTTGAATCCGATGGGCACCATGGATGCCATCGATTTCCTGCTCGACAAGCTTCGTAATACGAAAAACAATGCCGAGTTCTTTGAATCGATGAATACCTGACCGGCTTGGATCGCGATTCAAGATGGCCGGGCACAAAGCCCGGCCATCTCTTTTTGGGATCGGTCAGTTTCGTCAGAGGGTATTCAAGAAGTTCACGAGGTCGGTTTTTTCCTTGTGCGTAAATATATCGAAAGCAAGTGGGGCCGCGCGCCCACTGACTAGGTGAGAGCGGCATGAGTCCGACGAATGGGCGAAGAGACCACACAAACGGATGAGGTAACGTCGATTCGCGCTGAGGTATCGTCAGCTGGCTCGTGGGCCTTTCAGAGGATCGACCTTAGGAAGCCCGCATTGCGGTAACCACGTTCGCAATCTGGCCAGGATCTGTCACCGGCAGCGAGCATCGTTGAGCTACACATATGAAGACCGCACTCGCGGCGGTAGCTTTCAATTTTTCCTGAGCCGGGTGCGCAGCGGGCAAGTCGGTGCTGGAGCGGGCACGCAACACGATTCGATCGAGGTAAGGCAACTTTAAGCCGATCTGCGCGAAATGTTCGGCGTCAGTACCGGTCGCGAGGATCTCGGTGGCTCGCAAGCGCAAGTCGAGCGCGTTAAGCAGTGCCACGTGGCTGAACAGATTGCGCTCGGCCGCAGAGAGAATCGCGTCAATCAGACGGTCGGCTCTCTCACGCCATTTGTCGTTACCCGCCAAGGTCGCAAGCCGCACCAAGTTCTGGGCCGCCACAGAATTGGCATTGGGGATCGCGTCGTCCTGTGTCGAGTGCGGCCGCAGCAATAAGTCGCTCGCGTCGTCGGCGGATAGATAGTAGCCACCGGTGTCGGGATCGGCATAGTGCGCGTCGAATGCTGCCTGCCAGCTGAGTGCGCGCTCAAGATACCTGCGGTCGCCCGTCGCCTCATAGAGCGCCAGCGCGGCGCGGACCATAGCGGCGAAATCCGAGGCAAGGCCGGGGAACAATAGCTTGCCGTCACGCCAGGAATGTCCGAGCCGGTCGCCTTTCGTCATCTTGCTCGCGACAAAATCGAAAGCGCGCCTTGCCATGTCGAGCCATGACGGTTCATCAAGAATGACGCCAGCGTTCACCAGCGCCGCAATCATCAAGCCGTTCCAGTCGGCCAACACTTTGTCGTCGAGGCCGGGTCGAATGCGCTGCTCCCTCGCACCCAGCAAGACAGCGCGCAAACTCGCGAGCCGGGCTTCATCGGTTTCGCTTCGCGGCAAATTCTTTAGCCGGTTGAGAATGTTATGACCTTCGAAATTGCCGACATCGGTTACGTCATAGTGCTGCGCAAAGAGCTGTCCGGCGCCGGGCCCAATCCGCTCGATGATCTCGTTTTTCGACCAGACATAGAACTTGCCTTCTTCGCCTTCCGAGTCGGCATCCAGGGACGCACAAAAGGCACCGTCGCGAGTGGTCATCTCGCGCGCAAGCCAGGCAACGGTTTCGCGTGCGCGTTGGGCAAACAAAGGCCTGCCGTTGCGCTGCCAGGCCAGCGCCAGCAATTCCAACAGTTGTGCATTGTCGTAAAGCATCTTCTCGAAATGTGGCACCAGCCATCGCTCGTCCACCGAATAACGCGAGAAACCGCCACCGAGATGATCATAAATACCGCCCTCGCTCATTCGCTCAAGCGAATGCTCCACGGTCCCAAAAAACCGCGCGTCATTCGTGCGCAGGCCGGCCCGCCACAGCATTTCGAGGATCGCCGGTTGCGGGAATTTTGGCGCACCACGCAGGCCGCCATTAATCCGGTCGAACATGTTGCCGATCTGCATAGCCGCGGCGTCGAGCTCTCTGAGCCCGAAAGTAACTTTGCCCGCCGGCCGCGCCTTGTCGGCCAGCCGCGCCAGAAGTGCAGCGCGGTTGTGCTCGATGCGGCCAGGCTCTTCCCGGAACAGTCGTGAGATCTCACGCAAGACGTCAACGAAAGCCGGCCGCCCGAAACGCGACTCCTTTGGAAAATACGTGCCGCCCCACACCGGCTCGCCGGTGGGCGTCAGAAACATGGTAAGCGGCCAACCGCCCTGCTCTCCCAGAAGGTGCAGCGCATTCATGTAGATCTGATCGATGTCTGGCCGCTCTTCACGATCGACTTTGATGTTCACGAACAGCTCATTCATTACCCGCGCGGTTGCTTCATCCTCGAAGGACTCGTGCGCCATGACATGGCACCAATGGCAGGCCGCATAGCCGACCGAGAGGAGGATCGGCCGGTTCGAGCGCTTTGCTTCCGCCAGCGCTTCCGGTCCCCAGGTCCACCAGTTCACCGGGTTATTCTTGTGCTGAAGGAGATACGGGCTGGTCGCCTGCGCCAGGCGATTTTCGTGCGTGGAATTGGAACTGGACATCAGTGCAGTCTAGCCTTTGACCACAGTTGTTCACGGCAAGATCGCAAATGCCCGGGCCGGAAAACCAAGGCCCTTTTTCACTTTCGGCCAGGTGACCACGATCAATGCGCCTTTAGGCGGCACCTTGTCGAGGTTCGCCATTACCTCGATTTGGTAGTGCCCATGCTGGAGAATGTAGGTCTCCGAAAGCATTTTGTCGGTAGTGTCGGTATCCATTGACTCGTGGCCGGTTGCGACCACGCCACGCTGCTCATACAGGAACTTGATGGTCTCGAAAGCCCAGGCTGGAAATGGTTCGCGCTTGAAACGCTCGGAGTTTTCACTCCAGTCCTTGTACATATCGGTGCGCAGCGCGACGAAGACACCGCGCGGAATGCGACCATGCTTTTTTTCCCAAGCTTTCAGATCGGCCACTGAAAAGGCATGGTTCGGGTCCTTCGCCAGATAGGGCGTGTCGTCAAGTACGACTAGCGGCAAGATCATCTGTTTGAGCGGAATCTCGTCCATTGTGATTCCGCTCTCGTCAAAATGCGCTGGCGGATCGACGTGCGTACCGTACTGGCCAACCATCTCATAAAATGTCGCGCGGAAACCGTCCTCCTTGATTGTGTAAGGTCTGTGCGTTTTCGGATCGGCGGCGGGCGTCATCTTCGCCTGACCGAAACCAGACCATACTGGCGTCTGCGGCCCAAAGCTGTGAGTCAGATCCACGAATTTCTTCGCGGCGATCACGCGATAGGCACGCGCAAGATCACTCTGTGCCTCGGCCGGCGATCCGGAGTAGCCGGCAAATCCGAGCGACAGCAAAACGGCAATAAACCGCAAACCCAGGGACATGGCGCCTCTCCGACAGATCGTTAAGTCGCGACGATCATATCGCGGGCGGCAAAATACGCACTCCTTGTGCAATGTCCTTCGCCAAGGCGCGAAGCATTTCAATGACGGTCAGCTTGTGGCCGAACTGGGCGTCGAGATCTGCCGATGGGGCTTGACCCCTCGTGTGGCCGGCGCTTCCGTGCGGCACGATGCCTGTGTCAACGCGTGCAACCATCTTCGCTCTTTCCTCAGGCCGGCCGCCGTCGGCGATTGCGGTAATACGCATCTCCGGTCCTCACGCTGGCGATGCGCTCAAGGCTCTCACCGGCAAAATCCCCGCGCCAAGAATGGCCACGCTCGCGCACATCCGGGGGCACGATGGGGAAATTATCGATCAGGCGTTGGCGTTTTGGTTTCCGGGTCCTCATAGCGAAACCGGTGAGGATGTCGCCGAGCTTCAACTTCATGGCGGCCGCGCAGTGATTGCGGCGGTGCTTGCCGCGCTTTCCAAACTCGAAGGCCTGCGCCCGGCAGAAGCTGGCGAGTTTAGCCGCCGCGCTTTCGAGAACGGCAAGCTCGATCTGACTGCGGCGGAAGGCCTCGCTGATCTGGTAATGGCGGAGACCGAAGGGCAGCGCCGTCAGGCCCTTCGTCAGTTGGCTGGTGGGTTAGGACATCGCGCAGAAACATGGCGTGCGCAGCTGATTCAGGCGCTGGCATTGATCGAAGCACGCATCGATTTTTCCGATGAGGCTGACGTACCGGGAAATCTCGTGACGCCGGCACTGCAGATCGTACGCACGCTGGAAGGCGAAATCGCATCGGCGCTGGCGGATGGCAACCGCGGCGAACGACTGCGTGAGGGACTGGTGGTCGCTATTGCCGGGCCGCCGAACGCGGGAAAGTCTACGCTGCTTAACCGGATTGCCAGGCGCGAGGCGGCGATTGTGTCGCCCTATGCCGGCACGACCCGCGATGTCATCGAAGTGCATCTCGACCTTGCGGGACTGCCGGTAACGCTGCTCGATACGGCCGGCATTCGCGAAACTGAAGATCCGGTCGAGCTTGAAGGCGTACGCCGCGCGCGCGAGCGGGCAAGTGCAGCCGATCTCATTTTGTGGGTCGTGGACGCGAGCGACGCGAGGACCTTGATCTCGCGCCCGTCGAGCCAGCTCATCACGGCTGATCAGTCTGAGGCTCGGGCGGCGTGCGGGCGAGCAGCAAGTCAGCAAAAGTCCGCGATAAAAGACTCTTCAGTCGTCCCGCTTTGGTTGATCCGCAACAAAGTCGACCTTGTTGATGCGGGGAAACAAAGAAATGAATATCTGTCTCAAAATAAAAGCCGATCTGATGTCCGAACTAAGAGTTCCTTAAAAACTGTAGTTAACGAATCGTTAAAGAAAAGAACTGAACTTGAGTTCAATTCGAGTGAATTGGAATTCGATATTTCGGCGCTATCCGGTCTGGGCGTCGATGCTCTGATAGGCGAACTTCAACGCCATGCTGAAAAATTTTTGGCGGGCGCCGAATCGGCGCTTATCACCCGGGAGCGGCACCGGCACGCACTGGCAGAGACCTTGGCCGCGCTACGGCGCGCGCTGGCGAGTGATCTGGCTACAAAGGAAGATCTTCTCGCTGAGGAGTTGCGAATCGCTGCCACGGCGCTCGGGCGTCTAACCGGTCGGGTTGACGTGGAGGATATCCTGGACGTTATTTTCCGGGATTTCTGTATCGGCAAGTAGCAGGGGAAAGGCCCCTGAAAAGGGACTGAAACGGTGCCGGAAAAAATGTTTCACGTGAAACATTTTAAGAAAAATCGATGTTTTTGACCCCTCCCCGCACCTTCGCTAAAAGGCGACATCCGAGGTCTTTGATGTCTATTCGATTCGACGTCGTGGTGATTGGCGGCGGCCACGCCGGCTGTGAAGCGGCGGCCGCGGCCGCGCGCATGGGCGCGCGGACAGCGCTGGTTACGCATCGATTCGCCACCATCGGGGCTATGTCGTGCAATCCGGCCATTGGTGGCTTGGGAAAAGGCCATCTGGTGCGGGAAATCGATGCTCTGGACGGATTCATGGGTCGAGTGGCCGATCTCGGTGGCATCCAATTCCGTGTTCTCAACCGCCGCAAAGGCCCAGCTGTGCGCGGTCCCCGGGCCCAGGCCGACCGCAAACTCTACGCAGCGGCGATGCAGGCGGCGATTTGCGAAACGCCAAACCTAGTCGTTGTCGAGGCCGAAGCCGATGACCTCGTGATTGAGAGCAACGCAGGCGCACCGGCCCGCGGCCACAGCAATCAGGCCTGTGGCCTCAAGCTTGTCGATGGCCGCGAAATTTCCGCTGGCGCAGTCGTGCTCACGACCGGCACGTTTCTGCGCGGCCTCATCCACATCGGGGAAAAACAAATTCCCGCGGGTCGCGTCGGCGAAGCGCCTGCGCTCGGACTTTCGCGCACGCTGAAAAATTTCGGCTTTGCGCTCGGCCGTTTGAAAACCGGAACGCCGCCGCGTCTCGACGGCCGCACAATCGACTGGTCGGCGCTCGCAATGCAGCCAGGCGACAGCCCGCCTGAACCATTTTCGATTCTGACAACGCGCATTGAAAATCCCCAAGTCCAGTGCGGCATCACGCGCACGAACGAAACCACGCATGCAATCATTCGCGCCAACGTGCACCGTTCACCGATGTACTCGGGACAAATCGCAAGTCGCGGTCCGCGCTATTGTCCGTCGATTGAAGACAAGATCGTGAAATTCGGAGAGCGTGAAGGTCATCAGATTTTTCTTGAACCGGAAGGTCTGGACGATCACACCGTTTATCCAAATGGAATCTCGACATCGCTTCCGGAAGATATTCAGCGCGCGCTGGTCGCAACGATTGGTGGTTTGCAGAAGGCGCGCATCATTCGTACTGGCTATGCTATCGAGTATGACTACGTCGATCCGCGCGAACTCGCGCCGACATTGCAAACGAAACGGCTGCGCGGATTATTTTTGGCAGGCCAGATCAACGGAACCACTGGCTATGAAGAGGCCGCGGCCCAGGGCCTTCTCGCAGGTCTCAACGCCGCGGCTTTCGCCGGCGAAAGCGACGGAATCATCATCGACCGCGCGCATGCCTATCTTGGCGTGATGATCGACGATCTAGTCACACGCGGTGTCACCGAACCCTATCGCATGTTTACCTCGCGCGCCGAATATCGTTTGCAACTGCGCGCCGACAATGCCGACCAACGTCTCACCGACAAAGGCATTGCTGTTGGTTGTGTTAGCGCGAGGCGCGCGCGCATACATCACGAAAAAATCTCGGCGCTGAAAGACGCTCGCGATTTTGCGCGATCAGTTTCACTCACGCCGAAAGAAGCCGAACGTCACGGCCTGCCATTAAATAGAGACGGGCAGCGCCGCACCGCGTTCGAGTTGTTGTCATATCCGCATGTGACAATTTCGGACCTGAGAAAAATTTGGCCGCGCTTTGGCGAACTCGCGCCGAACATCGCGGAACAGATCGAAATTGATGCGAAGTACGATGTTTATCTTTCGCGGCAGGCGGCCGACATTGCAGCGTATCGTCGTGACGAAAGTTTTGAGCTGCCCGATGACTTCGACTACGCGGCGCTACCGGGCTTGTCGAACGAGATGAAACAAAAATTGCAAATGCATCGTCCACGCACGATAGGCCACGCGAGCCGCATCGACGGTGTCACGCCGGCGGCGCTGACGCTGCTTGTCGCGCACGTACGGCGCGGAAGAAAAGCTTCGGCGAAAACGGCGTGAACAAAGGCGGGCAGGGGACTCTCGATCTCGCCGCCGACAAAAAACGCGCGCTCGCCGTCACTCCTGTTTCACGTGAAACGGAAAAACGCCTGCAGACATTTGTTGATCTGCTGTTGGCCTGGCAGGACAAGATCAACCTGGTGGCGCCTTCGACGCTTCCGTTCACGTGGTCCCGTCACGTCGCTGATTCGCTCCAGCTCCTCCCGCTCGCGCCTGACGCCCGCGTGTGGGTCGATTTCGGATCAGGCGGCGGCTTTCCCGGCCTGCCAATCGCATGCGCGCTCGCGGATCAGCCGGGGGCCAAGATCTATCTTATTGAAAGTAATGGGAAAAAAGCGGCATTTCTGCGGGAGGCGGTGAGGGCAACCGGTGTTCCTGCGGTTGTGTACCGAGAGCGCATCGAGAAATTTGGGGAAAGTTGTGCAGAAACAGTGCATGTCGTGACAGCACGTGCCTTGGCCCCATTGAAAATCCTTTGCGAACAGGCGTTTCCTTTGATCAGCCGCGGTGCCGTCGCGTTGTTCCCAAAGGGTCAAGATATAGATGCTGAATTGACCGACGCCGCTAAATATTGGAGATTCGAGGCGTCAAAAGTAGCCAGCAAGACCAGTCCCGAGGGTTCAATCGTCGTCATTCGCAGCCTTGCGCCTCTCCGGGCTGCTTGAGGGCAAATCAAAGTATGATTCGCGGGCTACCGCCTAGGGGCCGCGCGCAAACCGATGGAATGCCATTCATGAGCAATGCCCAGACCAGCGCCCAAGCCCTTGATCCGCAAGTGGTCCCATTCGGCAAGCCGGGCGTGAAGACAGAGCCGGTTCGTCCGCGGGTGCTTGCGATCGCCAATCAGAAAGGCGGGGTCGGCAAGACAACGACTGCGATCAATCTCGGCACCGCGCTCGCTGCCATTGGGGAGCATGTGCTCATCGTTGATCTCGATCCGCAGGGCAACGCATCGACCGGGCTTGGCATCGAACGCAAATCGCGGCGCACTTCGACCTACGATGTGCTGACCGGTGCAGCACCGCTGCGCGACTCCGTTCTGCAAACGGCCGTGCCGCAACTTTATATCGCGCCGTCAACCCTCGATCTCTCTGGCCTCGAGCTCGAGATCGGACAACAACGTGATCGGGCCTTCCGGCTGCGCAGCGCCTTACGCGCGCTCAACAGCGGCGCACGCACATACGATTTCACCTATGTACTGGTCGATTGTCCACCGTCACTCAATCTGCTCACCGTCAATGCGATGGCAGCTGCAGATTCGATTCTGGTGCCTCTGCAATGCGAGTTCTTTGCGCTCGAGGGTTTGTCGCAACTTCTGAAGACTGTCGAGCAAGTCAAGACGACACTCAATCCGACATTGTCAATTCACGGTATTGTTCTGACCATGTACGACTCCCGCAACAATCTCTCCAACCAGGTCGTTGCCGATGTACGGCAGTTCATGGGCAACAAAGTGTACGAGACAATAATCCCGCGTAACGTCCGCATTTCTGAAGCGCCGTCCTACGGCAAGCCCGTGCTGGTATACGATCTCAAATGCGTCGGCAGCGAAGCCTATCTTCGCCTTGCCACCGAGATCATCCAACGCGAGAAAACGCTGAAGGCGGGGTGACGCGTGGCGCGGAGCTCAGGAGCGGCGGCAATGTCGGATCACTCGCGATTGGGGCGCGGCCTGGCCGCACTGATCGGCGATGTCGGCGAAGAAACTTCTGCCATAGATGGTGGCCGCAAGCCTCGCCGTGCGCCGATTGAAAACCTGCGCCCAAATCCGCGCAATCCTCGGCGTCTGTTCACAGACGAGGAGCTCGACGAGCTTGCCGGCTCAATCCGCGAGCGCGGCATCATTCAGCCAATCGTGGTACGCGCGCTGCAAGGCGATAACTTTGAAATCATTGCTGGCGAGCGCCGTTGGCGCGCGGCGCAACGAGCCGGGCTCCACGACGTGCCGGTCGCTGTAGTGGAAGCAAACGACGCGCAGGCCCTCGAATTTGCCATTATCGAAAATGTGCAGCGCACCGATCTCAATCCCATTGAAGAGGCAAGCGGCTATCTAGCACTGATGGATGACTTCAACCGTACGCAGGACGAAGTCGCGCAGATTGTCGGTAAAAGCCGGCCGCATGTCGCAAACACCATAAGACTGCTTAGATTGCCTGAACCGGTGAAGCAGCTGGTGCGCTCAGGCAAGATTTCCGCTGGGCATGCGCGCTTGCTGGTGGGGCAGCCAAACGCCGAACTCATCGCACGTGAAATCATCGAGAAAGGCTGGAGCGTTCGAGACCTAGAAGAGGACATGCGCAAGGATGTTGCCGCGCAGTTGAAAGATTTGCGACGGGAAGGGAAAGGTCAGCCCGCCAAGGGTTTTAAGGACGCCAATACACGCGCTTTGGAAAAACGATTGTCTGACGCACTTGGCCTCAAGGTCAGCGTCGATCACCGGGGCGAGGGCGGTACACTCCGCATCAAATACCGGAATTTGGAGCAGCTCGATGCGGTGCTGAGGAAGTTAGAGCGCCGTTGATCTCACGATCAATTGCCAATTGCCGTTTTGAAACGGCCTAAAATTTCATTCGGAATTATGGACGGAATAAAGCCTAAGCGCGCGTGTTATCCAGCGCGGTCTAGCTCATTTTACCAGGGAAAATCATGAGTTCCATTCTGCAGAACAGTTCGCATCCTGCGTTGTCGCGTGCCGACGGTTTGGCCGCCAGCGCGACCGATATCCTCCTATTGCTCGGCCGCATTCTTCTCGGCTGGATCTTTGTGCGCAGTGGCTATGGGAAGATCTTTGATATTCCCGCCTATGCCTCCACGTTCCCGGTGCGTGGGCTGCATCCTTACCTTGCCTATATTGCCGTCCCGGCGGAGTTTTTTGGCGGTATCGCTTTGATGTTTGGCTTCGCAACCCGTTACGCCGTGCTAGTGATGATCATCTTCATGCTTGTAGCGACATTCAGTTCCCACCGGTACTGGGAATTTACCGATGTCGCCGTGCGTCGTGTTCAGGATTCAAGCTTCTACAAGAATATGGCGATGCTTGGCGGTATCCTGTTTCTTTTCGTGATCGGTCCCGGACGACTGAGTGTCGATGCTTGGCTGCGGAAAAAACTTACCGCGGATCGTTAGCGAAAATCAGGCCGTCATCCACCCACGTTTTCCCTTGCCTCGGCGCGAATGTTCTCCTGAATGGAAAGGGGAAGGTACGCGCCTGGCTGCTGCAAAACTTTCTCGGTTTCAGCCGGAACGATTGGACCGGCTTGTGCCGGTGCCGCGCGCCAGTCCGCCGCGGCGAAGCCAATTAGTTTTACACTGCCGATCGGGCCGGGCATCCAGCCTTCGCCGGGCAGCAGCGTAATCCTGGCATCGGACAAAAGCCCACGGGTCAGGAATGGATCGAAGTAGCGCATCGTCCGCTCGTTGAGGTCGAGCACGCGCCCAGGCCTCAAGTGACCGACATCGTTGACCTTGACGATGACCTGCTTGTTACCGCTTTCGACCAGCGCGAAGGCTGGCTGATAGAGCCGGCCATAGCGGATGCCGCCAAACTGATTGCGCAGATCGATGTGAATTGCTGCCGTCCAGGCAGTGGGATCGTAGAGCTCGCCGGAGGCAGTCAGTGCATGGCCTTCCTGCCTGCCATCACGATAGGGGTTGTAAGTCGAAATGGTGCCAATAATTGTCGTACGGGCAAGCGATGCCTCGTCCTGTATGCGGCTTAGCTCCATCACGGCCGCCAGCGTTCGCATCGCACGGTATACAGAGGCAAATTTTGGCAACATGGGGTTGCGGACGTGCGAGACCCATCCCGAAGTTTCATTTCCGGCACCTGCAAGAACAAGCCTAAGTGAATTCAGCATGTCATGACCGGCCTGCCGTATGACTGCAGGCGGCAAGGGCTCGCCCACAGATACCGGCAACTCAAGAAACGCCAGCTCGGCGCCGTCAAAAAATGAGCATGCTGCAGCACTGGGGCGAACGCCAACCTGAACAACAGCGATGGGCTGTGCCTCATGGGATAAAAAACCGGATTTTGCGAGGGGCAGCACGACCGTTTCGGATTCGAGATCCGATTGTCCGCTGGCGCTGATTGCTGTGTAACCGTACTCGATAGTGTCCCAGACCATGCCGCACAAAAGGCCGATGGCAATAGCGAACTTGATGGCCGCCCTGCCGCGCGGCGCCGCCAGGGATTTTGATTGTCGTTTACGCTGGGGAGACGACGCTGGCGGAGACATCAACACCGTCGGTACTTGAATGACTTTCAGAAGCTGTATCGAGCGTCGCTAAAACCCGCGTAAAATACGTGGTGAAATTAATCATCGAGTTTGAAATAAATGCAGGCGGCGTACCGGCAGTCGTCACCTGTCGTGGGTATGGCCTACGCGTCATCGCCTGCTGGCAGAGGCCGTCGCGCATACGGCATGGTGTCTGACCCGACTAACGACGAGCGCAGCGTGGGACCGCAAAAGTGCGCCGCTTGGTGGTGAATATCGACAAATTGGCTGCAATCAGGCCGATATTTTAAGGCTTTTTTCTTTGCAGATTTGGCTGTCCCGCTTACATTTCGGGTTCCACTTGAAGAGTTTTGTCGAATGCGCGCGCGACGCGATGCCGCCCTACGCCTTCTCAAAACCATGCTGGCGGCATCGATCGTCATCCCTGCGGCGGTTTTTTCCTATGTGGCCTGGATCAATTACCGGACTGCCTTTGCCCAAGCCGATGAAGAGATAGCGGCGTCGCTCAATATTCTTTCTCAACACGCCTCCGGCGTCTTTCAGTCGGCCGACCTTATGTTTGTTGCTGTCAATGCCGTTTTTGGTGATCTCACTGACGAGCAGATCAAGGCTTCCGAGCAGGCGCTGTATATGCAGCTGACAAAGCTCGAAAAGGAGATCAGTGCGGTCGACGCCATATTGGTCGTTGACAAGAATGGACAGGTGATTGTCTCTTCAGTCGGCTTTCCAACTCCAATTGATCGTCCCGTTGCGGACCGCGACTATTTCAAGGCGCAGGTGGAACGTGATGCTGGCACCTATGTCGGCGCGACTCTGCAGCCGCGCGTGAGAAAAGAGCCATTTTTCGGAATTAGCCGCCGCCGTCCGCTGCGCGATGGTCAGTTTAACGGCATCATTATGGTTTCCGTTGCGCCTAAAGTCTTTTCTGCTTTCTACCGTGAACTCGCTGGCGATACGACAGCCAGCTTCACGTTGGCAAAAAGCGATGGCACCGTGCTGGCCCGCCACCCCGATCCTGGAGGTGTCGCGCGGTTCATGCCTGGCAGTGGATTCATGCTTGGTGTCATCGACCACCCCCAGGGCGGTTTTGTCAGCACTCATTCCATCGACGATGTTCAATGGCGTTTTGCCTACCGGAAGCTCGGGTACTCGGATTTGTATGCGACCGCTGCGTTGCAGACCGACGCAATCTATGCAGGTTGGATGCGCCTGATGGCCAGTCATTTGGTCTTTGGCATTCCCGCAACTCTCTTTCTGTGCATTCTTGTCTTGCTCAGCATGCGGCGAACGCGGGCCTTCTATGCAGAAGCGGAACGCCGCGAGCTGGCCGAGCAGGCGCTGCGGCAATCGCAAAAGATGGAAGCAGTCGGCCAGTTGACTGGAGGCGTCGCGCACGACTTCAACAATCTTCTGACGATCATCATCGGTAACCTTGGCATCGCCAAGCGCGGTGTAGTCGAGTCAAGAGCGGAGCGGGCGCTCAACAATGCACTGGTGGGCGCGGAGCGCGCGGCGCAGTTAACCCAGCGGCTGCTCGCCTTTTCCCGTCGTCAGCCGCTCAATCCGAGGATGCTCGACGTCAACAAGCTCATCGTGTCCATTTCCGATCTTCTGACGCGCACGCTCGGCGAGAATATCGAACTGGAAACGATCGGCGGAGCGGGTCTTTGGAAGGTCGAAGCGGATGCCTCGGAACTGGAGTCAACCCTGCTCAATCTTGCTCTCAACGCGCGCGATGCCATGCCTAAAGGCGGCAAGCTGACGATCGAAACGAGCAATGCGTATCTCGACGACGAATATTGCCGTCATAACGAGGGCACTGCTCCCGGCCAATACGTGCTGATTTCGGTCACCGACAGCGGTGCCGGAATGTCCGTTGAAACGATCGAGCGCGCATTCGAACCATTTTTCACGACAAAAGAGGCTGGAAAAGGCACAGGCCTGGGATTGAGCCAGGTCTACGGATTCATGAAGCAATCCGAAGGACATGTGAAAATCTATAGCGAGAAGGGCGAAGGAACCACGATCAAGCTTTATCTGCCGCGGCGTGTTGGCGACGAGGCGGATTTGTCCGCTGATGAGCACAAAAGTTCTGAACGCGGCAACGGCGAGACTATTCTGGTGGTGGAGGATGACGACGGGGTTCGCCAATATGCATCCGAAATCCTCAGAGATTTGAGCTACCAGGTCATCGAGGCAAAGGACTCAGCCTCTGCCCTTCGGTTGCTCGATGCGGACAAGAAGTTCGATTTGTTGCTCACCGATGTGGTGCTTCCGGGCAAGAACGGTCGGGAGTTGGCGAACGAAGTTGAGGCCCGTCGCCCAGGAACAAAAATAATCTTCATGACCGGCTATTCGCGCAATGCGATCGTTCACCACGGCAGGCTGGATCGCGGCACAGAACTCATCCCCAAGCCGTTGATCGAGCGCGTTCTGGCGCGAAAAATCCGACAGGTGCTCGATAGCGGTCCAAACGGTTCATAGGCGGCGTCTCGCCGTCACACACGGATTATTCCGTCTCCGATGTTGCGGGGGGCTCCATCTTGTTCCGCAGTCGGTCGGTGTCTTTAATGGTGTCGACCACCGTGTGATAGGCGCTCGCCACTTTGCTGCCTAAAGTCCGTGGCCGCCGCCTGCGAAGCCTTCGCTTTCTGGCGGTGGGCCGGGACCTCTTTCGCAGTTCCTTGGATTTTTTCTTCCGCCTGCGAACGGCCGACTTGCGCTTTTTACGAGCCATTGCGATCCCCCAAGACTTCACGGCAAGGCCAGGAGCATAGAGCGGCGGGACACCGCGTGGAAGACTGAACTCACCGGTCATGCTGGCGCCGGCTGGATTGCATCCTGTCCCAACTGCTAAGCATCCCGGGGCGAAAAAATCGGGAGGACCAAGGGTGCCCGCGTCACTTCAAGGCGAATTGCAGCCAACAATTTACCGCTTCAAGCTTGGCGGGTTCGAAGTCGCCACGGTTCTGGATGCCAAAGCGATCCGCGAGGGGCTACACCCGCAATATGGGGCCAACGCTTCGGCCGATGAAGTTCACGCGCTCGCCCGCGCCAACAACATCGATACCCAGCGCTTCGAGCATCCCAACATTCCGACGCTCGTGAACACAGGCAAGCAGCTGGTGCTGTTCGATACCGGCAATGGCGCGCTGCCGCGCGAATATGAGCAACTGAGCAAGCGGCTGCCGCCCGGGCAGACGGCGGCGCGACTTGCGGCAGCAGGCTACAGGCCAGAAGACATCGACATTATTGTCATGACGCACGGGCATCCCGATCATATCGGCGGTCTGACCGAGGGCGGGAAACCCATGTTTCCGAATGCCCGTTATATTTTTGGTTCCGCCGAGTTCGATTTTTGGAAACGCGGTGAAAACGTGCGCGAGGCGCGCAAATTCAATCGTGAGCTGTTCGTGAAGATCTGCGTGCCATTGGCCGATCGTTCGACTTTCATCAAGCCGGGCGATGAGGTTGTGTCAGGCATCACGGCCGTCGATGCCGCCGGTCACTCACCTGGGTTGCTGGCGTTTCATGTCGAGAGCAATGGCAAGCGTTTCATGATTACCGCCGATACCTTCACCCAATATGTGATGGCGGTGCAGCGCCCCGAGTGGCACTTCGAGATGGATGACGACAAGGAAAAAGCCGTGGCAACGCGCAAGCGCATCCTCGCCATGATTGTGGCAGACAAATTATTTGTCGCGAGCTTTCACATGCCTTTCCCGGGCATTGGCTATGTCGAGGAGGGGCGCGGGGGCCACCGCTGGGTACCACACAGCTACCAACTCAACCTGTAACAAAACGAGTGGGGTAAAGTGGCAGCTATCTTCCACCCCAGCTGAAGGTTCGAGGTCTTTCGAGCTTGGGCTTGGGTTTGCCTTCGTCGCAACGGCCGACACGATCTTCGACCGCCATCGCCGTTTTGTTGTCAAACACCATGTAATGACAAAACGTGCCGTCGCTCAACGGACGTGCGATGCGGCCGGTTCGCCCATCAGTGGTCAACAGATCCGAGGTTTCCCAGCCGCGAAAAGCGCCGACCATCATAACCGCGCCGAGGAAAAGGCTCGCGCCGAGCACCACGACAAAAAACGAAGACGCGATCGCCGCGTGCCAAAAATTAACATGCGCTTCATGCGCCCGGCGTAATTCACGCCGTGCCTCGACGGCCCGCGATTTCGTGCCTTTGCCAGTTAAATCGGTGGTCGCAATCATCCGGCATGCTTAACGTAAAAGCGTTGACCAGTTCTAAAGGGCTTGCTTCGGATTAGGATCGTTCAGGTAATGCGATTTAAGCAGGAACGCGGCTTCAGCCGTTCTTTCGGGCGCTCACTGCCAATGAGAGTAAAGTCCGCTGCGCGATTGCTTCCGCCAACGGCGCATTGCGCCGCATGTCCAGCGAAGCTTCGGCCAATTGCTCCATGGCGCGTATCAGACGCGCCGGCGTCCACGCGCGCAATGCCTCGCCTACATGACGTTCGCGGCTGAAATGCACCGGCGGCGCGGCGCGTTTAATTGCGATTTCGATCGTATCACCGCTTTCGATCGCAAGCTTCATTTTGTGCAAATTGGCGACCTGCCGGATTGCCGCCGATACAATGGCGGCAGGCGACGAGCCGCTCGCGCGCGCTTTGCCAAATTCACCGTCAACTTCCGCTGTTCGACCGGCGAATACGGCATCGACCACACCATCAAGCGCCATTTCCGACGCATCGGCCACCACCGCCAATACGTCGGTCAGCTCGACGGTCTTTTGTCCCTGGGCATAAAGTGTGAGCTTGCGTATTTCATTGCGCGAAGCAAGGCGGTCGCCCCCCAGCAGCGCCACCAGGGTGCTGCGCGCGTCCGCAGCGATACCGAGTCCGGCTGCGCGCATTTCTTCGTCAATCAATTGCACGAGCGCGCGTTCATTGTCGGCATAGCATGGCAGTGCAGCGGCGACCTTCGCTTTCTCGCAAAGCACGCGCAAGGGCGCGCTCTTGCTGAGGTTGCCAGCCTCGATGATAACCCGGCAATCCCTCGATGGCGCAGCGATAACGGTCTCGACGGCGGAGGCGATGTTACGCGTACCCGCTTTTACCAATACGGCGCGACGCCCGCCGAACAGCGGTACCGTGTGAGCTTCCTCCACCAGCCGCGCTGGATTGCCGGCGAGCTCGTCACCTTCAATACGCGCCAGAGCGAACGGATCATTGGGATCGTCGACCGAGGCGCGCACCAGGGCATCGACACGCTCGCGCACCAAGCCGGCATCGGGGCCGAACACGAGCACGATGGATTGCGCTGGGTCAGGCGCGCCAATGAAACGGTCGACGTCGGATGCTTTGACGGCGGTCATGAAGGCCGGCTCAGGACCCCGCCACAAAATACGAGGCGAGTCGTGAGCGGATATTGTCGGCAATGACCTTAGCCGCGCGGTTCTCTGCGTCGCGCAACCCGCGATCGCCCGCGAAGCGTTGCTCCTGGCCCGGAATGTTGTAGGACACACGCGAGAACGTCTGCCCTCTGATCACGGGCTTGCCGGTTGCGAGGTCGGTCAAAACATAAGTCGCGTCGATGGCGTAATTGTTGACGTCAGGCCGGGCAGTATTGATGTCGACGATGACCTGATACTGGGAAGCGACGAGCTTGACGTCCAGCCGATGGGTCGGCGCGATGCCGCCACTACCGCCGGTGAGATCGTAAATCAGTTCGTTGCGTAGACCCACACCGATGCGCGCGAGACGGCTCCCACTCGGGGCGTCTATTGAGGCGACATCAACGGAGCGCAGCTGATTGGGAAGACTGGCAGTACCGGCGGGCGTCGGCCGGTCGGCATAAAGCGGCTCAAAGCAGCCGGCGGTAACCCCGGCGAGCGCGAAAGCGGCAAAAACCTTGCTGATACGCCAACGATCAGACCACGACATTGACGATCCTTTGCGGGACGACAATGACCTTTTTCGGGCTTTTGCCCTCAAGCGCCCTTTTTACCGCATCGAGGGCAAGAACGGCAGCCTCTATGTCAGAATTTCCGGCATCGCGGGCGACGGTTACGTCGGCGCGCTTTTTACCGTTGATCTGGACCGGCAGGGTCATGGTGCTTTCGACCAGCAATTTCGGCTCGACCTGCGGCCAAGCCTCGGTCGCCACCAGCGTCTTGTGGCCGAGCGCCGCCCAACATTCCTCCGCGAGATGCGGCATCATCGGATGAAAGAGGCGCACAAGGATATCGCAGGCTTCGCCCAGGGCCCAGGCAAGCTCTTTCGCCGGCGTACTTCTAACCGCGCCGATGGCGTCGCTGAGGCTATTGGCGAATTCGTAGATGTGGGCGACACAACGGTTGAAACGCAACTTATCGATGTCCTCGGAAACATGAGCGAGCGCGCGGTGCGCGGCCTTACGGACCGCGAGAGCCTCTTCGCCAAATGATGTCGGCCGCGTTTTCGGTTGCTCGATGTCCGCGATCTCGCCGACAAGGCGCCACAATCGTTGGACGAAGCGCCAGGCGCCCTGGACGCCTTCTTCAGTCCATATCACGTCGCGGTCAGGCGGCGAGTCCGAGAGCATGAACCAGCGGGCCGTATCGGCGCCGTAAGCCGCAATGATATCGTCAGGATCAACGGTGTTCTTTTTCGACTTTGACATCTTTTCGATGGAGCCGATCTCGAGCGGCTCTCCCGTCGAGGCAAGCACGGCGCGACGCGCATCGCCCATACCTTCGATCTTGACATTAGCCGGTTCGATCCAGTCGCCGCTCTTGGCGCGATAGGTTTCGTGCACCACCATACCTTGCGTGAAGAGCCCGGCAAATGGCTCATCCATGCCAATGTGCCCAGTCTTCCGCATGGCGCGCGTGAAGAAGCGCGAATAAAGCAGATGTAAAATCGCATGCTCAATGCCGCCGATATATTGGTTCACCGGCATCCACTCGTTTGCGATCTTCGGCGTGGTCGGCGCCGTCTTGTTCCACGGATCGGTGAAGCGCACGAAGTACCACGACGAATCAACGAAAGTATCCATGGTGTCGGTTTCGCGCCGTGCCGGCCCTGAGCATTTTGGACATCTCACGTTCTTCCAGGTGGGGTGGCGATCGAGTGGATTTCCCGGGTTGTCGAATGACACGTCTTCGGGAAGCGTGACCGGCAAATCTTTCTCTGGCACCGGCACAATACCGCACTTGTCACAGTGAATGATTGGAATCGGGCAGCCCCAGTAGCGCTGACGCGAAATGCCCCAGTCGCGCAGGCGATAGTTCACCTGGCGCTGCGCAACCGGCCGGTTGCCGCGCATTTCCTTTTCGAGCCGTTTGGCGACTTCTTCCTTCGCCCCTTCGATGGTCATTCCATCGAGGAAACGCGAATTGATCATGCGGCCGTCGCCGTCATAGGCGACGTTGGTGATGACGAAGGTCTTTGGATCTTGTCCGGGCGGGCAAACCACCGGCGTATTACCAAGACCATATTTATTGACGAAGTCGAGATCGCGTTGGTCATGCGCCGGGCAGCCGAAGATGGCGCCTGTGCCATAATCCATCAAAATGAAATTTGCGACATAGACCGGCAGTTTCCAGCTGGCGTCAAACGGGTGCAGCGCTTTCATGCCGGTGTCGAAACCCAATTTTTCGGCGGTATCGATTTCTGCCTGGGCGGTGCCCATCTTTTTGCATTCGGCGATGAATGCCGCGAGCTTCGGGTTTTTGGCAGCAGCGGCAAGGCTCAGCGGATGATCCGGCGACAGCGCCATGAACTTTGCGCCAAACAAGGTGTCTGGCCGCGTCGTGAAAATTTCCAGTTCACCTTCCCGATTCGGCGTCGTGGCTGGATCGAGCATAAAACGCAGCAACAGGCCCTCTGAACGGCCGATCCAGTTCTTCTGCATCAGCCGGACTTTATCCGGCCAGCGGTCCAGCGTTTCGAGCGACTTCAGAAGATCTTCCGAATACTCGCTGATCTTGAAGAACCACTGCGTCAATTCGCGCTGTTCGACCTCGGCGCCGGAGCGCCAGCCGCGGCCGTCGATGACCTGCTCGTTGGCGAGAACGGTTTGGTCGACCGGGTCCCAATTCACTTTCGATTGCTTGCGCTCGACCAGCCCCGCCTTGAGGAAGTCGAGAAACATTTTCTGCTGATGTTTGTAGTAGGCCGGATCACAGGTTGCGATCTCACGCGCCCAATCGAGGGAAAGTCCCATCGACTGAAGCTGCTTCTTCATCGCGACGATATTGTCGTAGGTCCAGGTTTTCGGATGGACCTTGCGGTCGATAGCGGCGTTCTCGGCCGGCATGCCGAAGGCATCCCAACCCATCGGGTGCAGCACGGCGTTTCCCATCGCGCGTTTGAACCGCGCCACCACGTCGCCCATGGTGTAGTTGCGCACGTGGCCCATGTGGATGCGCCCCGAAGGGTAGGGGAACATCTCCAGCACATAGTATTTCGGGCGTTGGTCGTCGTTTTTGGTGGTGAAGATTCCGCGCTCCGCCCATACTTTTTGCCAGCGGGCCTCGGCCTCACCGGCGTTGTAACGCTCGTTTTTGCTCGAATCGGCGGTCATTGCGCGTCTTTTTAGGGCGCGCGGAACAGACACGAAAGAGGCTCGACGGTCAACCGGCCTTGAAGTGGAGTTGGACGACCCGTTGCGATATAGGCAGCGAATGATTGCGGCTGTCGCAAAGACCGGCCTTGAATACGTTCGAAGCGAAATTGCGCGTGCCTGCCGCGATGCGGCCCGTGATCCGGCAGAGGTAACGTTGATTGCGGTGTCGAAAACTTTTGGCCCAGATGCCATTGAACCGGCGATTGCCGCGGGTCAGCGCGTGTTTGGGGAGAATCGCGTGCAGGAGGCGAAAGCAAAGTGGCCGGCACTGCTGGCCAGGTACGCCAACCTGCAATTGCACCTGATCGGTCCGCTACAGTCCAACAAGGCAAAAGAGGCGGTTGCACTTTTTGATGCCATACATTCCATCGACCGCGCGAGCCTGTGCGAAGCGCTGGCGAAGGAAATTGCCAGGCAAGGACGTCAGCCGGTTTTATTTGCCGAGATCAATACGGGTGCCGAATCGCAAAAAGCAGGTGTGCTGCCACAAGATGCCGACGCATTTCTCGCGGCCTGTCGTGACAAATATGGCCTGAAAATCTCCGGACTGATGTGCATTCCGCCGCTCGATGACGCGCCGGGTCCGCATTTTGCCCTTACTGCCAAGATCGCCAAGCGTAACGGCCTGAGGCTTCTCTCGATGGGCATGAGCGCTGATTTCGCAGTTGCGATCGCGCTCGGCGCCACGCATGTTCGGATCGGCACCGCAATTTTCGGACAGCGTCCGAAGTAGAGCGCTTACTCAACCACGATTCTCGTACGCGGACTGAGACGCGCGAGCAGCCGCCGAAGCGTGTTGAGTTCAAGCGCGACGCAGCCAGCGGTGGGCGCAAAATCCGGCCGCGCAGCATGAACGAATACGGCGCTGCCACGTCCTGCAACACGCGGGCGCGTGTTGTGGTCGATCTCAACGATGAAATCATAGAGGTGATCCTTGCGCGTGAGCCGGTCACCTTTGGCCTTTGCGGATACTTTGACCGGCTGGTTGTAATGCCGATCGGAGGGATCCTCGCACCAGCCGTCGTCCGCGCTAATTCGCTGTGTCGGCAAAGCGGTGGTCGGACGCGAATGCTTGTCGGCACGCCACCATAAGCGACGCGGCCGGAAGTGGCCGCGGGGCGTGCCTCCGTCGCCCTCGCGCTTGTTGGCCTTGATGCCGCCACGCCCGAGTGCGACCGGTACGGTCAGCATCCCTGCTATGAGCCAGCCTTGGCTTGCATTGCCCGGCTTGCGGCGTACTGTGATGCGGGACAAGGATCGTTTCTGCATTATCGGCGCGAAGTTGGCTAAGCCATTGCAGCTCAAAATATCAGTTCACGCTTGCTCTTTTATCCCCGAATGCTCTACTTCGCGACTACGGCGAGAGGCGCGGCGCCGTCCCTTGAAGGGGACTTCGGATAATGCCCAATAAACGAACAATCCTGATCGTCGATGACGATGCCGAACTGCGCGACGCTCTGGTCGAGCAGCTGGCCCTGCACGAGGAGTTCGATGCCATTTCGGTCGATACCGGCACAAAGGGAGTGCAGGCGGCGAAGAACGGACAGATCGACCTGGTGATTATGGATGTGGGTTTGCCGGATGTAGATGGGCGCGAAGCCGTGCGCATTCTGCGCAAGAGCGGCTTCAAGGCCCCGATCATCATGCTGACCGGCCACGATACAGACTCCGATACCATTCTCGGCCTGGAGTCTGGCGCCAACGACTATATTACCAAGCCGTTTCGTTTCGCGGTGCTTTTGGCGCGCATTCGCGCCCAGCTTCGGCAGCACGAGGCGAGCGAAGACGCTGTATTCAACATCGGGCCATACACCTTCCGGCCGAGCTCCAAACTGCTGCTCAGTCCTAAAGGCAGCAAGGTACGGTTGACCGAAAAAGAAACCGCGATTTTGCGATACCTCTACCGCGCTGGACAGAAGCCGGTGTCACGCGAGACTCTGCTGCAAGAAGTGTGGGGCTACAATTCGGGTGTCACGACGCACACACTGGAAACGCACATCTACCGACTGAGGCAAAAAGTCGAAAAGGATGCAGCAGCGCCGGCAATTCTGGTGACGGAAGCCGGCGGCTACAAGCTGGTGCCATGAGGTCATTGTGATTCAGGCCAGTCTCCGCTCATTCCCGCGCAAGCGGGAATCCAGTACTTGCTGTCCTGGGTCCCCGCTTTCGCGGGGACAAACGGATCGTTAGTCCGCATGGGTCTCGAAGACGATATCGCCTTCTTCGAGCGAGTGCCGCCTCTGGCCGCGCTGGGCAAGCAGGCATTGCGCATCCTGGCGATCGGTGCCGAAACGCGCCATTTGCAAAGCGGCGCGGTTCTCTTCTACGCCGGCGAACTCGCCGACGGCGGTTACGTGGTGCAAGAAGGCTCGCTGGTGCTGGAGCCGGGGACTTTTTCGGACGGGAAGGAGATCACCGTCGGCCCTGGTACGCTGGTGGGCGAGCTGGCTCTGATGACCAATACCGTTTGCCAGGCAACGGCGATCGCAAAAGAGCCAACGGTGGTCGTGCGAATCCCCCGCAATCTCTTCCGCAAGATGCTTGAGGGTTATCCGGCCGCCGCGGAGAAACTGCGCGATAATATGGCCGGACGGCTACAAGCGTGGACCCAGGAGCTTGCCGGCGTAAAGCGCGCGCTGGAGCCGGGCAAGAAGCACTGATCGGGCAGCTTCGAGCGAAGTCAGGCCGCGATTGTCGCGGTCACCGGCACATGATCGGAAGGACGCCGCGCGCCACGATATTCCTTGGCGATTTCGATTGATGCGACGCGATCGGTGAGCGCATCGGAGGTCCAGATGTGATCTAGCCGGCGGCCGCGGTCCGCGATGCGCCAATTGTCCATCGCCCGGTAGCTCCACCACGTGTACAGCTTTTGTGGCTCCGGCGTGAGCGCGCGCATGCAGTCAACCCAGCCGCCTGATTTCTGTGCGGCAATGAGTTTCTCGCATTCGACCGGCGTGTGCGAGACGACCTTGAGCATCTGCTTGTGGCTCCAGACATCGTGCTCGAGAGGCGCGACATTAAGATCGCCGACGAGAATGGAGCGCTGTAATTGCCCTGGCCGCAAACCTTCGCGCACTCGCATCTCGTCAAGAAATGCCAGCTTGTGCTCAAATTTAGGGTTGATATCTGGGTCCGGCTCGTCGCCGCCGGCGGGCACATAAAAATTATGCAGTGTGATCTGATCGTTTAGTTGCGCGCGTTCGCCCAACACCACCGAAATGTGCCGGCAATCGGCCTTGCCGCAAAAGTTTTGAACATCGACGTGCTCGAATGGCAAGCGCGAAAGAACCGCGACGCCATGGTAGCTCTTCTGCCCGCTGAGCGCCGCATGCTCGTAGCCCAGTCGTTTGAAACGCTTCAGCGGAAACGCATCGTCAGGACATTTGGTTTCTTGCAGGCACAGCACGTCGGGTTGTGCGCTTCTCAAAAACCGGCTGACGAGGTCTATGCGCAAACGAACCGAATTGATGTTCCAGGTGGTGATCTTGAGCGGCATGAATTGCAACATAAGACGCCGAATACGAACTTTCCATTCGTCATGGCCGCGCTTGAGCCGGCCATCCACGTCTTAATTTGCTGGAAGTCGCGTCAATTGCGGTAGCGCGTATAGTCGATCTTGAACAGCGCCGGATCGGGACGCTTGCTGGTATCGAGGTTGTACACAGCGATCGTGGTGTCATAACCCTGCGGATCAGTCACCGTCCATTGCTTTAGTTGCATGTCCTTGGCGCTGAACATGATCATAAGCCGGCTGGTGCCGACGATGCCATTTTTTTCCTCAACCACAACTGTGGCGAACACATCATCAGCATAGACTGCGATCAAATGGGTATCCTTTGTCAGATCAACGCGGTCGGCGAGAAGAAAGCGCAGCGGTGTCTGGGACAAAGGATAAACGTCCTGGGTCGCCAAACGCCGGTCGCGCACCACGACCGAGGAACCGTCAGCGATCAATTCTATCGGACTTGGATCGTCATATTCGAAACGCACCTTTCCGGGCTTCAAGATGACGAAATCGCCTTTGGTGCGGCTGCCGTCCGGGCCGACCTGAACGAAATTTCCCGACAGCGTCTGCACGCTGGAGAGATAGTTATTGACGCGATCGATGATGACGCGCTGATCGGCATTGAGTGTGGCGGGCGAGGTAGCTTTGCCGAGCAGGGCGGCGAACGGATTGGAAACCGGATTGGGTGTTTTCTGCGGCGCCTGCGCGCGAGCATCCAATGCCTGGACTGGAACCGCAGGTTTGGCGGGAGCGGCGACCGATCCGGAGCTGCTGGACCGCGCTTGCAATATGGCCGGGCGCGGCGTTGGCAGCGGCACCGTCTCAGCGAGCGCCGGGACAGAAAGGCAGGCAAGCAAGGCGGCAACACCCAGTTTATGGCTGGTTCGCGCCTTGCAACGCTTGCAATATGCCGCCATCACTTTCTCCGCCTGTGCCCCGATTCCTGAATGGGAGCCTATACGCACCGGCTGTGGCGTTTTCGCGGCCCCATCAGCCTTGACGTGAATCCGGCTTAATCGCGATGGGCGCGATTCTCAATACCGTTCTGCGCCATCCTCGGGGATCAGGATCTCGCGTTTGCCGGCATGATTGGCCTGGCCAACGATGCCCTCGTCTTCCATCCGCTCCATGATCGTTGCGGCGCGGTTGTAACCGATTTGCAGGCGGCGCTGGATATAGGACGTAGAGGCCTTGCGATCGCGTCTTACGATGGCTACCGCCTGCTGATAGAGATCGCCGCCTTCGGCAAGGCCCATGCCGGTGGCATCGAACACGGCATTGCCGTCTTCGTCCTCGTCACCGCCGGCGGTCACTTCTTCCAGATATTCTGGCGTGCCTTGCGACTTCAGGTGCCGCACGACCTTTTCGACCTCCTCGTCCGAAACGAAGGGGCCATGCACGCGGCTGATGCGCCCGCCGCCGGCCATGTAGAGCATGTCGCCTTGGCCCAGCAGCTGCTCGGCGCCTTGCTCGCCCAGGATGGTACGGCTGTCGATCTTGGAGGTGACCTGGAACGAGATGCGGGTCGGGAAGTTCGCTTTGATGGTGCCCGTGATCACATCGACCGACGGACGCTGCGTTGCGAGAATGACGTGGATTCCGGCGGCGCGAGCCATCTGCGCCAGACGCTGGATGACGGCCTCGATATCCTTGCCGGCGACCATCATCAGGTCGGCCATTTCGTCGACGATCACCACGAGGTAGGGCAAAGGCTCAAGATCGAGTTGTTCTTTTTCGTAGATCGCAGTGCCGGTCTCCTTGTCATAGCCGGTGTGCACGGTACG